>ERZ836760.9-NODE-9-length-346699-cov-226.915360_pt1 | contig 346699 bp, 247 predicted proteins | sample MGYA00519941_ERZ836760 | MGnify/ENA primary metagenome ERZ836760 (study PRJEB31850, sample SAMEA3708807) | human gut metagenome | biome: human gut; feature: human-associated habitat; material: faeces | place: China | collected 2014 ... | reverse complement strand
ATGCTGGAAGTTGTCCCTGAAAAATTTCATCCTTCGTAGTTCAAAGTCGGGTGGTTGTCAAGATGATTTTTCTGGTTTGGTGTCGTCTTTTAAGCTGCCGCATAACGAAAAATGGTAGCCGTAGTTGCCGGATTTACAGCACTTTCGTATCAATTTAGCACTTCGGTTCGTTAAAAGCACCAAAGTATCAAGTTGGCACGAAAGCCGGCAATTATCGGCTACCATATGTTAGTGGCATTTATCATTTCATTATATTCATTTGCTTTAACGCATTTTTTGTTACATTAATTCTCGATGAAATAAAATCATCAACATTCAATCCGTCTGTCGGAATTACATTTGTTGCAAAAAAATAAACATTAGATTTTGTTTCAACATAACCAACAAACCAACCATTATATTTTTCTTCTATCGAACTTAATCCAGTCTTACCGCTTAAAATGTAATTTTCAGTTCGCTCAATTTCCATAATATTTTTGACAATCTTTATTGTCCTATCAGAAATTGGAAATTTTGAAAAATAGAATTTCCTTAAAAAGTCGATTTGTTGTTTTTGAGATATTTTTGAATTTCCTTCAAGCCAAAAATTGTCAATCGTTAAACTGTCAAAAATCATATTTTTATACTCAAATTTTTCTAAATATTCTTTCATTTTAATTGTTCCGATTTTCCTTGCAATTTCCTGATAGCAAGGAACACAGGAAATTCTAAAAGCATCTTTAAATGATAAATCTTTTTCCCAAATATCCATTTTTCTCTGCTCGCCATTCCATTTTAAAATAGTTGTATCATTTTCAATAATGCCTAATTCAACAGCAATTATAGAATTTGGAATTTTGAATGTTGATGCAGGTAATTTTCCGTTTTTAGCCCAATCAAAGTCATTTGAGTAAAAAGTATTCTTGTCGTTATCATAAATTAGAATTGAACCATTTACTTGAAAACTATCTAAAATTTTGTCAAAATCAGAAATTTCTGTTTCAATTATGTTTTTATTCGTTGTTGTGTTACAGCAAACAAATAAAAATATCATTGAAATAAAAACTACAAATAAAATATTTTTCATTTATTGTCTAATTATCGTTTGTTTTTGTTGCCACTAACGGGAAACGCATTGGCGAAGTGGCGGATAAATTGGACAAAAAGTTCAATTTAGCAGTGACGTAGCCGATGTGTTTCCACAGAAGCTAAATTATTAAAAAAAGCTGAATGTGGAACACATTCGGCGGAATAAAATGCACAAAAGTTGAGTTTGGCACTTAACCCGCCATTTTGCCAATGCGATGTTATATGCCGTATTTTTTGATAAGATAATTTAAGTCAGCTTCGTTTAAAATTCTAATGTTTGCTTTTTTTGATTGGTTTAAGTCGTTTATTTTTTGGATTTTTGACCAACCACAATCTTCACCTGCAAAAACAAAATCTACTTTACCTGTTATTCCTGATTTTATTTGTCCACCAATTTTCATTAGAAAAGTTTTTATTTCTTCTCTTTCTATTGAAAAGTTGCCCGTAATAACTATTCCTTTTCCTATTAAATCAATGTTTTCAAGTTCGTTTTGAGTTATTTGATAATTTGATAAATGCTCTTCATTTTCTTCTAAAACATCTTCACTTGGTTGATTGAAATAATTATTATTTGTTTTAGGCTGGTCATCAATTTTTCTTATTAGTTCTTGATAACTTGGATACTTGTCAGTCAATTCGCCAAATATTAAAGCACAAAGTTTTGCATCGAATTCTGGGTCGTGATGATTTGTTACTTCTAAGTCCAAACTCTCTGCTAAATCTTTTATTTTTTTAGGCATCCCAAGTTTATCTGCAAATAACATTGTGTCAATATAACTTATGACATATGGTTTTAAATTATAATGTTCATATAGATTTTTCTGATTATCCGTTTATGCACCTGTTATATTCGCAATTACTAGTCTGTCAAAGAGTTTGTCTCCAAAATACCGTCTGTTTAATTTGTAAATAAACTCGTTGAGATACAACTGTAAGTATTTCCTTTTGATTTTATGGTAGTTGCCCAGCAATGTCCGTTTTGCATTACTGATTGCGATATGCACCCATTTGAGTGTTTCCTTGGTGGTTTTGGCGTCTGATTTCTCGGTGACGTGCAATTCCACCAGATCGGAGATGTCAACGTAAGAAGTGCTTTTGTCCGAAAATACGATGGCATCATCCTCCATGCAGTCCCTGACCACGCCGTTGATTCCTTCACTTTGATGGCTATCCAGTACCCTGGCCTTGAAATAACGCACATGCTTCTCCTTTTTGCCCGTTTCGATATCTTCCAACGGGGTGCTTTCGGCCATCACCGCAACGTTCTGCTTTCCCTCGGCTCCCCGGCCACGTGTACCCTTGCCTCGCTCGATTTCCTTACTGGCCACCGAAAAGTAACCCTCATCCAGTTCTATCATCCCTTCCAGTGTATACCTTGCATCCCGGTTGCCCATCGCCCTGCGGAGTTTGTGTACCATCGCCCATACCGGTTCGTAACGCTTCAATCCTAATTGCTTCTGGAGTTCGTTGGTGGAGAATCCCTTTTTTGTGCAACTCATCAGGAACATCGTTTTGTACCACACCAGAAACGGCAGCTTGGAGCTCTCCATGATCGTACCGCTGCGCAACGAGGTGCGGAAACGGCAACCTTTGCATTCATAACTCCATTTACCCTGTAACCAATAATGGGAAGTGCCCCCGCATCGCTTGCAGACAACCCCTTCCTTATCACGCTGCTCCTTGAAATGCAAACGACAATCTTCCTCCGAACCGAAATGAGCCGTAAAACTGAATATGTTCATAATCCCTGCTTTTTGAGCGCTAATATACTAAAAATATTAGGTGTGTTTGCGGAGAATCAGATTAACAAAGATTCTGTAAAAATATTGAATCAATATCTTGTAGAATTTATGGCCGCTAAAAGAATGGATTTGATATGTTGTTGCCAGTCAGAAATTGAATTTGATTTAGGAGCTATTGATTTGCCATTCGAAATAGAATGTACAAATGGTAAATTTAAGGATATCAGCCCAAATGCTAAATCTAACTATCAAATCTGTATATCACCACACTTTGCTAAAATTCAAAGCTGGTTTAATGGTAAGATCATATTTAACCATGAATCATTGAAAAGTATTATTGAACGGATGAAGACAAGTGTCAACTATATTATAGGAACAGATGTTAATGGTGCTCCGATAGCTTCTACGGTTGCAACAGATCCTTATACTCCTGTTTTTTTTGATAAAAAAGTACAAGCGTATTATAATTATCAAGGATGCCGTATAGAAGAATTACGTATCATAAGTCCTAACTTCACCTTAAGGTGCGATAATGACCATAATGATTATGTGGTGGTGTTTTTACGTGATATTCAAGACCTTCCTTATCGCGAACAATGTATATGGAAAGGTTTTAATATTACTCCTGACGGCAGAACATTTAGCAAACTTTTTCAAAAAACGATAATTGAAGGCAAATGGAATGGTGTTGCACAGTCTATAGACTTTGTCTTTCGAGATTTGTATAAAACCTTTGTCGCTAAATGGGAGGAGAAGTATGGTTGGAAACTGTTTAAGTCATTAAATGGAATCCAGGCAGAATATTTCAATCAAATTTGTATTCTAAATAGAGATGATTATGAAGCTCTTACTGACCTTGTAAAATATTTATCACTATTGCTACAAGAAAGCCTTGATTTGGAAATGATGGAAATGATTATTCCTGCTAAAACTGAAATCAAAGAAAAAGTAGTAAATGGTGAAAAAACTAAGGAATCAACTAAAGAAAAACCCTTATCACATCTTGATAGAATTTTAGAAACACTCAATATTGAAGGCTACAATTTTATTGTATTTCTCAGGAATCTTCAATCCTTACGTTCCTATATGCTTCATCGAAATAGTAAGAAATTAGATAAAGACAAAAAAAGGGCTTTTGAGTATTTCGGCTTAAATGAAGATAAATCAAATTCCCAGTCGGTTTCAAATAATGTATTATCGCTCGGTGCAACAGCTATTTCAAATATGATAAAACAATTGTAAATACATGTGTTATTACATCAAGATCTACATCTTTCAAAATTGAATCCTTTTCTATCCGGCTTTCCCCACCCGAAAATTAAGGTATGATGTCTGTGCCGCGGTCCGCCCTCCACTCCAAGGTACGGAAGGCTGTGCCCGATCAACGGCAGTCTGCATCATACCGCTTCATGCCGGAGCTTCGACCTGTCGAAACAACCGGTATTCCGCTATATGGGCATCCTGCCTGGTTGTTGCTCCGGCACATTCCGCCTTCTGTCCGTAGCTTTTCTTTCCGGGCCGACGGCGTCGTGGGCAAACGGTGACACATTCTGCTTGTGCCGTCCGTCGTGCCTCCGGCATGTCACAGGCAGAAAGAGTCCCCATTTTGTTTGCCCGGCAGACCGTTTCTTTTACCCGCCCAAGCCGTCATTCATCACTTTTATAAACATCCCCTTATATATACGGGACAATTCTGCCTTTTATATCTGTATCGGGATTACCTTCTCTCGTCATACCTTGCCTGCCGCCGCGTAGGTTTTATCAGGTGCGAATGTAGGCTGTCGCGCCTGATTCTTCCGTTTTGAAGTGCATTTTGAAGGAAAATCTTCCTTGCCGGGCAAGAGTATTTTGCTTCAAAAAAACGTCGAATGGGCTGTACCGACATCCTTGTCATGCACCATAAAACCCCAAGGCGGTCCGGCAGAAAGGATCCGACCAGAGGGAAGAAAAAAACAAAGTCACAGGTAATGGCAGGACTAACCACCTTGCCGCAAAACATTTTCAAATTATGCTATACATTCACACTATCGGTCGCATCGGAAAGGATTGTCAGGTTATCGAGGGTACACACGGTTCGTTTATTGCTTTTGACATGGCAGTAGATGACTTCTCGCACGGAAACGCCGTTACCACATGGGTAAGGGTACGCAGCAACAAGGAAAACCATATCCGCCTCTCCGAATACCTCACCAAAGGGCGCATGGTCCTTGTCGGGGGAACATTGTCAACTTCACTGTGGAAGGACAAAAACGGCGACAGCCAGATCCAGCTCTCCATCACGGCGGATGCCCTGGAGTTCATCAATACCGGTAAACGGGAAGGTACAACCTCCGAAGCCGACGGCCAAGCCGCAGCTGCCGATAACGCACCAGTTCCTCCGGCGGACATGCCACAGGACGGGGAGGAAGACCTTCCGTTCTGACATCTTCCGGAAAACGGTCACGGATGTAGTATTTACTAATTGTAGTAATTTAGGAGATTAGTAAATCCCGGGTTACGAAAAATAGTAGATACTACATTTAGTGGCTAAGTCTTTTAGTAGAGTAGTAAATACTACGATACTAAAATATGTTATAGTAGTAAAATAGTAAATACTAATTGTAGTGAAGACTAAAAATAGTATTATCTTTGTACCAGAACATTAAGACTCTGAATCATGACAAAAATTATAGCAGTTCTGAATCATAAAGGTGGGGTCGGAAAGACAACCACTACCATAAATCTCGCTGCCGCACTGCAGCTGAAGAAAAAACGTGTGCTCCTGATCGACATGGACGGTCAGGCAAACCTCACGGAATCCTGCGGCCTGTCCATCGAGGAAGAACAGACCGTGTACGGGGCGATGAAGGGCGAATACCCTTTGCCGCTGGTCGAACTGAACAACGGCCTTGCCATCGTTCCCTCGTGCCTTGACCTGTCGGCTGCCGAATCGGAACTTATCAACGAACCTGGCCGGGAACTGATACTGAAAGGGCTGATTGCGAAGCTGCTTGACAGCCGGAAATTCGACTATATACTGATTGACTGTCCGCCATCGCTGGGACTGCTCACGCTCAATGCGCTTACCGCATCGGACTTCCTGATTATCCCGGTACAGGCACAGTTCCTCGCCATGCGCGGTATGGCAAAGATTACGAATGTGGTTAAAATCGTCAGGGAACGCCTGAATCCGGGACTGAGCATCGGAGGTATCGTGATCACCCAGTTCGACAAGCGCAAGACGCTTAACAAAAGCGTGTCCGAGCTCATCAACGATTCTTTCTGCGACAAGGTGTTCAAGACCGTCATCCGGGACAACGTGGCTCTGGCGGAAGCTCCTATCAAGGGTCTGAACATTTTCGAGTATAACAAAAACAGCAACGGGGCCAAGGATTATATGGACTTGGCGCTGGAGGTACTGAAACTAAAGTAAAAACAATATGGGCAAAAGCGATTTATTGAAAGACGGTATGAAAAGCGGCCTTGACGGGCTGCTTTCATCAACCAAAAAATCCCCGCAGAAAAAAGAAACGGTTCCGGCCAAGGCGGAAAAGGAACCGGCGGTGCATTGCAACTTCGTCATTAACAAGAGCATTCATACCAGGATGAAATACCTGGCCATCGAAAAGAACATGTCTCTCCGTGACATCGTCAACGAGGCCATGAGAGAATATCTGGAGAAGCATGAAAAATGATTGAAAATTTGAAAGACGCACTATGAGAGAAATAAATCCCAAAGAAACCACCCGTGCATACGCATTTGAGCTTTGGATGAAAGCCCCGATGCCGATGGTTACATTTTTCAAGACTTTGGATGTCAGTCGTCTGGTCAAAATCAGCAAAAAGTCAGGTATGAAATTCAATATGCTGATGTGCTGGTGCATCGGCAAGGCGGCAAGCGGTATCAAGGAATTTTATATGCTGCCTGTCGGAGACAAATTGATGCAATATGATGCCATTGCGGTTAATACCATTGTTATGAACAAGGACAATGAGGTCAGTTCATGCGATGTGCCCTTTTCTGATGATTTGCAGCTATTCAATGAAGATTATCTGAAATTGACAACGGAAGTAGCACAAAGCTGTGAGAACCACGACTTGACTGAAAGCATGGTAATAGGAACTTCCGCACTGGCCCAATATGAAATTGACGGTGCGGTAGGTATGTACAGCGGTATCTTCAACAATCCGTTTATAATATGGGGCAAGTACCGTAAGGGGTTCTTCAGGACGACACTGACGGTTTCATTCCAATTCCATCACACTCAAATGGATGGGGCACATGCTGCAAAGTTCCTGGATCGCTTGCAGCAGGAAATCAATAAATTACTTGTATAGCGATGAATATGGAAACACAAAGATTGATACTTCGTCCCTGGACAGAAAACGATGCAGAGTCTCTTTATAATTATGCCAAAGATCCTGCTATCGGCCCCATTGCCGGGTGGCCTCCTCATACATCTGTGGAAAACAGCAGAGAAATAATACGCGATATCCTTTCTGCACCCGAGACATACGCTGTAGTATTGAAAGAAACCAATGAACCGATAGGCAGTGTCGGAATTATGTTCGCTGATGGCGTACACAGTGCGGATATGCAGGATGGAGATGCAGAAATAGGATATTGGATAGGTGTTCCTTATTGGGGACAGGGACTTATACCGGAAGCCGTACAACGTTTGTTGAAGCGTTGCTTCGTCGAACTTGATGTGAAACGGGTCTGGTGTGGACATTATGACGGAAACATCAAATCCCGCAGGGTAATGGAAAAATGTGGATTCAAGTACCATCACACAGAAGAAGGAAAGACTTCTCCGTTAGGAGATATCCGTACAGAACATTTTACTTTGCTTACCAGAGAGGACTGGAAAAAACGGTAAGAGAAATATAAAAATGTCCCATGATAAGAACTACGATAAAATCATTTATACAGGCTGATTTGGAATCTGTCTGGCATTCTGTCACTTCACTTTACGACTATTCATGGCGAAGTGACATAAAGGACATAGAAGTTTCCGACGAGCGCCATTTCAGGGAGATAAGTAATGAAGGCTATGTCACCTGTTTTACTGTTACTGTTATAGAGCCTTTTCTAAAATATTCATTTCTTATGGATAATGTGAACTTTTCCGGGGAGTGGACGGGACATTTCAGACAGGCTGAAAATGGAACGGAAGTGATTTTTACAGAGTCAATTAGCCTAAAGAAATGGTGGTTATATCCTTTTGCATTGTTGTATTTGAAATTACAGCAGAAACGGTATATAGCTGACCTGAAAAGAAAATGTGAACAAGAATGAACGGATCGGCCAAGTATATAATACGCCATTTGCAAGGTAGTGAGAACCATTTGCTAAGAGAATTTCTTTACGAAGCGATTTATATCCCTGAAGGAGTCAAACCGCCCTCAAAGGACGTGGTGGATTTACCTGAACTGAAACTGTATATTGAGGACTTCGGAAAGAAAAAAGATGACTTTTGTCTGGTCGCAGACTGTGAAGGGAAAGTGGTCGGTGCAGTATGGGTACGTATTATGAATGATTACGGACATGTGGATGACAGGACCCCATCGCTCTCCATATCCCTATATAAGGAATACAGGAGTAAAGGCATAGGAAGCCATCTTATGCGTGAAATGTTTCGATTACTTGAGAGCAAAGGATATAGTCGCGTCTCTCTGTCCGTACAAAAGGCGAACTATGCCGTCCGAATGTATCTAAAACTTGGATTTAAGATCATCCATGAGACTGAAGAGGAGTTTGTCATGCTTAAAGATCTCTCACTATCCTACTAAAGACGGACAACCTCTTATATATGTCATCTTCTTCAAGAAGACATCTCCCTATTATATTATAGATTACCGGTAAATTATCGGTAATCTTTTTCTTTTATAGTTCCATAGAACATTTCTTTTATAATTCATCTTTTACCGCTTTCCGGCTTCATTCCCGCCGCACCGGCCTTGGTTTTATCAGATGCAAAGGTCTGCTGTCGCGCTTGATCCTCCGGCTTGAAGTGCATTTCCTGCAAATTCTTCCTTTCTGTGAAAGAGTAATTGGCAGGAAAAGCCGTCGTATGAAGCTGTACCGACAGCTGTAAACCGCATCCATAAAACCCCAAGGCGGTTCAAACGGGAAAAGAACCGACCAGAGGGAAATAAAAAAACAATTCAAAATTGACATCGACATGGATAAAATAAGATTGGTAGTTTACAACGAATATGCACTGGGCTATATCATGCCCCAACAACCCGACAAGGTTTGCACATTGGCAGACAGGACTACGCTCGGCGCACCGTTCCGGACAATGCTTGAACCCTATTTCATCGGAAAGAACGATACCGTAAGGCTGGCCGGCAGGAAAGACTTCGACACGTTCCGGCTATCGTTCGGGGGGTACGACAATACGCAAATGTACGAGTATGACACCAACCAACAGGAATAGCAGTAATCAGAAAATCAATGTATAACAAATCAAAATTTATGAATTATGGAAACAATGAACATTCAATCAGTAGCAGAGAAGAACATCGTATCAGTAGTTTTGGCAGATATTCAGCCGAGTAACTATAACCCACGCAAGAATTTTGATGTAGCAAGCCTTGCGGAATTGGCGGAAAGCATCCGTCAGCAGGGCGTCCTCCAGCCTATCGGGGTGCGTCCCATTGCGGAGAACCGCTTTGAAATCATATTCGGGGAACGCAGGTATCGTGCCTCACTCATGGCAGGACTGGAAGAAATTCCGGCAATCGTTCTGAATGTTTCGGACGAGACCGCCGAAGAAATGGCGGTGACGGAAAACCTGCAACGCAAGGATGTAACCCCTATCGAGGAAGCAAACGCCTATCAGAGGCTGATAGAAAGCGGACGGCACGACATTCAGTCTTTGGCCATGCAGTTCGGCAAGAACGAGACCTATATCCGCACCCGACTGAAGTTCGTCTCCCTTATCCCCGAAATAGCAGAATTGTTGGAAAAGGATGAAATCACTATCAGCGTGGCAAGCGAAATTTGCCGATATGGCGAGGACATCCAGAGAGAGGTTTTCGACAAGCACTTGAAAGAGGGTATCATGTTTGGCAGTTGGCGAGGCATGAAAGCGACCGAGGTGGCAAAGAACATCGAGCGCCACTTCACGACAGACCTTGAACGCTACAACTTTGACAAGACCCTTTGCCTGTCATGCCCCCATAATACCAACAACATGACATTGTTCTGTGAGGGAACATGCGGAAAATGCGCCAACAAAGGCTGTCTTGATGAAATGAATGCCGCATTTTTGACGGAAAAGGCAATAGAGACCATTAAGGCTTATCCTGCACTATCTCTAAGCCATGACGCATATTGCTATAATGCGGATGCGGTTAATCGCCTCAAGGAAATGGGCTATGAGGTTGTGGCACTGCAATGCAGATACAAAGACTACCCGACACTTCCCGAAGAGCCTGAAGCCGGAGAATATGATACGGAAGACGAATATAAGGAAGCTAAGGTTGAGTATGAGCAGGATATGAACGATTATATGGAAGAGGGCAAGGAACTTGTACGCAGGGCAGAAGTAGGCGAAATATCGCTCTTCGCACGGATTGGGAACGAAGACATTGTCAAATGTTATGTGGAGAATTCCATGATGAATGCCGTCAGTGGACAACAGGCAGGACAGGAACAGCTTTCCCCGATTGAAAAACTGGACAAGCAGGACAAGCGAAACAAGGAGATTGCCAGGGAAAAGACCGTGGAAGATACCAAAAAACAGATTTTGGAAGTGGATATGACCGAAACCAAGTTCGGGGCTGACGAAGAAAAGATGATTTATTTCTTCCTGCTTTCATCGTTGAGAAAGGAACACTTTGCCGCCGTTGGCATAGAGGGAGAACATTCGCCCTATCTGTCCAACGAGGACAAGACAAATATTGTGGCCAATCTTACCCCAAAGGCAAAAGCCGTCATCCGCAGGGATTTCCTGATTGAGAATTTCAAGAACGCATACGGAAGCAACGCCATAGCCGACATGTTGCTTGAATTTGCAGGAAAACACATGCCGGAAAGACTTGCCGACATCGAGAACGGACATAATGAAGTTTACGAAAAAAGACATCAGCGCATCGAAGAAAAGAAAGCCGTCCTTTTGGTGCAGGAACAGGCCAAACAGGAAGCAGAGCAGACTGAAGCCGATGCGGACAACGAAAAACAACCTCAATCCCAAGAGGTTGCTGCTTGACCATAATTCATAGTTGATTTCAGATGCAGGGCGGAGAAATCCGTCCTGCTTTTCTGTTGAGTGCCGGAGGCAGACCGGCGCCGCCTGACCTTTTTTATACACCTCCCTGTCTTTCGGCAGTCTCCGTCTGCTGAAACAGTACGGACCGGGTTCTGGCTGATTCCTACAGGCCGCACGGGCGGTCTTCCGTCATCGGCCGGCCCGGATAACCTTTATAGCCGGACCTCTTATAATACCCCGGTAGTCTCAACATTTGTTTTCAGCGAAGTTACAGCATCTTTCCGGACAAACGCAAGATCCGGGTGAATTTGGGAAACAATCTCCAATCCTGCGGATAGTATTCTTTCCCAAAATCTTGCACGAAGTCCAGACAGAGCTGTGCACGGGCGAAAAAAATTGTTTCACCTTAAATCTTCGTTATTATGAATACATTTTCTTTCCCTCAGATTTCAGTAAATTACAAGGATGCCGATGCTGCAAAACGTACCTTGGTAAACTCCTCCAGAGTGAGCTACGACATCTTCAAGGAGGCATACGATGAATGTATGCAGCATCATGAGGAATGCTGGGTGATGTTCCTCAATCAAGCCAACAGGCTTCTCGGACTCTCCTGCATATCAAAATGCGGCATCAGCCAGACCGTTGTGGATGTCCGTATCATCCTGCAGACGGCTCTTCTGGCCCATGCCTCGGGCATAATCCTCAGCCACAACCACCCGTCAGGCAACATGGTGGCCAGCTCCAGTGACAATGCCATCACAAGCAAACTCAAGAAAGCCTGCGAAATCCTTGACATCACTCTCCTTGACCATATCATCCTCTCGGATACAGGCTATCTGAGCTACGCGGACGAAGGGATGCTTTGACAGCATCTCTTTTCACGGCAAATCCCGTTATACTGCCGCCCTCATGTGCGCCAGGCGGAGACTGTTATAAAACCTTCATGCACGACGGCAGCCCTGGGCTGCTGTAAGCACTCCGGTCCGGATCTGTGGCTGATGACGGAATCCGGCACGGGCCGTATTCTGCCATCGGCCGCTCCGGGAACCTTTATAGCGGCACCTGTTTTAACGCCGTCCGTCATAAGCCCCCGCCACCACCCTTATCCCTTTCTATTTTCCCTCTTGTATTGACATGAGAGTCATTTCTTCTTTCGTCGTCCTTCCCGTCGCCGCGTGGACTTTACTGGTGCGAATGTAGGCGGTCGAGCCTGTTCCCTCCGTTTTGAAGTGCATTTCCTGCAAATTCTTCCTTTCTCTGAAAGAGTAATTGGCAGGAAAAAACATCGGGAGAGGCTTTGACGACCGTCTATCGATGCACCGTAAATCCCGAAGCGGCTCCTCCGAAAAGGAGGCCGAACAGAGGGAAGAAAAACAAAATCGTTAAATATCAGAATTATGGACAAGGACATCAAAGAAAGCAGAGAGTACCGTCTCGCTAAAGACTGGGAAATGGCAGTCAACAATTACAGTTTCAATCCGGCTCGATTTGCAGCAGCAATACCGACCATGCACCCGACACTGCAGCAAAGCCTGTATAGGTTGATTAAAGAGTGCATCAAGGTTATGGCGGATGACAGCCGCAGGTACGACGAACGCAATATGGCTTCGCACGAGGAAGCGAAATGTATCATGGAGTACCTGAAAGAACACGGGAGAAACATACCATTAAAGTGATAGACCGATGAAAAAGAAAGAGGTGGAATTTGCCGGCAGAACTTATTCTTGCCGTGTGGTGAAATCAAATGAAGGTGAAGAACTCCTTATCGGCTCAACAGGTTTGCTTGACGCACTCCAGCCCGGTAGTTTCGACAGCGAGAACGAGGGCTTTGCGAGTAAGGAGGCTGAGAAATTATACGATGAGATTTTTTTCTTCACCGATGCCGGAAGTCTTGAGCTGCCGGATGACGAGCTGGTTGAGATGCTGAAAGAAGACAACCCGGAATGGTTTGAATAAAATGAATATATAAATCTATTAAAAATCAAGATTATGGATAAAGAGTATGTAATGAGAGTGGCTGCGACAATTCGCGAACAGCTGGTAACGATGACCGACACGCCGGTCCTTATGTCATGGGGCATCGGGGAGTTTATGGCAACAGTATTCAATGACCTGCCGGGACTGAAATTCCATGTAAACGGAAGACTCTTCCAAGGGGAAGTGCTGATCTGTCTGAACGGCTCGGACTATTATGAAGTATATCTCCGGAACGGGACAGACATAGAGTGCCTCAGTGACGAAGTCTGCTTCGATGAACTGGGAGAACTGATAGACCGCCATATTGAAAGCGGAACTGACAAAGAGGAATATGCACGCTTCTGTGAACAGGCAGCCATGTCATTCGGATTTGGCAATTGAGGAAGTACTGTACTTATAGGCTAACCCCGAAGGCTCGCATCTGAACCTCCGGGGTTATTGCTGTGTTATGGATGTGTTTTGTCCTTGTCTGTATCTTGATTCTCACACCGGTTCCCTTGTTTGTCAATGTAGTACCAGTCATCACTTTCCCAATACCAGTGCTCGCTGCCGGAGCCTGCCACCTCTTTCCGTTCCCCCGAATCGGTGACTTTCGCCTTGCCACCCTCGAATGGATAGCCGAAGGCAAAACGAGGACGGATGACGGTCTTGCCTGTCTCGTCTGCGTAACCGATACGCCCTTTCCGGTCCACTATGCGGTACAGTCCTTCACTTACATAGTCGTCTCCGTTGTCATATTGAAACGCTGCATAATGTCTTGCACTGCCGCAACTGCACAGCAGCAATACGGCACTCAGATAAATGATAATCTTGTTCATGATGCGGGTTGTTTTCATTTGATAATCTGTATTTGTTAATGTCAAGGCAGCAGGAACTGCATGTTGAAACGGCAGAACAGCATCCTTCTTTCCCTGATTATATTCATGTCTTCTTTTCTCCATATTCCATTCAATGATACCAAGTAAAAAGCCAGAAGATTAAACACAAATCAATCAGCCACAGACCAAGCGGCAATAGTAACTGAAGCCAGAAATATTTTTTATCCTTTTTTTTCAGGATATCGGCGGTAATAGGCTTGTTCTCTCGCTTTTGTGAAATATTTCTTTTCTATCCTGGAAAATTGACGGAAATACACCGAAAGATTCTCCCTTCTTTTTTACTCTTCAAAAAGCAGCAGATATTCCACCTTCCTTCTCCGCTCGATGCTCGGAACTACCTTGCCTTTATAGCAGCGGAAGGAAATGTACTCCTTGTAAATATCCCTGTTTCCGGCTTCCAGTTTTTGTATCAGCTTGCTTTTGGGAAAGTCTTTGCTACCTAAAAGCCGGTACGGGCCTACCTGGTAGGCAAGACACGAGAGCAACGTAGAATCACGCCCGAATCTGCTGAACAGACGGCAAAGTTTCATCATGTCCGCTCGCAGGATGGAGTCTCCCTGAGCTTTTGTGATGTCGTTGGTAAAACTCTCTCCGGGAAGAACCTTATGACCCCATCCCACATAGGGCCAATGTTTTTTCTCACCATGCCAACCCTCATAGTATTTCGTGCATCTGATTGCCCTCTCCAGCGGTGGCAGCTTGTATATGGACAGTTGGGCAGTTCCCGTTTCTGTCCCATGCCTTTCCTTCCCATAGACTGTTGCCACTGCAGATACCAGCAGTATGATGACAAACATCCTTACGTGCTTCATTTCGCACCCCGTTTGTTCAACACATCCTTGATCATCTCCTTCACGTCCTGACCCACCTGCACGAAGTTCTTGTACAGGATGCGTTCCCGTTCCTCCCTCGATTTGAAGGTGTAGAATCTCGGCAGCGGCACATACGCGGCTTCCTCTTTCTTTATCTCTCCCATATCGAAGTCCGTCTTGCAGAAAAACTTTGTGGTCTTGAACTCTTCCGACTCCTGAATGTTCATCGAGCCGCCTACGCCGGTCTTGGTTTTCACGAAGTCCCTCGCTGTCTGCCCGCATATCCATCCCGTTGCCATATCGGAAATCTTTGATGCCGGCACCAGACTGTCCATGTTCTCGTTCAGGTTAATGCTGGTCTTGTCACGGTCAATGGTCACGCCCTTCTTCACTTGCACGACCTTACCGAAAATGTCATTCGACAGCCATTCCAGTGTCTCTTTCGAGCGGGCCGAACCGCTGACCACGTTACCCACGGTCGTGATGATCTTCTGCATACCTACCTTGCCGTAGTCGGCCTCCAGCTGCGGCAGCTCCTGGAATCCCAAGGTCACGCTCACCTTGTTGCTTCGGGCAGTTCCTATCAGTCGGTCTATCTTGTGGAAATACAGCGTCGGCAGCTCGTCCACGATGATGCTCACCGGGATGTTCTTCCCTTGGCCTGTATTCACTCGGGTGACAAGACGGTTCAGGATAAGGGCGTTCAGCGCACCGATAATGCTCTCCATCTCCGGGTCGTTGGCGATGAGCAGGTAGCTCGGGTTCTTCGGATCGCTCACCTTCAGGTCAAAGTCATCCCCGTCACGGTGGAATATCCAGTACGATTCCTTGGTCGCCAGACGGGACGTATAGACACGCAGCGTACCGATCATACCTTCCAACTGCTCCATGGCCTTGTTCCTGAAGGCAGTCTGGAACGGCCCGAGCAGCGGTGCCACCTCGTTGTCAGTCTCCAGTACCTCAAAGATGGTCTGATAACTTTCGTTCAGGAACGATAATATGTGCGGCATGTCCGAATACTTTCCCAGCCAGTAGGCCGGCTCCACGATGTTGCCGCCCTCTTTGTCACGCACGACTCCGGTCGGCTTCCAGAATTTGGTTTCCGGGTCCTGACGTTTCTCCGCATACAGCATGTTTCCGTCCTTGTCATACGGCTCCCGTTCGTAATTGACAAAGAAATAGATGCAGGCAGCAAGGAAGTTCACAGCGGATGTCTGGAAAAACTGGTCGCTTCCGCCGCCACCTTCCTTCTTGCCCTTCTGCAATGACTCGAGCAGGGTTTCCGCCGTCTCACTGGCTGCCGCCAGGTTGTTGATGTATTTTGCCTGAATAGGATTGACACGACGGCTGTATTCCACGTCCACGAAGTTGATCATGTTGAACTTGCACCCCTTGGGAACTCTTCCAAGTTTCTCGTTCAGCTTGTAATGGTAGTAAAGTTTCGTGGCAAGTGTCGGGAATTTATAGTCATATACAACCATGGCAAACCCCTTGGCACTGTGCTGACGGATGAACGGTTCAATGATACTGAATGTTTTACCCGAGCCGGGAGTTCCCACGACCCACGTCCCGCGGAAAGGGTTGCTGATACTGACCCATCCCTTGCGGAACTTCCCCTTGTAATAGTAGCGCATCGGGATATTCACGCTGTATTTGTTCTCCTGAATCTCTTCGCTCTGCTCGAAACTCTCGTTCTCGAAGTTGAAGCGGTCCTTCATCAGGCCCTCCTTGATGAACTTGGAGATATTGTCCAGGGCTATATGTACCAGTATCACTCCCACGAGCGAAGCCGCCATGTATAGGATACGGTTCAGCGGCAGCGTATAGAGCCGCATTTCCATCGGATGTCCGAACAGCCATACGGACAGGACAAGCAGAAGCAGTCCGCCGGTCAGGGGAAAAATCACCTGCTTGCGGGCGTTGAACTCCAGATGCTTCTTGTTCCTCGTACCGATACAGGTGATGCAGATCAGCAGTATCGTGGCTATCTTGCTGTACACGAGATGGCCGTCCTGATAGATCGTCCATCGCTTGATACGTCCGTGGATGTCAGTCAGTATGCCGCCCCACTGGTCGAATACTGCCGGGTCAATGGCATACTCGAAGAACTCCAGCAGAACCGACACATAGACGACTGCACGGAATATCTTGTAGAATCCTTGTAACTCTTTGCTTTCTTCCATTTTTTATAGCTTTTTTATTGGGTTGTGGTTCTGATCGCCTCGGATATTGTTGGACTTGATTATTTTGATTCAGACGAAAATAAATGTCATGTTTTTGCAGTAAAAAACAAGACTTTTCTTATATTTGCATCCGGAACAAAACGATTCGATTATGGTGATTACTAAACAGGTACAGGAAATACTGGACGCCACGCCTCCGGGCAAGGTGCTTACCATTGCCGATTTCAATGTGCTGCCGGAGTACCAGCCTGCGTTGGTCAAGGCACTCAGCCGTCTGGTGGCAGAAGGCTCTATCTGCAAGATTGCCAAAGGACGGTACTACAAGCCTAAACAGACGGTGTTCGGCACATTGAAGCCTCCGGTGGCAGAGGTGGTCAAGGACCTTCTGGAACGTAACGGCAAGCCAATCGGCTATATGACCGGTACGGCAGCATTTGCGCAGTTGGGGTTGACGACACAGATCACATCGGCCATTACGATAGGCACGAACAAATACCGCCGGCCTATGAAACGGGGCGAATACAGCGTGTCCTTCCTTGTACAGCCTAATGCAATCACACGGGAGAACATTCCTCTGCTGCTGATCCTTGACGCGCTCAAATTGCTCCGTGAGATTCCGGCAACATCACCTGACGATTGTGTGCGGGGCGTTGCTCGGCTGATAGCCGCTCTGTCCGAAGGCGATCTGGAGAAACTGGCGGACCTGGCCGAAAATTACCAGCCGTATGTCCGGGCATTGCTGGGTGCCATTCTGGACAGTCTTGGAGCTGACACCCGACAATTGCGTGCGACACTCAATGGGGTCACGACCTACAAACTTCCTGTCACCGCACAGGCTTTACCCACCAAATTAAAATGGAACATCGTATGAGACTACACGAGAATCAGCAACTGTTTGCCGATGCCATAGAAGCGGCTGCACGTCCGGTACAGGACGGCGGACTCGGCATCAAGAGTATCTTTATCGAGAAAGACTATTGGATCTGTCGTTCGCTGTCGCTTATGGCTACCGGAGACAAGGATAATCGTGCCATTTTCAAGGGCGGAACTTCCCTGACCAAGGCCTACGGCATCGGGGCACGTTTCTCCGAGGACATTGACGTGGCCATCGCCGAAGCATGGACACTGAGCGGAAACCAGCTAAAGAACCTCATACGCCGTACATCGAAGAATATGACAGCCGGACTGGAGGAACTGGTCATCCCCGGCATGACAAGCAAGGGATCGCATTACCACAAGGCGTTTTACACCTATCCACGGGCCATAGATACGGAACAGGTCGGAGCAATCCGGGCTGGGCAACTCCTGGTAGAAATCAACAGTTTTGCCAATCCATATCCTTTCGAGCGGCGTTCTCTCTGCAGTTTCCTGACAGAGTTCCTGCAGGCTACCGGCAACAACCGTATGATAGAGGAATACGGGATGCAGCCGTTCGAGGTCAATGTGCTTGACCGTCGCCGCACGCTGACCGAGAAATTGGTGTCACTCATCCGATGCTCGCTGGCCAATCTGTATATGCCGCAGTTGACGGCCAAAATCCGTCATTTCTACGATCTGCATCATCTGCTGAAAGATGAAGAGTGCCTCACGTATCTTCATAGCGATGCTTTCCCCGAAGATTTCAGGTCACTGCTCGAACACGACCGGCAGAGCTTTGACAAGCCCGAAGGCTGGCGTGACCGGCGACTGGAGGAGTCCCCGTTGATGACAGATCTGCCGCAGGTTTGGGGCAACTTGCAGACAGTTTACATGGGTGAACTCCCGGATTTGGCATATCGTGCCATTCCGGCCCCCTCGGATGTCGAGGAAAGCATACGTCGCTTGATGGCATTACTGCGTGAATTCGGCTCTGGTTTGTAATCGTATGTTGTCCAACAATGTCAAAGAACGCAATCGTATATCTCTGGTTTACCGGTTGATGGTTATAATCGGGCGTACCTTGTGCGCCTGTGTCTTGGGTGTTTCCTGTATGGCTCCGCTGCCCATCGAGTAAAGCCAGGCTTTTGCCGTTTCCTGTTCGGCCACTTCCGTGGATGTCCAGTACCAGCAGTCGCCGTCGGTCAGGGGCAACGGATCGCCCCCGCACTGTTCGATGACAGGATTTACCGTTTCCCGGATAGTATATAGCAGACGCATCTGTGCCACCGACGGAACGTATGCGCTCTGCCCGTAACACCAGAGGTCAAAGACCGCTTCCGCCATCGGCGAAGCCGTTTCCTTCGTTTCATATAGAGCGAATGTATTGGCATTGCCGTCATGTGCCGCGAGGTCCGCAGATGTGCCTTGGGCAATACCGAGGCTGTCGGCAAATGCCTGCGGGGTGATGTCCCACAGGTAAACCGCGTAGCCGTTTCCTTCCGCACCCTCATGCTGCCGGGTGTCGAACACGACGGCCACAGCCTTTTTCCCGGATTGCTGGTATTCCGTGTAGGACAAGGCCGTTCCGTCCTCGCACAGGACATGTCCCGGGCGGACAGCCGTGTCCGGTACGTCTATATGCGCGTCACAACCTGTCACGGCGACTGCTGCGACAAGTACCGGTACGAACCGGCTCACCTTTCTGAAAATGTTCTGTTTCATCTTTTCCCTTATTTTATCGGTAGTTTCACACCAAGGGCTACACCTACCCGAAGCAGATCCGCGCCCTTTATCATCAAATCACTCTTCGCCTGCCAGTACAGCGTCCATCCGGACCGCAGCACGTAATTGTGCTCGTAACCGAAATGCAGGCCGCCCAGGAACTTCTTCGTGTCGCTTCCTGCCGAAGCTCCTATACGCAGGTTGCCGTAATGATTGCGGCCCCGTACCACGCAAGGCTTGTATGCCACGCCAAAGCCATAGGTGCGGTAGTTGCGCCAGAAGGATTCCGGACAGATATGGCCGCACGGGCCGCATTCGGCCCACTGCAGGTAGCCGTTGGCAAAGAACTCCCACGCGTGCCGGTAGTTCATTTCATGTTCGTATGAAAACGTCACGTCCATACCGTTCCTGTAAAGCAGCCCGACCCCCAGTGAAAGACGGCCGCTGTTGCGTTGTGCGTTCGCGCTGAAGGCAAGGCACATGCAGGCAAACATCAGAATCAGAGTCTTTCTCATAATCATTCCTCCTCCAGCAGGTCAGCGTTAAACGAATCGGCAGACAACACATCCTCATAATCGATGTTCAGGCTGATATTGCGGCCGCTGATTTGCTTTTCCGTCATTTCGACAGTCAGCAGCTTGTCGTTCGGGAAGGTCATCTTCTTGATGACAAGCACATTCCTGTAGCCATGTCGGAATGTCTTTCCCGGTTCCAGTATCATCGCCGGAGTAAGCTCGATAGTCTGGGCGTTGGTGGCCTTGGCGAGTTTCTTGTCAACGAGCTTTACCCTGATCTCATCGATGTCGAAACGGATGTTCGTCTTGTTCTCTATGGAAAAGTCTATGAAGAAGTAGTCCCCGACAGAGTATATGTTGTTCAGGCGCATCACCATACGGTGTGCCTTGGTGGCCACATTCCTGATTCTCGCCGGAGAGTTCCAGATCCGTCTGGCAAAGCGCGTCATCTCGGCGGTTGACATCGATACTGCCGGATTGTTGTAGGCGTTGCGCTCGTGAGGGAGTATCTCCTTGTCCGTTACGGCTTCCTTAAGCCGTGTGGTGTAAACCAGCGCGTATTGCGTGCGGTAGCGTTCCGTGATGACGGTCACGATGGCAATCACCTCGCCGTCCTCGTGCCCGGCTTCTTTGGGTTTCAGCCGTACAATGTTGTCCAAAGGCTGGTCGCCAACCACCTTGTCGGTGGAAATGTCCACCATGCGTACCGGCTCCGATGCCGTGATGACGGTCGTCACCTGTTCGTTGACCGTCAGTTGTTCCATTTCCTCGTAGGTCGTCTGCGCCTGTGCATTCCGCGTTCCCAGCAGTCCGGCTGTCAGAAGAAATACCGTTCCGATTTTCTTGAGATTCATATTCATGTCGTTGATTGTTTATATTCCATTTGTTTTTCTTTTACCCTTATGTCGTCGTATGTATTCGCTCCAGTTCTTCCCGGATACGGAGTTCGGTGATGTCGCAGTACTCCTTCACGGTCTCGAATCCGATATAGTGCCGTCCCGAACGGATTGCGGCAATGGCAGTCGTTCCGGACCCGATGCAGTTGTCCAGCACGGTGTCCCCCTCGTCGGTGTAGGTGCGTATCAGGTACTCGACCAGTGCCACAGGCTTCTGGGTCGGATGATAGAATGCCCCTGTCTTGTGTTCTTTCGGGATGAAAATGACCGATGTCGGATATTTGTTGTCCGCCATGCGTACCGGTACCAGCTTCATCTCCCCGTAGCACCGGTTCGTGAAACTGCCTTCCGTCATGCTGCGTCCATGGTTTCTCCTTTCGGGAGGGCACGGTGTCATCTGCGGATGATACACGGGCTGCTTCATGTAGAACACCAGAATGTCCTCATGCTGGCGCAACGGCATCCGGTTGGCATTGAGATGGCCCGTAACACGGTCCTTCTGCCATACGAGGTTATAACGCCAGATTCCCGGTTGGGAAAGCATGAGATGCGCGGAGAATATTCCCTGGGCGAACAGGATTATCGGACTGTCCGGCTTGATAATCCTACGGTACTGCTCCCACAGCGGACCGAGGGGTATCTGCCTGTCCCAACATGCTGACCGGTTGCCGCGGTTCAATACACCGTAAGGCAGGTCGGCGATGATGGCATCGACGCTTCCCTCCGGCATACGGCTCATGCCTTCCAGGCAGTCCATGTTGTATATCTTGTCCGTCTCTATCATATCGCGTTGTTTTTCGGCCCTCCAAGCTGCAGGGCACTCGCCCAAGTACAACGTCCCTTCCGGTTTTCCCGGACCTCACACTCCCAGAAGGTATTCATCTCCGCGTGCTTGAAATTGACCGCCCCGTCTCCCGGCCCGTAAAAGCCGGTGTATTTCTGGAAGGCGAACAAGGCGATTTTCCGCCCGTCCTCTGCCAGAAAGTTGCATATTAGGGCGAAGCGTCCACCTTTCTGCCACCATTGGGTACTCACGAGTTGCCCGACGAATGTTTCGGCCTTGTCGGGAGCGAGGAAGTCATCGTAGTAAAAGCCGTCCGTTCCCTCATGTAGTTTTGAAATATCTGTTTCCATTGTCTCGAACCTTTTTATTTCCTTTTTTCCTGACCATTGACCAGATAGACGAAAGTCCCGTATTTCAGCTTGACCTTGTTTTTCTTGATGGCCTTGCTGATGGCGTTGCTCGTCTTCTGGTAAGCGTTGTTCACCGCCTGCATTCCCCATTGGGCGAGGCTGTTCCCTGTAGTTCCGGTACTCATGCTCATGTTGCCCGACATGGCACTGCTGGCCACATCCTTGCTCGTTTCCCGGAACTGGCTGTTCGGTACATACAGGCCCTCCATACCGTCCGTGTCATAAAGCGCGAGACTGACCTTCACAAGCTCGTCGTCCACAAGGATGCTGTTGATGTTTCCCTTGACACGTCCGGACGAGAAGCCGCTTACCGTGGCGTACAGGTACGTACCCCGTTTCACTACGCACTCGTCTATTTCCACGTCATCCAGCAGGCGCAGCCTGATGCGCGAGCCGTCCACAGCCTTGATGTCCTCGTCTATGATGGCCTGGATCAGCTTCGGTTCACGGGCATCCTTCGCCAGCGTGTTGAAATAGTCCGAGGTGGTCTTCACCTTGCGGACTACCGCGCTGGGCGGTTCGTCTGCCGACGGTGCTTGCACCGGACGTTTCTCCTCGTCGATGGTGCCGGCCTCCGGTACATTCTGCGGCGGAACGGTGTCCGTGGTATCCGCCTCTTCAGGGGGCATCACCATGTTCTGTCCTTTCAGCCGTGCTTCGGCAAGGGCCTTTTCCAACTCCGCGAGTGCTTCCTGTTCACGCTCTTTGGCGGCGGCAATTTCCGCTGCCGCTGCTTTTTCCTGCTGTTGCTCATCGAGCAGGGCGATGTCATCCTGCGTGTATTGTGATTCATATTCTTCCTTGTTTTCATCAGGTTCGTCTCTTTCTATGTTGCCGACCGCCGAGTAGTCCTGTATCTTGCCCCACGATTTCTCCATGTTCTCGTATTTGCTGCCAATGCCGTCATCCTTGATCTGCGCTTCCGGCAGTTCCGGATTCAGGAATTCCGTTGTCTGCAGCGTCTTGTCCGGTATATCCGCCGTTTCAGTATGAAACAGGTCGAATATGAAGTAGGACGCACCGAGCAGAGGGATATAAAGAATGGCAGGGAGCATGTACTTCGGCTGTCTGAAATTGATTTTCTCAAATATCTTTTTCATGGCAAGTCTGTTTTGCTACGGTTTGTATTTCCTGTCCCGGTTTCCCTCAGTTCCTCTTCCTGCAACATCCTGTGCCGCTCCCTCAATACCGAATCCTGCATCTCTGTCGCTGTCCTCTCCGCCGGCTGGTGACGATATACCACTGTTATACGGTAGATGTTCCATGCCAGCCCGCCCAGCACGAAAGCGAACACGATGACCAGAAAAAGAGTACGGTGCACGTTGGCAAAGCCCTGCACCTTGGCTGCCGCCTTGTCTATACGGGTCGCCTTGGCAAACTTGCGTCCGGCTTCCACATCACGCTCATAGCGTTCCTTGTACTTCGGATCATTCCTGTCAGGCATCTTTTCGCCCAGCAGCATCCGTCTGAATCCCTTGATGTTCATATCCTTGATTGTTTAATAGTTGCTCTTGCTTTTCTGTTCTATATCCTTGTTAAGGAGAGTGCGCCAGTTCACTATCAGCAGACCGTGAGGGTTGTTCTCCGTTCTCGGTACACGCTTGAGCTGACCGGCTGTCACCAGCTCACGCATCAGGATGTTGCTTCTGCGTTCGATTCGCTGGCGGCCGTAATAGGTGAACTCCATGGTGCTCTTGTCAAAGCGGATGCTGTCACAATAAATCGAGAACACGGCACTCGTGCCGAGGATGTTGGAGTAAAAACCTTTCTCCTTAAGAGTGTTATATTGCGCCAGACCTGTTTCGTCCACCAGATACATCGCCTTTTCCATCGTGTATTTGATGTATTTATCATCAGGCGGCAAGGTGAAGAAATAGTGGTGGAACATCTCCACATGGCTTTTGGCTTCCACATCGAGCGTTTCCTCCATTGTGGTGCGGTTGACAAGAATGGGCACGTTGCCGTCCAGCACGTACACCTTTTTCTGTGCATCCGACACCATTGTCCTGGCTGTCCAGATGCTCGATACGCTGATGATGACACATCCCACGAGAAAAGCCGTGCAGATAATGCCCACCAGCCGTATCTTGTTTTCCAGATGCTTGATAATCATATCGGTTTATTGTCTTATTCTATTCAACTTCATTACATATTCATTGTGCAGCATCGGTATGATTGCTCCGTATGACTCCTTTTGGAGTTTCTCAAACTCCTTGGTGGTGATTTCCGTATAAAGTCTCAGTATGACTATCTGCACAAACACCCACCAGATGCCACGCCTGCGTTTCGATCTGTTTTTCTGCAACTTGGCGAGTTGCAGGCGATAGGTCAGATAAGTCGTCAGTGGGACGAAATACCGATCATCCAGGTCAAAGGCATCGTCCAGTTCCTTGTACTTCTGGTCGGGACGTTGTTCCGATACATGACGGATTTCTTCTTGTACGCGCATATTCACATAGTTCACGAACCGTCTGTCTTGATACCATTCTTTGATTTGTTCTTGTACGTTCATACTTTTTTATTTTTAAGGATTGTTGTTTATATGTTTTTTATCTTATCTCATGATTGCCCCGATACCGCCTGTCGCTGTCATCTTGGCCTGCTGTGCCACGCCTTCTCCAAAATTTCTCGTACTGAAGGCCGTGTCGCCCTCCGGTATCATCCACGCCGCAAGGTCAGGTACAAGGTTCAGACATTTCAAGGCTACAATGCTTGCCGCCATCAGATAACCGGCGGAGAAGAAACTGTTCTGCAGGTAGGCCGCCATTGTCTGCTCGCTGGCCGTGATTGCGGTCAGGTTTTCCACCTGGATGCACAGCACGATGTCGAAAAGGAGCAATACATAGAAGCCCACGAAGTATAGGTAAAAACGAATGATAACAAATCCAATAAAAAGAAACTTAAGTGAAGTAATACAACTGATATAGAGTGCATTACGCTTATTTCTTTCTTATTCTTTGATTTCCTTATATTTGATGTTTTAGGTGCAATTTTGTTGCAGATTTGTTGCGTGTTCTCAGAATTTTGATATAACTTTGTATCAAAATCAGGTGCTTGAGGTATTGCCGAAAGCAAATCAAAACAAATAAAAACAGACAAATATGGGAAGACCCAAGAAAGCATTAAAAGTAAAAGAGCCGATAAGGCTCAGGGAGCGCAAGCTTGCTAACGGCAACCTTGGGCTCTATCTCGACATTTATGTAAAAGGTACGCGCAAGTATGAATCCTTGGGGTTGTATCTCATCCCTGAGAAGACCCCACTGGACAAGCAGGTGAATATCCACACCCGACAGGTGGCGGAGAAAATCAAGGCAGACCGTATCATTGCATTGCAGGAGCGAGGCATCAAACAGTACGAGAAGATTAAGCAGTCGAATATGTCTTTGCTTGACTGGCTGCGCAAGTACGAACAGGAGAATTTCGGATTCCGTCCATCGACTTTGAAAGGTCGTGTAGATATGAGGAAGAAAGTGGAGGAATATCTGGAACAGCAAAAGACACCTTATATTTCCATGAGCGAGGTGGATGCTGACTTCTGTCGTGGCTTCCTCCGATTCCTTGCAACAGCAAAGAACAGCGTTTGTACTATCAATGAGAGGACTATATCTCCAGGATGTGCCCACCATCATCAAGCCGTCTTTAATGGAGCATTGAACAAGGCGGTAAGAGAAGGATTGCTGACGGCAAATCCGATGAAGAGCCTTGACCGTAAAGAGAAGTTCCAGCCTTCACCAGAGGACAGGGAGTTTCTGACCATTGAGGAACTGCGCTCATTGATGGCTTTGCCGTGTTCCAATGAGCAGGTGAAGAAAGCGTTTGTCTTCTCCTGCTTCACTGGCTTGCGATTGAGTGATGCGCGCACACTGACATGGCGCAAGGTCTATAAGACTCCTGATGGCAAGACTCTCTACATCCATGTGTTCATGCAGAAGACGCAGAAGCCGAACAATATACCCTTGTCGCAGGAGGCACTGAATTGCTTACAGACGAAGGATGATTTGGATGAACCTATATTTACCTTACCAGCCAGTGATGCGACCATCAACTATCACGTCAAGAAGTTGGTAAAGGCAGCAGGAATAGAGAAGAAAGTCTCTTTCCATTGCAGCCGCCACACCTTCGCCACCATGATGCTGACTCTCGGAGTGGACATATACACGACGAGCAAGCTGCTTGGGCATGCCAATGTAACTACAACAGCCATCTATGCAAAAATCGTGGACAAGAAGAAAGTGGATGCAATGAACCTCGTCAACGACCTATTTACAAAAGATGATAATACCGAAAACTATGAAGATAGAACTACGCAGCCGCAAGCATAAGAGCGGCAGCACGACCCTATATCTGGAGTTCTATGAAAAGGGAGGAAAGCGTCAGTATGAATCGCTGAACCTTTACCTTATTCCCGAGAAGACAGACAACGACCGCAGGGTAAACGAAGCCACGCTGAAAAAGGCATTGAAGATAAAGTCCGAGAGAATACTGGGGATTGGCAGCAAATCAGAGGAAAAGGATGTATCTACACCTGCTACTGAGTTTTCAAAATGGATGGACGAGTACCTACTCCACCTTCAAAATGGAGACAGATACTCGCTTGCATATCAGAAGCATATGCGGAGCACTGTCAATATTGTCAAGTCATATCTGGTTCACATCCACCGTCCCAGTCTCATGATGGACAAGGTGGACAAGTCCTTCTACAAGAACTTCCTCATATATATCAAAGATGTGTACCGAAACATGAAGTCTCCCAATCATCCGAAGCCGTTGTCGCCCAAAACAATGCTGCTGATACAGACCGATGTCAACTCTATGCTGAAATATGCGGTGGAACAAGGCGTGTTACAGAAGCATCCGTTCTATGAACTGGAAAAGCGAGAGACCTTTGCGAAGACACCGAGTGACAGGGACTATCTTACCGTAGAAGAGTTGAAACGCATATCGGAAATCGAAACTGGCAGTCCTGTTACGAAGCAGACATTTATGTTCTGCTGCTTTACAGGTTTGCGCCATAGCGACTTGCTGCAACTGTATTGGCGAGACATCCGAGAAACTGAGGATGGGCTACAAGTGTATGTCCAATCCATGCAGAAAACGAAGAAATCTGCGCTAATCCCTTTAGGGAAGCAGGCTTTGGAATGGATGCCGGAACGTGGCACCGCATCACTTGATGACAGGGTGTTCACACACATCCCCCTTCTCTGCAATGCCGACCGTGCCTTGAAGCGTATGACAGCTAAAGCAGGAATAGACAAATCCATTTCCTTCCATTGCAGCCGTCATACCTTTGCCACCCTCATCCTGACAGCAGGAAGTGACATCTACACCACAAGTGAGATGTTGGGGCATACCAACATCCACACCACGGAAATCTATGCCGATGTGGTCATGGAAAAGAAAGTCGATGCGGTTAATATGCTCAACGGCATCTTCTGATTTCACAAGAAGTGTTCTATGTGCGAGCCACAATAAGGGTTCGTGCTTTGAACACTTCTTTTCCCTCTTGTTGATAAAAAATGACCTTATTTGCGCTAAAAACAAGTTTGTTTGATACTATTTTAGCCAATTAAGTTATTTATTTTCATTTTATTTCTATGTTTTCAAGATAAAATAGTAACTTTGCATCAGAAATAAATAGGACAGGCATCATGAATAAAGTAAAGATAGATAATATACATCAAGAAAATGTTCAATCATGTGCTATTGCTGTGATTGGACTTGGGTATGTTGGTTATCCATTGTTTTGCTCAATATCTCATGGTTATGAATGTTGGGGTATGGACACAGACGATAAACGAATAGAAACTCTAACAATGAATGCAAAATCGACAGGAAATGTTCAAGAAATTGGTTATTTGACATCATCGTGGAGTGACATTTCTCATTGTACAATGTTCATTGTAACGGTACCGACACCTGTGGACAAACTCAATAGACCTGATTTATCAGCTCTAAAGGCAGTATGTTATTCCTTGGGTTCAATATTAAAAGCAGGTGATATAGTTGTATTTGAGTCAACTGTTTATACAGGAACAACAGAAGAAATTTGTGTTCCTATACTGGAGGAGTCTTCAAGACTTAGATTGAACAAAGACTTTTCGGTAGCTTATTCTCCCGAACGTATAAATGTTGGAGACAGTCTTCATACATTGGAAAATACGCCAAAGATATTAGCGGCTTCGGATTCAACTACTTTAGATAAGGTGCGCAATATCTATGCTACCTTTATGAAAGCACCTATTGTAATTGCTAAAAACATTAAAGTAGCAGAAACCGCAAAGATGTACGAGAATGTGCAACGTGACGTATTGATAGCTTTGGCTAACCAATTTTCTGATTTTTGCCATGAGGAAGGAATAGATGTACATGATGTAACCCAATGTGCATCTTCTAAATGGAATTTTTCAAATGTTAATCCTGGACTTGTTGGTGGACACTGCATAGGAGTTGATCCATATTATCTTCTAAACAGGGCAACCTCAAAGGGAATTAAACTACCTCTTGTAGAAACGGCACGACAAATTAATGAAGTAAAGTCAGAGAGAGTTGCTCATAGAATATTAGAAATAGCTAGAACCATAAGCGGTTCACATAATCCACCCAATATTTTGTTATTAGGCTTCTCATACAAGCCTAATACAAGTGATATAAGGAATACTAAAGTGGCGGATGTAATAAAATGGCTTCAAAACAAATGTAATGTGGATTGCTTTGATCCTTTGGTGGATATCGAACAAGCCTACGAATGCTATGGTATTACTCTTAGTACATTAGAAAACATCCAATCTCGCCAGTATGAGCTCATTGTTTTAATGGTTCCGCATGATATATTGGCAAATATGGACTTTTCATCTATACGTCATATCGATATAAAAGAAATCTTATGATACAACAAGTTAATAATTATTCTGTTCGTGAGGTTATAGAACATCAAACAGATATAGAGTATCTTAAAGTGTATTACCAGGAACATGGTAATTTTCCCGTGTTTAAGCAAGTACTTATAGAAACGAGGACTGATTGCAACAATCATTGCCCATTCTGTCCTCATGCTTTCAATAACAAGCCTCTTGGTATTATGGATTGGGAGTGCTACACTACGATCATTGATCAATTATGTGAAATACAATATAATGGACGAGTAGCATTAATGCTTTCAAATGAACCTTTATTGGAAACCCGTCTTGAAAGAATGATAGAATATGCAAAAGATAAATCACAACGTTTTTTCTTGGATATTACGACAAATGGCAGATTATTAACAGTCTCTATGGTAGATAAACTCTTTAAGTTGGGACTAGATAATATCAACATAAACGATTACAGAGGAGATAGAGACATCTATCCAGAAAAATGGTCTTCATATCTGGAACCTATATTTGGTGCGTATGGGAATAATCCAAAAGTTAGTTTCAAGCGTAGAAGATTGGATGAAAAACTTCCTAATTATGCGGGAAATATTCCACAGGAGTTCAATCCTGATGACTTTGGCTTCTGTAACTATCCTTTTAGAAAGTTGACAATTGCTTATAATGGAAATATCCTTTTGTGTTGTGACGATTTTATGTATGATACTAATTTCGGCAATGTAATGGAGGATAAATTGATTGATTGTTGGAATCACCCAGACTTAAATAAAGCAAGGTTCTCTTTGTTAGAGAATAGCCGCATTGGACTCTGTAAACGTTGCAACGATTATCAAGATTACAATGTGTTCTGAGTATGACGAGTAAAGCAATTCATAACGAAACCGACTTCCAGGCTCGTACGGCGTTTCAATGCCCTTTCTGTGGATTTGTTGGCCCCCTAGAGATGATGGGTGCCGATAGATTTCCTGTACTCCAAAAATTACAAGTAATAGGAGCAGGAAGAAGGGCTGCCAAATGCCCAGTGTGCAAATCCACGGATAAAGAAAGACTAATCTATACCTTCCTAAAGGATGTAGAAAAGTTGGAACTTAAGAGTGACTTGACAATCTTGCATATTGCTCCTGAGAATAATCTTCAGTTGTGGCTTGAATCAGTATCTACCATCTATATTGCAGGTGATGCATTCCTTCAAAATCAGCATTTTATTGGGAATGTGCAATTAGTAGATATTAGAAATACTGTTTTTCCAGAGAACAACTTTGACTACATAATATGTAACCATGTTATTTGTGATATCAAAGAAGACAAATTGGCTTTATCTGAGATTTATCGCATATTAGGTTATGGAGGAGTGGCAATATTACAAGTCCCCATAACAAAGGTTTCTGGGACTGTTGAATATGAAAATGTCAAGACAAAAGAAGAACGTGAGATTGCATATGGTTATGGTTATCACGAAAGAATATACAACGATACTGATTATATTGAACTACTTTCTTCCATTGGATTTAATGTTAAGGTTCGTAATCTCTCTAAAGAATACGAAGGTAACGGATTAAATCCAGTAGAAGATTTATATATATGTAGAAAATAATATGGTGTTAAACAAAGAGCAGTTTGAAGCTTTCCGTATGGAAATAGCAACATTCGGAAACATCCCAATATTGAGTAAGTATTGCGGAATTGGTTGTGTATTCTGCAAGGTTCACACAGATTCGTATCTTGGACATTATCCCAAAATTCCGGCTATTGACAGGGAGGATTTAATAAAAGGATTCGAATATATCAATCCCAATGTGAATTATGTCCGATTAGGTGCAGGTGTATTGGTCGCACCACATACAGACCCATTCCTTCATCCTGGGATTTACGAGTTCATAAAGTTGGCTTCAGAGTACTTCCCTACAAAGAAAATCACGACAGTAACAACAGGTGCTTATATTAGGGAGGATAAAATAGATTTTCTAAATTCAATCTCGAATTATGGAATAGACTTGTCGCTGATTACCATGCAAAAACAACGAGAAGCGATAATTCCACGTTCTGAGCGAGAACGTACTTTGTTTCTTCTTAAATATGCACCTTTAAACAAATGTACTCTCATGTTTACAGGAGAGCTAGATGAAGTAAAGAAGGACTTGGAATTGCTGTACGAACTTGGTGTTGATAAACGTGTTCGTCAAATTCTTGTTAGACGTATGGAACATACTGCCACATCCCAACCTCGTTTGAAGGAACTTTCACAACACTGCATTGACCATTATGAGGAATGTATTACTTGGATAAAGAAAAATTACCCCAATGTTGTCTTTACAGTTCCTATTCTAAAAGATGTTTTCCGAGGAGGCAACAATGAATATTTCATTGATGCAGACGAAAGGATAAAAAAACAAAAGAAGATAATCCAGGATTTACCAGCTGGCACTTTTGTAAACTTAATCTGTCCACTTTCCGGATATGAATATTTTACTAAAGCATTTTCTGGATATAAAAATGTGACAACAAATCTTATTAAGAATAATCTTTATGGTGGTTCAGTTTCTGTATCAGGATTACTTAACCATCAGGATATTAAAGAACAATTTCATCCAGAACATAACGATGTGATGATAATGCCCTATGAGATGTACAATTCGGATGGAATGGATCTGTTAGGTGAGAAGAAAGAACAATTGGAAGACTATTATAACGCAAAAATCATATTGGTTTAGAATGGAATCTATAAAATGGGATAAGATCAGGCTATTAGTCACCAACGGTTGTAATTATCGTTGTCCATTTTGCCATAACGAAGGCCAGAAAAAGAATGGGCACTCGGGGATGATGTCTGTAGAGCCCTTCAAACAGCTAATAAGGTATATTGAGGGGCAGGAGTTGTCAGAAATCAATTTTAGTGGTGGTGAGCCTTTTTTACACAAAGAAATTGTTGACATGATTGTTTATGCCAATAATCACATGAAATGTGATATAAGCTGTGCGACAAATCTTTCTTTGATATCAGACAAGCAGATTGAGCGTTTGGCAAATACAAGAATTAAGTTCAATATCCAATTTCCGTATGTTACCGAAAATGATTTTGCAAGAAGTACGGGTACTGGAAAACTATGCAATATTCTTGAAAAGATTAAGGCGGTGAAATCTGCAGGCATAAAGATTGGATTAAATACTGTGATTCAATCTCCTAATACTGATTCTATTGAACAAATGATAACATTTGCCTTGCGAAATGAATTGCCTTTGAAACTTTTGCCACAAATCGGGTTGGAAGGAAGCCAACGGTTCTTAGATAACATTCAGCCCATATTGGAAAGATATTCTTTGCAGTTTGTCAACAAGGGAACTGGGGCATTAAGATGGACTATTGGGAACGATAGTCATCAAACTTCTGTTTTATACATTGACTCACCATGTTTCAGCTGGGACATTGAGACTTGTAGAAATTATGGAGAAGTAAGAATTCTTCCAGATTTCATGATGCAAAGTTGCATTCTTAAAGAAGCAAATGAACGGATTTGTTTGGAAAAAGGAAAAGATTATGTAATTGGCCAATTTGAAAGATTATGGAACAACTTCAGTCACTGTTAAGACAATACAATCTGTCACATAAAGAGGATCTGATGCTTGCTCCATGGAGCAAGCAGTATTGCGAAGAGGAGTTTCCCAAATATTGGGAGATTGTTTATTCTATTTTGCAATTATTTGATAAGAACAGTAGGGTCTTGGAGATAGGCTGCGGATTGGGTGACGTAACGGCAATATTGTGTTATCTCGGCTTTAAGCACGTCACTTCCCTTGAAAAAGATGAACTAATTTCCCGTGCAGCACAGAGGAGGATTGTAGACATGTTCAACATGAATGGAGTCGTAAGGAATGAGAATTATCCAAGCAACAAACAATATACAGCTGATATTCTAATCCTAGTTAATTGCGTATATGCCGGTCAAACAAAAACAAAGCGAGAATACTTGGATTTGATTCAAAAATATTATATATATGCCAGTAGGCCCAATCATTTCCTAATGGAAGTCATTGATTCGTCATACACAGAAAAGAACAGTGAATTTCCTGAACATATTCGACTGAACCGTCAAGATGTAGAAGGTCTTTTCCGTAATTGTAAAATTAGTTCCTGGGTAACTTACAGATACCCCCAAAATAGTAAAAGCAAAACACTTTATTTGATAGAAAGACAATGAAGATACTGATTGTTACAACAGAAATAGGTCTGGACGGCGGAGGTATGTCTTTATCTTGTACCAGACTGACAAGGATATTATCACAAAACAATGTTGTAGAAGTGGTCAACTCTTCTGCTACATCCATTCTCGCTGCGTCAAGTGGAATATTCCCGTTGTTAGGAAAATCGATCCAGATGGAATATAAGTTAAAAGAAGAGTCGGGAAAATACTATGGATTTGATTTCGTAATAGGTTTCGGAGGAAAATTTAATGGTTATTATTCCTCATTATTGGCGAAACAGATCAAAGCAAAATATATACTTTGCTTAAGAGGAAGTGATGTCAATTTGGCGAAATGGTCAGAAGAAGACAACTGGTATCTTCATGAATCATCGAAATGTGCAGACAAGATTGTATGCTTATCGAATGAAATGCGACAGAATCTTCTTCTGTCTAATAGTTCCGTAAGAGACAAAGTCGTCATTATTCCTAATCCGTTAGAGGGCGATTATACTGGAGTATCCTTTCCTAACCTCCCTTCATCAGTAGTTATTGGCTGTGCAGCTTCTCATTTGAACGAGAAAAAGGGAATTGCCAATCTCTTGTGCATGGTTGCTGAATTCAAGAAAATATCAGAACTTCCAATAAAGTTAATGTTAGTGGGAAGTATTGACGATGACTTGAAATGTGAATATCAACAGATTATTGATAAGCTGAGCTTGCAAGACAATATTGAGTTTCGTGACAAGACATCACGGACGAGTTTGATATCTATGATGAAAGACTGGGATTTCTATGTTCAATGCTCTGTTTGTGAAGGCCATCCAAACGCTATTTCTGAAGCTTTGCAAAACGGTTGTGCCTTTATTAGTACAAATACAGGCTATATAGCAGAGATTGTATCTTCGGAGTTTCCTGAATTGTTCTTCAAAGAATGGAATCCCGTTTCTATGGCGATTTCGCTAAAGAAACTAATCTCTTTAGATGACAAAGAAATTATTTATTCAAAAGTGTTCAATACGATACAGCTTAATTGCGATAAACAAGAAATAATTGATAGATGGACAAACTTGTTGCGTTGTGATATAAGTAAAAAAGTAACAAACAGTATTGAGCACATCATTGCTGTTGGTCTTCATGATGTTCAAGGTGATTCGCACGACAGTATCACTACGCCAGTTCTTGTCTTCCATAAATTTGTGGAAAAGATACATCAGTTTGGTTATGGTCTGTGCTCAATGAATGATTATTTGGCGAAAAATAAAGAAGAAAGAATGTCTTGGATTGTTTGCACATTTGACGATGGGTATAGTGGATTGAATGATTACGCCTTGCCTATTATGAAAAAGTATGGTTTTACAGCAACCGTTTTTGTATGCACCGGTCTTATTGGAAAAGATAATAAATGGAATAACAAAGATGCAGTGCTCAGGCAGCATCTAAATATGGATGAGCTGCAAAACCTCCATCAACATGGTTGGGAGATAGCTTCCCATGGAGTTTCTCATTTCAACCTTCTTAAACTCACAGATGAAGAAATGGAATATGAGCTAAAGGAGTCGTATGACTTTCTTTCTAGTAAATGGGGGATGACCTTAACTTACGCTTATCCTTATGGGGCCTATAGTGATTTCATAAAAAGTTGTGTGGGAAAATATTATAAGTATGCCTTTTCTGTAACTAAAGGCGGAACCTCGCTTGTTTCAGACGCATTACAGATAAGAAGATACTCAATAACAGAAATCTATAGCATGTTATCAATTACTATTGAGCAATAGTGTCTATCTAGCATATAGATAATATTGAAAAATATAGAGAAAAAAGTCGTGAGTTTATTACAATATAATGATTGCGATAATAGTCAAGATATATTAAACATGAATGAAATAGATAATATCTGTAACACCATTATGAATGATATTATGAATGTCCCGTTATAATTAAATGACAATGACAGTATGAAAAAAATACTAGGTATATTTCGCGGATTCCCTGGCTTGGGAAGAGTTGTAGCAGGAGTGTCTTTATTGGAGACGCTAAGGGATAATTATAATTGCGATGTGAGAGTAATTAGTTATCTTCAAGGTAACAAATATCTGGAATCTCGTGGCTACGTGGATCTTCCAGAGGCTACTCCGATGGACTTTTGTTCTATCGGCTTATTGCCCACAAACAAAATGGGGGTATATATTCATGACACTATAAGAGGTTTTATGCCAGATGCGATTCTCATTGATGGGGAACCTTTAATTTTACAATCAATTAAGATCTCTCACCCATGTATAAAGATTATAACTTTACTTAATCCTGCAGACGTGAATAATTCTCACAATGACAAGGAAGCCATGGATTATTTCAATGCCTTGTACTCTTTAAGCGATTTGGCAATTGTTCACGGTTTGAGATTGGTAGAAAAGAACCAGAGATATAAAAACTTAATCTCAATTAATACGATTATTCGACGTGAAATCATCTCCGTAAAGAATATTCCGAATAATAACATTTATTGTGTACTTGGTGGTGGAACAGTCAATGTTGCACAACAGTTCGAGGATTCCACGTTAAGAATTGGCAAACTTTGCCAAAATGTTGCTTCATTATTGCCCGATTACACTATGCACATAATCTGCTCAAGCCAGAATATTTTTAATGCGTTAAAAGTAAATAATAACACTGAAAACGTAATACTTCACGAAAGTATCTTATCTGCTCAAAAGTATTACAACGATGCTAGTCTTGTAATCACAAGGTCTGGTCGCAACACATTGAGCGAACTTGCGGTTTTAGGCATTCCGGCAATAACATTTGTATCTGGTTGTTCATACAGAAAAGTCGAACAATCCAACAATATAAACGATTTAAATATACCTACCATTGTACTTGCAAATCTCGAAATAGCAACAGAGGATTTTGCCGAGTTGTGTGTTAAAATGATAGGGGGAAGGGGGGCTTGTCATTTTCAATGCGGAAATGACGAAGCTATAAAATACATTATGCAGATATGAAGTTCATCCACATAAGTGATATTCACCTCACAGAAAATGGTCGTGAAATATGGGGCGTTAACACTCTTGACCATTTCTATAAAGCCATTGGGAGAATAAAAGATCTTGATGGTATTGATGGTATTTTTGTTAGTGGAGATTTGTCTGATGATGGAAGCCGGTGGACTTATGAATTCATAGACAAAGCTTTTGCGGAGATTGGAATTCCAACGTTTTGCTGTCCTGGTAATCATGATAACTTGGATGAGTTCTATAATGGTTACAAACCTTCATTTTATAGTAATAATGAAATGGTTGAACTTTGCGGATGGAATTTCATCATGCTAAACTCCGCAGTGCGTGATATGTCGAGAGGTTTTTTTAGTCCGGAAAAGCTGTCCAATCTGATTCATCAATGTAAAGGGTCCGTTGCGCTTGTTCTCCACCATCCACCAATAGAACAAGAAGGTTGGCTTAATCAAAAATTATTGGAGAATCGTGATAAGTTTAACGATATAATCCAACATGAGGAGAATATTAGATTGGTTTTATATGGGCACACCCATTTCCACACTAAAGAAGCTATAAATGGAATCGTTTATAGTTCTGCCCCGTCGATAGGTTTTGCGTTTAACCCCAATTTGCACAAATTTGAAATAGCTGATGGCGAGGAGGGGTTTAATATAATAGAAATAGATGGTGACAATATTGTGATAACAAAACAATTTCTATAGATGACTGGAATTTCCATAATGGGAGTAACTATTATATCTCTGTCTTGATATATAATTAGCGAATACATTCTGAGTAAAGAATAACAAACTATGCTTTTGCAAAGAAAATGAAAGTAGATAAGAACCAAATAAGATTTATAGTAGATATTGTTGATCACTGTAACTTGAATTGTAAAGGCTGTGGTCACTTTTCTCCGTTGGCGCCAAAGTCTTTTCTTGACATAGAAACTTTTGAAAACGATTTGCGTCGATTGAATGGACTATTGAATGGAAATATCTATTGTTTTGAACTTATGGGTGGAGAAGCGTTACTACATCCTCAATTAGAGGATTTTATAGACATAACGGCTCAATATGTGTCTGGAATGAAACATCTTTGTACAAATGGGGTTCTTCTCTCCAAGATTCCTGATAGGATATATCAACTGTGTGCTCAGACAGGAACAACCATATGTGTTACTATGTATCCAATTAATATTGATTGGAATGAGATTAACAGAAAAGCAAATTTCTATGGAACAAAATTATACCAAATAAAAACTGTTGGAGAATCAGAAAAGAAATGGTTTAAAAATCCAAGAGATAAGAATGGCAACCAGAATGTTGAAGAGAATTTTAATTCGTGTTTCTGGAAGGCAAGATGCATTGTCTTAGAACGAGGGAGAGTTTCTTCGTGCGTCGTTCCATTCAAGGCAAAATTCTTCCAAAATTATTTCAAATCAAATGTTTTTGATACAACGGAACAAAACTCTATTGACATCTATAAGGCTAAGGATATTGATGAAATTGTCGAATTCTTAAATAAGCCAATACCATGCTGTAGATACTGTCTTCCAAATAAAGAAGAACAGATTCTGTGGGGTGTTTCAAAAAAAGATATTAGTGAATGGATTTAATTAATTGAAAATAAATAATTATGAATAAGATACTTATAACAGGTGGTGCAGGATTTATAGGCTCAAATCTTTGTGAATACTTGATACATAAAGGATTTGAGGTCGTTTGTTTAGACAACTTCTCGACTGGTCATGTCAGAAATATTCAGCACTTAATTAATAATCATTCTGATGCGTTTTCTTTGATTGAGGGAGATATTAGAGATTTAAACACATGCATTAGAGCGACAACAGGTGTTGATATGATTCTACATGAGGCAGCATTAGGCAGCATACCAAGAAGCATTAATGATCCAATTACGACAAATGACGTTAATATTGGTGGCTTTTTAAATATGTTAGTTGCGGCGAGGGATTGTAAAGTAAAAAGATTCATATTTGCAGCAAGCAGCTCAACTTATGGAGACAATACAGACTTGCCCAAGGTAGAAGAAAATATCGGGAAACCTCTATCTCCATACGCATTAACCAAATATGTAGATGAATTGTATGCAGAAGTGTTCTCCAAGACATATGGATTAGAATATATCGGTTTAAGATACTTCAATGTATATGGAAGACGGCAGGATGCTAATAGCACTTATGCCGCTGTAATACCACTATTTATCAAACAGTTAATGCAACACGAATCTCCTGTAATAAATGGAGATGGTACGCATAGCCGTGATTTTACTTACATCGACAATGTGCTACACATGAATTTATTAGCAATCAAAACGAGAAATCCAGATGCTGTTAATCAGATTTATAATACTGCATGTGGAGAGAGAACTACGATTTCACAACTTGCAGAATTGACAAAAGCCATGCAATCAAAAATTGATTCTAATATTGCCAGCGTAGAGGTTAAATATCGCTCTATGCGCCTTGGAGATATTCCTCATTCACAAGCAAATATAGAAAAAGCGAAAAGGTTGTTGGGATATGTGCCTTTGGTTCACTTTGTAGAGGGATTAAAAGAAACTATAAAATGGTATTATTCCGATGGTAATCATTTCCTGTTAACTGATGGGAATAAAAGTGTATAGAATTGTTTCAAATCATAAAATATAATCATCATGGCAGATATTAATCGCTTAAAACTGGTGTTAGTTGAGAAGAAGAAAACCAGTAAATGGTTAGCAGAGCAACTTGGCGTAAACGCTTCTACCGTGTCTAAGTGGTGTACGAACTCATCGCAACCAGATATTGCAAGTTTGTTAAAAATATCAGATTTATTAGAAGTGGATATTAAGGAGTTGATAGTTAGAGAGTATGAAACATACATGCTGTCAAAAATTTCAAATAATTCAAGTCTTGAGTAATAAATCATATGGAAAAGAAAAGAGAAATACGGAATAGTACTGCTGAGTTTCTTACCTTTGTAGCCGAAGGAAGGGAGAATGGCATACAGGTATTATATAAGGACGAGACTATATGGGCTACCCAAAAGGCAATGGCAGCTTTGTTTGATGTTGGCACTCCTGCAATAAACAAGCATCTTACGAATATTTTTGCGGAGGGTGAATTGAAGAAAGAGGCAACTGTTTCCAAAATGGAAATAGTTCAAACGGAAGGCAACAGAGAAGTCAAACGTATGATGGAACTCTATAACCTTGATGCTATTATCAGCGTTGGTTACCGTGTCAACTCCATCCGTGCGACCCAATTCCGCCAATGGTGTACATTCGTAATTCGCCAGTTCTCACTCCGAGGCTATATCATAGACAAAAAACGAATGGAGAACGGAGCGTTCATTGACGAGGATTACTTTGAGCATCTGCTGTCTGAAATCCGTGAGATTCGTATGAGTGAACGGCGATTCTATCAGAAACTCACGGACATATATGCTACCAGTATTGACTATAACAGGGATGCTCCGACTACAAGAATGTTCTACAAGAAGATGCAGAACAAAATGCACTTTGCCGTGCATGGTCATACAGCAGCAGAGTTGATTGTCGAGCGAGCTGATGCTGCAAAAGAACACATGGGACTTACAACTTGGGAGAAAGCACCAGACGGTAAAATTGTCAAGGCTGACGTGAGCATTGCCAAGAATTATCTAAAAGAGAATGAACTTGATGATATGGGTAAATTGGTCAACTCTATCCTGGATTTTGCACAACGTATGGCAGACAGACATATTCCTATGACAATGGAGGACTGGGCAAAACGAATAGACATAGTTCTTGAAGCCGGTGGAGATGCCGTTTTGAATGATGCTGGTCAGGTGACGGCAGAATATGCTAAGGAATATGCAGAGAGTGAATTTGAGAAATACCGAATCATACAAGACCGTTTGTTTAAATCGGATTTTGATAAGTTCGACGAAGGAGATAATCTTCTTCCATTGGATTTCAAAGATTGATGTCTATAAATGTGAAATGGCAGAATTGCATGAGTATTCTAAGCAAGTTATTTGGCAACAAGAAAACATACGAAGCTGATGAGCAGCACAAGGAGCAGGGGGAAAGAACCGTATCTCCTGTTCTGCCTACGCTCATGCACGACGAGTCAGCCAGTCTTGCCAAATACGTGGATAGGAAGATTCCTGTGCTTATTATCGGAGGCAAGTACCATCAGACGCAAGTTGTTCTCACTTCCAATCCAAACGAAAAGAAGTTTACAGCCAGTAATGGAAAGGCATACCCTGGTGTTACCATAGGAATGGTGATGGGAACAGAAGGTGTAAAGGAACAGCAAAATCCGAAAGAGCCAAAGATTTGTCCACCTAACCCGAAAACAGAGGATTCGCCCAAAGACGAGAAAAAGGAACAGCAAAAGACACCTTTCGTTCTCACTTTTCCAACGAATATCAAGCACCCGACACTCGGAGAACGCTATGACGAGTATTGTGCCAGTCTTCCTCCATTTGACTTTTACGAGGGTGATAACGAAGACAAAATCCCTGTTGATGCGGACATTGAAATCAGTGACTACCTGAACAGGCTGGCAGACACACTCGCATATTGTAGGGATGTTGAGAAGAAGCAAGGATTTGTGGCAGCGGAACAATACTATCTGTTCCTTATCGGTCATCATCCTTGGGAACCTGATGCCTACGATGAGTTGTTGGAACTGTATCGTAACAATGGCAAGAACGATGCGTTTGAAGTATTGCGCCTTTATTCCATAGACCATTTCTCTAAGAGACGTGAACGGATGGAACGGCAACTGACCGCACTTGCAGAACAGCAGGGAGTGAAAGAGATGGCAACGGAAGCCATAAGAAAAGGGGAAAAGGTCTCGTACTTCCGAGGGCTGTTCACCCTGTACGACCCTTTCCCCTGCATAGAGCATTGGAAGCGGTTGATGCCTATCTTCTCGGACTCCGAGTAGTAGATTTGGATGGTTTGTTCCTGCTGGCATATCTGGCGGCACGATGGGCAAACCTCCACCAGTCCTCATCATCATCTTTCTTTGGTTTGTCATCCGAAGACGAACCGCCTCCACCACCTGAATACATGGGAGTAGTAGCATCACCGATGGCTGCAACTACCATCCCTGCGGCAGTGGAAATGACATCTTCCAATGTGCCGTCAAACAGGTCTTCAACGACAGTTCCCTGCACACTCCCCAAGGCATAGGCAGTTGGCTTCGGCATGTTATCCAGGAATGTTCGCAAGCCAGAAAGCAGTTCATCGAAGATTGCCCCTTTGACCATCATGACCGAATTGCCCAGTTGTGCCTCCTTCATCCTTTCCACATTATTTGTCGCTTGCCTCACCGCAACCTCAGCATTAGCCTGCCGTTGTCGAAGCGATGCAATCTGGTTCTCACATTGCATGAGTCGGCTCTTGCGGTCACGGATTTTGTCACCCAAGGCAATCTTCTGCTTCATCAATTCTGATGTTCGTTCCTCATATTCAGACAGGGTGATTTTCTTGTTCTCCAAATCCTGCTTCAAGGATTCAATCTGATGGCTAAGCCCATTGTATTGCAGTTCTAACTTGCTGATAAAAATCCTAAGCTCGATGGCACGGTTTTCCAACTCCGGCAACTCACGCTTCAATTGGTAGTACATCTGCACCTTGTCTTTATGCTGTGCGCCCGAAATCTCCACAGGGTCGCCACGCATCAGCCCATATTTGCTGTTCACCTGTTCGTAGAGTTCCGTGTGCAACTGCTTCATAATCTCCTGTCCTGTTGCCTTGTCTTTACCAAACAGTCCTTTGTATGAAACCACAGGTCGCTCCCTGCCAGTCTTCTTTTCTGTTCTCATCACAACAGGAATGATGGTCGCATGGCAATGTGCCGTAGTCTCGTCAAGATGCACATCAAATCCGATGATGTTCTCTTCACCATACTTCTTTGCCATCCAGTCATAGAGGTCGGTAGCCCATTGCTCGATTTCATTCATTCGCTGTATGTGACTATTGTCCGCTGTTCCGTCACGCTCAAAATCTACAGCCTGATTGCCGAATGCCATCATGTTCATTACTTCGTGGTCACCGCTGAAAACGAACTCCACAATCTGGTTGGACATCTTCGCTGCTGCTGGGTCGTTCTTCTTTACCTCCGGGTTAGGCTTCACTCCCAGTTCCTCCAGCCTCTCCTTGAAACGTTCCTCAACAGGTTTTGATGTTCCTATCTTTTGGATAATACCACCCTTGGCAACCTCAAAATTGAGATGCGCCCGGGTGATGTCGTACCAATGCAGCGGTTTCTTGTTCACTGTCTGATAGTGCTTCTCGTCCCACCTGCGCTGGTTCTCGGCAGCCTCCATCGCTCCGATGGACTTTCTGCCCTCAAAGTGCATCGCACCTTTTGGTTCATTACTCATATTTCTGTTCTGTTACGTTATCGTTCTACATTGGGAATGTCCTCACGTGCCATGCCTATGAATCGTGAGACATTACTTTTGTTGTATTGCTTTGGGGTAGTGGGGGCATTCATCCATGTCCAAGACGATAGGCTGGCATGGCAGGCACGGGAACATGTGGGGCATGAGACCGTTGCTGTGCCGCCCTGAACCTCGCAGAGGTGAATGGGCATATTGTGTTATGCCCCCACTTAATCAGTTGGGCCGTGGAGCAAGCTCTGCGCGCCCGACCATCCTACTCATGCCGCCCATAAGGAACAACAGTTCCGTCTTCGTCATTGAAATCAAAGAGGCTCTGAGGCATCTTTGTAGCCTTGGAGGGTATTGTTGCCTCGGACGAGGTTACAATAGCCGTCTGAGGCTTTTCTGATGTCTCCATGATGACAGTAGCCGTATCTGCGTCTTTTGCAGATTGAGTTGGCGGTGATAAAACTGGAGAGGTCTGACTTCTCTCAGCAAGGAGAAGACGGTTGGGATTGGTAAACGCCTGCCCCATAGCATGACCATCCTGCACACTCACGACATCAACGATGGAGGTGACGAAATCAGACGAGCGGCTGATTAGTCCCTGCTGTTCCATCTTGTCGAGCAGGTTACGCCCTTGCTTGCGCTTGATACCCCACACTTCTTCAAGGGAAGAGACCGAGAGCGAACATTGGCAGGTGCCCGTATCGACACGGATGCCTCGCACCATTTGCGACTTATCGCCAATGGTCATAGTGTGGAGGATGTACAGATAGTACATGAGGTTAAGCCGTCCTTTTGTTGTCCCCATAAGGAATGTAATCGCATCCGCTGAAAGATGAAGCGTGATGTCAGTAAAGGGAAATGATTTCTCCAGAAAGGAGTCAATAGGCAGAATTGCTGCCTCGTTGTTGTTGCTTTGCATATTCAGTAAAGAGAAAAAGGAACGGCAGACAGATGTGCCTTGCTTCTTGCGCATGGTGTTCCTGCCATGCCGTCCCAGGTTTGACATTTGGTTAATTGATAAATTTCGTGGCTTTCCACATTTACAAGACTGGTATAGTAGCTGCGTACAAAAGGCAATATGATTGCTGTGCCGTTGGAGTTAACTGACTTAGAGAGGTGGAAAGATGGAAACGTGTCATTCTGCTGTCCTTTCGTAGTAATAAGGCTTCATTCCTAATAAGGTTATTAACCTTGCAGCAGTAGGATTATTAATCTTACGTCATTAAGGTTATTAACCTTTCAACCTTTGCAACAATAGATGTTATTGTTCTAAACAGAGGGAAGAAAGGGAAATGTCATCTATGCCAGCCTAATTGTTCCTTGGGCGCATCGTTCTCTGCTATCCTCTTCAATTCCTGTTCCACCCTCTGCAATTCATCCTTGCTTAGGAAAGCAATACTCTTGATGGTGAGTTGCTGCGCACAGATTCTTCTTCTGCCGATGACGCTTTCATCCGTCATGGCTTGGTTTGCACCTACCTCCTCCATATAGTCATTGACTGCATCACGCATGGAGAATTGCCTTAGCCCGGTCTTTGCCCAGTGGACAGCCAGCTCTACTGCCAGTTCCTGCTTGTCCTCGTATTCTGACATACTCCAGTCTATTTGGTGGCGAGACGCTGAATGATTCGTTCAGCCTCCTCGGAAATCTCCGCCTCAGAGGACACACGGTTCTTTCGTACCCACGCCAAGAGGTCTGACTTCTCGAAGAAGATCATCTTGCCATTTGGCTTGTAGAACGGGATGGTCTGCTCGTGGGTCATCTTGTAGAGTGAACTGCGGGCAATGCCCATGAACTTGGCTGCCTCTTCCAAGGTCAGCACATCCTTCCCCTGATGGAGAAGCTGCTCCAAGGACTGGACTCGCCCCTGGAGTTCGGCAACCTGCTTGCTGAGGTTTGCCTCCTTGTTACTTTGTACTTGTTGTGTCATACGCAATTATTATTAGAGTGAATATATATATGTCTATGTGCCTTGATAATGTCAGGAGGTGTATATGCCACTTCGATAAGGAACAACTGTCCACATCTGCCCAAGAACATCAGTCTGGCAAGAGCAAAGTTACTATGGGTATATCAGCGTAATGCAATCCTGTATCAAATAGTAGGCTGAATTTAATTATTATTATCGTTTGAGTATGATTTTGAGCCAATAATCATACTTAAAAGTATCGGAGAATGATTTTATCTTCGATTTGAAAATATATCAAACATCGCAACTTCGTGCCAGATGATGAGACCGAAATCTGATGAAATCCGAGGACAAAAATTAGAGAGAAAGCAACTCCAAACAAGAGAAAGATGAGAGGACAAACGAAAAAGGAAACCATTCATTTTTTCAATTCCGACCTGCCAATATGCCCTCGCACCACCTTCATTTGATTTTTTTTTGCTATTTTGGTGCATGTTTGTTGCGTATGGCTTATGTATAGATATAATCTGTCTGATATAGAGCGAGTTAGGTTATAAAAATAACCTACGAAGTAGAGCATGGCCCCGTAGAAATGTACCGTCAGGTAACGTGTCAGCCATTTTGCCCAGGAACCTTCCCATTTCGGCAGCAGAGAGAACGCCCATTGCAACGGGCCGAATATCGTCAGCATACCGAGCAATATCTGCTGGCAGTAGATCGTCGCCCACCAGCCTATGCGGAACACGACAAGGGCAATCAGCATGATGATTTTGTCTATTCCCACGACGACACCGGCCGTCAAGGAGGTGAACCACAGTTCCGCCGCATCCTTTTCCATGCTGGTCACTTCATCCACACCGGTCTGTTCCATGGTCGCCTCGATAAGGTTGGGGTCTGATGTTCCCGTGTGGGCGACATCCGCCTGTGCCTGCAGGCTGTGGTACATCGTGTCCCTTACGTGGATGAGCTGCTGCACTTCCTCGAACTTGTCCGCTATCTGTGTGGCTTCCGCCTCGTACAGGTCATGCGTGTACGAACCGATGCAGTTCGGGATGTAGGATAGGAAGTCCAGAAAACACCAGTTGCTTCCGCTGCCGGCCATACCCGTGTCTGCAGGCGGATACCACCAGCAGAGAACGATGGAAACAGCCAGCGGTCTGAACAGCTTCATCACATCCAGCGGCTCATGCTTCACCATCATCTTGTAGGCCATACCTGCCGCCATGACAAGCGAGAACAAGGCGGCCAGAGCCATGCACATCTGCAGTATCCACCAGAACGGCCCCTGCGAACCCGTAAACGTCGCGTCCGTGAGGAACTCGTTCGTTTGAAAAATCACATCGTCAATCTCCTCCTCAAGAAGATTGATACCGAAATCAGTGAGTATATTTCCGTCTGCCATTTGCCGTCTGTCTTTTTAGTTTCACCTGTTTACACTCTCTTCACCGTCACCTCCGGAACTGCCGCCCGACTGTGAGCCACGCACCGCGAGACGCGATTCGTTCCAGCGGCTCATGGCTTCCCTGATGACGCTGCCTTTGTCCAAGGTACGGTCCGAGGTCGCGTTCAGCAGGTTGCTCGTCAGGGTGGCATTCTGCCGTTTGGCGAGATAGCTGACAAGAATCTCATTCTGCTGCACCACGTCTTCGTAGATTCGCAGATACTCTTTCTTCCGCTGCGCATTGGGCATATAGGCATCCCTGGTAGCATCAATGGCGCACTGGAAAACATGGTAGTATTCCGTCCAGCGTTCCCTGTCCTCCGGGGTGCCCCCGGCAGGAAGGATACGGTCGATGTTACGCTTCATCCTTTCCATCTGGCCGTTGATCTTGTCACCTTCGGCAAGCCAGGCGATATCAGCCTGTCGGTCTGCCACGTTCAGGGCCTCTATTTTCGCGCGGCTCACCAATGCCGAATCGATGGATTCGGCTTCGTCCGTCTGGTTATAGAGGTTGATGCCGGCTGTCGTGCGGAACCCCAGTTTGTTCTTTGCCGCTGCCGATTTCTTGTATTTGTTGTGTAATGCCCAGTAGTACAGTTCCGGCGTGAGGGAGCCCGCACCGGTTTCCATGACCGTAATCTGGTTCTGCTTCGGCGAGTCGTGGTTATAGGTCACATACTGCGCCTGTGCCGTTGCTGTTGCAATGATCGCAACCGTCATGAGCATGAGTTTTCTGTTCATCTTTTTTCCCTTTTATCGTTAGTAATCCAGCCTTCCGGAGTTGCGCCAACGTCCGAAGGCTCCTTCAATTATCTCCTGTTTGGTATGTTCACGGTATATCTTCGACTTCCAGTAGCCGATTCTTACCTGTATGTATCGCCAGGTCTCCATATAGGCCCGGTTCAGATGCCGTTCGATGTCGTCCAGAGACCTGTTCACGGCCTCCAGCACCATCAGCAGATCCGAAGTGGAGCAGGCCGCCGCTCCCGTGGCATACAGCGCCAGGTCGCTGACCGACTTGTAGAGTTGCTCCCCGTCATGGGCTATATCCCGTATGGCTTTCTCGTTGATGGTGATGAGCAGGGCGTCGGAGGGTTCGATGCGTCCGCGTTTCAGCACCTTCTCGTGAAATGCCTCCAGCATCGACTTGTAGTCCGCTATCCGGTCACTTACCGTATTGTAGGTGTTCTTTGCGTTCAATACCGTGCGTAACGACTGGTACATCACATCAATGACATCAAAGGCACGGGTGTACCGGTCAAGGTCGATATTCAGTTCCTTGTATTCGCCGACCTCCTTGCGGCTGTATTCGTGCAGCAGCTGGTTGCTGTACTCAAGGGTACTTCGGGCCAGCAACAAGCTACGCTGCTTCTTATGGTCATTGATATAGGCTTCAACGGACACCACGTCGAATGTCCATTGTGCTTTGACGACATCAGGCAGGAGTGCAAGCAGCACTATGGTTATCAGCAAGGCCCGTTTCATGGTCTTTCCTCCTTTCTCCCGCTTCGCAGGCTACGGGCGTTTTCCACCCAACGGTCATGGCATTCTTCCACGAGAGTGAGGCGTCGCCCTTCGTCCATATTCAGATCCGGAAGGACATCCTTCAGCACGTCGATGATGCTGCGCTTGTAATGCATCATCTTTTCCAGGGATACCAGGTCGGCGTATATCTGCGTAATCCGGGAATCCACTTCACGCGCGATTTCAAGACGGTCACTTGACCACAGCAGGTGGTACACCTCTCCGGTAGAGGTATCTTCCATCGGGGTGGTACGGGCATATTCCGTCGTGATCTTGCATGACGGATGCTCCCGGGCGATTTCCGCGATACGTTCATTCACGATCCGCTCTTTTTCTTCTTCCGGAAGGTCCGGGTCGAATGTCAGCACGTCGGCCACATACGTGTCGGTGTATTGCGAGGTCAGTTCCCAGCTGATCTGTACAATGGCACGGTGAATCTTGATGCCGAGGAAGTATTTCGGCTTGCGTGCTATGCTGATGGTTGCCTTGAAAGTTATCTCGCCGTCTATATTCGGCATGGTCGCCTTGCGGACGAACGTGTATCCGTTCCACGAACCGCCGTCCTGCCACGACAGACTGTAGGCAGTCTTGCAGTCCTGCATGATGGCCGGGATACGGTAGTAGTCGTCCGTCGGCACGTCATTGTCGTTTGCCGCTTCCTGCTTCGCATCCGCGTATTCCTTCTGTTTCTTCTGCCACTCGGCCAGTTCTGCCTTCAACTCTCCGATACGCGTCAGGTTGGCGTTGTACTGCTGCCTGTAAACGGCAGCATCCTCCACACTGGCCTCGGATATTTTCTTCAGCAGCTCCTTGTTCTCATCCTCCAGTGCCTTGATCTGTGATTGAAGCATGGCTACCTGGTTGTCTGCCTCCCGTATCAGCTCATCCAATTCCGAAAAGTCAAGTTCATTTTCCGTCACGGAGGTCTGCATGGAGCAATCCTTGGTATGGGCATTGGGTGAACCGCCGCATTTCCTGCATTTGTACTGGGTCGAACCTTGGCCCAGAGTAGCCCCGTCCGAGCAGGTGACGCTGATGGTCACGCTCTCGCATCCTTTAAGTTTGGCGGCATCCGTTGCCTGATAGTAGTTCCACGCGTCGGAAGCTATGTAATAGACATAGCCGTCCTCGTTTTCGTTGAATTCCGACAGACGGGCATTGAGCTGCGCCTTGAAGGTCTCCAGATCCATAGTGTAGGAATCGAATATCTCTTCATACACGATTTCCTCATGGTTCCAGCTTTTCTTGACATGTATCTCGTAGGCGTAAGCCTTCTTTGTCTGCTTGCCGCCGCGGCTGATGATGTAGGCGTTCTGCCAGTAGTTGATGCTGTAAGTGTTGCCGTCATTCTGGTTGTTGAGCTGCTGTACACGGTTTCTCGACCATCCGGCATATCGTTCCGAGTTGGAGAGAGCCTGTTCCCGCTGCGAGGCATTGGGATAAAAACCGGGGTCGCTCGTTTCGAAACGGGTCCACTCACCGCCGTTCAGGATGCTGTTGTCGTCCGTGGGCGGGTAATAGTCACACAATGACACGCTGCCCTGGTCACGTCTGGCGATGTACCAGCGCTGCGTGTAATAAGTCCCGGCTTCGTCGTCTATATAGTCACTGATCCAGCCGGCAAGGTCGTAATCCCCGAACTCGAACAGGCCGGCCACGTTGTCAGGACCGCCGATCTTGTCCAGCAGCAGGTTCCCGATACCTTGTTCCGCTTCCTCGAACAGGCCGGAGTAATGGTCGTACAGGTTGGCAATCTCGCTGACCTTGCCCGAAAGCAGGTTATGGAACATACTTTCAGGCAGCAGGGCATCGCCGAGATTACCCGCACCGGCCGTTGCCAGACCGACACCCAGATTGTAGAGATTGTCAAGGTCGCTTTGCAGGTTCTCCCGTGTAAAGCGGTCAGGAATCCGGGAAAAATCGTCCAGCATCCGCTGCCAGTCTATACCGCCCAGTTCCGAAAGTTTCAGCAGAGGCACGACCTCGCTGTTGATCTCCAGAAAAGCGATGTCCGAGAACGAAAGTGTACTGTTTGTCACAACGCTTTCGAACTGCATACACAGGCTCTTCGTCTCATCGCACACCTTCATCAGGTAGCTACCCCAGTGGATCGCTGTCTGCGGGGAGTGAAGCATCTGCTTTGCCACCACCCAGATTTTCGGTATGATCTTGTCGGCCACCATGTGGTAGATACGGCGGTAATAGTAGTTTTCCGTGCTGCTACACCAGATACCGAGGTCCGAGAGTGCTTTGTGTTCCAGAAATTTGGAAGAGAAAATTCCGGCTGCCGCCACCTCCGCCGCCGTATAGTGCTTCAGGATGTCATCGACCTGCTCACGGTAGTAGCTTTCAGCCACGACCTCCGTACCGAACGCGGCTGCCATTGCCGCCACGGTACGTGCGTCATAGTTCACGCTGTAATACTGGGCGTGGACATGCTGCGTGAAGGCAAGCAGCAGAACTGCAAAGACAAGTGACAGTCGCTTCATGTTCATTCTGTTCAACGGTTGAAAATATTACCTCTCCGCTTGCTGCGGTTGTTCTTCTCAGGTACTCCCTGCAGGGCCAGTATCAGCTTCTCTGCTTCCTCCATAGCCTCGTATGGGGACAGACCCCTGTATCTGACATACAGGTCTCTGGCTACTTCATACCGGCGCTGGTCCCACTTGACCTCCTCCGATTCCTCGAAACGCATGATGGTAGTGACGTCTTTGTCATCCTCGGTTTCAAATCTCATATATGCGTCCAGATCCTCTTCGGTCATGCCCAGTCGCAATCCGAAATTGCCCAGCATTTCTTCCATGTGCGCGATGCTCCTTTCCCCCAAATGGCGGAAATGAAGCAAGTCCCAGTTGCTGTGCAGGCACAGTTCCCGGATGGTGGCAATATCGTGGCTGTTGCACACGTTGCGGATGCGGAGAGCGTAAGGCTCAACACTGAACAGTTCCGCTATAGGTCGGTCTATATCAAATTTTCCCATTGTATCTGATTTTATTGTTTTGCTTTCAGGTTCAGTACCCGTCCGGCCTCGTTGACCTTCTGGGCGAATGTCAGGGACTTGCTGATGCCGCTGGCATCCCAGTCCCGGCAATAGGCTTCGATGGCTTCCTGATGGCTGCACCGGAGCTCCCTCTTGTAGAGTTTCAGGGCTTCCTTCTCAGCACGTTCGGTCGTGTAGGTCATGTAGCATTCATGCGGCTCTTCCACGCCATACACGCCGCTTGTCGTTCCCCTTCGTATGAATACCTCCCGGAAGAACGAACGGCCGTCCTTGTTGTCCAGACGGTTGATCGTGAATATCTTCTTGCAGTCAACATCGGTGAGCCCGAGAATGGCCTTGATGGTGTCGAAACGCTCCTTGAACTTGCTTTGGTCAAGCAGCATCACCACGTCGCTGTTGTTGATGATGGCCTCTTTAACGATTTCACTGCCGATGATGTCCTGTATCTCCTGTGTCACAACGCCCACGCTGGCCCAGAACTTACGGGCCGTCTTGTACATGAACTTGATGTACTCGGCCATCAGCGGACTGGCAATGGCTTTCCAGGCTTCCTCGATGACAAGCACCTTGCGGTTCTTCTTGATTCGCATCTTCTGCAGGAACACGTCCATGATTATCAGCGTGACAAGCGGGAACAGCAGCGGATCATCCTTTATACTGTCAATCTCGAACACCACGAAGGTCTCGTCGAACAGCGAACTGTCCATGTTCTCGTTCAGGGTCTTTTCATGGTTGCCGCCCCTGTAGAAGTCCTTCATCATGTAGCGGTAAGTCGAGAGGTCTATGCCCGAAATGTGGTTCTCGTGACAGATGTCCGGAATACGCTGGACGGAGTATTCGTAAAATGAATTGAACGAGAGTTCTTCCACCTTCAACTCCTTGCGCCTGCGTTCCATTTCGTCTATCATGCACTCGATACGGCTGTTCCGTTCCTGCTCGCTTTCCTCACGGTTCCCGTCACGGTTGCGTTCGTCTATGGCGAGGCTTTTTCTCAGGTCTTCCCGCTGCATGGGCGTGAAGCCGTCGAAGCCGTTGAAATACGCATCGTAATAATCGGTGATTACATTTTCCACCAGACGGTCTTCCGTCTTCGTGACTGTTCCCTGCGTGCCCTTCCAGATCAGCAGGACAAGATTCTTTAGGAAGCCGGTCTTTTCCACGTTCATCTCTTCCTTGTGGATACGAAACGGGTTCATCGTGATGGGGCGTTCCTCCGTGTAGCTGATGTACTTGCCTCCCAGATACTCGCACAATCCCTCGTAGGAGTTTCCGGTATCGACCATTACGATGTCTGTACCCTGTTCGTGCAGCTGGCGCACGACAGAGTTCATGTGGAAGGATTTCCCGGAACCGCTCGGCCCGAGGGCAAAAAAGTTCGAGTTGTCCGTCAGCTTCTGTCTGCCTTCCTTGCCGGTGATGTCGATGGCGACAGGCACTCCCTGGCGGTCAGTGTAATAGACTTTCACCGGGGTGTCTTCGCTGTGCTGCACACGTTCCTTGTACATCAGGCACATCGCCGCGTCCGATAGGGTCAGGAACCGGTCATACTCTTCATTCAGGCTGTAGCAGTTGCCCGGGAACGAGCCGACGAACAGCTCCAGCTGGTTGTAGGCTCGTTTGGAAATATGGATTCCCATTCTACCGAAAGCATTCTCCAGATGATTCGTACACTTCTGCAGGTCCGTATCGCCGGACACGGCCACTATAAGGTTGAAATGGCTGTACACGAGCTGCTTGCTCTCGCGGGCAATCACCTCCTGTACACGTTTTATGTCTTCGACCGCTGCCTGGTTGCTCGGGTTGGGAATGCTCGCGTGCCGGTTCTTCTTCTTGTCCAGCAGCGAAAGTTCACGCTTCTGGTTGGGAAGGAAGATGACCTGGTTATAGACCACTGTATCGGCATTCGGAATGCTGTCAATGGCCGAGACAAGATCCACGGGCATTTCCGTGTTGTTCACTTCTATATTGGTATAGGGTCTGATCATCGAAGGCAGCGAGATGCAGTCCACGTCCACGAGACTGTACACCTTGCAGCGCTTGTCACCCATCGAGACGCTCTCGTCGTCCGACTTGAAGTTCGTCATCGAGATAATACGGTCCTTGAAGTTCATGGCGAAATACCGGTCCACGTAATCGCTTGCCTCGGATTTGTTCAGGAAACGCGCCTGCACGCCGCTGTCCCGCAACTGGTCCTGTACCTTGCGGATCTTGACAAGGAAATCACGCCATTTCTTGTTGTCGAACGAGAAAAGGCGGCTTTTCCTGGCTTCCTGCGTGATGGTCAGGTAACACATGCTGTCCGTGTACGCCCTTCCCTTGAAATACCGGAAATACGATTCAGAAAGGAACTCCTGCTTCCCGGTATCCTCGTTGACAAAACGCTTCCTCACGAAGATGTCCTGCTTGTGAATGGCATAACCTTCTCCCAAGGTCAGGGCAAGGGCGGAGAACAGATGCGTGAAATCGTAGTAGCTGTCTATGTTCGCCGAATACTTCTGTACCGGATTCTCGATCTTCAGCATGGCGGAATATTCGCCCGTCTTGGTGTACAGGACACCCACGCCTTCCGTGTCTTCCACCGAGAAATAGATGTCCTGGAAGATACGCTTGCGCTTGCCTCCGGTACCGAACGCATGGACGGATATGGCCATACCCGCGCATAAGGCAACGAAAATCAGGATAATGTATAGGGTCATTTCAATATACGTTCAATTAAATAGGGGTAGGCCCGTATCTCATACGAACCTACCCGCGTTCAACATTCAATATAGCCACACATTGCTGTGATGGTTTAATTTTGTCAGACCTTACGCGAGTAGGCATAGACGAACACGCCTCGGTCCGTTCTCTTGCTGTGCAGACCTTTCCGCTGCTTGAAGATGATTAGCACGATGCCCACCGACAGAATGACTGTCAGCGCGGCCAGTCCGGCCACGAATCCGGCAAGGCAGTAAGCGGCTATGAAGCCCGCGATGGCTCCGCCTGCCGTTCCTGCCGCCCAATAGATGTAGCGGCCCTGCAATCCCATCACTTCAAGAGGACGTTGCAGCCCCTTGAACAGCGGATAGTCCGGATAACGTGTTTCCTTGCTTTTCATCCCTCGGTACTTTTATGCGTCAATGCCGAAAAACAAAGGAAGAGCCTGTGCTGCTGCAATCAGGAAAAGACATGCACCAACCACCATCATGATCTTCTTTTTGACATCCTGCTCTTCGTTGTTCATGGCGATGTAAACGGAGATGGCGCCGATAATGGCGACTACACCGGCGATGGCATAGCAGAGCTTGACCATGACTGGTACATACTTGACAATTTCCTCCGCCACGGTAGATAGTGCGGTAGTACCGGCTGAATAGTCGCCGGCCGTACTCTGGGCCATTGCCGTGGTACCAGAGAACAAAGTGAGTGCAAGCATCTTCACTTTGGTGGAAACACCTTGGATGAATCCTTTTGCCTTTCGGCACATTTGTTTTACTTTCTGAAACATACTTGATCGTTTTTGAGTTAATATTTATGTATTGGATTGTTAAACAGCCTTATATGCGATAACCGAAAAATGCCGGAAGTACGATGGAGGCCCCGATGATGAACAGGCACGCGCCAAGCAGCGATAAAAAGGATTTGACGATGCCGTCCTCTCCAGTGTTCATCTTGATGTAGATCTGGAAGGCGGACACGATGACCAGAACGGATGCGATGGAGTAGCATATATACAGGACATACAGCATCATCGTGACCACGAAGTCGTGCATCGTGGCCAGCGCATCCGCTCCCCAGCTGTAGTTCACGCTGCCGCTCTTGGCGAAAGCCGCATAGGGTACAAGAATTAACAGGCATACTATCTTTTGCTTAATCGACATGCTACAATTTGTCTTTAATTGGTTTCCAGGCCATCTCCGGACGATTTTCCAGTTTGCCCCTGGAAAGCATCGCCTTGTACATTTCATCTGCACTGAAGCCATCAGACAGGTAGGGCGTGGTTTCCTCCATCTTTTCCTCCGCCTTGGCTTTGAGACGCTCCAGTCTTTCTTCCGGGGTCTCCTTTGTCTCCGGCTTTTTGTCCGCCGGCTTCTGGTCGGTGGCAGAATCGCCGCCTGATGCTGTTTCAGTATCGTATTGCTCGTTGCCGACACGGAACCCGGTTTCACTCTCGCTCACGGCAACACTCTCTTCGTCCTCCAGTGTGCCGAGGTCGAAAACTTCCTCCTCTGTCTTGCCGGTTCTCCTTTTTCCATAGAGATCCTGCATAATGATGACCGCGTAATAAATGAGGTACGCGACCGTCAGAACAATGGCAAAAATGAAATATGATCTCATATCTTTTAGTATGGATATTGAATTTTGTATTAGTTTGATTTCACAAATAAAAAAGGAGAATTTCGAACTACGAAATAATTGTGTATTAAACGGATGTTTTCTTTACAAGATTTATATCGATTTTGAAAATCGTACTATAAAATCGTACTATATCGCCTTAATGAACGGGAAAAATGAAGAAGTCAGGGCATAAAAAAAGCCCTCCGTTCAGGAGGGCTTCCATTGGCAGATTCGCTTTTTTTTAGGTCAGCGTTTCTTGCCTCGCAAGCAATCATTCAGATCCTTGTATTCGCTATATCGGACAGCTTCGTTGCTGACCCGTTCGCCGTATAGTCCGGCTATGGTTTCCACGGTCTTTTGCCCGGCAAGGTCGTTGTCGAGATAACAATGTATATGCAGGTATCTCTGCAGGTACATCAATGCCTTTTTCAGGTTGTTTACGGAGTTCATGACAAGGTAGTCGCAAGGCTGGTCTATACAAATGGTCCAGTTGCATGACTGCTTCAATGTCAGGTAAGACAGAAAGTCCATGAACCCCTCGAACACGCAGACCCGTTCCTGTATCTCTCCGCACTGATGTCCGATCAGGGAGATGTCCTTGTTCTTGATACATCCTTTATAATAGGCGTTGCGCATTTCATATCCGCCCGAAACATTACCGAACGCGAGGGCAAAATAATGCCGGTCACGCAATTCATAATGGATTTCCTTGCAGAACATACGTCCTATGTCAGCATCTATTTTCCGGGACTGAAGGTAAGAGTATAACGCGTGATGCCGTAACGGGACGACAATCAGATTTTTCATATCCGATTCCACGGGACGGGGCGGAAGAGCCTGGAAACGGACTTTCGGCAAAGGCATATCGCTGGAATGCCGCCCGATGTATGCCAGTACCTCGCTTACACTTTCAGTCTGGTAAAGGTATTTACCCAATTCCACGAGGTCGCCTCCGGTGGCCGCCCCAAAATCATACCATTCGTTCAACCGGTCATTGACCTTGAACGACGGCGACTGCTCATCCCTTAACGGCGAGAGATACCAGTACTGATCCGATTTAACGTATTGCGCATGGTGGCCGAGCTGCGCCAGAAAGTCCACTATGCGTACCTGTTTTGCTTCTTCTATAGTCATGGCTGTTTTCTTTCACTTGTTCACACGGAAATGGTTTAGTTTAGTTTTATTCCCTATATATATACATACTAAAGTAAACTGAAATATATATGCCCGCGCCCGGCTTCATTCTTCATCAAAAAGCCTTGCTTCCGCGGGGGTCATGTCATAGTAGAACAGCTTGTCCTGCTTGACAACAAGTTTAAGGTTGTCCGTCAGGTACTGCAGCAGTTTTATCATGACACTGCGGCCACGTTTGAAGCCTATGTTTTCATAAGAGGCGATCAGACGTTGCAGTACATTCTCAAAGCCCCTGATGGGTTTGCCGTCAAAGGCAGCGGAAAGGGCTTCCCGGTGCTGCTCGATGCTCAGCTCCGTAAAGCTTGTCCGTTGCCTGGGCTTCGGGGTGTCACCGAACGTGTGCCCTTCGGCGATGACCGGGAGCCCGTTGTCGTCCACGGTGAACGCGAAGGGTTTGAACTCCTTTTCCCGGATATGCAGGGCATGGACTTCACTGACAGACGGATTCTCGTTGCATTTGCTGATGACCAGTACTGTTTCCGCCTTGTTGCTCATCTCCGTACCGATATGGCCTCGTACATTGTTGTCCCCTTTGTTCAGGTGCAGCACGCAATGGATATGCAGGTCGTAACGAGAGGACCATTCCATCATTTTGTTGATTACCTCCACCGATTCGCTGGTGCTGTTGATGTCCAGCATAAGGTCGCGGATACCGTCAATGATAACCAGCCCGTAACCTTTACCCTGACGAAGGGCATAGTCTATCACACTTATACGGACTGTCGGAGAATACTCCCGCAGGCAGATGAAATCAAGGTTCTCGCTGTCTGCTGTGGTAGGAAGCCCGGCCAGACGCAGAATACGTTCCAGCACCGTGTGACAATGATAGCGGCTCTGCTCGGTATCGACATACAGGATCCGGCGTTTGCCTTCCGGCAGATGCGCCCGGTAGTTCAGCACCTGCTTACCTGCCAGGGAAGCGGCGACAAGGGCGGAGACATTGAATGTCTTCTTGGATTTTGCCTTGCCGGTCGATGCACTGAAATTGCCGAGAGTCGCTATGGTCGAATTGTCAATCCAGATAATTTGCGGCGGGGTCTCGTATGTATCCGTCGCCTTGATTTGGGAAGCTGAAAGAATATCTGACAGACGGGTCTCTTCCAATCCCATTCCCGTCTTCTGGTCAGTTCTTCTTTCGTTTTCCATGGCGTTTCTCGTTTAAGAAGGGTTGTACTGCTGCCGCCTCGTGTGCCATCCGCGTGGCATCATCGACGGCAAGTTCATGATTCTGCAGGAGCCATTCGTCCAGTTCCTCCTTGGCAAAGTAGATCATCTTGCCGCGAGGCTTGTAGTGAGGAATCTCCTTGTTGGCCGTAAGTTTATACAGCATACTTTCTGATACCCCGATGTACATGCAGGCTTCCGAAAAAGTAAAGACCTTTTTGGTCGCGTAAATGTTCTTTTCCAGCAATTCCACCCGTTCCAGAAAGCTCTCGACCGGTTCCAATTTCCGGATAATCGCTTCAAGGGCCGTGAGCCGTTCGCTCAACCTTTCCATGAATGTCAATCTGTTGGACATATTATTCGTGATTAAATTAGACAATAAGAGATGCACCTCTGTTTGTAACGCGTTGTATACAGAGGCAAAGGTAGAGTGTGAATATCTAAAAGCATTGGATGACAGTATGATACCGGTTTGGTAGCATATCAGTTATCATACTTTTGCTTTTCACATGGTTGACTTCTTAGCACTTCCTTTCATTCCTTCAGTTGGCTTACAAACTTTCTGATATTGTAAGCGGTTGAAGTCATTTTGTTCCTGACCAACGAAAGCGTGGTGGATATGCTCGTTGCGGATATGAAGTGCGAGCCGTCCTTGGATTGCAGGAAACGCCCTCTTTCGAGGACTGATTGCCAGTAAGGCTGAATGAATGAATTCTCAAGAAGGGCATCGAACAGGATAGCCACACGGCGCACGCTGTTCACCCGAAGACAGAAACCTATCTTGCAGGAGAAGAGAGATTCCATGTCGTCAATAGTTACGGGAGAACAGAACAGATGATAAGTATTGGCGCAAGAAACGATACCGGCCAGTTGTTTGCGCGAAAGACTGCAGTCAAAAGAAAGAAATGAAAACTTTGCCGGATTACAATCGGAAGATGCCAGTTCCGATGTGTCATACTTCCGCTTTAGTTCCATGCACTCCTCGAAAGAGAGGCTCGGGGCGGAAAAAAGCGGTTGGATAAGGTAGGGGCAGTCGGTCAGCAGTCCCTTGACGATGTGGATGTTCATTTCGTGGCAGTTCCGACAGACCGCGTTATCGCAGTCAATATACCGGTGACTGTTCACAAAATCCTCCACATAACGGCGATACTGTTTGCCGTGGATTTTGACCTCCTGGAGATAAACTGTTTTTGCTTCGGTAAGCAGGGCGAAAAGTTCTTCCGCCACGTCCTGTGCCGATTCAATGTGATGCGGGTGTTTGCTCCCCTCAAAAAGAGAGAAGGCCTTTGTCAGCTCTTGTCATGTCGATTTACATTTTATTGGTTTATAATAATATATCATCATAAAGGTATCGTTTTTCGATTGTATCTGCAATCGATGACGCCCTTAAAATATCTACTTGTAAATTTGACATGATATGGTATATCATTGGTCACTCAAACAATCCGTTGACCAGGTTGACCGCATCATCCTTTTTCTGGTTGATGATTTTGGCGTACACCTGTGTCATTTTCACGTCAGCATGGCCGAGCAGCTTGGATGTCGTATATAAGTCTGCTCCGAGTGTCAGCATCATCGTCGCGAACGTGTGCCGCGCCGTATGGAATGTAAAACGCTTGTTTATTCCCGCCGCTTTTGCCCATGGTTTGATAAGAATATTGACCATTGCTGGGGACGGCAGGTCAAACACATGGTCATCAGGAGTTTTGTCTCCACGCGCAGGCATCCACTTCAACGCTTCCGGGGAAAGCGGAAGATAAATCGGTTCCTTGGTTTTCTGCATTGAAACCGACAGACGGTATTGTCCACGATCAACGAATACATCTTTCCATTGCAACTTGATTATATCACTGATTCGCAGACCGCAGAAACAAGAGAACAGATAGGCACCTTTCACGGATTCATTTTTCATCGGGGTTGCGATCAATGCACGCACCTCTTCAATGGTCATGTATGACCGTTTGCTTTCAGGCAGACGGATCTTTTCCGACTTGCTGATTTTCGTGAAAGGATTGGACTTGATGATCTCGGCCCTGACAGCCGCATTCAAGGCTCCGTTCAATACCCGGTAATAAGTATGCAGTGTGTAATTCGACACTCGTTTGCCTCTGGAACGGTATTCGGACTGAAGGTAGTCAAGATAATTCTGGCAGAATGTCTTGTCTATTTGATCCATCAACATACGTTCTCCCGCATAATCCTTCAAGATGCGTATAGTGATGTCAATTTGATAACCGTCCTTTTTGCCACGCTTGGCCTGGTTCTCCTTGTAGGTATTCATCCAGTCAAGCAGGTAAACTCTCTCTTTGGTTTCTATACCGGCCTCGCCGTTGGTCAGCTCGATAATACGTTTGGACTTGATGGCATTGGCGGCATTCATAGTCGCCTGATTCTGCCGACGGGCATTGTTATCCGTTTCCGGAATGAGATACAACTTAAGATATTCGTATGTTCGTTTTCCGAAACGGTATATATCAAGATACAGACTTTGGCTTCCATCTGCCAGCTTCTTTGTCCGAAGGCGGACAGGCTCTTTTACTTTTGTAGGCTTCTTTACTCGTGGCATATCGATCCCTTCATAATTTTGTTTCTGTTGCAAAGATATGAATAAAGGTCGATATTGAGAAACAAACGAGAAACAAAATTGTACCGAAAAAGAACCAATCAACTGAAAAGAAAGAAAACAACTGAAAACATCAAGTACACTATAATCAATTGTAAATAAGCGGTTTTATTTGCACTTGTTTAGCTCTTGTTTTCATTTTAGGGCTTTACTTTATAAATCTAATAAATTAAAATTCTTTGCAGTATCTTTTAATTCAAAATCCTTTAAAGCCAATCTTCCACCTAACCTGATACGCCCAATATCCTGTTTTTTCAAAGAAGAGAGACGGCATTTTAAGTTTAAACCCGCATCTAATTTACCGCGGATAGTTACACTTTCCTGCAAAGGAAAGGTTTTAGCTAAAGCATCCAGGTCAACAGTAGATTCAGTATGAAGCGTTATAAATGGATCTATCAATAAATCCTCCACTTTCGCATCTGCTAGAATCTTAGTATGTACTCCCTCAAAATGAAGAATTTTCAAGTTCAAAAAAGAAGGGTTGCGACGCATCAAATCAATATACGATTCAAAATCAGCCGTAAAATTATCAATACCATAAGGAAGTCCTTCATATCGGGCGGATGCATCATTTATCTTTATATTCAATGATATCGCCGGAAGCTGCTTGTTTCCATAATTACCTTCCAATGTTCCATTAACTTTAACCTCACCTTTTGCCGAAATTTGTCCACGTTTCACATAAGCCTCGGGAATCATATTCATAACGGTTTCCATGGAAGGTGCATGTAATCCATATTTCAAGTTCATACCCACCGTTTTTGTAACTGTATCACGTCTTAATTCACCGTTTACATCCATCCGGATACCATTTATAGTCAACCCTGTATTTTTCAATGTCCACAATGCCGTAGACCTGTCTACCTCAATATCAGTCTGCAAGAAAACGGCTACTTTATTAATCAATAATTCACCTTGCTGCCAAAAAAGAATATTTTTATTTTCAAATTCTACTCCCAATGAAGAAGCTCCTTTTGTCAACGCCAGTTTTAGGCGCAAATCAGCATCATCTATACGTGAATAAACCTCTGTATTACGATCGTCAAAAATCAAATTGACATGTTCTAATTCAACCTGACGGATATCTATCTCGCTATCAAATTTATTTTGTGGAATAGTATCTTTTTCCACAGCCAATGTATCCGAAGAAGTTTTCACAATCTCCCAATTTGCCTTACCTGTTTTATTTCGATAAGCATAAACAGCAACATTCTTCAAAGATAGATTATGGACACTAATCTTATTTTTCAAAAAATAATCCAAAGGATTTACTGTCAACACACATTCTTTAAATGCCAATAAAGAATCAGTTTTTTGTGGAAGACTATCGTTCAAGACCTTAGAAACCAAAAAACCTTCATCAACTTTTAACCCAAATTGAGGAAAAGTAGAAAAGAAAGTCAATTCGACTCTTTCTATCTTCAAATCAGCATCCAGTAAACGATTAGCAACATTCAACACTACTGGAGTTAATTTATCTGATGTAAATACATAGTTAATCACAAAAGCCACTACCACAAACGCAGTAAACAGCAAGGCTCCCACTGTAATGGCACTTACCCTTATTAATTTACGAATCCTTCTTTCCATATTATGCGAAATTAATGAAAACACCCATGCCATCGACTCTATTTCGTGTTAATACTATAAAATAGACCAATAAAACAGATAAAAAAGAAAACAAGAACAATAATTTTTAATTTTGAGATATGAAGTGAAAGTTCTACTTTTGTTTTTCAAACTGAAAAAATATGAAAGCAACATCTATGTATATTTATTTGGAAGGTGCCAAGTTTTTCGCTCACCACGGAGTCGATCCACAAGAAACAATAGTAGGAGCTAATTTTATAATTGATTTAAAACTAAGAACTGATTTCACCCATGCAGCACAAACAGACGAACTGAAAGGTACCGTAAGTTATGCTGATATATATGCAGTTGTCAAAAAAGAAATGAAAGCTTCATCCAAACTTTTAGAACATGTCTGTGAACGCATAGGGCAAAGACTATTTAGTGAATTTCCAACTATTCAGGAAATAATCATCCGGTTATCAAAAGAAAATCCGCCTATGGGAAGTGATTGCAGAAATGTTGGAGTAGAAGTACATTATACACGATGAAAAAAATTATCTGACAAACATCCAGTCATTTAATTAAAAATTTACCCTATTGTATGCCTACCTCTTAAAAGGCAAATATACTATCATGCAAATAACAACACAAACCAATAATAATGAATATGCAGACAATGTTCATGGCTCTACTTACTAAAATAAAGAAAGTTGTTTTCTTCCTTCAGAATGATAGAATTTCATGGTAGCACTGATTCCTAATGTTTCTATTCTGCGATAAAAGACCTCATTCAAATAGGGTGCATTAGGAGAAGTGCATTCAGAACGGTCTTCAAAATAAGTTTTATATCGCTTGGCCATCTTTGGAAAAATCTGCTCTACCTTATCATAAAAATAATCACGGGAGCCCCGTCTTAAAGTTACCCCAAACAAAGGAAGCACATAGGACGCTCCCGCTTCGGCAGCCTTCTCCACTATTTCCTCAATATCTTCTATAGAATCATTTATAAAAGGCAAAACAGGCATCAATGCCACTCCTGTATATATACCCCGATCGGACAATATCTTCATCGCCTTAAAACGCTCGGAAGAGGTCGGTGCGTTAGGCTCCAGTTTTCGCGCCATCTCGTCATCCGCTGTAGTGATAGTAAAACTAACGGCAGCATAAGTGCGCCCTATATCCTGCAATAAATCGGCATCACGAGTCACAAGACTACTCTTTGTTATCACATGAACAGGAAAACGATGTTTGGCAATAAGTTCCAACGCACCTCCAGTCAGCTTCATCTGTTTTTCCAACGGCATATAAGGATCGTTCATTGAGCCTGTACCAATGGTCGCTTTTCCACGTTTCGTTCCCAGTTCATGATCCAGTAATTCCAAAGCATTCTTCTTTACAGAAATATGAGAAATATCACCAATACCATAGCAACAACTACGTGTATCACAATAAATGCAACCATGTTGGCACCCTCTATACAAATTCATGTTATAAGCAATACCCCAATAATTATCTTTACTTTTCAAACGTGACAGAATAGACTTTGTTTCAATAGATTTCACCTCATGAACATTCATTTACAGCTCCTTTTCTTTTTTGATCCAATTTCACCAAACAAAGATACGGGAATAATGCTATAAAAAGAAATATAAAGAGAAGCAATTTAAAAAAGTTTCAACTGAGAGAAATGTTTTTTACCCAACAAATAATATTTCATAAGAATACTAAAATGAGTCCGTTCCGGGATCATTTCATCTGTAGACTTCATTATATTTTCTATACGAGAAGCAGCAAAAGAATATCTTATATCCTCAAATTCTCTCCTCGCCTGCATTACAGCACGCGCATTCGCTCTATCCTTTTTCAGATAAAAAACAAGGGCAGCTACTCTATCCAGTATACCACGTATAAAAAGTACATGTTCTAACTCCTTATCCGGCAAATTCTTATAAAGCATCAACAGATTATTTCTGAAATTCAGAAAAGTCTTTCTCGGATTTTCTTTTTTCAACGTAGCCCCTCCTACGTGATATACCACACTTTGCGGAATACAGACAAGCTTTTTTCCCCGGCTGCGCAAACGCCAACACAAGTCAATTTCTTCCATGTGAGCAAAAAAATGATCATCCAACCCTCCAACTTCACGATAATCAGCCAACCGGATAAAAAGAGCGGCCCCCGTTACCCACATCACCTCCGTTACCGTATCATACTGTCCGCAGTCCTTTTCAACAACATCAAAAATACGCCCTCTGCAAAAAGGATATCCATATCGATCAATAAATCCCCCCGACGCTCCGGCATATTCGAAATATTCCTTATTATGCCAACTTAACAGTTTAGGTTGACAGGCAACTGTTCCGGAATGGGTATCCATATAATCCAACAAAGGTTCCAACCAATGCGAAGTAACCTCCACATCGCTATTCAGTAAAACTACATATTCTGCATCAACTTGCGCCAAAGCCCGGTTATATCCTTCGGCAAAGCCATAATTTCGATCCAACTCAATCAAACGGACTACAGGAAATTCAGTACGAAGCATTTCAAGCGACCCATCAGAGGACGCATTATCAGCCACACAAATTTCAATCCCCTCTCCTACTGAATTATCTATAACAGAAGGCATAAACTTACGGAGCATATCTACCCCATTCCAATTCAATATGACAACAGACACCCTTTTCATTTCTTTTCAGACTAAAACACCCTTCAACGCTGTACCCTCTTCATTAAAGCCTCCCATTCTTACACGAATCAACTGATTATCCAATTGATCATCGTGGTCCATCTCCACCCGGATATAATTATCAGTAAATCCATGCATAGGAGTGCCAACCTTAGATTTTTCCATTAATACCCAAGCTTCTTTTCCTATATGAGAGGTATAGAACGCCTTTGTCTTCTCATCAGATAAAACCAACAATCTCTGACTACGGCGATGTTTCTCCTCAGGACTCACTACATACTCTATTTTCAAGGCCTGCGTACCGGGACGCTCCGAATAAGTGAAAACATGTAACTGCGTCACATCAAGCCCTTCAATAAAATGATAAGCATCTTCAAAATATTCCTCTGTTTCACCACGTGTTCCCACAATTACATCCACGCCAATAAACGCATTCGGCATGATCTCCCTAATTTTGCGTATCTTGGAAGCAAACAATGCGGTATCATATCGACGTCTCATCAATTTCAGCACATCATCGCTGCCCGACTGCAAAGGAATATGAAAATGCGGCATGAATGCACGTGAACGTGACACATATTCTATTATTTCATCCGTTAACAAGTTGGGTTCAATAGACGAGATACGATAACGTTCAATCCCTGCCACCTGATCTAAAGCCTTTACCAGATCAAAGAAACTTTCACCGGTTGTCTTTCCGAAGTCTCCAATATTCACCCCAGTAATAACAATTTCTTTTCCTCCCTCAGCAGCAGCCTGCCGTGCCTGTTCCACAATCTCTTCAATACGTCCGTTACGGCTACGCCCACGAGCAAACGGAATTGTACAATAAGAGCAGAAATAATCGCAACCATCCTGCACTTTCAGAAAATAACGAGTACGGTCACCTCTAGAACACGAAGGTGAAAAACTACGTATGTCTTTTGCAGCTGTCGTAATCGCCTCACCTTGAGGATGCTTTTCCAAATTTCCGAGATAATTCATCAACTCTCCTTTTTGTTCAGCTCCCAAAACAACATCCACACCTTCTATATTAGCCACCTGGTCAGGTTTTAACTGGGCATAGCATCCCGTCACTACTACATAGGCACCCGGATGCTGTTTAACCAAACGATGAATGGCTTGACGGCATTTCTTATCCGCAACCTCGGTCACAGAGCAAGTATTAATAACACAAATATCAGCTTTCTCACCCTTACGTGCTGTACGTATACCTGCTTCTTTCAGTGTTTTACCGATGGTTGAAGTTTCTGAAAAGTTTAATTTGCAGCCTAATGTATAATAAACAGCCGTTTTATCCTGGAAAATTATCGTATCAATCATACCTTTTTATCTAATTAGCGAGCAAAGGTACATATTATTCTGCTTAAATTCTTTAGAATACCAATAATTATGCTTATTTTTGCACATTACATCAAAAATTGTGCAATGATAAAAGAAAACTTTATCAAGCTATATGAGAATAGCTTCAAAGAAAACTGGGATCTGCCCTGTTACACAGATTATGGTGAAGATACCACGTTTACATACGGACAAGTAGCGGAAGAAATAGCTAAGATACACTTATTATTCCAATATTGCAGCCTGCGCCGTGGCGATAAAATATCTATTATAGGTAAGAATACCTCCCGTTGGTGTATCGCTTATTTGGCAACTGTTACATACGGAGCTATTGTAGTTCCTATTTTACAAGACTTCAAGCCAAATGATGTCCATCATATTGTAAATCATTCTGAATCCACATTTCTGTTTACCAGCGATAATATTTGGGAAAATTTGGAAGAAGAGGCATTAAGTGGATTACGCGCTGTATTTTCTCTAACGGATTTCAGATGCCTGCATCAACGTGACGGTGAAACCGTCCAAAAATTCATGAAGAATATTGATGCAGCTATGAGAAAGAACTTCCCCAAAGGCTTCTATAAGGAAAATATCAATTACACAGAACTCTCCAACGAGAAGGTCATGTTACTGAATTATACTTCAGGAACTACCGGATTCAGTAAAGGAGTAATGATTACGGGCAATAATCTGGCAGGAAACGTTACCTTTGGTATCCGTACAGAACTTTTAAAGAAAGGAGAAAAAGTACTTTCCTTCCTTCCCTTGGCCCATGCATACGGATGTGCTTTTGATTTTCTAACCGCTACTGCTGTCGGTACACATGTCACCTTATTAGGAAAGACACCTTCTCCCAAAATATTGATGAAAGCTTTTGAGGAGGTAAGACCCAACCTTATTATTACAGTACCATTGGTTATAGAAAAAATTTATAAGAATGTAATTCAGCCGCTCATTAACAAACGCAGCATGAAATGGGCGCTTAACATACCTTTACTAGACAACCAGATTTATGCACAAATTCGCAAAAAACTGATTGACGCATTAGGCGGACGTTTTAAAGAAGTCATTATCGGTGGAGCTGCCATGAACCCGGAAGTCACCGATTTTTTCTACAAAATAAAATTTCCGTTCACCATCGGTTACGGAATGACCGAATGTGCCCCACTGATCAGTTATGCTCCATGGAATGAATTTATACCTGGTTCTGCCGGAAAGATACTGGATATCATGAAAGTCCGTATCGACTCGGATGATCCCTATAACATTACTGGAGAAATACAGGTATGTGGTGAAAACGTAATGAAAGGTTATTATAAGAATGAAGAAGCTACCCGTGAGGTATTTACCGAAGATGGTTGGTTGAAAACAGGCGATTTAGGTACAATAGATGCTAACGGATTCATTTATATAAGAGGCCGTAGTAAAACCATGCTTCTGAGTTCTAATGGACAGAATATTTTTCCTGAAGAGATAGAATCCAAACTAAATAATATGCCATTCGTTCTAGAAAGTTTAATCATAGAGCGCAACAAGAAACTGGTAGCTTTAGTATATCCTGATTATGAAAGTCTGGACAGTCTGGGACTCAATACCCCCGAAAACCTAAAAACAGTAATGGATGAAAACTTGAAGAATCTGAATAAACTGGTAGGAAATTATGAACAAGTGAGTAAAATACAACTTTATCCTACAGAGTTCGAAAAAACTCCCAAAAAAAGCATCAAACGATTCTTATATAACAGCATTACTGAAGAATAAATATGTTATAAAACATGCTACTAATCAGCAAAATAGGTTGTATAACATAAAAAACTAGAAAAAAAGTTGTTCTTTTTGGTACAACGTATTGAAAAAGTGTATACCTTTGCATCGTTTTAAGAAAGCAACATTAGTATTACAGATTTAAAAAGCAAAGAAAATGAAAAAATTAGTATTTTTGTTCGTAGCCTTCGCAGCTGTATCTTTCGCATCTTGCGGAAACAAAGCTGCTAACAACAACACAGAAGCAACTGATTCAGTTGCAGTAGTAGAAGAAGCTGCTGTTGTAGAAGAAGTTGTAGCAGATTCAGCTGCTTGTGACTCTACAGCTGCTTGCTGTGACTCTACTAAAGCTGAATAATTCAGTACGAACTCTAGAGAGAATTGAAAGTCTGCCGTGCGAAAGCGCAACAGACTTTTTTTATGTCTTTACTCCTCCCTTTTCTGCCAATATTCCATCGTTTTGCAATACAAATTATCTACTTTTGTTTCTCAAACCACAAACAAAAACAGGATATGAAAAAGACAAATCTAAAAGAAACACTTCAAAACTGGAAGTTGGGAAACTATTTCCGTGAATTATCTATTGTTATCACTGGAGTATTTATCACTCTTGCCGAACTGATTTCATAAGCAATTCCTCACAAGAAAAGCAGATAAAAGAAAGTATGCAAATGATAAAAATGGAATTAGAAGAAAATTTGAAAAGTATCAATCAGGCCAAAGTCGCGTATTTAAATGAAATCAGTTTCTTCCGATTGCTAACGTAAAACAGGATTCACTTCAAACAACTAAAGCTTCTATTTTAAAAAACAATGCCAATTCTCCTTTTGCGTAAAAGATTATGAGTATTCGGAAGATGTGCTAGAAGTACTGAAAAGTTCAGCATTGATGCAACAGATACCTGACAAAGAGTTCATTTCAAAACTTTTACAAACCTATAAAAGGATGTAGAAAAATAACTGAGGACAACAAAGACTATTATAAATACAAACAAGATTATATAACCAGCTACTTCTCTCACCTAACCATTTATAATATTCATAAAAATTATAACAATATTTATAAAGTATGGGTAGCTAGGATACAAGAATATGATATCAAACAACTGATCCTCACTATGCCAAACACTTTTGACGAAAATCCTTTTACCACTCCTCAAAAAATTATAAAAGAAACGATTGAATTAACAAATCAAACATATTAAAAAGAAAAAGCCCGGCTCTTACGAACCGGGCTTTTTCAGCATCATTATACTTTAAAGTATTTACAGATTTTATTCAGCAACTACTTCGAACGGGATTTCTACAGAAACTTCCTTGTGAAGTTTAACGATAGCTTTGTAAGAACCAATCTCTTTCACTGCATCTTTCACAACGATAATCTTTCTGTCAACCTTATGACCCAATTTTTCCAATTCTTCAGCAATTTGAATGTTGCTAACAGAGCCGAAGATAGTACCTGTGGCACTCACTTTAGTAGCAATAGTCAAGGTTACATCCTTCAACTGTTCTGCCATAGCTTCAGCATCTTTCTTAATCTTTTCCAATTTGTGAGCGCGTTGTTTCAGCTCTTCTGCCAACATTTTCTTAGCTGAAGGTGAAGCAATCACTGCCTTACCAGTCGGAATAAGATAGTTACGACCGTAACCAGACTTCACAGTTACAATATCATTTTTGTAGCCTAAGTTCACTACGTCTTCTTTCAAAATTATTTCCATACTTATTCCTCCTTATTATTTCATCATGTCAGTTACAAATGGAAGTAACGCCAAGTGACGTGCTCTTTTAACAGCCTGCGCGATACGACGTTGGAACTTCAGAGAAGTACCTGTAATACGGCGAGGAAGGATCTTACCCTGTTCGTTCAAGAATTTCTTCAAGAATTCAGGATCTTTGTAATCAATGTACTTAATACCACTCTTTTTGAAACGGCAGTATTTTTTCTTCTTAACGTCTACTGAGGGCGGAGTTAAATATCTGATTTCTGATTGTTGCTGTGCCATGATTAATCCTCCTTTTTAGTTGATTTAACATTTCTTCTCTTAGCAGCATATTCAGCAGCGTATTTATCCATCTTAAAAGTTAAGAAACGGATAACACGTTCGTCACGACGGAAGTTAATTTCCAATTTTTTAATAACCTGCGGTTCTGCTTTGAACTCTATCAACTGATAGAAACCAGTTGACTTTTTTTGGATGGGGTAAGCCAGCTTTTTCAAGCCCCAGTTTTCCTCATTGATAATCTCTGCACCTTCTGCAGTCAGAATACCTTTGAATTTCTCTACCGCTTCCTTCATCTGAACGTCAGATAAAACGGGAGTTAAAATGAAAACGGTTTCGTATTGATTCATACTACGTTTATTAAATTATTAAATTAAATTTCAAATGCGAGTGCAAAAGTAGATATTTTATCTTAATCTACAAAGAGTTATCACAATTTTCTTCAAAAAATATAGTTTCATTTTACAATTAATCTTCCTTTTTATATTTTTTATCTGTAAAAGATAAGTTATATCCGCCAAGAATTGTATATTTGCAAAGTTGTTTAAACAATAATTCCATGATAGAACAATTTAGTTTTGATATCCAATTAATATTTGCCATATTAAATGGCAAAGTATCTGCAGCCATCAACCGGAAACTAAGCCGGAATTTTCGCCAAAATGGTGTAGAAATTACCCCTGAACAGTGGACAGTCCTTCTTTTTCTATGGGAAAAAGATGGTGTCACACAGCAAGAACTATGTAATGCCACTTTTAAAGACAAACCCAGCATGACCCGCTTAATAGACAATATGGAACGCCAGCATCTGGTGGTACGCATCGCCGACAAAAGAGATCGACGCACCAATTTAATTCATTTGACCAAAACCGGCAGAGAATTAGAAGGTAAAGCACGTTTCATCGCAAACAAGACATTGAAAGAAGCACTACAAGGATTAACATTGGAAGAACTGAAAGTCAGCCAAGATGTATTAAGAAAGGTATTCACCAACATCAAAGACTAAAGTTTTTCAAGGTTTTCATCTTTTTTTCCTAAAATAATTTCCATGATAAGAGAATTATGCTTTAATTTGTACACAGGAATAAATATAATCTATTAATAAAATACACACATGAAAAGCTTACTTAAGAATTTAGGTCTGATACTGATGATCATCGGCGCCGCTATTTTAGTCGGTGTTTTCTTCACCGGAAGTGCAGCAATTAACGACAACGGTGTTTTAGGTGGAAGTGCCGCCCTTATCGTTATAGGTTTAATCGTTTATATTGTATTAAACAAACGCATTGTTGATTAAAGTATAAGAGAACAAAAATAAAAAAGTCCGGGTAGAACTCCGGACTTTTTTATTTTATCGACTTTACTCACTTTATTCCAGATTGCCGAAAAGAAAAGTCCTTTTCTTCTAATCTTTATATATGTAATGCCTGTTAGATTATATATCTTTCAACTGTAACATTAGTAATCTTTCAACCGACACAAACATAAACAGTCATAATACTAACTCTTTCTGACTACGGATCATACTCCCCTGTCTTGCTTACGGATTTTTTACAGCTGAAGCTTTCCAGCTACGAATTCTTCACCTTAATCATCTGACAATAAGCTATTTATAAAGACATGAAGCTTTTAACGGAAATATAACATGAATTTTACAACCTACTTTAAACAATAATTTCTACACAAAAAATCAGCTCGTTCTCAAGAACGAGCTGATTTTTTCATCTACTTGCAACTAAATGTTACTACTAAATATCAGATATCCTCTTATTCTACTTCGGGAGTAATCAGTTTATACCCCTTCCCGTGGATATTGATAATCTCGATAGAATCATCTTCTTTCAAATGTTTACGCAACTTAGTAATATACACATCCATGCTTCGTGCATTGAAATAATTATCATCAATCCAAATAGTTTTCAATGCGAAATCACGCTGCAGAATCTCATTAGCATGAGCACAAAGCAAGCCCAATAATTCGGATTCTTTCGTAGTCAGTTTAGTCTGTTTTCCATCGATAGCCAGAATTTGTTTCTGAGTATCAAAAGTAAAACGACCAATCTTGTAGATATTGCTTTCCTTGTTTCTCTTACCACGTACACGACGCAAAATAGCCTCGATACGGAAAGTCAACTCTTCCATACTGAACGGTTTAGTAATATAATCATCCGCACCAATCTTGAAGCCTTCCAATATATCCTCTTTCAAAGTTTTAGCAGTCAAGAAGATAATAGGAATTTCAGCATTAGCCTGGCGAATTTCCTGTGCTAAAGTAAACCCGTCTTTCTTCGGCATCATCACATCCAATACACATAAGTCGTATTTGTTCTTAAGGAAAGCCTTGTAGCCAGCCTCACCATCCGGGCAAAGTTCGGCCGAGTAGCCTTTTGCCTGCAAATATTCTCTCAATAGCATGCCAAGATTCTCATCATCTTCGCATAACAAGATACGCAATTTCTCGTCCATATTATTCATTTTTTAATAAAGGTAATACAATTATAAATTTAGTTCCTACATTCAATTCACTCTCGGCACGTATAGTCCCTTTGTGATCTTGAATTATTTTTTTCACATAAGCCAGTCCCAAACCAAAGCCTTTCACATCGTGCAGGTTACCAGTATGCACACGATAGAATTTATCGAATATCTTCTTCAGGTTTTCTTTCTTAATACCTATTCCATTATCCTGGATAGAGATATAAAGCTTACCCGATTCATTCCAAGTACGTATATTCAACAACAATTCGCCTTCCTGTTTTTTATATTTCACTGCATTGTCCAGCAAATTAAAAATAACATTTGTAAAATGCATCTCGTCTACAAATATATCCGGATTTACCGCATCCAAATTCGAAGTGATTTTACCATTGTATTTCTCTACCTTCAACGTGAAAGTATTGACAACACCGGCTATCAAATCATTTGCATTCACCTCTTTCATCTTCAGCGTCGCTTTTTGCTTTTCGAACATAGACATCTGCAACACCTTTTCCACTTGAAAACGCAAACGCTTGGTTTCATCATTTATCACTCCGGATATATGCTGGAACATAGCAGGAGATTTTCCCACTGCCGGATCTTTCAACATCTGAGCTGCCAACGATATGGTAGAGATAGGTGTCTTGAATTCATGTGTCATATTATTTATGAAATCATTCTTTATCTCGGTCAACTTCTTCTGACGGAAGATGATATAGATAGTAAAAATGAACGTCACAAGCAATACAAATGTGAAGATCAGTGACGGGATCATAAATTTAACAGAACTGAATATGTAACTGTTCAATGTAGGGAAGTGAATATTTACTGTTGCCATACGAGCCGGAGGATCATTTTTAAATAAAACCTGCGGATATGTATTCTCACTACCCTCTTTGGTATAATCAGGGCAATGGTAAACTTCCGTCCCGTCACGGTCTGTCACCGTAAAATGGTAAGGAATATCAATGCCATTATTCAGCAATTCTGTCTTTAAAAACAAGTCCAACTGTTTAAAGTTGATTCTTTTGTTCAAGGGTTTGTCACTAGCTGTATACAAAATGTTATAGACCACTTCGTCCAACAATGCACGTTGGTACACATATCTGTCTTTAATTATTTCCTGCAAGGCTCTTGAAGTCTGAGGAATATTCTTACCAGTCGAAATAATCGCTTTAGGAATATTAGAAGGACGATTCGCACTGAACCTCATCTTCAATTCAAAAGTAGAGTAACCGTTCAATCCATCGGAAGTTATGGAGTACTCATGTGTATGCGCTACCACATTACCACTTCCCTCCCCCTTTTTTTCTTCGGACTGCTCCCTGGATAACTGTGCTGCTTTTTCTGTAGCAATCGCATCATCCTCAAGGTACTTTTTAGTTTCCACCAACTCAATATTTCGACACGCTTGGACTAAACTGCGCTGAACAGACTCATCAAATTGTCCTTTGCGCATTTTCACCATTTCTTCAATATAGCTTACCTGCAAATACAATAAACTAAGAAATGATAGTCCCATTACAATACCTAATACCCAAATAGTAGACTTTTTCATGTCAGCAAAATTAAAAGCGCTAAATCTCATTACATAATAGATTAACCAAATTTAAACGGCTATTCTCTATAATTAACCGAAAAAGTCATTTAAGCTAAGATTCTGACTATTATAACAAAATTTACGCCAGTTGGTTTGCAAAAATAATAAAAAATTAAGTTCAAAACCAAATAACAAACCTAAAAGTTTAAGTTATCTTAAATAAAAAGAGACGTATTTTTAACGAAATACGTCTCCTCTAAGTATGAAATCTTACACTTTATCAATCATCTTTATTTTCTTTAGCTTCAAATTCCTTCATTAATTTTTCTTGTACATCCGTCGGAACCAATTCATAGCTGGCAAACTTCATAATAAACGAAGCGCGCCCACCTGTCAAGGAACTCAAAGAAGTGGAATAAGAAGACATTTCTTTCAGAGGTACTTTCGCAACCAGTTTTTCATATCCACTTTCACTGCTCATACCCATAATCATACCACGACGACCTTGCAAATCACTCATTACATCACCCATTTTGTCGCTAGGAACGAAAACTTCCACATCATAAATTGGCTCTAGAATCTTAGGCCCAGCATTCTTAAATGCCTCACTGAATGCATTACGTCCTGCAAGCATAAAGGAGATTTCATTTGAGTCTACCGGATGCATCTTACCATCATAAACAATCACTCGTACATCACGCGCATATGAACCAGTCAACGGACCCTGCTCCATCCGGCTCATAATCCCTTTCAAGATAGCAGGCATAAAACGAGCATCAATAGATCCCCCCACAATACTGTTAATAAAGACTAATTTACCACCCCATTCCAAAGGTATTTCCTCAGTCCCCTTCACATTTATCTTGAATTCCTGACCGTTAAACTTATACGTTTCGGGTACAGGCATTCCTTCATAATAAGGTTCAACAATGAGATGAACCTCACCAAATTGCCCTGCACCACCTGATTGTTTTTTGTGACGATAATCGGCACGAGCTGCTTTAGTGATTGTTTCACGATAAGGAATCTTAGGCTCCTCAAACTTAATCTGCAATTTTTCGTTATTCTCCAAACGCCACTTCAAGGTACGGAGATGGAACTCACCTTGTCCATGCACAATAGTCTGTTTCAATTCTTTGGATTGCTCTACCTCCCAAGTAGGATCTTCCTCACGCATACGGTTCAATATAACCATCATCTTCTCTACATCAGCCTCATTTACAGGCTTGATGGCGCGCGAGTATTTAGCATTAGGATATTTAATGAAATTAAACCGGTTTTCACAGTCTTTGCCGTTCAAGGTATTTCCAGTCTTTACATCTTTCAATTTCACAGTACAACCAATATCTCCGGCTACCAGCTCCGGCACCGGAATACGATTAGCTCCGGCACAAACAAAAAGCTGTGCCATACGCTCTTTAGAGCCACGATCAGCATTAGTTAAATCATCACCTTCGTGTACCTTTCCACTCATCACTTTAAAATACTGCACACCACCGATATGGGGTTCAACGGCAGTCTTGAAGAAATAAAGAGAAGTAGGTCCATTAGCATCGGGAGGCACAGGCACACCACGAGTATTATGAACTACAGGCATATCTGATACGAATGGAACAACATTACCTAAAAATTCCATCAGACGACGGACACCCATATCTTTACCTGCACATACACAGAAAACAGGGAACATACCACGTGCAGCCAATCCCTTACGGATGCCTTCACGCATTTCATCTTCAGTCAATGATTCCGATTCAAAGAATTTTTCCATCAATGTCTCATCATTTTCAGCAGCAGCCTCTACCAAAGCTTTATGCATCTCCAATGCCTTTTCTCTCTCAGAATCAGGAATTTCTTCAATTGTAGGAGCACCTCCTTCTGGTCCCCATGAATATTTCTTCATCAACAGCACGTCAATGAGTTCATGAAAATTAGGTCCCGTTTCAAGAGGATATTGCACGGGAACTACCTTAGAGCCATAAATACTACGCAACTGTTCGAGTACATTGTCATAGTCACATTTCTCGTTATCAAGCTGATTAACCAAAAAGATAACTGGTTTGCCTAGTTTTTCTGTATAACGGAAGTGGTTCTGAGTGCCTACTTCGGGACCGTATTGTCCATTCAGTAGCAAAATAGCAGTATCGGTTACATTAAGCGCGGTTATGGCAGCCCCTACGAAGTCATCACTGCCCGGACAGTCAATTATATTTAGTTTTTTTCCATTCCACTCTACATGATAAACGGTAGAGAACACTGAATAACCATATTCTTGCTCTACCGGAAAATAATCACTAACCGTGTTTTTGGCAGTAATTCTGCCACGACGTTTTATAATACCACTCTCAAAGAGCAAAGACTCTGTGAGGGTGGTTTTACCTGAGCCATCATTGCCAAGAAGTGCAATGTTTTTAATTTCGTTAGTCTGATATACTTTCATGATATCTAAGGTTTAATTATTAACAAACGGATATGTGTTTCATATCTCCTAAAAATGTGGAGCGCAAATTAGAAAATAAAGAGAAAAAAAACAACTTAAAGGATAGTGTTACTAAACTATGTTTTACGACAGATATTCTATATTAGCATTATTTTTTTGTAACTTTGCCACAAAATAAGTTATCATGGCAGGCATCTACCTACATATACCCTTCTGCAAAAAGCGTTGCATTTACTGTGATTTTTTCTCTACTACTCGTAAAGAACAGAAAACAGCATACATCCGTGCATTGTGCCACGAACTAACTGACCGGAAAGACTATCTGAAAGGAGAACCCATAGAAACGATATATCTAGGTGGCGGTACTCCCTCACAATTGGCTAAAGAGGATTTCGAAGCTATTTTCTCCCATATTTATAAGGTGTATAAAGTAACCCCCAATGCCGAAATTACTTTAGAAGCTAATCCCGATGACTTAACATCGGAATATATCTCTATGCTACGCACCTTTCCTTTCAACCGGATAAGTATGGGAATTCAAACTTTCCAGGAAACGACTTTAAAACAACTCCAACGACGACATACCGCCGACCAAGCCATTCGTGCCTTCCAAGGCTGCCGCACGGCAGGTTTCCAAAATATCAGTATTGACCTGATGTATGGGCTGCCCGGCGAAACGCTCACCTCATGGAAAAAAGATTTAAAACAAGCCCTTTCCTTACACCCGGAACATATTTCCGCTTATCATCTTATTTATGAGGAAGGAACTCCCCTGTGGAAACTCCGCGAACAACATAAAGTAGAAGAAGCAGACGAGGACTTAAGCGTTTCCCTGTTCGGTACACTAATCGACGAGCTCACTACTGCCGGATACGAGCATTATGAAATATCCAATTTCTGCTTGCCAGGTCTTCATTCCCGGCACAATTCCAGTTACTGGACAGAAAAGCAATATTTAGGTTGCGGTCCTTCCGCACATTCCTATAATGGCATTTCACGCCAATGGAATGTAGCTTCACTAGATAAATATATAGAGGGGATCTCAAGCGGAAATCCCACATTCGAAGTAGAAGAACTTGACCTATATACCCGTTACAATGATTTTGTCATTACCCACATACGTACACAATGGGGAATGCCACTGCCCAAACTCGGGAAACAATACGGAGAAGAACTGTACAAATACTGCCTGCATATGGCCACCCCACATTTACAACAAGGAACACTGGAAATAAAAAACGATACGCTGAAACTGACCCGTAAAGGCGTTTTTATATCAGACGGGATCATGAGCGACATGCTTTGGGTGGAATAACCAATACTCCAGCGAATATTCACATATGCTATTTTAAAAGCATTCCCAAAAAATAAATGAATAATTTTATAAAATACGATAGGGAGATTTTCAAGTTTCCCTGTCTTTACTTATATAAACCAATAAACTAAAAAGATATGAAAACAAGTACGCGCATAGTTCTTCCATTCTTCTATGCATTAATGGAAGCTTATGCTTACAATAGCGAAAACGATTCTGAAGAACACAGGAAAACGGAACAAAAGAGTTCCGAATGCAACCATAACACAAATCAAATTTTGGAAACTCTTTCTCCGAATATTACAAGGAGGATAACAGACCCTGAATAAAGGCATATAAATTATTGAATAATAAAAGAAAACTAAAAACTAAATGATTTTTTCAACTTGCAATCAATACAGTATCAAGGGAATTTTCTTGATACTGTTACTAATGATTTCCACTACATTCATACAGGCCCAAAAAGCAGATCTTTCTTTCAGCATTCACTTAAAAAAAGCGAATCTGAAAGAATTCATATTTGAAATAGAAAAAGCCTCCGGCTACTCTTTTATTTATGGAGAGGAAATCATCCTTAAACATCCTATAACCCTCAGTCTAAGAAAAGCTCCATTAAGCCTGATTTTACAGAAAGCTTTTGCTGGACAGAATATCAGTTTCAAAATAAACAAAAATCACATTATATTAAAAAAATACGCTCTACAATCCAGCAAGAAATCTTTTACCCTGAACGGGTATGTATTGGACAGTATATCGAAAGAAACATTGATAGGTGCCAATATTTATGATCAGAAAAACGGAGTGGGTACTACTACCAATCCTTTCGGATACTTTAGCATCACATTGCCTGAGGGAGGCACTAAACTAAACTTTTCATATATAGGCTATGCAGTAAAACAAGTGTCTTTGCACCTATGGAAAGATACTATGCTGACCATCCAACTCCGCAATGACAACCAACTGAACGAGGTCATTATCTTGTCCGACAAACCCGAAACGGGTATTCAAAGCAGTCGTATGGGAGCAAGCAGTATTCCTATTCCCCACATAAAAAACACACCGGCATTGATGAGTGAGGCAGACGTACTAAAATCCATCCAACTACTGCCCGGTGTACAAAACGGAATGAACGGAACCAGTGGGTTATATGTACGCGGAGGAGGTCCGGACCAAAATCTTTATTTATTAGACGGTGTACCTTTATATAATGTAGATCATACACTGGGCCTGTTATCGGTCTTCACTCCGGAAGCCGTGAAAAAAGTCGATTTATACAAAAGTAGCTTTCCGGCACGATTCGGCGGACGTCTTTCATCTATTGTCGATGTCCGTACCAATGACGGAAACATGCAGCTCTATCATGGAAGCTTGACTATCGGTCTTCTCACTTCACATCTGCAATTTGAAGGACCTATATGGAAAGATCATACTTCCTTCATTATCTCAGCACGACGCAGTTATATTGACTGTTTCCTCCCACTAGTTATGCCAAAGGACGAACGGGGCGGTTATAGTTTGTATGACATCAACGCCAAGCTAAATCATCGCTTTAGTGAACAAGATCGCCTTTTCATCTCTTTCTATAAAGGAAAAGACCACGTCTACTATAAATACAAAGATGAAGATAAGTTCAAGCAAACTCACAATTGGGGAAACATATTACTGAACACACGCTGGAATCATGTTTTCACACCCCAACTATTCAGTAATACTACGCTGGCATACAATCGTTATGTTTTTGATATCAGACAAGAGGAAACTTCCAGCATACAACAACCTGATGGTTCCACAATCATCAATGGTTCCCACAATCTGTTTCACTCCGGCATCAATGATCTTAGCGTTAGTACGGATTTTGATTATCATCCGCTACCGGCACACAACATCAAATTTGGAGGGAAATACATATATCATCAGTTCGCTCCGGAAGTGCAGACCGGAAATCAACACAATTCCGACAATGGATATCCACAAACTAACGACAATTATAGTTTGAACAATTCTCATATCCATGCTCATGACTTTTCCTTGTATGCCGAAGATGATCTTATTCTGAACGAACATTGGAAAATAAATGCCGGATTGCACTTTTCATTTTTTAATGTACAAAAACAGACTTATCTTTCTTTGCAACCCCGTCTTTCCATAAGTTTCCAAGCGACCTCAAATATCATCTTAAAAAGTTCTTTTTCACAGATGAGCCAGTGTACCCAATTATTATCTACTGCATCACTGGCCATGCCTTCCGACCTTTGGGTGCCCGTCACACGCCACATCCGCCCCATGAAATCTTTTCAATATGCTGTAGGAGTATACTATACCGGTATCAAGAATTGGGAATTTTCCATAGAAGGATACTATAAAGATATGTATAATGTATTAGAATATAAAGACGGAGAAAGTTTTCTAGGTTCTTCCCATAACTGGGAAGACAAAGTAGAAATGGGCAAAGGACGTTCATTCGGAGTGGAGTTTATGGCACAAAAAACTGCAGGGCTCCTTACTGGATGGATTAATTACACCCTATCCAAATCCGACCGGCAATTCAGTACGGACGGGATCAATAATGGTAAACGTTTCCCTTACCAATATGACCGCCGACATACCTTGAATCTCACTCTAAATTATCAATTGACACGACGGATCGACTTCAATATGTCATGGACTTATGCATCAGGTTGCATGGCAACACTTCCTACAGAGAAGACACATATAGAACTACCACCTACCAATGTACCACCTTCCTGGATTATGGATAATTTGAACAAAGGAGATATGGATCATTCTAGTTCACGAAATAACTACAGATTGCCTGCAAGCCACCAATTGAATATAGGATTCAACTTCCATAAACAGACCCGGCACGGAGAACGGATATGGAATATCAGTATCCTAAATGCCTACAATGCCATGAACCCCAACTTTGTCTATATCAGCAGGGAAGCACAAACAGGAAAGCCTATATTGAAAAAAATGACAATCTTGCCATGTATTCCTTCATTTTCATACACTTATAAATTTTAAAATCCAATGAAAAAATACTTTTTATTTCTTTGTGTATTTGTTATTTTAAGCGCATGTACCAATACCATTGGTTATTTACCCGATGATGAACCTAAAAAACTGATCGTAAATGCCATGATGCAAACTGAAAATAACGATAACCGGATTTATCTGCATTACACAGGATGGACAGCTACCACTCCTGTCACCGATGGTATCATACACCTGTATATCAACGGAAAACTGTCAGAAACAATCACTGCGGAAGATGATTACTACCCAGTAAAAAGCATATTCCGAACAGGAGATAAAGTGAAAATAGAGGCTTCTTCAGAAAATGGTAAATATAAAGCAAAAGCGGAAACACGCATCAGTGCACCCTTACAGATTATAAATGTAGATACAACCTATATAAGTTTAAGAGATTATAACAGCTGGGTAGGAGGCAAGCCTGTATATGACAATTATCTTCGGCTTAACATTCAATTAAAACAACCCGATATAGAGGCAGAGAATACATACTATCGTCTTGAAATAAAACAGATTTTTTATTCTCATAAATGGCATGACGGCAGGGACACTCTCAGTATTGACACGACTTATAACTATAATTATATTTATGACACCGCCTTGACAGACGGCAAACCCGGACATGCTATAGATGAAGGATTCGAGCTTATTCAGAAATGGAACAATTATTTTGGCCTTTTTAAAAGCTGTTATTTTAAAAACAGGGAATATAACATGACGATAGATTTAAAAGAAGACATCAACTATATACATATAGATTCTCAGAAAGCAGAGCGATATATCAGTATCCGGTTTTACAGTATTTCAGAAAGCGAACATAGATATTTGTATGCCATGTCCTCTGCATTAGATTTTGATGCCGAAAATTTTATTTATGCAGTTCCCCTTATTCCCAATAATATAAAAGGAGGAATAGGTATATTCAGTATTGCCAACCAAGTAAAATACAAATTGAAAGAAGAAAATTGCCAAGACAGATACTAAGAAGAAGGCTTCAGTTCCTCTCATACAATAAATCAAAACTAAAAGTTCTAAAATGAATAGCACATCTATTTACATTTTAGTAGCTTTGCATCCGATTATAACATTAACAAACATGCCCAACACGGCAATGGAGGCAACTGAACTACTCAAAGAAATACAGAAGCATGATTCCCAACAGGCTTTCCGGTCTTTATACGATATGTATTATGACCGTTTCTTTCGTATCGCCTTTTATTACCTTCAACGGGATGAATGGGCTCAAGAAGTAATTTTAGATGTTTTTACCACGCTTTGGAATCATCGAAAAAGTCAGCTTATTCCCGATGATTTTAATAAGTACAGCTATATATTAATAAGAAATGCCGCTCTGAACTATTTGGAAAAAGAACAAAGGAGGGAAGCCTCGCCTCTGGAAAATATGCCGGAAATATCTTCTTCCAACCTTTCTCCTGAAGAACAAATGATGAATGAAGAGTTATTTAACATTTATGAGAACTCACTGAATGAATTACCTGAACGTTGCCGAACAATCTTTATTAAAGTCCGCGAAGAAAAACAAAGTTATGCTTCCGTTGCCGAAGAACTTAATATAAGCCCTAAAACAGTAGATGCCCAGTTACAAAAAGCTGTAACCCGACTCAAAGAAAAAATTAACAATTATTTTAGAAATAGACGATAGGGAGTTTTCCAGATTCTCCTGTCTTTATCAATAGAAACTAATAAACTAAAAAGACATGAGAACAAATACACGTTTAGTATTACCATTTTTTTATGCCCTGCTTATAAGTGCATGTAGTAACAACGACAACTATCCCAAAGAGTATATAGGCTTTGAAAAACAATTCATATCACACACCTATGATACAAAGAACGAGGAAGAAACCCTTACTTTAAAAATAATAGCTGCCGAAAAACAAGACACAGACCGTAAACTGACCATTAGCAGTTCTACAAGTAACAATAGCTTCCACATTCAAAATGCCCATCCGGTCATCTTGAAAGGAAAGAAATCAGTAAAAATAGATATCATTCTTTATCCTAAACAAATAAAAAGCGTACAACGTATCATACGGTTGATCTGTACTCCTGACGGAAAAGACGCAAAAATTTCTGAAATTTCTATCCGTCTGCAAAAGAAGTAGTATCTTTGTCCTGCAAATAAAATAACATGAATTCACCGAAATCAGACAAAGAACTGGACGAATGGTTGGAATTATTATCTTCTTCCACTCATTCACCGCAGGGAAAATTCTCGGCGGAGAAAAGTTATAATATATTGCAACAACGTCTTCAACCGGCATACCGCAAGCACAAAATACTTTCCATTCGGTATACAGTTGCTGTGGCTGCCGGTTTCGTCCTGCTTATAGGTTTCGGTTGGATGTTTTATTTTTACCAACGTCCGGTACGTACACTGATTGTTTCCACCAATATACAAACTCAATGCATCCAATTACCGGATGGCTCTAAAGTAACCCTAAACCGACATTCCCAATTGAGCTATCCGGAAACTTTCAACAAGGAACGAATCGTAAAGCTGAATGGAGAAGCTTATTTTGAAGTCAGTAAAAATCCTAAAAAACCATTTCGTGTCAAAGCAAACGGAGTTACCATCAGGGTATTAGGCACGCATTTTAATGTCAATGCCTATGCCGCCGATTCTTTAGTAGAAACAACCCTGCTGGAAGGTAGTGTATCCGTCAGTAACAATGCCAACGGTAAACAAATGATATTAAAGCCCAATGAAACAGCCATTTATCGTAAATCGACTGGAATATTGTCTATGCACATTAATGCAAATGCACAGAACGAAATAAGTTGGCGTGAAGGTATTCTTTCTTTTAATGACATATCTATGGGAGAAATCGCTCGTCAACTATCCCATCATTTTAATGTCACCATACAGATAAAAAGCGAACAGTTACGTAATTATAAATTAAATGCACGTTTCAAGCAAAACGAAACGTTGGAAGAAATTCTAGAAATGTTGGCTCCCATCGTAGGTTTTACTTATCACATGCCCCAATCCAATCTTATTGAACTAAAGCAAGAAAACTAAAAAACAAATGATTTCTTCACTTTATAAGAAACACAGTATCACTTTTTTTTACTTAATGCTGTTACTAGTCTTTTCCCATTCATTCATATCAGCACAAACTCCGGATATGCCTTTTAATATTTATCTGAAACAGGCTAGTTTAAAGGAGTTTACAGCTAAAATAGAACAACTGTCAGAGTATTCTTTTATTTATGGCGAAGAAGTTGTACTCAAACATCCCATAACTCTCGATCTGAAAGAAACCCCATTAACAACTATTCTACAAACAGCTTTCATTAAACAAGACATCAGTTTCGAGATTACCAAACACCATATCATATTGAAAAAAACAACGTCACTTCCTATAAAACAACATTTTACACTAAACGGTTATGTATTGGACGAAATATCGAAAGAAACACTGATAGGTGCCAATATCTATGACCAGCAAAATAAACAAGGAACAATCACAAATCCATTCGGATTCTTCAGTATCACACTGCCCGAAGGAAACACTGAACTGAATTTTTCCTATATAGGTTACGGTTCAAAACAAATAGCATTGTATTTATGTAAAGATACGCTGCTGACTGTCCAACTTAAAAACGATAATACATTGGAAGAAATCGTTGTCCTTTCTGATAAAATGGAAACAGGCTTTCAAAGTAGCCGTATGGGAGCAAACAATATACCTTTGACACATATTAAAAATACCCCTGCTTTACTGAGTGAGGCAGATGTATTAAAATCAATCCAGCTTCTGCCCGGTATACAAGGAGGTATAACCGGTACCAGTGGCCTGTATGTACGTGGAGGAAGTCCCGATCAGAATCTTTATCTGCTAGACGGTGTACCCTTATATAATGTGGACCATACACTAGGTATTCTCTCCATCTTTACCCCAGAATCGGTCAAGAAAGTCGATTTGTATAAAAGCAGTTTTCCTGCCCGTTACGGAGGAAGACTGTCCTCCGTCATTGATGTACGCACTAACGATGGAGATATGAGGAATTATCACGGCAGTCTGACCATCGGGCTGCTGACTTCCCGAATGCACTTTGAGGGTCCTCTATGGAAAGACCGGACATCATTTATTATTTCTGCCAGACGCAGTTATGCCGATTTAATTATCAAGCCTTTCATGGATAAAGATACGAAAGGAGGTTACTACTTATATGATATCAACACAAAACTAAATCATCGATTCAGTGACCGTGACCGCCTGTTTTTCTCCTTTTATCATGGCAAAGATCATGCCAGCTTTACAAATACTTCTTCTTATTACTTTGAAGAAGAAAAGGAGACAGACACAAGAGAGAGACAAGTCATGGCTTGGGGAAGTACATTAGGGGCATTACGTTGGAACCACATAGTCAGTAATCGTCTGTTCCATAACATCACCCTATCCTATAACCGTTTCCGATTCAATATAAAAAACAATTTCACGTCCGCCAACAAACACCTTGACAGCCAATATTATTCCGGTATAGAAGATTGGGGATTAACATCTGACTTCGACTTTCATCCATCCCCCTCCCATTTCATCAAATTCGGAGGAAACTATCTCTACCATACGTTCCGCCCCGAAACCCAACATACATTTGTGCACTCTCCGAATGAACAAGAACAACCTGATAAAACATACACCATCGGAGGAAATGAAGCGACACACTCACACGAAATTTCCCTTTATGTAGAAGATGATTTCAAATGGAACGAACAATGGAAAACAAATATAGGCGCACATTTCTCACTCTTCCAAGTACAAAAGCACACTTATGCCTCCTTGGAACCTCGCATTACCGTTAGTTTCAAAACCAGTCCCAACCTTACTTTCAAGGCGGCCTATACCCACATGACACAATATGTACATTTACTTTCTTCATCCAATCTCTCTCTCCCCACTGATCTATGGGTACCGGTCACACAGAAGATCCGCCCGATGCAAGCATGCCAATTTTCTATCGGGGGTTACTATACAGGTATTCAAGGATGGGAGTTTTCTGTAGAAGGCTATAGCAAAATGACGAAAAACGTATTGGAATACAAAGATGGTAATACTCTAGTCGGTAATTCCATTCATTGGGAAGAGAAAGTAGAAATGGGCAAAGGACGCAATTTCGGCATAGAATTCATGCTGGAAAAGAAAACCGGACGTACTATCGGATGGATAAATTATACTTTGGCTAAAGCCGACCGTATATTCAGTAAAGGAAATGTAAATGGAGGGAAACGTTTTCCCTATAAATACGACAGACGCCACTCCGTGAACATCACGATAAACAGGCGCCTCAACAAAAAAGTATACATGAGCGCTTCTTGGATTTACGCTTCAGGAAATACTGCCACCCTGCCCAAAGAGAAAGCAACCATCATTCTCCCCGAAGGAAGCTATGGATGGGGACATATGGGAAATACAGGCAACGGGGTTGTTTTTCCCATTGAATATAGCTCTTCTCGAAATAACTACCGTCTGCCCGCCAGTCATCAGTTGAATCTAGGATTCAACTTTCACAAAAAGACAAAACATAGAGAACGGATTTGGAACGTCAGTATTATGAATGCCTATAACTCTTTGAATCCCAATCATGTATTTATAGATTATTACACGGATGAGCAATCGGAAGGAAAAAAGATTCCTGTGATACAAAAAGTCACTCTCCTTCCCTTCTTACCTTCATTCTCATATACTTATAAATTTTAAGCAATAATGAAAAAAGCACTTTTACTCCTTTCATTTGTTCATTTATTGGCCGCCTGTACCAATGATATAGAAATATTGCCTAATGATGAATCTCAAAAGCTCATCGTCAACGCTCTGATAAACGCAAACAAAACGAACAATGCTATCTTTTTAGCTTTATCCGGTTATCACGAACCCCAAGTAGTAAAAAATGGAATTATTCACCTTTATATCAATAATGTATTATCGGAAACAATTTCGGAATGTACCTATCGTCCTAACAATGATTCACCGTTAGACTATCAAAATTATTTTTACCAGATAAGCAGCCGTTTTAAAACCGGTGATCAAGTACGTATCGAAGTAGAAACCAAAGACGGAAAATATAAAGCGAATGCAGAAGCAACAGTATATGAGCCCATTGAAATTATCAAAGCGGACACCATTGAATCTAATCATTCTCTATCAGAGACTTCGGAAAGCCTTTGGATATATCAAGCAACAAAGTGGAAAATAAAATTACAAACTCCCACCACAAACCATTCCCAATATTACCGGGTCAACATAAAACAAACATATACTTACCACCTTACTAACCGCAAAACTTTACAAGACTCCACTGCTATCTCCACCCAATGGGAATGTAGCGGATATTATGACACTGCATTAATGGACGGAAAACCTGGCACTCCCAACAACTCTGATCCTATCATTAATTTCATCCCCACTATAAACAACTATTATAATGTATTCAATGATGCTTACTTTACCAACAACCAATATACCATGACTTTAGACAGTTGGTATAGTTTCCTATTAGACAATAAACTATATAAAATTAAAAAGATAACTGGAAAAGCTATCATACAATATTATGCCATATCCCCGGCTGAATATCAATATTTACGAGCCGCCAATGCATATGCCGACCATGACAGTAGCAACCTGTTGGAAACACCTGTCATCTTTCCCAATAACATCAAAGGAGGAATAGGTATTTTTGCCATAGAAAATCCGACAGAAACAAGCATTCCTTTAAAACCCATCGAAGATTATTAGAAAGCTTTGCCACTTTCGGATCTCTGTTAAATTATTTATCTTCCAATGAAATCTGAAAAGGAGAAGCCGGTAGTCCGGTTCTATTTTTCAAATTCGCATGAACCGGATTATCATCCCAACCATAACGTACCGTTACAGGATGAGGGATATCTTTATGCCATACCGCCACCTGATTCCCATTAACGACAACTGCTTCCGCCCACTGAAAATGCCCATCGGCACCGGCTATCGCAAATCCCTTCAATTCATCTACCGCCCATAATTTATCAGTCCCGGCTTCGAAAGAAAGAACAGCCTTTCCTTCATGATTGACAGTCATACCCGTACACATAGGCCCACTGTGTACACTCTTTTTATCACCATACACCCTTCTTTTCACCAACAGGGAGATACGTCTTGCCAGTTCTTTTTTGTTTAATGGATGAATGTCGTTCCACTCGCCCAAATCAATCGCCACCGCCAAAGCTGCATTCGGGACTTTCAACGCCACTCGCCGTTGCGCTTCACGCAAAGCCGCCCAATTACTTTCTACCGGGTGTGGATGTGTCTGCATGAAATTGGCCAACTGTACAATGAAGAAAGGCAGTTCTTTATCGGCCAGTTTCTCACGCCAATCGGCAATCATGGCAGTCAGCAATTCCTCATATTCATTAGGACGGCCCGTATTCGTTTCTCCCTGATACCACAACGCACCGGTAAAGACCAGATTACGCAGAGGAGAAATCATGGAGTTATACATACCGGTAGGAATATTCTGAAAAGAGACACTGTTAGTGCGTGCAGGCATCTCACAACCTAATTGATATTTCCATCGGCTAGACAAATGGACTGTATCTGTCCTCCATACCAGACAATAGGGCTTATCGGGTACAAAGCTGGCGGCGCCTCCGTAATTAATCAGCCGGACAGTCACCAGATTCTCACCGGGTTTCAATAAAGAAGCCGGCACCCGATAAATACGTGGCGGATACTGATAGAAAGTGTTACCTACGAAGGTACCGTTTACAAATACCGAATCGGCATCCACCATGCATCCCAAACGCAGGACAGCATCTTTTCCGGCTTGTTCCGCTGATACATTCACTTTCTGACGGAACCAATGAGAGCCACTCACCGGATATCCATTCTTCCTGCCCCATTCTTTGGAAAACGTATCTACCGTCTGCCAGTCCGTATCATCCAGTTCCGGACGATTCCAGCATATCCCGTCATGAAGTCCTTGGTCTCCTTTGTACAAAGCAGCATCCCAAAAACGGTTCATCATCTGTCCCGAACGGTTGCACAACTCACGATACTCGTCCGAATTAAACAAATCACGCTCGTGCAACTGACGCGGAAACTTCTGCAAGGCCTCCTCACTCATCCAAGCCTCAACGGAGCTTCCCCCCCAACTGGAGTTAACAATGCCCACAGGTACTTGGGTTTCCCTATACATCTCCTTGGCAAAAAAATAAGCCAAAGCAGAAAAGGAAGGAGCGGTTTCTTCAGTCAGCGACATCCAGTCCGTTCCCGGCAAATCGTCTTTAGGTCCATGCAAATCATTGCCTAAAGGAATCTTCACATACCGTATCATCGGATTCTCATCCCTTGCTATTTCCTCGGCAAATTTATCAGTCACCCGTCCGACGGTCAATTCCATGTTGGACTGTCCGGAACAAAGCCAGACATCACCCACTAGAATATTTTTCAACCGAATATCATTCACGATCATTTCAAAAGGGCCACCTGCCTTCATGGGAGGCAGTTCCACCAGCCACTTTCCATCTTCCCCGGCTACCGTACTGAATTTCTTCTTTTTAAAAACAACGGTCACACTCTCTCCTTTATCGGCATTTCCCCATATTTTAACGGACCGCTCACGTTGCAACACCATACCGTCCGATAGGATGGCAGGCAATTTCACCTTTGCTTCGGTCCATACGGAAAACGCACAAAAAGCTGACATCACTAAAGCTAACTTATATTTCATGTTTCTTCTAAAGCTAAGTACCGTATTTTATTTATTAAACCCACTCTCAGGACATTCATAGTTCGAGATTTCCAACCGGAAGCGTTTCATGTCCTCCAACTCGTGTACCGGACGTTCTATGCCAGCCGGAATAGGCATCCCTGAGAAAGTCTGGAAATAAAGCAGACAGGCATCTTTCCACCACACGGCGTCACGCATCTGGATTTTCAATTTCGACTGCACTTCCCTGAACCGGCGTGCATCTACAAAAGGTTCCACACTGTCCCATATTTCCTGAAAACCACGTACCTGTCGTACACCTCTATCGTATGCACGGCACAACTCCCCCCAAAGCGTACGTCCGCTTTTCATCCGATACTGCCAGGGCACATGATGGAACCAAAGCAAATAAACTTCAGGGCAAGTTGTCTTGTCATTGTAAATCAGACGAAGTGAATCAGGATACTGAGAAACGGCATTACTCCCTTTGCTGCTACGGTCGAAACCGATTCCCTCTTTGTCCGCCCTATGATAATAAGAGGGTAGCCAATCCGGACGGGCACCGGGTACACTGCACCACGGTTCGGGACCATAGTGGTGGCCCCATGCAAACTGATGATGCAGTCCTAATGGCATCATATAGTCTACCACCGCCTCCCGGCTCTGCAACATCATCGCCTTGACCGGACAGACAAATGCCGACTGGGAAGTAAATGTCTGCTGCAACCACTCATCGGCAATCCTGTCTGAAGTCAACAACGGATTCCATGCCAAACGCCCGAAAGCATACCAGTTGGCCTGCGCAAAATGGTGTCCGCACCAATTCGCATCCATACCGATGTTTGCCACACCCGCCGCAGCTTTTAACCTGTCCGGACGTACCTCGCCAAAGAACTCCTCCCATAAAGGAGCCAAATAGGCCAGATGATTGGAAAAGCCTAAATACTCCTGAGTAATTTGAAACTCCACCATCATGGGAGTCTGCTTCATAGCCGTGAACAAAGGACTATAAGGTTCACGAGGCTGGAAATCAATCGGTCCGTTCTTTATCTGTACAATTACATTCTCGCGAAACTGTCCATCCAAAGGCATAAACTCCAAATAAGCCTGCTTGGCACGGTCACTGTCGGTAGGACTATAAACAAACGCCCTCCACATCACGATTCCTCCGTAGGGTTTCAACGCATCCGCCAGCATATTCGCTCCCTCGGCATGAGTACGTCCAAAATCACATGGTCCCGGTTGCCCCTCCGAATTGGCCTTCACCAAAAAACCGCCAAAGTCGGGGATCATCGCATAGATCTCTTTTACTTTTTGTTTCCACCATCCAATGACTTCCTTGTCCAACGGATCTGCCGTATCCAACTTGCCCAACCGGATAGGAGATGCAAAATTAACCGATAAATAGACCTTTATGCCATAAGGCCGGAAGACATCAGCCAATGCTTTCACTTTCTCCAAACTACCAGTTGTCAGCACTTGAGGTGAGGCATTGACATTATTTAGTACCGTTCCATTAATACCCACAGAAGCATTGGCACGGGCGTATGCCTCATAACGTGGCGACAAAGTTCCGGGAAGTTCCTCCCAATTCCACAAAGAACGGCCAGCGTAACCACGCTCCACCGTACCATCCGGATTATCCCAATGATTCAGAATACGCAAGTCATACGCAGGCTGTTCAGTAACCGACAGAGGTACAGTGAGCTGCCCCGCCGCCTGCATACGCAGCAGACTATAAGCGCCATAAAGCAATCCAGTTTCGGTGGATGAAAGAATACGAACCTGATGTTCTGAAGAAGTGATGGCAAACCCATCCCCACGCCCTGTTTTCTTTTTCTCTAAAAGTACAGGATCTCCCTTCCAAGCGTTTTTCAATTCAGCAATGGCAATGGCTATGGTGGGTGACACTTTTCCTTTATAAGTAATTTCCACCTCCGCGCCTTCCACCGGACGTATCACCGGTAGCCACAAGCGGCTACCATCTTCTTCCACCGGGCGAACATGGTCCGGCCGTGTACCTGCATGCAACATTCCTGCTGCCAACCATCCGCACATTATTCCTATACAAACTGTCAATCTCATATTTTTCATTGTTCATTCAGCTTATTTCTCCGGCAAGGAGATTCGTTCATAAACAGATAACTATCCTCATAACCGCCATAATCCACCACTATCTTTTCAAATACGATGGCAGGCTCCACCGGTTTTAGAACCAATGTATAGGTTCCGTCCGCACAGTCGGGCAGGCTCAACTTCACCCGGGTCTTCACTACCCGACGGGCCACTGTGGGATACAGTACACGATATACATTATCCGGATGTTCGTTCAACTCCGCATTGAAACAGACAGTCTGCTCCTCCGCTCCTTCAAAACCTACCGTGTAGCGATGACCTTCCCGTCTGAGGAAGGGCAGTGTGGATTTCACAATGACATACACATTTACTGTATCTACTTTTTGCGGTATTTTCATTTTATAAGAGAGCGAAGCCCCCTCCGCAGACTGTGTATAAGGCATCAAAGCCACTCCGCTCAGCGTACGTCCCATGTGCGGTATGACTGTCCAGGCGGTCTTCGGTGCAACGGATGATGTAAAGTAATGCTCCGCCTCCATAGAAACCACCCCTTTGTCACCGGTAAACAAATATCCTCCTACAGCCCCTTCCGGTTGTTCTATCCGGTAGACTTCCGGTAAACGGTCGGCCGGGAAATCATCATTCCACGAAGTATAGCCTATATGTTTCTGCGTCATCATCCCATTCCACTTGCCTCCCGACATTTCTTCGTTGTATTCCCTGCACAATTCCGCATCACGCCGGAATGCCTGCTCCACTTTGTCGGCCCACTCATTCGCCTGCGGATTATTCTCCTTGTATAATTTGTGATTCATGGCTTGTGCATAATACATTTCATACAGATTGGCCATCGCCTGCACAGGAAAAAGAATCAGTTGTCGGTAGGCATCTCTGTAAGCGGTATCCAGTTTCAAATACTGCCGCAAGGCTTCCGCCTCCAGCTTCACATATTCATCAGCCACCTGCCTCCATTCCCCCGAAGCCAAGTGATAAGTATCCTTATCCAGCATCTCGGGAGTCACGCGTCCATTGTACTTGCAATACAGGTTCAAAATACGCATGGCCTCATCCGCCTGTTCCTCACCGAACTGCTGCGCACAGAACACTCGTGTATGCTCCAACAGATCCCCTGCCGCATAGCGTTCCGGATTCCAAGCCATATTCATAAAAAGAGTGATAGGATACTCCATCGGCTTCAAATCCCCCACATTCAATATCCAAAGCTTATCCACCCCATAACTGTAAGTCAACTGAAGCTGCTCCCACATATTTTGTACGGGAGTTACATTCAACCATTTGGAATTACGGGGGGCCCCCACATAGTCCACATGATAATACATCCCCCAGCCACCGGCACGTTTCCGTTCTTTTGCATCCGGCAATCGGCGCACATCCCCCCAATTGTCATCACTCAGCAACATAATCACATCATCAGGCACACGGAGTCCCATATCATAAAAGCGTTGCACCTCTTTATAAATAGCCCATACCTGCGGACGTTTCTCCGGCACTTTTCCCGTCACTTCCTTAATAATACGACGCTGGTTCCGGAATATCTTCTCCATCAGGCACATGTTTTCCTCATCACGCGGCACATATTTGTCATCTTCCCCCTCCTTTCCACCCATCGGAGTATCACCGTCACCTCTCATACCAATGGTAATCAAATCTTCCGTACCGGCGGCACGCTCCATACCTTCACGGAAAAAACGGTCAATCACTTGCTGGTTGGAAGCATAGTCCCATGCCCCATATTCGCTGCGCTTTCTCACCCATTCCTGATGATTGCGTGCCATAGGTTCATGGTGTGAGGTTCCCATTATAATCCCCATCTCATGAGCGGTCTTGCTGTTCTCCGGATCATCCGCATAAAAACTCCAACCCCACATGGCAGGCCACATAAAGTTACCACGCAGACGCAAAATCAGTTCGAACACACGAGCATAAAAACGATGATCACCATAATTCGTGCCATAAGTGTGCTTCACCCATCCGGTCAGGCAAGGAGCCTCGTCATTCAAAAAGATACCCCGATACTTCACCGCCGGTTCTCCCGCCGTATAACTTCCACGCGTCATCGAAAGATTCTGCCGGGACATCACCGGCACATCCGCCCAGTCGTACCACGGCGAAACACCAATCTGCTCCGAAAGCTCATAAATCCCATAAATCGTTCCGCGTTTGTCACTTCCCGCAATGACGAGCGCCTCATCCACTCCGTTCAAGGGAGCAGACACCACGGTCATCAGGTATTTCTCATTCTTGCCCTCCAGCAACGAAGCATCTATCTTTTTCGCTTTTACCAATTCTCTGATATAGCGGCTTTTCAACGTACCTACCATAATCATGCGCTTTACGCCGGGAGTATAGCATAACCCGGCAGCCCGGCCACTTACCCGTTTAAAGTCATTCTGAAGATTCCTTACTGCTATCATCACACCAGCATCCTCCTGCTCGTCCACCAATATTTCATTGGCCACTCCGTTTTCCATCAGAGTGAAACGGTCGGGAGCCAGCTGGTCAAAAGTAATCCCTTTATGATCTATAGCTCCTACATTCAGGCACAAGGTGGAGAACAAGAATATCCCCACACATTTTTTCAGTTTCATTCTATTCACTTTTTAGTTACCGTATTCAAAATAATCTATATCCACATATCCTCCCAAATCTTTAGTAGCATAATTAAAAATAGCAAACTTGCTTCCCATAAAGAATTTGGTATAATCAAAAACCATTTTACAAGGTTCTCCTATTCGTTTCCACGTTTTCTTGTCATAACTGTAATAAAAAGTGGCTTCATCTTTTTTATCTGCAAAATCGCCCTCCATACGAAGATAGACCACCTCTTTCTCACAATCCATGCGTTCCTTCTCCAGTACTTCCACAGCAGTCACCCTTTTTTCCCGGTCCGAAAGACTGACAGACTGATGTGACATCACCCACTGCTTTTTCCCGTTCTCCATGACCACAGCCAGTACCCCGGACAACCCATTGAAAGCGCAGAAGCCCGCAACATCTCCTTCTTTCATCTTCGAGATATCCATAGCAACCACACCGCTGCACTTCGGTCCGCTCATACGCTGAGTCAAGGTATTGGGAGCCAGAAACAGATTGTCCACCACCTTTCCGGTCCTCAACCGCAGGAAACCCGGACGCTCCGTCAGTGACCAGCAATCGTCCAACGGATTGTGGTTCCACTGCCAGTTCAAACTCAACTGATCGGTGTCGAAACCATCACTTCCCATGATACTTCCTTTACACTCCTCTCCGTAAACAGGCATCTCCATACATTCGGGCACACGTCCGTCCGCATCACCCAGTATCGGCTAACCGTCTTCCCAGCGGCAGGGCATCAATGTGGGTACACGCCCTATACCGCCTCTATCCTGAAAAATAAAGCCATACCAGTTTCCGTCAGGAGTATCGACTATACAGCCTTGTCCCACGCCACCATATCCTTGAAATTCAGTTTCTAAAATCACCTTTTTCTCATACGGACCGGTTATCTGGTCGGCACGGTAGCACACCTCACGACGCAACCGTCCGGGAATGCTCCAGTCCATGGAAATCATCATCACATAATATCTGCCGTTATGCTTGAATGCCTGACTTCCTTCCAGAAGTCCCTGCTCGTCGGCGTCCCGCTCGAATATCTTTTGGTCTATACCTCCCGGTTCCACATCGCTCAGGTCGCTCTTGAGCTGACGAAGTTGCCCGGTGCCATAAAACAGATAGACTTTGCCGTCGTCATCAAAAAACAAAGAAGCATCATGATGATGAGGCGGACGGGAAAGTAATGTCCATTCGCCCGCCGGATCTTCGGCGGTATAGATATAACCACGATGGGGTTCATCATTGGGTGAGAACCATACATAGAACCGTCCGTCATGATAGCGGAGGCTGGAAGCCCATTGTCCGCGACCATATACCGTGCCTTCTTTCAAATCATAACGGGGCAAGTCAGTAAGCCGTTGAAACACATAACTGATCGTTTCCCAATGCACCAAGTCTTTTGAACGCATCACCGGACAACCCGGCATCAGATGCATAGTGGTGCTTACCAGATAGTAATAGTTTCCCACCCTTATCATGGAAGGGTCAGGTACATCCGCCTCAATCACCGGATTATGGAACATTCCCCGTTGTTGTGCAAACGCCCCCGACAAACCAATGAAGCAGGTAATAATAATGATGATCTTCTTCATTTCTTTTTCTACTTTCTATTTTTTAACTATAGCCAGTTTCACAATCGGATTCTGCGCCTGCAACACTCCGGCAAGCAACAGGGACAAGCCACTCATCATACATTTCCGGATACCGGATAAATCACATTCAAGTTTCATATTCATGGTATTAAATTCACAAGGTTGTTTTTATTTTCCGTTCTTCACGGCTCAACAAGAGCAAAGATAAAGACATCCGCTTTATTTTCGGGCGGAACTATGTTACATAGTCCTTTTCCCATGTTACAAACTCACCCTATTATGGCGGGAAGTATAGAAATTACCTCTTTTTTATTAGGCTATATATATTTTTTTGAATTATTTTTGTGCGCCTGAATCAATCTGAGATATTATATTATGATGAAACATACGCTTCTTACACTATTCATGTTCCTGTCTTTATTATGTCACGGACAATCATATAAATTCTTCACAACAGACAGGGAACTGTCCAGCAGTCTGATCAACAAGATATATCAGGACCGGAACGGTATGATCTGGATCGCCACCGAAGACGGACTGAACCGCTACGACGGAGCCAAATTCGTCATCTACAAGCATGATCCGGAAAACGAGCACTCTCTCTGCCACAACTACGTACGCGCCCTGTATGAAGACAGCAAGGGACGATTGTTCGTAGGAACCTATAATGGAATACAGTTATACGATCCCGCCACCGACAGTTTCAGCACACAGGCGCAATGGGAAGACGGAAAGACTTTTGACAGCAATATCATGTCCATTCTGGAGTGTAGGAACGGAGAAATATGGGTATCGGGAAACAACTTGTGTACCATAACCATCACACAGGGGAAACTGACTGCACACAAACTGGATTTACCTATCCCCACCCAAATGACAGACTACATGATAGAGGACAGACAACACAATCTTTGGGTAACACAGGGTGAGAATGGTATCTACCGCCTCTCTGCGGACAATAAAAGCAAACACTTTCTGAAACAAGAGAAGGGAATGACCATTGTGGACCTCTATGAAGACAACTACGGAGACATCTACCTGGCAACCATAGGCAAAGGATTGCTGAAATATAACCAACCGGCAGAAGAGTTCATTCCTATCCTTTATAAAGGAAAACAAAACCTGCCTATCAAATCCATCTGCCAGATAAGCCAGAACGAGCTTTGTCTGGGCACGGACGGGAAAGGCGCCAAGATTTTCAACATCCCCAAACAGCTCATCACGGATTACCCTTTTGATAATAATTACCTCGACTCCGGTACCTCCAAAGTACACTCCGTCCTGAAAGACAATGCAGGAAACCTATGGATAGCCATTTACCAGAAAGGGGTTATGATGATTCCCGCACAGCCCAACAGTTTCAAGTACATAGGCTACAAATCAATAAACAAGAATATCATCGGCTCCAACTGTATCACCTCACTCTGCCGCGACCACGAAGGCATATTATGGATAGGTACTGACAACGACGGCATATACGGCATCACCACAGAACTGAAGCAAAGAGTCCATTATGCCCCACATGACAGCCCCTTTTCGGTTCCTTCCACCGTTTTCGGCCTGTATGAAGACTCTGAACGTAATCTGTGGTTCGGATCCTATACCAACGGACTAGGCAGACTGGATAAGAAAACAGGACAGTGCAGCTATCTGCAAAATCTGACAGACAAGCATGGAAACCGTATCCAACGCGTGTATGATCTGGTTGAAGACCAGGACAAACGACTCTGGATAGCCACCATGGGAGCCGGACTTTTCTATTATGACTTGAAGACAGGACAGTCTGTATATGATCCTAAATTCAATGCTGCCACCGAAAAATATAAATGGATAAGCTGTCTTCTGTATGCCGGTGACAACCACCTTTATGTAGGAACGTATGACGGAATAAGATGTATAGGCCTGAGCACCGACGACTTCAAGACTGAGGAAATCCTGTCCAGACACATCATCCACTCCCTTTATGAAGACCCCCAAGGCAACATCTGGATAGGCAGTTCCGACGGACTGGCGGAATGGAATCCCCAAACCCGGCAACTAAAGACCTACACCACCGCCCACGGACTATCCAGTAACGCCGTATATGCCATCAAAGGAGACGGGCAGGACAACTTATGGATAAGCACCAATGCCGGAATGTCACGTTTTAATCTGAATACCCACACGTTCAGCAATTTCTATGCAGACGACGGCCTGCAAGGAAATGAATTCAGCAAAAACGCCTCTTTTGCCGACCACAACGGCATACTCTGGTTTGGAGGTACAAATGGAATTACCTATTTCAATCCTCAAGAGATTACGAATCCCGCAAAAAAATGGAACGTACGCATCATCGACTTCTATCTGCACGACCAGCCCATAAGGAAAGGAATGTTGTCGGGCGGAAAAGAAATCATAAACACCTCCGTCTTTGAGGCCCGGGATTTCCACTTGTCACATAACGACAACGCTTTCAGCATCGAGTTCTCTACCCGCGAACTAAATAATTCCGAACGTATCACGTATCTATATACCATAAACAACACCCCCTGGGTCAAGCTTCCCAAAGGAGTCAACCGAGTGTCATTCAGCGACCTTCCCCCCGGCGATTATCATTTCCGGATCAAAGCCGAAGATTATCTGCTGGAATCCGACACCGATGAAATCACCATTCACATCGCACCGGCATGGTGGGCATCGGGCTGGGCCATGCTGATCTATGCCTTATTGGCAGTAGCAGCCGTCTATGGCATCATCCTGCAAGTGAGACACCGTTACCGCATAAGGCAGGAAATGATGCAACATATCCATGCTGAACAGATAAACGAAGCCAAGCTACAGTTTTTCATCAACATCTCCCACGAGATACGTACTCCGATGTCGCTCATCATCAGTCCTTTGCAAAAACTGATGACAAACGATACAGACCACGAACGGCAAAAGAACTACCGCATCATCTGGCGCAATTCCGAAAGAATCCTTCGGCTTGTAAACCAATTGATGGATATACGCAAGATAGACAAAGGGCAGATGTCACTCGTTTTCCGTGAAACCGAAATGACCGGATTCATTAATGATTTGTGTGAAACCTTTACAGAACAAGCGAACAAAAAACAAATTACTTTGCAGTTCCACCACGAGGGCGCCGACCACTTAAAGTTGTGGGTGGACCCGGTGAACTTCGACAAAATTATCCTGAACATCCTGTCCAATGCCTTCAAATTCACCCCCGAAGGAGGCAGTGTGGACATACGGCTACGCACCGGTAAGGACTCCACCCTGCCGAAACCATTACAACAGTATGCCGAAATTACCGTGACCGACAGCGGAATAGGAATCGCCCCCAAAGAAACAGAACACATATTCGAACGCTTTTACCAGATACGGAATAGCCAAAACAACTCAAACATAGGTACCGGTATCGGGCTGCACCTCACCCGCTCACTGGTGGAACTTCATCACGGAGACATCCGTGTAGAAAATAATCCGGACGGACAACCGGGATGCAGCTTTATCATCCGTATGCCTCTGGGATGCGCCCATCTGCGCAAAGAAGAAATGGAAGCCGACAAAGCTCCTCTCTTCCACACTCCGGCTCCGGTCCTTCCTATTCCTTATGAAACCGAGGAAGAAGAAAACGGAAAAACACGAACCAAAACGAAATACAAAGTACTGGTGGTAGAAGACGATGAAGATATACGCCGCTATATCTGCCGTGAACTGGCAAGCGATTACCATACCCTGGAAAGCTGCAACGGCAAGGAGGCACTGGAAAGCATCTTCAATAAAACCCCGGACCTGGTAATAAGTGATGTCATGATGCCCGAAATGGACGGACTTACCTTATGCCGCAAAATAAAGCAAAATGTGAACCTGAACCACATCCCGGTAATACTGCTCACCGCCAAGACACGGGAGGAAGACAATCTGGAAGGTCTGGAAACAGGAGCCGACGCCTACATGACCAAACCTTTCCATATGGAGATATTGAGGAAAACGGCCGCCAACCTGATCCGCAGTCGTGAACGGCTACGCAATACCTATACCGGACAACAGACCCAAGGGGATAAGGTACAACCAATAGAAGTACAGTCCCCCGATGACAAACTGATGGAACGAATCATGCGGGTCATCAACGAAAACCTGAGCAACCCGAACCTTACCGTGGAGATGATTACCACCGAGGTAGGCATCAGCCGCGTGCACTTGCACCGTAAACTGAAAGAACTGACCAACCAGACCACACGGGATTTTATCCGGAACATCCGACTGAAACAAGCGGCAGAACTGTTGTCGAAGAAACGGTACACCATAGCCGAAGTGGCGGACTTGACCGGATTCACCAATCCCAACAATTTCTCGACCGCTTTCAAGGATCTGTACGGAATGCCTCCCAGCATATACATGGAACAACATTTGAAACAGGATAAGAATAAGGAAGAGAACTGAAAATAATTTCCGGTTCTCTTTTCCACCAAGTACAGACCCAGTTTCCGCCGAATGCAAACTTTGCGGATACAATGGTATGAACAAATACACTTTTCCTACAAAACACTCTTACATATACCTATTTCACGAACCTTTCTTCAGTCCATTCAGCCGGCATAACTCACTATTACACAATGCATAATGCTGACAGTAGTCCTTTCAGTCTGCTATCAGTCCTTTCAGCCGATGGAAAAATATTTCCCAAGCTCTTTCCTTACTTCAAAACATATCCGACAGGAACAGACAGACCCCATATCCACCAATCGCAAACTACAAGCAGCAACAAGCTGTACAAGTATCCTTTACCAGCCTGATGAATACCCTAATTCCTCTTGATAAATTTATCGTTTCACTAAGGTGATGAAATTGCATCACCTTAGTAAAGAATCCTCATCACTTAAGTGATAAAACTTACCCACCTAAGTGAAACAGTAAATTTATCAGAAGGAAGCCACATACTCATCAAACTGAAAACATATATTCTATGGGAAGATGATAACCTACCCAGCAGTCCATACCATAAAAAGACCGCCGCTTCTTCCATCAGAAACAGAAAGAAACGGCGGGTACTCTTAAAAAACAAAAAATCAATCTCTGTATCCCGGATTCTGATAAGCGTCTTTTTCCTCCTCTGTCATTTCCATGCCATCCAACTGTCCTTGTGGGATAGGACGGAGATAATGGAACGCTTCGATGGTACGGCTGTAAGTCTGCGGATTGTGATCACCCTTGCCTCCACAAATCACGTAACTGTCAGCATATTCATTCCATTTCTGAGTACGAACCAAGTCGAACCAACGATAACCTTCGCCATAGAACTCGCGGCTGCGTTCATCCAGAATATAGTTGATGTCAATGGTTGCCGGAGTGGCGGCTGTCATTTCAGCACTGAAATCACGATCCACTTCCTTGTACTCGGCATTGCTGTAAGTCCAGCGACCGGCACGGGCACGAAGCACGTTCACCAGGTCACGGGCAGACTTGCCGGCTTGTGTGGCAGCTCCTTCTACGGCAGCTTCGGCAGCAACCAGATAAAGTTCGGAGAACTTGGCGATGTTATACGGACGGGTACTTCCCGCATTGGGCTGTCCTGCTCCGGAGCCGTTGTCTGTACGATACGGGCCGAGTTTCCAAAGACCGGGATATACATAGCGGCCTACCGCATCCAGTCCCAATACCCAGTCGGCACGACCGGGCAACGTACCTGCTCCCAGATTGCTTTTAGAACCTTCTCCTGCATAGTCTATCTTATCCATATCCTGGAATACGAAAGAGAATATAGGTTCACGTTCTTTCACTTTCATTCCGTTGGCATTGGTCACCGATTCCCAGTTCTGTCCGGCTGTAGACCAGTTGCCGCGATAAACAGTAGTAAAAGTACCGTCGTAACGGGAGTCGTTCACCTTGTCGGCAAACGTCTTGGTAAACACACCCAACGGAGGAGCCATACGGGTCCAAGGGCGGCCATAACATTGCTCGGCAATACGGTTGATGACAGCCTGATTATCAGCCGAACGCGCGTCGGTATAGTTCCAGTTCATCATCCATCCGGCAAAGTTATCGGGAGCACCACCGCCACCGTAGCTCAGGCTGCCACCATTATAATACTCGTCTTCCTGCGTATGGTCTGCATAGAGCAGGATTTCCATGTTACGGTCATTGGGCCCGGCATTCACCATCCAGAAGCTTTCCTGCAAGCCGAAAGGACCGGGGTTCTCGATAGCAGTAACCGCCACATCGTATGCCTGCTGGAAGTACCATGCCGCATCGTGTCCGTCGGGGTCCGTACGCTGGCACTCGGGATAAGTAGGAATGTTATTCGGATTCTTCAGCCACCAGGCATAAGCCAGATAAGCCTTTGCCAAGTACAGGCGGGCAACGGTCTTGGTCACTCCACCCGTCACACGAGGATTAGCGGGCAAGTTCTCGATAGCGGTCAGCAAGTCGGGGAAGATGGCCTTGGTGTACACTTCGGGCACGGTATTGCGCACGGAGGTACGTGAAGGAGTGATATTGAACTTCAGTTCGCCGGAACCTAGGTCCAGAGGCACTCCGCCGAAGGTCTGCACCAACAGGAAATAATCGAACGCACGGAAGAAGCGGGCTTCGGAAACCAATGATTCATTGACTCCTACTTCGGCACCGTTCTCTATCACTCCGTTAGCGGTGTTGATGTTCGAGAAAGCGGTTCCCCACAAGGCGTCGGAACGGCAAGTCGTGGCAGTCAGGTTGCCTACTCCGGACAGGTCGGCATCCTTGAAGTTACCATCGGCACTCCATCCCCAGGTTGCCTCATCGGTTCCCGTCAGACAGGAATTATAATAATAAGCTTGTCCGTAAATATAGCGCAAGTGTGCATACATGGAGGTCACACCGCCTTCCACTCCCTTTTCTGTCTTAAAGAAAGTAGGATCATAACTGCTGCGCGGCTGCTCGTCCAGAATGTCTGAACAGGATGCTGTCAGAAACAAAGCCAATGCGGCTGTTCCCAAAACTCTTATTTTTGAAAATATAGGTTTCATAGTCATGCTTTCATTTAGAATGTTAAGTTAATACCGAATAAATAGTTACGGGTGGACGGTGAGTTAGTACCTACTGTCAGGAATCGTTTCTGAATACCTTCTGTCACAGCTACATTCTCGTTACCGTAAGAGTTGGTTTCGGGATCCAGTCCGGTTTCTTTATGGAAAGGAGAACAGATGATGAACGGATTCTGTACGGACAGGTAAGCACGCAGGCTCTGTACGCCCATGCGGGTCAGCCAAGCCTGCTTCTCGAAGTTGTAGCCCAATGTGATGTTGCGCACTTTCCAGTAAGAAGAGTCAAAATAACCCAATGTGCTTCCGTATTTCGGATTGTCACCACTCTGGATACCACCCGGTTTCGGATACTTGGCACCCTTGTTCTCCGGTGTCCAGTAGTCTACATCCACTTGTCCGCGACGACCGGTCAGCATATTCAGGTAACCGTTGCTGTGGTGCAGCGTACTGATCAGCTTGCCTCCGCAACGGAAGGCGGTGATAACGTTCAAGTCGAAGCCTTTATAGGCCACGCGAGTGCTGAAACCTCCTTGGAATTTAGGTTCCAAGCTGATAATCTGACGGTCTTCGGGACCAATGGCGCGAGTCGGCTTGCCGCTGGCATCACAATCACCGGTATATTTCACTTTGATCATACCTTCATTGCCACCCGGCTCCAGAATGTCCAAGTATTGGAAATCGGGATCATCACTGTTCCATAAGCCTACTTTTTCATAGTCGTAGATACAGTCGATGGGATGTCCTACAAACCAGTTGTTCGCTTTATCATCTTTGGAGCCCGAAGCCAGTTCGGTCAGTTTGTTACGGTTGGCAGACAGGTTGAGGCTTGCCTCCCATGTCCATCCGTTATGGTTGTCCAGAATCGTTCCGTTCAAGGTAAATTCAAAACCTTTGTTTTCCGTCTTTCCCACATTAGCCATATAGCTGCTTACTCCCGAAGTGGAAGGAAGGCTTACGCTTTGCAGCAAGTCGGTGGTTTTCTGAATGTAATACTCAAATGTACCGGACAGGCGTCCTCTCAGCAAGGTGAAGTCCAGACCGAAGTTCCATGTAGAAGAATATTCCCACCCCAATTCGGCATTAGGCAGTTCGGATACATAGTAACCGGTGACATAGCCGGTAGGACCGAAGTTATAAGGACGGGTTGCCAAGCGTCCCCAGGTCTTGTAAGGATCAACAGCCTGGTTGGAGGTCTGTCCGTAACCTACACGCAGTTTCAGGATATCTATCCAGTCCACCTCGTCCATAAACTCTTCCTGACGAATGTTCCATCCTGCCGATACGGCGGGATAAGTGTGCCATTGGTGTCCCTTTGCCAAACGTGAAGAAGCGTCGGCACGTACAGTCGCCATCAACATATAGCGATTGTCGTAAGTGTACATCACACGGCCCATCCAAGACATCAGACCGCTCTTCTGATAGTTCCAGTTGTCGGGGTTCACCGTAATGGTGCCTTCCGCACGCCCGATGTTGTAGAATTGGAAATATTCGGCAGGAATATCCCGTCCGGCAACGTCCGAACGTGTATAGACAGTCTGTTCGGCAGAGTACATACCGACAACGTTCAGCTGGTGTTTTCCGAAAGTACGGTCGTAAGTCAGCAGGTTCTCCACAGTCCAGTTGGTTGTTTCCGAGTGGTTCAGCGAAGCGGTAGACGGAGTGTCGGCCGTAGTGCTGTTGATGCCTTCGCCGGTGAACGATCCAACTTTAGTAGAACGATAGTTCAAACCCAGGTTGACACGGTATTTCAAACCTTCCACCCACGGGCATTTCACTTCGGCAAACAGGTTGTTGTACGTACCGAAGCCTTCGGTCTTGCTCAGCCAACTGTCTTCCAATTCTTCCACAACGCCTCTGGTCAATACAAATGACTCATCCTGACTGTTGTATTTCACGGTACGTTTCAATGTGCCGTCCGCATTATAGGGGTTAGCGATAGGAGACATGGCAAGCACACCATACAGTCCGATATTGGAACCTTTGGTGACGTTATAGTTGGTATTGTTCACCAGTCCGAAGCGGAAATATTTTCCCACACCCTGATCGAAAGAACCACGCAGAGAGTAACGGGTATAGTTCTGAGTAGGAATGACACCCTGATCCTTATAGTAAGCCGCGCCAAAGCTGTAGCCTCCACCGTTGGTACCACCGGACACGCTGACATCGTGGCTGTTTACATAACCGTCTCGGAACATCAAGTCCTGCCAGTCAGTATCCACATCGTCCGACTCGTCCACCGAATTCTCGAACTTGCCTGCCAGTTTACGCATTTCGGCAAACTTGCTGCCGTTCATCATGGGATATTTGGAGAATACTTTCTTCATACCTGCATACCCATTGTAAGTAAACCGGGCGGGACTACCCTGTGCACCTTTGTGTGTAGTGATCAGGATAACACCATTGGCACCGCGCGAACCGTAGATAGCAGTAGAGGATGCATCCTTCAAGATATCCATGCTCTTGATATCTCCGGGATTGATATCGGACAAATTACCCATAAAGGGGATTCCGTCTAATACTACCAACGGGTCGTTACTGGCGTTCAACGAACGGGTACCACGAATACGAATCTGCATGGAAGCGCCCGGTGCGGAAGAAGTCTGAGCCATATCCACACCTGCCACGCGGTTCTGCAAAGCGTATGTAATATTGGTGGCAGGCATCTCACGCAGCTTCTCTCCGCCTACCGATGCAATAGATCCGGTCACGTCACTCTTGCGGGCGCTACCGTAACCAATCACTACCACTTCTTCCAAAGCTTTGGAATCTTCCTTCAATGTAATCTTTAAAGAACTCTTTCCCGCTACCGGGATTTCCTCGTTCTTGTAACCGACAAAACTCACCACCAACACGGCGTTTTTCGATACATTCAATGCAAAGTTACCATCAAAATCGGTAATCGTACCGTTGGTAGTGCCTTTTTCCAAGACACTGGCTCCGATGATAGCTTCACCACTTGTGTCCTTTACTACACCTTTTACCATCACGCTCTGTGCAAATGCCCACAGAGGAATGAGACAGAACAGAAGCATCAGCCCCACCGGCCTAAAATTCATAGCATTTTTCATTAATACATTAATTTAAGTTATACAAAAAATCAAATAGTCATTTATTTTAAGGTGGCATACATGCCTATCGTTGTTCCGGTAAAGCCTCCGGCAGTGGCCGTTGACAGATACCCGGCGTCCACGTTCCTGCACAACACGTTCCACACACCTTCCTGGCGAGCATAGTAGAAATCATAATGTGTTCCGCGCGAAACCACCTTCAGGTCGGTAAGCACTCCTCCGTCGTCCAAGCGAACGGAAGCCAGCATCTTACTTTCCCCATCGCCTATCTGCCTGAGGGAAATACATTCACCTTGGTCATCCCTGCCTACAGCCAGGAAATATTGATGCTTTTCGTCCTTGAACAACAATATGCCCGCTTGCTCCGCCTTGCTCTGCGGACAGAACAACATACGCGTGCTGCATTCGAACTTATGATGCTGCAACCGGCGGCATATAAAAGCCGGCACCTTCTTTTCGGAAGCACTGACTGAATCACATTTCAAAGTGAGATAACCCGGAGTCTGGGAAAGCGAGTAAAGTCCGGTAGCAGGAGCACGCAAAGTCATCCATTCCATACCCAATGTTTGTCCGTCGAAACCGTCATTCATTTCAAAGTTTCCGAAGGTGGCAGATTCGTCACGCTTCACTCCTTCGCGGCGGACAATGACTGGCACTAGATCATCCCCCTGCGTCATATAGGGGAAACCATCCTCACTCCACTTGACGGGCATCATAAAAGTCTCACGTCCTAAATTCTCGAACGTGTTGTTTATGGGACGGCAAGCCAGAAAGACTGCCCACCAATCCCCTTCCCGGGTTTGAACCAAGTCGGCATGTCCGGCGCACGTCACCGGATTGGGACGCTCCGCATCCAGCTGACGCTGGGTCAGAATAGGGTTGTTCTTCCACGGTATGAATTTGCCCGTCGGAGAATCACCACGGAAAATTACTTCCGAATGCCATCCGGCTGTTCCACCCTCGGCAGACATCAGGAAGTAGTTCCCGTTTATTTTATAAAGGTGCGGACCTTCAATCCAGATGGGCTTGTCCTCCGGACGAGCTCCCTTGTTCACCAGAATCTTGCGCGGCCCCACCGTCTTGTCCGCATTCACATCAAATTCCTGCACACGGATGGTACGATGTCCACTGTATTCGGGCTTGTTGTCCGGCGCGTCATCATTATTGACAAGGTAGGCCTTCCCATCTTCATCGAAAAAGAAAGAGGGATCAATGCCTGTCACTTCGGGCAACATAATAGGATCAGACCATTCGCCAAAAGGATCTTGTGTCTTCACAAAGAAGTTTCCGGCCCCTACATTGGTAGTAACCATATAATAAGTCTTGTTATGCGGGTTGTAGGATATGGCCGGAGCAAAAATTCCTCCGCTTACGTGTTGCCCCTCCATGTTGACTAATTGAGAAGGACGATTCAAGATATGTCCTACCTGCTTCCAGTTCACCAAGTCTTTGCTGTGGAAAAGAGGCACACCCGGATAATAAGTAAAGGTGGAAACAGCCAGAAAATAATCGCCTTCGCCATTGGTGCAAATGCTGGGATCGGAATACCATCCCGGCAGAATGGGATTATAAAAATAATCATCTCCCGGAAGCGGATTGGAAATATAGACATCATCCTCACCTTTATAATTAAAGTAATCGAAAAGAGCGACAGACTTTCCTACAACTGGCAAATCATTTCCTTTCTTGATCGAACTACATGAGGTAAAGGAGGAGCCCAACACCCCTAAAGCGATCAGCACGCCCGACCATCTTTTCAGCTTTTGTTTTTGTTTCATTGTCTTTCTAGTATTATAATTGACCAATTCCTTTACGGATTTCAGACGCAAATATAGAAAGTGTCGCCGAATATAAATTCTCTGCATGATACACGCATCTTTCGTAGAGTTACATCTTGCTTCAAACGTGTTACATGAATCTTTATTTGCGTTACAATACATACATAACATACTATATTACAACAAATTATAATTACGCCACCAGATACTGTAATTGAAGAACACGGATATAAAAAGACCGTTTGTAAGTCCCGGACGACGAACGGAATCTCTGCAAACGGTCTGTTTGGACAATACCCGGCAAAGCAACCGGTCCAATCTGTCCGGATGATGTATCACTGATTTATTTTTAGACAGATTCTATGGTCTTTATTTTCCCTTCCGCATCGTACTCCAATTCGCACACCTTCAGGCTGCGCAACCAAGTGGTTCCCCCCGAAGGGACACAATCGTGGTGAAACAGATACCATTTTCCTTTGTATTCTACAATGGCATGATGAGTAGTCCAACCTACCACAGGCTGCAAAATAACCCCTTGATAAGTGAACGGACCATACGGATTATCTCCTGTGGCATAGCAAAGCAGATGAGTGTCTCCCGTAGAATAAGAAAAATAATATTTCCCGTTATACTTGTGCATCCATGAAGCCTCGAAAAAGCGGCGCGCATTGTCACCGGCAGTCAACGGATATCCGTGTTCATCCAGAATAACCAAAGGCCGCGGCTCTTCGGCAAACTGAAGCATATCGTCCGAAAGTTTCACCACACGTGAAGGCAAAGCCGGTTCACCATCAGCCGGAAAAGCCGCACACTCCAATGCCTTGTTGTTGCGATAACGCTGAAGCTGCCCGCCCCATAAACCGCCGAAATACATATAATAGTTCCCATTACCATCATCAAATACCGCCGGATCTATACTGTAGCTTCCACGCATGGGATCGGGCTGGGGAATGAACGGCCCTTCGGGGCAATCGCTCACCGCCACGCCGATACGGAAGATGTCGTTCCGGTCTTTCAATGGAAAATACATATAATAGTTCCCGTTTTTACGAGCCACATCACAATCCCACAACTGACGCCCGGCCCAAGGGATATCCGAAACTTTCAGTACGACTCCGTGATCGGTCACTGTTCCGTTCATCACATCTTCTGTAGAAAAGACATGATAGTCACACATGTCAAAATGATCACCATTGTCATTCTCCTCCACTCCGCTCTCGCGGTCATGAGAAGGATAAATGTAAAGCTTTCCGTCAAAAACATGTACGGCAGGATCTGCCATATAGTCTCCAGGCACCAAGTATCTGAATTTCTTTTCCATATCGTTACGTTATTAAATGTTCTGTTTTCCAATCAGTTCTTCCACAAAAGGTTTCGGCCGGCAATCACGGTCGAACAATAAAGGATAATCCACACGTCCGGGCACAGGGAAATTATTCTTCCATGAGTCACCGTCCGTCACCCCCCACGCCGTCACACGGGTAATGATATTCGAATGTTTCAGGAAAAGACCGAAAAATTCCTTCATCCGGTTATTCCATGCCACAGACACAGAGTCGGGCAAACCGTCGGGATAGGGATTCAGGGATTGTTTATAAGACACCGTGTCCGAAATATTGGCTCCCATCCGTGTCGTGGGCAATGCACTCATATCCCATTCGGTTACCATCACCTTTACTCCGGCAGCTGCAAATGCCAGTATACTGGCTTCAAATTCGGACACTGACGGATAATCCATTCCCATGTGTCCCTGCATACCTACCGCGTCGATGCGCAGTCCACGGTCTTTCAGCATCTTTACCAATTCGACTACTTTGTCACGCTTAGCCTTCCCGTCCATGCCATAATCATTATAGTAAAGTTCGGCTTCCGGATCTGCCTCATGAGCATACTGAAAAATAAGCGGGATGTACTCTTCGCCTAATATCTCGTAAAAAGGAGATTTACGCCAGGAGCCGTCCGATTCAATGGCTTCATTCAACACATCCCAGCCCTTTATACGCCCTTTATAGTGCGTCACAATAGTCTGGATATGTTTTTTTATACGCTCCTTCAAGATGTCGGCACTTACTGTTTTTCCTTGTTCGTCCACACAGAACCAAGGTGCCAGCTGTGAATGCCAGATAAGGCAATGCCCGATAACAGCCATATCGTTCTCCTTGCCAAAACGAACCAACCGGTCCGCTTCCGTAAAATCAAAATGGTCTTCCTCCGGATGAATCACTTCGCATTTCATGCAATTCTCGGCCACAATGGAATTAAAATGACGTTTTACCACTTTCGAGGCGCAAGTATCCTGACCTGCTGCCTGACGTACATTCAACGCTACCCCCATCAGAAACTTGCCCGAAGCTGCTTCCTTCAGCGAAGGATCCGGCTGCATACCGGCCTTCCGGTCATTGCCGCAAGCGGCCATTAATCCGGCAATGGCAGCCAATAATGTTACATATCTTATTTTCATATTACAAAGTTTTTAAGGTAAATAACTTGTTCTTTTTCATTAATAACCGGCCTTACTGCGACGGTCAGCAAGTTCCGCCTGCATCTGTTCGTTGTATTTTTTTGTAATAGGATAGAAGCATAAGGCAGCTACTCCCATTCCAAATATCATAGCCGGAATCAGACTGGAGGAAAGTACAATCCCCCTTATAGCCGTACCGCTTTGCTCTGCCCCGATACCGGACACATACCCAAATCCTGAAAGCAGAAACCCCAGGATGGCCCCACCGATACCCAGCCCGGCCTTCAAGGCAAAAACTACACCAGCAAACACAAAGCCTGTGGCGCGACGGTAATTTTTATATTCTGAATAGTCGGCTACATCCGCAATCATCGCCCACAACAAAGGTACAGTCGGCGCGTATGCCAAACTCTTCAGGAAATTCAGTACAAACATCGTTTCCACATCCGCTTTTCCCGGGAAATAGAACAAAGCTGTAAAAATGGCCGTAAGTGAGAGGCAAACGATAAAAACGCGTTTCTTACCATAACGGTTTGCCAAAAAGCCGGACAAGAGAATCACCCCAAAGAACTGGACAAGTGCTCCCAACATATTAAACACTCCAAATCCTACCTCGTATGCCTTATCGGAAGAATTGACTACCAGCCCGAAAGCATTCAACACAGCATACCCCGCGCTGCCATCCGTTTCCATTGCCACCAGTCCCAGACGGTCAAGAAAGGCATACAATGCTCCGGCATCCACATAATTCTCAAAATAATAGTTCATGGCACTACCCCACATGGCAAGCGTAATAAAAATGAAAAGCGTAAGTATGAACATAGCCCGCCAAGGAACGCTTCCAAACACATCCTTTATATCCTGACGCGTATCTGTCTTTTGACTGGCAGGCGGCTCTATGCGCTCACGAGTTGAAAAGAAAGTAATGACCAGAAAAACGAACCCGATACAAGCGAACAAAGAGATGGTACATAACCAGCCATGCGCTTTGTCTCCACCATCCGAAAACTTGCTTACCAAAGGGAGCGTAAGTCCCTGCACCACAAACTGGGCAATGGTAGCCGCCACAAAACGAATGGAAGTGATACTGGTACGTTCCTTTATATCACCGGACATCACTCCGCCCAAAGAAGCATACGGCGTATTGTTAAAAGAATAAAGGCTCATCAGCAAGGTATAAGACAGCGTAGCATACAATGCTACCAGCCCTTTATCTTCAATGCCCGGATTATAGAAAGCCAACACATAGAAAACCATGAAAGGCAACGCAGTCCAAAGCACCCACGGACGATATTTTCCGAAACGTGTCTTGGTGCGGTCACTCAATAACCCCACTGTAGGATCGACAAAGGCATCCGTGATACGCGCCACCAACATCACCGTACCGGCAATGGCACCTTCCAGACCGAATATGTCCGTATAAAACTTTGTCTGATAAATCATCATCATCTGGAAGACCAGATTAGCCGAGCAATCCCCCAGGCTGTAACCGATTTTCTCGGCCATCGAAACTTTTTGACTTTGTGTATTCATGGTTATTACATTAAAATATCTTCCATAAAAAGTAATTCCATCCATTGGCTGGAATTACTTTATGCCTATTGAAAACAAAAATGAGCTAAACAAAATGTTGTCCCTGCTCCAATCTTTAGAATCTTATTCCAGACGAAACAAAAGTACACAAAGCTTTATGATTCCTGTAATCACAATGATACACGCATCTTTACAGGCAGAACAGACGTGCTCCGCCTGTAACATTTTTCTTTGATGATGTTACATCCAGGCCTATTTACCTTATAATTAAACATAACGGGGGGCTGTTCAACATTGAACAGCCCCCCGTTTCCCGACAAACAGCATTCAGCGTTTCTCGTAATACTTCACCCAGTCCACCCACATTTCCACAGGTAATTCTTTCGGGTCCACAGCGCCAACCCATGAACCGCCCAACTGCATATCTATCAATAAATAGTAAGGTTGATAGAAAGGGAACTGCCCTTCCTTGTCCGTATCAATGCGCGGATAAGTATAGGTATGACGATGATTGACAGCAAACACCAGGCTATCCGGATAAATATCTACCGAATAGATATTGTATTCCTCAGGATTTATCTTATTAATACCTCCGTGAGGCGGATTATCCTTTATACCTAAGACATGTGTATAGTAAGAATGGGTAGTCTGATAAGCAATACGATCATGATTCAACCGTTCCATAATATCAATCTCACCTCCTTTGGGCCACTCCGCTTTTTCGGGAAGCATCCATATAGCCGGCCATGCCCCCTTAGCGGCTTGCAATTTAGCACGTATCTCCACTCTTCCCCCTGTAAACAATTTCTTTCCTTTGGTATAGACACCTCCCGTCAGATAAGGAGCCGTATCATTTTTTTGAGTATGATTGGCTATTCCACGAAGTATCAGATTTCCATCCTGCATAGCATAACATGAATCATAATAAGACATATAGTTGTTCCAATCGGATGTTCCGCGAGGTATCTTAGTCCATACCGATTCGTCAAAACTGTTTTTTTGATCAAAATTCTCCACCCATACCAGCTTCCATTCTTTACTTTTAACCGATGTCTTACAAGCACTCACCAAACAAACCAGCCCCATACAGGCCCAAACAAATAAAAGGCTTTTTCTCATAGTATTTATTTCTATCTGATAAAAAAACAATGCCGTATCAAACGAAATATAATCTCATTCAATACGGCTAATTTATCTATTAATAATGTATTTATTTCGCCAAGCTATAAACCACATCCATTATCTTCTGGCCTATTTCATCTGCCGCTTCCATGGTTGCAGCCTCAGAATAAACACGGATAATAGGTTCAGTATTACTCTTACGCAAATGTACCCACTTGTCTGGGAAATCGATTTTCACACCGTCTATGTCGTTTATCTCTTCATCCTTATACAGTTCCTTTATTTTGGCCAAAATAGCGTCCACATCCGTTTCCGGAGTCAGATCAATGCGATTCTTGGCAATGAAATAAGGAGGATAAGTAGCACGCAGTTCACTGACTTTCTTCCCTTCGTGTGCCAAATGGCTCAGGAATAAAGCAATTCCCACCAATGCATCACGTCCGTAATGGCTTTCAGGATAGATTACTCCACCATTTCCTTCACCTCCAATCACTGCATGAGTCGCTTTCATCTTGGTAACCACATTCACTTCCCCTACAGCCGAAGCATTGTATTCGCAACCATATTTACGGGTTACATCGCGCAAAGCACGGGTAGAACTCAAGTTAGAAACGGTATTTCCGGGAGTATGTTTCAATACATAGTCTGCCACGGTCACCAATGTATATTCTTCGCCATACATTTTTCCATCCTCACAGATCATAGCCAGACGGTCAACATCCGGGTCTACAACAAAAGCCACGTCACAACCGCCTTTGGCCATCAACCCCATAATATCCCCCAGGTTCTTTTCCAAGGGTTCCGGATTATGCTGAAAATCACCGGTCGCTTCACAATAGAGCTTTTCTACATGCTTCACTCCCAATCGTTCCAACAATTCAGGAAGAATAATACCGCCAACTGAATTAACGCAATCTATAGCTACACGGAAATTGGCCTTACGGATAGCATCCACGTCTACCAATTTCAAAGCCAAAACACTATCTATATGTTTCTGATTGTAGGTATTGTCTTCGCGATAACTTCCGATGTGGTCGATATCGGCAAATTCAAACGCTTCCGCTTCTGCTATACGCAGCACTTCATTTCCTTCTTCTTTATTCAGAAATTCTCCATGCTCATTCAGCAACTTTAAAGCGTTCCATTGTCTGGGATTGTGGCTGGCAGTCAAAATAATACCACCACACGCTCCTTCCATGGTTACAGCCAATTCTGTAGTCGGTGTAGATGCCAGTCCGATATTCACCACATCAAATCCCATTCCCATTAAAGTACCGCATACCACGTTCTTCACCATTTCGCCGGAGATACGTGCGTCACGTCCTACTACAATTTTATTGCTCTTTACTGTAGTTGTTTTACGTATCAGCGTTGCATAAGCTGATGTAAATTTCACTATATCCAGCGGGTTCAAACCTTCCCCCACGTGTCCTCCAATGGTTCCACGAATTCCGGATATTGATTTAATTAATGTCATCGTGCTAATTGATAAGTTATTTCATAGTAACAAGGATAGACAGAAGCAGAAGCGTCAGATTGTCCTTCACTGTGAGGTACAATCAGTCTGACCTTAGAACGACCGGAAATCTCTCTGCCGACCTTTATGTAATTGAATGGAATCAACCATCCTGAAGGTACGTAAGGTGTCCCCCAAACTGTATACATTATACCGGAGGTGAATGTAGCTGAAAAAGATTTTCCACTTTTTGTCAGCATCATAGCATCCGGATAAACCATTTGAGAATTCCCATAGTCTGTATTCCAAGACAAAGAATCTATTCCATCCGAAGTAATCTGTTCCTCCACATACCGGACCAGAATCTCATAGCGACCGTCTTTCAAACGCTCACCATTTCCTTCTGCCACAATCTGCATATAAACACCTGTTTCCGAGAAAAGGACAAACTGGTTTTCATCCACATTGGTTGTAGAATCCTGTTCCTGAAACTGTTCAAAGCTGATCACATTGATATCTTCCCGTTCAATAAATCGTTTGATAGCTTCTCTCTCTTCTTCTTTCATTTCAGCATAGGTCTTTCCATTATTGCAAGACTGGAAGACCAGCCCTAAAAGAAACACAGATGCGAACAATATACCTAATTTCTTCATTCTAAGTTCTGTTATTTTCGGGCAAAATTAATAAATAAGCCCCTAACTTTTATATTGTTTGTATGCAATTATACTAAAATAACTATTTTTTTGCCAGAAGCAGTTCCTCGTATTTCACCAAAGCCTGTTTAAACAGGTCGATAGCTTCATCCATTGTACCATAAAACTCACCACCGGATGCATTCAAATGACCACCTCCATTAAAAAATTCGGCAGCCACTTTATTACAAGGGAAAGTACCTACAGAACGCAGAGATACCTTTATCATATTCTTTTCCGTATCCTCACGCAAGAATACGGAGAAAATAATATTCTTTATGGAAAGCGGAATATTCACAAACCCTTCCGTATCTCCTTTTACATACTGGAATTTACTTTGTTCCTCTTTTGTCAGCCAAATCAATGCCGAATTGAACTGAGGGAATACTTGCATCTTGTCGTACAGCACATATCCCATCAGGCGTAAACGTCCCTCAGAATATGTATTATAAACTTTACGATAAATCTCATCCTTATCAATGCCTTTTGAAAGCAGTTCACTAATAATGAAATAAATTTCACGGTCATTAGAATTATAAGTAAAGCCACCTGTATCGGTCATCATCCCCGTATAAATACATTCAGCACCTTCTTTGGTGATATCCTCAAAATACCCCAGACGGCATATCAACCGGAAAACCAATTCCGATGTAGAAGATATTTCAGGATGAGAAATAATGATTTTACAAAAGGCTTCCGGATTAAGATGATGGTCAATCATCATTTTACGTGCCGGCGACTGAGCCACAGCATCCGCCATCGCATCAATACGAGACAAAGCATTGAAATCCAGACAACAGATCACATCTGCCTCATTCAGCAGCTTATTGGCAAATTCAGTATATTTATCGTACCGGATTATATCCTTGGCTCCCGGCATCCATCTCAAAAAATCCGGAAAAGCATTGGGAACAATGACATTCACCGTTTTTTCCTGTAATTCTAAAAAATGCCATAATCCTAATGAGGAGCCAATGGCATCACCATCCGGTGACACATGGGTAACAATAACTATTTTATCAGCTCTTTCAAACCATTTTTCGGCATGGTCTATATTAGCCTGTGCAATTACTTTTGATAACATATTCAATCTTTTTCTTTTGAAATGGCAAATTTACAAATTAATTCTTTATTCACAGAAGAATACGGTAAGAACCTTTCGGAGATATATCAATATAATCCAATCCCAAACCTCTACACTCGTCCTTTAACAAATTCAATCTATACCCACCGAGCGAAGCATCCAGTATGACCTTCCTAATTTTAAATATTTTTTGTAATGGGGCAATTTTTCCTTTAAAACCTTTACACAAGTACATATAATCAATATCCAACAAACAATCAACCGATCTGCTCCGCCAGCGGTTATCAACCAAAACACATATATTCAGACCTTTATAATGATAAATGCTATCCTGTTGCCAAACATCTTTTTGAGGACAAACTTTTACTTGCGAATGAGCCAGGATTAACTGAAAAGACTCCTCTTTCATATAATATAGACAACCTGAAAATCCTATAAAAAAATTGATTCCACACAAAACAGTAATCAACAATTTCCGTGAAGGAGATAACAGATAAGATAATAACACAAATAATAATACATAAAGAATACCAACCTGAAACAAAGACAAATGTATATCGCCGGAATGTGATATAGGCAAATCCCCCACCCATTGCATACTGTTATTCAGCAACCACAACACCCCGTTCAATCCTTTTACCACCCATATATGCAATACCGTAAAAGGAGACAACACAAAACTTGCTACCGATCCATAAATTATAACAAATACTAAAGGTGCCACTATCAAATTGGCCGGTAAAAAACAAACAGGAAAATAAGCGAATTTATAAATAACCACAGGAGCTGTCCCTAACTGTGCCGCCAGCGAAACCGCCACTATCCCCCAAATATAACGAGGTACAGGGTGATGCACCCGCCAGCACCGAAAAATGACAGGATAAATAAACAAAATTGAAAATACAGCCAGAAATGATAGCTGGAACCCGGTATCAAAAAGATAAAAAGGATTATAAAGCAGCATAAAGAATGCCGCTATAGCCAAAGTATTCAATGACAAAGTCCGTTCTCCTGCCGCACGTGCCACTGTCATTAACATACACATTACCACCGCCCGTATAACCGAGGGGGGCAACCCCACTAAAAAAGCAAATGTCCATAACAACAACACAATAATGCCACACTTTACCCATCGCAGCAAACAACTTCTATCCAGCGGACGTAATATCCAACACAATAATCCCCACAAAACAGCTATATGCATTCCTGACAAAGCCAAGATATGGCTCACTCCCGCCACTTGATAAGTTTCACGTAAATCCTCACTCAGTTCCTCCTTATAGCCAACAGTCAAAGCGGACAATACGGCAAATTCATCTCCCGAGAACCCCCATTTCCGATAATTATCCAATATTTTCTCCCTCCATACACCTGCCCGCTGTTTCCATGTCAATGCCGATTTCTTGCCTGTCCATTGCCAATACCCTGGAAAGATTACGGCTGTTCCGCTAATTTGCTGCCTGAAAAGATAAGCTGCATAATCAAATTCTCCCGGAATCACCTCTCTTTCAGAAGTCGAGATACGTGTATAAAAGTTCAAATGGTCTCCACATCGTAAATTTACAGAAAGACTATCTTTCATAATATAGACTAGTATCATGCGATTAACAGGAACCATCCCCCTTTCAGACACTTCTTTACCTATCCGCAATTTACAGAGATATGTTTTTGCCTTTTCTTGCGGAACATCTACTATCACCCCTTGATACATATTCTTCCCTGATGACCATTCATAGTCCACCTGTTGCCATTTTTGCTGTACCAACAATGCCCCTATGCAAAATAGAAACATAAAAAACATGCCTCCAAATAACCATCGGGAAAGGTAGCCTTGCCATTTCACCAATACAATCAAACCAATCAAGCACCCCAATATTCCCATGCCAAAAACAAGCACAGGCAAGGCACCTTGAAAAAAATGATCGGATACAAAAATTCCGGCGACTAGAGGTATAGTCAACCGGAACATGGAACAAGGCTTTACAGCCGCTATATTTCGCACTTTGATTTTAAGCTCAAAGAGATTTCAGCCGATGTATCATGTCTGACATATCAGGAGCTTTGAACACAGCATTTCCTGCCACTAACACGTCTGCACCAGCCTCTACAAGCTGTCTGCCAGTTTCCAGGTTCACCCCCCCGTCAACCTCTATCAAAGCCCGTGAACCTGTATGCGTTATCAATTCACGTAATTCCCTCACCTTATCCAAAGTATGTACAATAAATTTCTGACCACCAAAACCGGGATTCACACTCATCAGCAACACCATATCCACGTCACGGATAATATCGACCAACATAGCCACAGGAGTAGACGGATTCAATGTGACAGCCGCTTTCATTCCGGCATCCTTTATTTGTTGCACCACTCTATGCAAATGTACACAAGCTTCATAATGCACATTCATCATCATTGTTCCCAAATCTTTCACTTCTTTAATGAATTTCTCGGGATTAACAATCATCAAATGTACATCCAAAGGTTTTTCACACAACTCGGCTACATATTTCAATACAGGAAAACCAAAAGAAATATTCGGTACAAACACACCATCCATTATATCAATATGCAACCAGTCGGCATCACTACGATTTATTTGTTCTATGTCTGCCTGTAGATTAGCAAAATTGGCAGACAATAAAGAAGGGGATATCAGAGGTCTATTCATGGTTCACTGTTCTTATTCTTTTTATACAGAACAAAGATAACCATATTTTATATAAGAACAGTGAAAAAATTCATTTTATTTCGGCAAAGTAAACCGCACACCCAACTGTATATTAAAATTAAAAGGATGTTCTTTGCGAATCGTATTTACATTACTGCCGTCATCAAAGTAATAAACAACTCCCGGCTCCGCATAAATACCCAATTTCTCTGTAATCTTAAACTGCGCACCTGCCGCTGCGGACAAAGACCATTGCAAAGGTTTCACTTTGACATCTTCTTCCCCTCCCGAAAATTGTTCATCTTTTCCTGCATTTGATGTAGAAACACTGCCGATAATGCTTCGCTTTCCAGATACACATTTTTCTACCGCTCCACCTGCCGAAGCATACACTTCAAACCGCTTGTTACTCCATATATTCCGGTTCACTTTCAAAGGAATACCCACATAATGCAGTTTCTCTTCCCAGCCATAATTGTTTTTTTGAGTTCCCGAACGTGTTTCGGATGAAAGCTGGGTATAAGTCACCCCAGTTTCTACAGCCCAATCATCACTTAAATCAAAACGAAGGGAAGCTCCAAAAGTAACAGGCATACGATATTTTATATCAGACTGCGCATTCTGTCCTTCCGACAAGTTATTGAACTGAACCAGCTTATCAATTTCAGCCCTTGTTTCCACTCCATAAGCACTATTCATTGTTGCGTTCCTTGCACCATTAGGCAAAGGCAAATATCCATCCATACTAGTCGAGGATGAAAAGGTTCCATTACTGGTAGAAAGTCCTATCGACCAGTTTCTGTCCTTCTTTCTATGAGGAGCCACATAAGCGTAATTCGTTTTGGCAGCCGAATAGGAAGATCTGCCGGCCTGTTTCTGTTGTTTTTGTTCCACTATAACAGATTCCTCTTTTTGCTCTTCAATATAATTTTCCTCTATCTGTATCTCTTCTACCTCTTTATTTAGCAAAACCTCCTGTTCGGCGGCTAACGCCTTTGCCGTAACAGACCGAACAACTTTTACATGTTTCTTTTCCTCAGAACGGGCAGCAGGAACTACCAAGGCCATAGGTTGCTCAGGAGTGATTGATCCCGGCACCAACTCATCGGGTTCGTGCATTACATTCAACTCTGCCGATTGTTGCTCCAAATAGTTTGCTGAAGGTGACTGCCAAAACCATACAGTCAATGAAGACACAACCACTAACAAAGCAACAGCTGCTGCAGCCTGCCAGCGGCGCCACATCGGAATTACTTTCGGAACCGTATCCAGCTCCTTTTCCAACTGTTCCCAAAGATCAGCAGGAGCCGGTTCCGAATAGCCTTCCATCCGAGTGCGGAAATTTTTTATCCATTTATCTTTTTCTTTCATTCCTATATCCTCTTTCTATAATCATTTATTTTTTTCATTAATAAGGTTTTGGCTCTATATAATTGAGACGATGAAGTATGTTCTGTAATTCCTAGCATTTCAGCAATCTCCTTATGTCCCTTTTCTTCTAATACATATAAATTAAAGACCGTTCTATATCCATCCGGAAGTTCTTTAATGAATTGCATTAAAACAGATTGGGGTATTTGCTCAAAATCATCCTCATCTCCATCTATCACATCGGGTAACTCTTCGACTATCACTTCCTGATTGGTAGAAGCTTTCTTGCGAAGATAGCCCAGTGCTTCATTTACCATAATACGTGCCAGCCATGCTTTCAATGACCCCTCTCCTTTATAAGTAAATTGACTGAATGAACGAAATATATTCAAAAATCCATCATGTAAGACATCCTGTGCCACTTCCCTATCACCTGTATAACGAACACAAATGGCCATCAATTGCCCGGCATAACGCTCATACAATTGCTTGCGTGCAAGGTTATCGCCCTTGCCGCAACGTTCCACCAATTCTGTTTCATTCATTGTTTGTGACACTTCTTTATTGAATAAATGATAAGACTGCAAAAATACTGCATCCGGAAGAATAAAATTTTTGCTTAAGCAGATTTAACATTTTTACAAGCAGTAAACTTACTATCTTCGCATTTAAGCGATAGAAACAATTCTAGAAACAGAAAATATGAGAAAATATAAAGCGACAGTTCTTGTAATAATTATGGTAATGCTGATTCCATTTACTCAGTCTTGCCTGAATGACTATGATGATGACATCTACGACATACAAGCAGAAATGCCTTTTAACGCCGCTTTAGCAACCGTAGTAACTCCCAGTGAAGTACCCGGTGAAGCAGTGATAGAAAGCGATAATGATGGAATCGCATACGTAGTGAATCCCGATAAATTAACACGTTTTGAAACAAATAATCCGGGACAACGTATTTTTTATACCTATATAAATGCAGCCAATCCGACCGGAGATGCAAGTAAGAAAGGACCTTTTATTTCTATAGATTACTTGCAGAAGATCTTAACCAAACCAATGGATACACTAAAAGAAAACGATGAAGATATTTACGGACACGATGGAATCAACCTCATCACTCCCATTATGGGTAAGACACACCTGACCCTTATGTTCCAAATATTAGGTTTCAACTCTAATATCAAACATCGGATCAGCCTTGTAGCCACAGAAGGAACCGTTCCTGACGCAAACGGATATATGGCCGTAGAATTACGCCACAATGCCGAAGGTGACAGACAGGAATATCCGAGTCCCGGTTATGTATCCTTCCCTTTATTGGATGTTCCCGGATATAAAGAGGGTAAGCTACAAGGATTGAAAATAAAAATGAATACCATTAACAATGGCGAAGAAACCGTTACAGTAAGTTATAATAAAAGTAAATCTACAAACTTTCCGTTCATACAGAAAGATATATCCAACACAAAAATTAAATGATTCTTAACAACTCCTTGTCTGTCTTATTGTAACGAAAAGGCTGTATCCGAAAATCTTTCGATACAGCCTTTATCATTTATACCGACTTATAGTGTACTAAGATTATACCGTTAATACATCAGCAACACACATACTAACGTATCATTTATTCCACCTTATTATTATCCGAAGTTCTGTAGCCTCTCAAAAAATCAGCCACATTCATACGTTTCTTTCCTGCCAGCTGCAAAGTAAGCACATTAATAAAACCATCTTTTACAGCCACCTGAAAATAAGTCTTCATATCCGTACGGATATCGCCTATATTCATCTCATGGGAAACAAAAACTTTTTCCGTTTCATATATTTTCAAAACCTGACGTGTTCCATCAGCCACACAAAGCTCGGTCCATGCAGCCGGATAAGGAGATAGCCCACGAATAAAGTCATAAATCTGCTTCACACCTTTATTCCAGTCTATACGGCAGGTCTCTTTAAATATTTTCGGCGCCGGGCGCAATTCCGTTTCCTGCCGGATCAAATTTTCCTGAGGAACAGGTTTCACACTTCCATCCAAAATAGCATCCACGGTTTCCAAAACCAAATCTCCCCCCAAATACATCAGCTTATCATGTACTATTTCCACATTATCCGTATCAGCAATAGGAACACGCACCTGCTGGATAATCTCACCGGTATCTATCTCATGTTTCAAGAAGAAAGTCGTAATACCAGTTTCCGTATCTCCGTTTATCACCGCCCAATTAATAGGAGCAGCTCCTCTATATTGAGGTAATAAAGATGCATGCAAGTTAAATGTGCCCAAACGCGGCATATTCCATACTATTTCGGGAAGCATACGGAAAGCAACTACAATTTGTAAATCGGCTTGTAAAGACCGGAGTTCCTCTACAAAAGCCTCATCCTTCAATTTCTCCGGCTGAAGTACCCTCAGACCTTGAGAAACAGCATATTCTTTCACCGGACTAGGTTGTAGCACACTGCCATGTCGTCCCATCGGTTTGTCGGGCATAGTTATCACACCTACTACATTGTAGCCTCCTTCAACCAATCTTTTCAGGCTCTCCACCGCAAAATCGGGAGTACCCATATATACGATCCGCAAATCTTTCTTTTCCATATACTTACATTATTTAATCTTCAGAGAAATCAACCAATACCTGCCGGTACGAATTAAATATTTTCGACTTGGAAACAAACCCTTTGTATTTTCCCTCTTCATCAATCACAGGCAGGTTCCAGGCCTTTGTATCATCAAACTTCTTCATCACTTCTTCCATTGAATCAGTAACATTGATCCGTGCCGGAGGAGAAATCATAAATTTTTCTACCTTGAAACGATGGTATAATTCCTGACGGAACATAATATTACGGATATCATCCAATACCACAATGCCCAAAAGTTCTCCATTGACATCCACTACCGGAAACAAATTGCGTTTAGCCTGCGAAATGACTTTAACCATTTCACCTAAATCCATATCAGGACGCACTTTCTCAAAATCAGTTTCAACCACACTGTCAATATTCATCAAAGTCAATACGGCCTTGTCTTTATGATGTGTTATCAATTCACCTTTCTTAGCCAAACGCATAGAATAAATACTATGTGGCTCGAATATCATAATGGTAAGATAAGAACTGACAGATACCATCATCAGCGGAAGGAACAAATCATACCCACCAGTCAATTCTGCAATCAGAAAAATACCTGTCAGCGGAGCATGCATTACTCCCGACATCAATCCCGCCATTCCCAACAAAGCAAAATTTTTCTCCGGAATATAAGGACCTATATGCAGTTCATTACAAAAATGAGCGAAGATGAACCCGGTGATACACCCCAAGAACAAACTGGGAGCAAAAATACCCCCACAACCACCACCGCCATTCGTTGCACTGGAAGCAAAGACTTTGAAAAGTACAATCATGGCCAAATAGACTAGTAACAAATTATCGAACCCATAAAAGATAGAATTATTCATTACTGTATTCCAGTCATGATTGGTTACGCCATTCAGCAATAAATTAATAGTATCATACCCTTCACCATATAATGGAGGAAATAAGAAAATCAATATGCTCAGCATTGCACCGCCTATAGCCAGCTTGATATACGGATTATTATATCGACGAAATATATTCTCCACAGAATTCATAGCCCGCGTAAAATACAAAGAAACCAATCCGCACGCAATGCCTAACAGAATTGCCGAAGGAATGCGCTCCATCAAAAACGGTTCATCCATATGGAACTTGAACATGGCATCGGGACCGGTAAGAATATAAGAAACAGTAGCTGCCGTGACACAGGAAACAAGAAGAGGCAACAATGATGCCATCGTCAAATCAATCATCAAGACTTCCAAAGTAAAAACCAAGCCTGCAATAGGAGCCTTAAAAATACCGGCCACAGCACCTGCCGCACCACACCCCACCAACAGCATCAGAGTTTTATGCTCCATCTTGAATACACTTCCCAAATTAGAACCGATAGCCGATCCGGTCAACACAATCGGAGCCTCTGCACCTACGGAACCACCAAAACCGATAGTAATGGCACTAGCTATCACAGACGACCATGTATTATGCCGCTTGATGCGGCTTTGACGACGGGATATGGCATATAATATTTTCGTCACCCCATGACTGATGTCATCTTTCACAATATAACGAATGAACAATCCGGTAAGAAAGATTCCAAAAACCGGATACACCAAATACAACCAGTTGACTCCTGTAGAATCAAAATTTTCAGTCAGAAATTCCTTGATCCATTCTACTAGAAACTTCAAAAACCACGCGGCCAATGCCGTAAAAATACCAGCAAGAAAACTTAATATAAGAATAAAGTGTTTCTCTCTTATCTTCTTTTCGCGCCATAAGATAAAGCGCTGTAACCAACTTTTCTTATTTTCATCTATAATTGCGTCCATTCCTTTTTTTACTCTCTAATAATCTTCACTTCTCCCCCTTTACCCAGTTTGATAATGCTGGATGGTTTGGGATGCCCCACTTCATCTTGTCTATACTCCACAATATAGTCTACAGCTTGTTTTACTTCTTCACTGATTTCACTGAAGTTGGCAGGTGAAGGCTGACCGCTGATATTGGCAGAAGTCGACACAATAGCTTTACGAAATCGGAAACAAAGTTGTTTGGAGAATTCCTCAGCCGTAACACGAATACCAACACTGCCATCCTCAGCCAGCAAATTCTCTGCCAGATTACGTGCCCCATCATAAATAATAGTCAATGGTTTTGTGACAAACTCAATCAAATCCCAAGCTACCGCAGGTACATCACTAACATAAAAATTTACTTTTACCGTACTGTCCACCAATACAAGCATCGCTTTACTATCAGCACGCTTCTTTATATCATAAACTCGTTTTACCGCCTTCGGATTAGTTGCATCACAACCTATTCCCCAAATAGTATCAGTAGGATAAAGAATCACTCCTCCCTTCTGCATCACTTCACAGGCTTTCTTCAAATCCTCTCTAAAATCTTCGTTCATATCGTTTTTTATTATTTGGTTCTCATTTCAACAAGTTGCAAATGTAGCAAATCCTCTTGATAATGACGAGTTAAACTTGAAAAAAAGAAAACTCTCCAATATTCTCTGCTATAGCCAATATAAAAAAGTACTATTCCCAAAACAGAAACAGTACTTTTCTATTTTAGCCTAGCAGGCTTCATTTAAGTCCCCATAATAATCTAATTATCATTGTAACTTTTCCCCTTGCCTATCTTATTTGCCTATCCTAAACCAATCCACATCAGTCCAACCGCCATCATTCGTTTGAATAGACGGACGAGTACAAAATAAACCTGTTTTAGCACCAATCCATCTACCTTCTTTCACTCGGAACGGAATACCTAACGATCTATAAGTCATTCCATCCATACTATAACTAAATTTACACATCACCACCAAATCATATCCTCCTTCATTACCAGCATTTTTTCTGTCCATTGTGGAGAATGTTGATTTCAGATAAACCGTATTCCCTTCCAAAGAAACGGATGCATTGGTTTTTTCCAGACTACCCCGGTCAGCCTCATCACACACAGACTGAGACAGTACCAGCCCATCTTTAGTATTCTCCACGAACAATCCTGCATAATCCAATCCCATTACAACTAATCCTGTACGCTCACCTGTATATTTCTTAGTGGGTTTAAAAGTTAATTTAGTCGTTGCTGTAAAATTAGGAGCAGAAATCTTTTGTAACAACAAATTTGGGACATCCCATAAATTCCTATAACTATCTGTAACAGGATAAGAATAAAGACGTATATATCCATTTTGTCCATTACAAAACATCCATTTTTCGTTGATATTAGCATTCCACTGCCATTGTGGAGACAAATTCTGACTATTAAACTCATCACTTTCCTGAGGAGTACAAACAGAGTACTTTTTACCAACATCTGGTTTCTTATAGAATAATACCGGTTCTCCGCAACCATCTTCATCTTTATCTATTCCTATGACAGGCCAGTCATCCACCCATTTCATAGGCTGAAGATGAAGCAAACGACCATGTGCACCTACATCTTGAAAATGTAAAAACCAGTCTTCTCCTGTAGTAGTGTCCACCCACGCGCCTTGATGAGGTCCGTTTATCTTTGTTTCTCCTTGAGCCAATACAGTCTTCCACTCATAAGGTCCATAGATATTTTTCGAACGTAACACTACCTGCCACCCAGTAGCCACACCACCAGCCGGATGGAAAATATAATAATATCCATTACGTTTATAAAATTTGGGTCCTTCACAAGTTTCATGAGCTTCATGTCCGTCAAAAATGATACGAGACTGGGTAATAGCTTGAGTTGCCTCAGCATTTAATTCACAAATGGCTATGACACTTTTTAAACCGGCACGACTACCTGCATAAGCATGTACCATATACACTCGTCCATCATCATCCCAAAGAGGCGTTGTGTCAATGATTCCTTTACCTGATTTTACTAAAACCGGCTCACTCCAAGGACCTTCCACTTTTGAGGATTTCACCATATAAACTCCTTGATCGGGATCTCCCCAAAAAATATAAAATTCCCCGTTATGATAGCGGATGCTAGGAGCCCATACACGATTTCCATGCTGGGGAGAATTATCGTTTATGGGAGGTACGGCATAAGGTAATGCCGCACCAATGATACTCCAATTCACCAAATCCTTGGAATGTAATATTTGCAAACCTGGTAAACAACCAAAACTCGATGAAGTCAAATAATAATCATCTCCAACCCTACATGCGTCAGGATCAGAATAATCCGCATAAAGTACTGGATTTTTATAAGTTCCATCACCTTGGTCTGACACCCATACTTTTGAAACATAGTCTTGAGCAGAAACTAATCCTCCGCTCATTCCCACCAAGTAAAAAGCTATAATATATTTCTTCATTATTTATAACCTGTATTTTGAGTAAATTCCGTTTTATTTTCAATAGCATCCAAGAATGTCTGAGGGAATGGACGTACCCAATGATGTTCATCCACATTTGCAGCATCAGGATTACACTTTTTTATTCTTTTTACAAACTGTTCTTTGCCAAATCGTTTCAAATCAAACCAACGCAACTGCTCTCCAGCCAACTCCCGTGCACGTTCATCCAGTATAAAATCAATATCTTGTATTTGTGACAATTCAACACGCATCGCATCTTCATATCCGGATATGGCACGAGTCATACGCAATTTATTCATATAATCCAAAGCATCCGCTTTATTTGCTTTAGCTCCCGCCTCTGCTGCAATAAGATACATTTCAGCAATACGAATCATGAAGCCGTCACGAGTACTTCTATCTTCATCTTTTGACGCACGAGTAGGATCTGCAAATTTACTCAACTCCAAATATTGCTTCATATTCTTTGTCGAACCATCTGCATTATACACATCATTTCTATCAAAAAGCTGATAACGATTTTCTGCCCATGCCCGTTGAGCTTTAGTTGCCTCCCCTTTAATTATATAAATAGCAGTATCAGTCATTGCAGTATATTTACCTTTTCCCTTTTCATTATTCATAATCCATAAATTACGAAAACTACCAGCATAACGCTGGTCTTTTTCCTCATCAAACAAATCCACCAAATAACGAGTTGGCATATATCGGTTAAATGGACGACCATATTCTGCTGTACGTGTCATACCCGGTTGATCATCATACTTCATACAAAAAAGCAAATGTGCATTATTCCCTCCGTTTCTGATAACAGGTTTATCATCCAATTCAGAATTATACAACTGATTTGTCGAATAATCTACATACCATATCACTTCTTTATTAGAGTTTCCATCACTATTCTTCATGTCCCATATTGAAGCAAAATCTTCAGCTAATTCAAACGGACCATTTTCTATCACATCTTTAGCCAAATCGTATGCCTGTCCATACATGTCCACATCGTTCTTTTCACTTGCTCTAGTTAATAAAAGTCTAGCTTTTAAAGCTTTCGCAGTCCAGATGGTAACCCGTCCACCATCATTTTGCAAAGTTGACAACTTGCTTTTGATAGCCCAATCCAAATCATCAAACATATATTGGTAGATATTATCTGTAGAAGTTTTTACCGGGTTCATTACTATACTGGTAGAAGGCTGGTCCGTATAATAGGTATCTCCAAATGTTTCAGTCAATATCCAATAATAGAATGTACGTAAAACTCTTGCTTCCGCCTCACGCTTATTCAAAGTTGTTGCCAATATCTCATCATTGGATGGATTCGGCACTGTTTGTGCATGAAATATTGCTGTATTACACCAATTTATCGCTGCATAAAAACGGTCAAAATAAAAAGTACAGGCAGAATTTGTTCCATCCAAAGACTGGGTATATGCCGCCATATTATTATCCACGCATCCCGAACCAGCCGCAATAATATCAGTTCCAGTCTCACTTAGCCCAATCGCATCCTCTTTTCCCGCCCAAAAGCGTAAAGGAGTATAACAAGCATTAACTACAGCATTCAATCCTGCTTCCGTGTCATAATAACCTCCTTCTGAAGTCACATCACTATAATTCGTTTCATCCAAGAAACTATCACAACCACATCCTAGAGTTAGCATCAAAGATGTCAATACAAATATATTTTTCTTCATAATTACTTTCTTTTAATATTATACACTCTATCAAAAATCCAAGTTCACACCAAAAACAAGCTGTTTGGTCATCGGAAATGAAATTCCTCCCCCTCGTTCTGGATCGTAATTATCAATGCTGCTGAAGGTAAAGAAATTTTTTGCAGTTGCATAGATACGTGCACGTCCCAAACCTAAACTAGCCAATACTTTTGAAGGGATATTATAGGCCAGGGTTACATCCCTCACCTTAACAAACGACCCTTTTTCATATTTCAAAGTTGAGGAATATCTAGTTTTTCCAAACCCATAAAACCGATTGGGACGTGGGAAATTATTAGTTGGATTTTCCGGAGTCCAGTAATCCACATTAGAACTATTTTCCAATCCATCCGGTTTATATCCTCTATTGAACTCGTAATCAATCCATTGACCTAAACGACTATAAATAAAGAACGAAAATTCAAAGTCATGAATGGTAAATGAGTTATTTATACCAAAAGTAACTTTAGGACGTTTACTATAAATCACACGGTCTTCGGGAGTTATTTCACCATTACCATCCGTATCCTGAATCTTAATATCTCCAGGTTTCTGTCCATTTTTAGCAGCTTCATCCGCTTCATCCAGTTGCCAGATTCCTATCTTTTTATAATCATAAAAGACCTGAAACGCTTCACCTACAAACCATGAGTTTGCCTCATCTCTCAGTGCTCCTGAAGCCAATTCCTTAATTTTCTCTTTATTGTGAGAAAGAGTAAAATCTGTAGTCCAAGTAAAATTCTTCTTTTGAATGTTTACAGAGTTCAACGCCACATCAATACCAAAATTTTCTGTTTTACCAATATTTTCCATAACTTCGGTATACCCATTGGTTGATGGAATCTTACGATTCATCAATACATTTCTAGTATATGATTTATATACATCTACAGAACCTGAAAGACGGTTATTAAAGAAACCGAAATCCACACCTAGATCAAACACAGAAGTTGTTTCCCAAGTCAGATTTTTATTCGACATCGTTTTAGGATACAGCCCACTAGCCAAATCATTGTTAAATGAATAAGTGGACGAACCTAAAAGCCCGACAGTCTGATAAGGATCAATAGCCGATTGCCCTGACTCTCCCCAACTCAAACGAAGTTTTAAATTTGACAGTTCGTCAAAACCTTTCAAAAAACTTTCTTCATTCATTCTCCATGCCACCGCTACAGATGGGAAATACCCCCATTTATGTCCATCGGCTAATAATGAAGAACCGTCCGCACGTAATGACGCTGTAAGAATATAACGATCCATAAACTTATAGTTTACGCGCCCGAAAAAAGAAGCTAATTTTTCCTCATTTAAATAGCTGTCAATCATGACTTCCTTGGTATTCGATGCCAAATTATGATAGATATTTCCTCCATATGTCTGTCCTTTACCTGAAGCCAAAGTGTACTCCTTACTTTTATAAATAGTACTTGTACCACCCATTATCTGAAAATCATGTTCACCTAAAATTTTAGAATAAGTCAGAACATTTTCCCAAGTTATACCCGATTCTATAGTATGCTCTTTTAATGATTTACTATCCTTACCTTCTCCATCCAAAGAATTTGCAGAACAATAATATCCCCTTCTCTTATTTCTTACATCCACACCTAAAGTTGTTCTAAAAAGCAAATCTTTTGTGATATTCCAATTCGCATATAGACTACCGAAAAAACGGGTTGCTTTTGTATTATCTTTTACAGCTCCATCTACATCATCCACTAACGGATTAGTTTGAGAATTATATCCCGGAGCAGGAAATCTTACTACTTCTCCATTTTCATCATAAGGTTTTGACAAAGGCACAATCTTATTACACATATTCAAAGGATCACGACGCGTGTTTTGATCTTTGTATGTATAAGTAATATTAGTACCAATCTTCAAGTTTTCTAATAGTTTATGATCTAATGCCACTCTAGCATTCAAGCGTTTATAATTATCATTTTTAAAAAGTCCATTTTCGCCTCTGTATCCTAAAGAAATAGAATGTTGTGTTTTCTCTGTACCTCCTGTTATAGACAATTCATAATTCTGATTAAATCCATTACTCATCATTAAATCTCTATAATCTGTAGAAACTCCTTCTCGTACATACTCTAATTCCTGTGCTACCGTAAAGACTTGCTCATCTGGTAAATATTCATTAGTTGTCTGGTCACGATATGCTTCACGCTTTAACTGAGCATATTCAGCTCCGTTCATAATAGAGGGATAAGACGAAATCATATTAATGGAAGCAAAAGCGTTCAAAGAAACCTTTGATTTTCCAGCTTTACCTTTTTTAGTTGTAACGATAATAATACCATTAGCACCACGTGTTCCATAAATAGCAGTCGAAGAAGCATCTTTCAATACCTCAATAGATTCTATATCAGAAGGATTAATATCCAAAGTTGTACCATAATCTATACCATCAACTAAAATCAGAGGTGCATTACTAGCCTTCAAAGATCTTTCACCACGAATAGTAAAACTCAAATCTGCTCCAGCTTTACCAGAAGAAGCTGTTAAATCCAATCCTGCTACTTTTCCTTGCAAAGCCTCTAAAGCATTTGTAGTAGGAATAGCAGTAATATCCCGAGACTTTACAGAAGATACTGCACCTGAAAGATCTCTTTTCTTTTGTACACCATAACCAACAACAACGACCTCATCCAAAGCTTGAGTGTCCTCTTTCAATGTAATTATGAAAGATGTTTGTTTTCCCACAGAGACAGACTGAGTGAGATACCCAATGTAAGAAACAACCAAAACATCTTTTTCCTTCACATTTGGTATGGTAAATTTACCATCCAAATCCGTTATAGAACCATTTCCTGTTCCTTTCACAGAAACATTAACACCAATAACCGGTTCTCCTGACATATCTTTTACCATACCGGAAATCTGACGGGTCTGTGCAAAAGATAACAGATACATAACACTGAATATCAAAGACATAAACATTCTTTGAATACAAACTTTTTGATTCATAAACTAGTGTTTTTATAATTAGTAAATAAGGTAATTTTTCAACATTCTTTTAATTTAAAAAACCACGGTAACAGGTTCACCTGCTTTCAACGCTATTTCCTGTTTATCTATACCTTGTAACTGGATTTTCACAGTCTGATTTATTTTGGACAACAAAGTTGCTTTTACTTCTTTTTCGTGCCATACTAATTCTTGTAACAGGATTCCTCCTCTTAAAGCTATCCCTTTTATAGTACCATTCTTCCATTGAACAGGCTTACAAGGTAAAAGAGAGATTACACCAGGTTCAGAATAAACCATCATCTTCATCACTAATGACGGATATCCCCCACAAATGTCCAAATTGAATGTTTTCTTAGGGTCATGAGTTGAAACTAAATTGTTGTTCCAATAACTATTTCCAAGCCAGACCAACATATCATAAGCCATTTCTGTCTCTCCTAAAGCACATGCCGCAAATGCCAACTGAACCATCCCAAACGCCATGATACCTCCGTTATCCTGTCGCCGTATTTCCATTCTGCGATTGATAGCGCGTTTACACCCCTCTATCAAATCTTGATTGCCCATAATCAACGGATCATGAAAATCATACAATCCGAATAAATGAGAAGCATGACGGTGTTTATGATTATCCTGCAAATCTTTCCACATCCACTCTCTGATTTCCCCATTTTCATTCAACATATAAGAAGGCATTTTTTCCTGCATCGCTTTCCATACTGGAATCTTATCTTGATTTACCCCTAAAATCTGGCTGGCTTCTATAACAGAACGCAATAACCCATTAGCAGCCATTACATCCATAGTAGCATTGACACATGCCTGACTTGAACTATTAGCCGGATTATTCTCTGGAGAATATGAAGGGTTAAAAATATACTTTCCATCATTACCTTCTTTTAAGAAATCCTCATAAAACAAAGCAGCCTGCTCCATAAACGGAAGCGCACGCTCTCTTAAAAAATCTTTATCCAAGGTGTACATATAATAATCATAATAGAACAATGAATACCATGCGGCTCCTGCTAACCAAAACGTCATCGGCCATGTAGCATCAAAATGATTATTCAGACCATGGGAACTAAAACGTGAAGGGACATGAATACCCTGACAATTAAAAAGTTCACGCGCATTCACTTTAAAATCCTCCATATATGCTTCCAGCCTGTCGAACAAAGGCAACATCAACTCCGGGGTATTAGCCTGAAGATAATGGGAAACGACAACCGGAAGATTACCATTGGTCGTATAATCACCAGACCACGGAGGAGTCATAGTAGCCCCCCAAATACCTTGAAGATTAGGAGGATTAATACCCGTCGCACTAATTACATTATAACGTGCCGCATCAAAAAGTTTTTCTACAAGAGCCGGATTAGAGCCTCCTAACTTCAACAATTCTTCAGAAGATTTCATCCGGTCCTCTTCTGATGCATCCAAATCAATAGAAACACGTTCAAACAATTCTTTATGAATTTTCTTATGTACCGCCAGCAATTCATCATAAGTTCCATCATATGATTTTAATGCATTACTCATTTCAAGAACCCGAGACTCCTCCATATTATCAGAAGGCTCAATCCGAGCAACAATTAACACATCAGTGGCATCCCTGAGGATCAATCGGTCGGAATCCATTTCTATCTTTCCATCCGAACGTAGAACCTGTACCACTCCTTCGTAACCTTTAAAACTTTTTCTAGATTCAAACTCCCAAGGTCTTTCATACCATGCTTTAAAATAAAGCCCATTATCCATTGTTCCGGATTCGACCTTCTTTATACAAAAGTTATCATCCAGATTAAACTTCTTGATACGGCCCACATCATGCCTTATTATCTTCGAAAGGCTCAATGTTGTATTAATAGACGCTCCTTCGTCTGATGAAAATTTCAAAACAACAAGATTATCAGGTCTTGAAACAAATAATTTACGGGTGAAAACACCATTATTATCTTCCCAATTTACTATTACCTCACCCGAAGTAAAATCTACTGATCTCTCATATTGTTTTACAGTAGAAGTATCTCCTAAAAGATTGAATTGAAAAGCGGGAATAAAAAGATCTGTTGCATGTTTCCCTTTGTACCCTTCTGAGTTTGCCAAATCCACAACAAACTGAGAAGCCTCCATATATTTGTCCTCCAACAACATTTGCTGAATTTTACCTAAATATTTTCCCTGACCTACCGGTTTCCTTGCAGAATGAATAGGCAAATAAAGCAAAGCATGATTTAAAACAATGGATTCCTGATATGGATCTCCTATCACCATAGCCCCCATTATACCATTTCCACTAACTAGTGACTCCTCCCAAATTTTAGCCGGTCTGTCACTATAAAATCCCCTTTTCGGTGTTGCACCAGTATGTATTTCTGATTTACAGCTCCAAAAAGAAAAGGCAATCACACAATAGATTAAAATTTTCTTCATAGTACTTTATATTAAATAGTCTATTATATAAGATTCCATTTGGCAACCTAAAATTATTTCATTGCAAACATAGCAAAGAGGTAAAAAGGGAACGTGCATTATTTATGCCGTTCCGTGTATTTTTTAAACTACTTGATAGAAAAGTATATTATTTATGCTATTCTGTGTACTTTTTATGCCAAACCATAAAAAAGCCTTTGATTTATCAATCAAAGGCTTTTGTTTTATACTCACTCGGAGTACAATTTTTCAACTCCTTAAATACCCTACTAAAATATTGGGGAGAAGAAAAACCACTCATATAGGCTACTTGAGATATATTATAATTCCCCGAATCCAATAATTGTATGGCCCGCTTCACCCGCATATCCTTTACTAAATCAATAGGGGTCACTCCCAATATAGACTTTACCTTCCGATAAAAAACAGTACGTCCCATTTTCATCGTATCAGCCAGATCCTCAATTTTAAAGTCCTGTTCCTGGAGTTTGGATTCCACAACCTGAATCACTCTCTGAATAAATACCTCATCAAAAGAAGTTATTTGAGGTATTGAAGGAGAGAAACTATCCAAAGAAACACTCGAAGCTACCAAATTCTCCTGTTCAAAAGACCTGAATGCTTGTTTCATAAAATAATCATGTAACATTTCGCGTTGCTTCAACAAAGAAGAAATACGGGCACGTAAATATCCGGAACTAAATGGTTTAGTTATATAATCATCCGCACCATATTCCAATCCTCTGATACGATCATCCAACGCAGATTTTGCCGATAACAAAACAAAAGGTATATGACTGGTATCATGATTCTTTTTCACTTCTTCCAATAATTCAATACCATCCATACAAGGCATCATCACGTCACTAAGTACCAAGTCCGGTAATTCTAACCTTATTATTTCAAGTCCCTTTTTTCCATTCTCCGCTTCTATTATATGATACTCCTTACGAAGAATACTTACAATAAAATGTCTTAGTTCTTCATTATCATCCACTACCAAGACTGTTATATCTTTTATAAATTCTTCTTTTTGTTCTACTTGTGTCTCAATTGAAGGCATTGTTTTGCTGTCATTCAAAATGAATTCCACATTCTTGTCTGATTGGAAAACTTCATAGCTTCTTGACAAAGAAACAGAGAACACACTCCCCTGTCCTAATTTACTATCCACCATGATAGAACCATGTAGCATATCAACCAATTCTTTTACCAAGGAAAGGCCAATCCCGCTTGAAAAATTAGGGTCTGTATATCCCAAAGTTTCAAAACGTTTAAATAACATATCTATTTTTTGCAGTTCAATACCATTACCTTCATCTCTGACTTTGAAAAAGAAAACATCATTTTGAGGTTCAAGAATAAAATCGATATTCTTGCCGTCGGGAGTATACTTAAATGCATTTGACAATAGATTAAACACTATTTTTTCAAATTTATCAATATCAGTATAAAGCACATAACTATCACAGGAACAAATAAACTGAAAATTAATATTCCGCTGATGTGCCAAAGCGGTAAAAGTTTCAAAGATTTTTTTAGACAAGGATACTATATCTGTTTCTTCAATATACAATTTCATTTTGTTATTCTGTATTTTCCTAAAATCAAGTAATTGGTTGATAAGGCGTAACATACGGTCTGTATTCTTTTTTGCTATCAACATATTCTCCCGACCTTCCTCACTTAACTTCTCATGATCGATCACCTCTTCAATGGGACTGGCAATTAAAGTTAACGGAGTACGTAATTCATGAGATATATCTGTAAAAAAACGAAGTTTCAAGTTTGTTATCTGTTGCTCAAAGTCCACTTTTCGTCTTAAATTAAAAATATAAGCTAAAGTTACAGAAACAGCGACAATTATCAATAGAATTAATATGACATATAATAACCATGCCCACCCAGTTTCCCAAAAAGTCGGTTTTACATGAATAAATAACCGGGCCATATTATCAACCCATAATCCATCTCCATTAGTAGATTTTACTTCCAACACAAAATCCCCTGCCGGAAGATTAACCAAACTGGCAGAATGACCATAACCTATACAATTCCATTCCTTATCTATATTTTTCAGACGATATGCATATTGTAAATTACCCGAAGCGGCAAAATCCAATGCTGCAAAAGTAATCGAAACATTCCTCTCATTTTTTTCTAAAGTCAAAGTCTGATCTACAATAGGAGAAGAATCTCCCATTTTGTTATTTTTACCAGTACTGGCATTTGTAAAGACAATATGTGGTATAAAACTACTTTTATTCAACTTATCTAAATGCAAGTATAAAACATCTCTGTTTAAAGCCACATACATGCCATTTTTGTCATCCCTGACCAACGGTATTTCAGAAACTAATAAATGAGAATGAAAATAAAAACGATTATAAGACTCTATACTACCTCTATCAGGATTATACCTACAAATCTGATCTTCAAAACTAATCCATAGCTCATTTCTGTTTCCTTCTATCATTGTATAGGCCATATCCGAAGGCAAACCATTCTGTTTATTCAAATGCACAAACTCTATATTGTCGCACAACAAATTTTTAGACGTTACCAGATTCAATCCACTACTATGGGTTATAATATAGATTTCTCCTTTCTTACTTTCAAAAGTATAAATTACGTCATTATTACTAAGACTATTGGCACGCTTAGTTTCACAGTGATTCAAATTAAATTGTATTTTCCTATATTCATCAGTTTTAGCTGAAAAAGATAACAGTCCATCAGTTGTCCCCACCAACATAATTCCTGTTGAAGTACAGTATATGCTCCTCACTTTTCTACATTCATCTTTAGGATAAAGATCTAATCCATTATCAGAATGAATAAAATGCAAATCAGGAAAAATCCCGTCAACAACGTTTAATCCTCCACCATAAGTACCAATCCAAATATGTCCATTCATATCTTTGCCAAAAGCATAAATAGCATCCGAACTGAGACTTCTCTTATCTTTCTTATCATGTTTGAAATGAAAAATACGGAATTTTTCAGCTTCGGGAACAGCCACATAAATCCCGTTCTCTCTACTCCCCATCCATAAACGATGAGCTTCATCTTCGAAAAAGCAATAAATATCAGCACCAAAAATAACTTGTCTGTCTTGCACCAAATCTCCTGCCTCATTCAAGTTACCTATATAACGATGCTCTCTATCATAGACTTCTATCCGTTTACTTTTATCGGCAATCCACACTCTTTGTCTGGAATCAACAAACAACCCACGTATTTTATCATGATGATTCATTGAGAAATAACTGTAATTTTCATTCAAGAACGTAATCATATCAACCCCAGAATCACAACTCAGCCATATATTCTTCTGATTATCAACTAAAAATTTTCTACCTGTAGCCTTATAAGACACTTTTTCACCATTTATATAAGTATAACCTTGTTCAAAAAGATTTTTTGTGGGATTATAAAATGAAAATTCACCATTTGAAGCTAAAATCCAGATACGTCCATAACTATCCTCATGAATAAAGTTATACATTTTCTCGCGCTGACTAAATGGATAGCTCACAAATTCTATTTTATTATGCTTCAAATCACAACAAACGACATTGGACTTTCCATTAAACATCCATAATTTATTATCTGTCGACTGAAAGAATCCGGATGGTGATATATCGGAACTACTCTTATCTATCAAAATATTTTCTACATGGTTATTATAAGTATCAACCACAATGACTCCTCTTTTAGTTATAACTCCCATTTTTCCATCTTTCAATGCCAATAGTCCCATAATATCCCAATCTATCCTTTCAAAATTCACTTCTTTTATTCCACCTTTCGAAGTATATAACACAATTTCTCCAGATGAAGTTGCCATATAAAATTGATGATTCAAAGATACTGCATACTTAAAATCCCTTTTGTCCGATAGTTCACGTTTCCCATAAACAAAACATCCCTTATCTGTCAATATCCACTCATTATTATATGCATCCAATACAACTGAATAGACATGATTTCCATGTTGTGGAACAGAACCCGACGACAGAAATATAACCCCATTATCTTTCTGATAATCAGCCTCATCAATACGCCACAGATTTCCATCAGAGGCAACAACCCAAACAATTCCATTATTTAATGGAATTAGTTTTTCCACCAAATCACATTCCTCTATTTGGGGATGATAAACAAAGACATCTTCAAATCTTTCCCGTTGAGTATCAAACAGGTAGACCTTATCGTCATATGTATGGCACCATAATGTATGATCACTACCTTTAATCACCTGCACCATTCTATTATATTTCAATTTTATTGCATCTGTAGGATATGACTTATAATTTTTGAAAGTATATCCATCATATTTTTCCAACCCATTCCAAGTGGCCAACCAGATATATCCATCATCATCTTGAAGCATATCTTGTACTATATTTTGTGACAGACCATCTTCTATAGAATAATGCCGTACATCAATTAATCCTTGTGCGTGCACAAACAAAAAAAACTGATATAATATAATAGCGACCAATAATTTTACTCGTATGTTCATCATTGTAAATAATCTAAGATTAAAGTGTAGCAAATTTATGTTTTTTCTTATGATATCGTATAAAAAGAGCTAATAAAAAAGATGCCTTGACCGTTTTCTATAACAATCAAGGCATCTTGCCAATCAATATAAGAAATTAAAACAACGTATTCGTATCCTCCACCAACCTGCCCATAGCCCAAGCCGCCCGGATATTCAGTTCTCTATCCAAAATCAACACATCGGCATCCATATCTTTCTGCAATGCCCCCTTCCGGTCATCCACTCCCATAATTCGTGCCGGAGTTTCAGAAGCCATCCGTACGGCGTCAGCCAGCGGAATACCAGCTTTTACCATTGTTCGTACTAATACATCCATGGTTGCTATACTACCTGCCAATGAAGAATGATCAGCCATTTTGCACACACCATCCTCAATAATTACATTAGGATCTGTTATTTCCATTCCATCAGCAGCGGCATATGCCAAAGCATCCGTAACCAAACAAGTTTTTTCCACTCTCTTCAATTTATAAGCCAACCGAAGAATAGTAGCAGGTAAATGGATACCGTCAGCAATCAATTCGATAGTCATTCCGTCTGTCAGATAAACACTTTCCACTGTCCCTTCGTATTTATATTCACGACATTTATGGAATCCCGGCATGCCGTTATAGAAATGGGCAGTATGAGTAAACCCGGCTTCAAACGCAGCTTTTATCCCCTCGTATTCTGATTCTGTATGTGACACAGCCACTAATACTCCTTTTGACTTCAAATAGCGGGCAAATTCCAACGCACCCGGAAGTTCAGGTGAAGCATCCCAACGCTTGATGCAGTCAGTACTTTCCAATAAAGAAGTATATTCCTCTTTATCAGGATTCTTCAATTTCCCGGCAAACTGCTCACCTGCTCTTTTCGGATTCAGGTAAGGGCCTTCTACATGCAACCCCAAGACAGGACTATCCTTCTCGTTCATCAAAGTTTCGCACACAGTTACCGCCTTACGGATTTCAGAAAAAGGAGAAGAAGACAAAGTTGGGAAAATACTGGTCGCTCCATGTTTCTGATGGGCTTTTATCGCTGCACGGAACGCCTCTTCCGTACATTCATTAAAATCGTGGCCACCACCGCCATGAGCATGCATACACACATATCCGGGTACAATATACATCCCTTTAGCATCAATCAGTTTCGCACCGATCAGTGCCAGGTCACAGTTAGTCACTTCCAGTATTTTATTATCCCGTATCAGTACAGAGCCTTCGTCCAACCAACCTTGCGGAGTAAAAATCTTGCCGTTAATAATTTGAGTTAACATGATTAGCGAGTATTAGATAATATTTATTTAATGCTTTTTGTAACAACAAAAGTAAACACTTCTATCGAGAAAGAAAAGTAAATTCTTCATTATCTTTTTTGTTTCTTCAATGAGAATATAGGCAGAAACAAAAATATTCCAAGTATAGACATAACTAACCCGCCTATAGTACCTGCCGCCAAAGGAAACCAGAAAGCCTCTTTTCCATCCCCCACCATAAAAGGAATAAACCCCAGAATAGTAGAAACAACCGTCAGAAAAATAGGCAGAATCTTCGAATTCCATGCTTTGGTAAAAGCACGTGCCGGTAATAACAGAGGATATCTTTTTCTTATCGCATTATATTCATTTAGAATATAAATACTGGCATTCACTGTAATACCGCAAAGTAATACAAAAGAAGCAAATCCACCCTGATCAAAATTCAGTCCGAAAAGATAAAACGTAAGGAATACGCCAATGTAGGATATCGGAATGACAAAAATGATAGCCAAAGGCTGTTTCAAAGAATTAAACAAAATAGCCGTCGTAAAGAAAATAATGGCGATTACAATCAACAACAATGCATATTGCTTGTTATCTTTTTTATTCCATGACCAATAATCCTGATCATTTTCGGCTGTATATCCCATAGGTAATACCTTATTAAATTCCTCCAAGTCCTTCTTCAACAGTTTTTTTCCTTGTTCGGATGAACCGATATATTCATATTGCAGGCAAAGACGATATTGTTGGTTTTCTTTTGCAACTTTCTGGGGTGACTGTCCTTTCTGAACAGTAGCGAAATCGGCCAGTTTATAAGAACGGCCATTGATGAAAAACGGTATATTAACCAAGCCCCATACATCATATTGCTGCCCTTGGAGCGATGAAAGCTTCAGTTGTTCCGTCTGATTATCAAACAACACGTTACCACAATAAATATCCCGTCCGAATACAGGGCGCAAAGCGGTAAACAGCTGCGTGGCTGTAACATTCTCTTTCGCCATCCTCAGCTTGTCCAAATCCAGATAAAACTCACTATAATCATCTTTCCACCAAGAAAACTCCGAATTTACCGTCACTTCCTTGATACGGCGGTGTAATAACAACTTCTCCTTCAGCCGTTCCGTCCAATAAGAAAGTTCGTCGTAATTATACCCATACAGTTTCACACGGAAACTGCCGGCACTCTCACGCACATCGTTACTGAATCCCTGATCTTGCAAACCATATACGCTCCAGCTACCACCTCCCAAAGTCAGTGCCTTACTGATTATATTAGCTTTCAAAGTATACGGGAATCCGCTCCGCTGATTTTCTTTTGTAAAATAAATCTGAATATTAGCCTGACGCGCATTATAGATATACGTCTGAAACTGCCTAATTTCCTTAAAATCGCTCAGATAAGTTTCCATCCTCTTTATCAGCACATTCATCTGCTCTAATGTACTGCCATTAGGCAAAGTAGCATAAACGGAAAGCACCACTTCACCTTCATCTCGATTGAAATAACTTCCCTCGTATACTTTCTCTGCAAAAAGACGGAGACTACCACCTAAAGCCTTGTTGATTACCGGCTTTACCTTATCCTTGAAAGTGGAATTATCAAATACCTTATTATAATATTCCACCCATTTACCTTCTCCTTCCATCTTCTCGGGCAGCATAAATACAGGCAGACCGAACCCCAGCAGCAACAGCAGGCAAGCTATCACCCTGAAACGGCATAAATAATAAATCAACCCTTGATAGAAACGGGTAAAATAGACAGTCAACCGTTTCATAAAAGTAGGTCTGAGCAGAAAACGTCTTCTTTTTCTTCTCTTTTTCTTCTTCAAACCTATTTTATCAATCATGGACGGAACAAAGAATAAGGCAACAAACAAAGATACAGCCAGATTGATAATGACCACCGCTGCAAAATCCTGCAAGTTCAGACGTATCTTCTCATCCAGAAAGAAGATAATAACCAATGCCCCGATAGTAGTCAGCGTGGCTGCCAGTACAGAAACAAACGCCTTCAGATTGCGGCGATGCAGAATATGGTCTGTCATCACTATCGTATTATCGATCACCAAATTCAATGAGATGGTAATGCCCGCCAATGAATAAAGCTGCATTTCCAAACCAAATGTATAATAAAGAATGACGGCAACAGATATATTAACCACCAGACTGGCCACAATCAGGAACAGATAACGCAGATTCCGTGTTATCAACGCTACAAACAACAATAGAATCAATACAGTCAGTCCGGTACGAAAATAAATCTTATCCAATTCTTTCTGAATATATTCCGTAGCATCATAACTGATATGCACCTCATATCCCGGAGGCATCTTCTGTTGCAACTCACCCATAAGGTGCTTCACTTCCCCACTTAAATTTAATTGGTTGGCTGTTTCCTCGGCAGTGACATACAGGTAAACAGAGTTCAACCCGTTTATCCGGTAATAACTTTGCGGTCGTTCTTCCACATGCCTTACCTTTATCAGTTTATCCAGCATAACCATCGTTCCATCTTCGGCTTGCAGTTGAATGGCTCCCGGTTCAAATTCCATTTCTTTTTCAGTAGATGTACGTACCAGTCTGATCCACTCTCTGCCCTCCGCACCTTTTTCAATAGAACAGATTCCCAGAAACTCTTTTTCATAATGGCGGTTAATGGCCCGTTGCACAGCCTGCAGTGTGATTCCCAAATGTGAAAGCTGGTCACTGTCATACTCCAACTGCCACTCCATAGGTGTAGCTCCATTCAGTTCCACTTTATAAATCCCCTTCAACTGTCCCAATACCGGCTTGATATTCTCTTCCGCATACTGCTGAATCAAAATAGGATTGGCAGGCGCATTCAGTGTATAAGTAATAAAAGGTCTGGACGCCTTATCATCCGAACGTCGCGTACTGATTTGAGGGTAACTCACCCCCTCGGGCAGTTGAGGCCAGGTCTGTCTGATGATGGTAGACACTTCAAAGCGGGTAACGTCAATATCCGCATGCTTATCCAATTCCAAAGAAATTGAGCCGCTGCCGTTATCCGAAGTAGAGTTCACCTTCCTGATTCCCTTTACTCTGGCCATCATCGCCTCCAGTTTACTGGTAACCTCCGCCTCAATAACCCGTGACGAATTGCCGGGCATACTGAAAGAAACAGTCAGACCGGGCAAGGTACGCGACGGCGCCAGCTTAACCGGCAACAACGGTACTAATACCACCCCTATCAGTGACAGACAGACAAATGTCACTATCAGAGTAAACGAGGAGAGGTTACGCGGATTACTCATCGATAAATTCCAGTATTAAAATCAAACTTGTCCGCCAGAGAAAAACCGGACTCAAAATCGTGCAGCGTCAGTTTACGTATCTTATAATAATTCAACCAATAATTCTGCAAAGCCGAAATATAATTTTTCTGCGCTTCCTGCTGGCGGTTCAACGAAAGAGTAAGACTATTCACATCCGCCTTTCCGATGATAAAACGTTGGCGTGTCTGCTCGTATGCCATTACGGCAAGGTCCAAAGCCTCCTCCGCACTCGCAATCAAACTCTGCTGAATGTTAAAATCATTCACCGTCATAATCACCTCTTCCTCCACACTCAGTTCTTCCTGACGAGCGGCAATCCTCACCACATTCAGATTATTTCTCGCCATATTATATTTACCCTTTCTCACTCCCCAGTCAATCAAAGGAATAGAAACACTGACAGAAACCAAATCCTGTTGCAAAGGATGTCTGTAGGCATCTCCCAGTTTATCCGCCACCTGGTTAAAACCCACACTGGCATTAAAACTAGCATTGAAACGGGATTCTTTCTTTGTCTTGTCCACATTCTGTTCCGCTTCCAGCACATTCTGCCGTTGTTCCAGGAAAGTAGGATTATTCTCTTTGGCCCGCATCAACGCATCATCTACCGGAATCATCTTTCCTGTGGGACGTCCCGGTATATCCAATTCAATCACGGTATTCTTATCCAGATTCAGAAAGGAAGCCAATGAAAACATAGCGCGTTTCAAAGCAATCTGCGCATTCTGCAACGTATTATGCGCATTCACTTTGTCCAGTTGCAATGTCAGCAAATCGGCACGTGATATCGCTGCTATCTTATGACGCTGGAGCCCGATGCTATAAAGGGTATCACTGGACGCCACATTCTCCTCCGCCAAGCGGTAATCCGCCTGTGCCATAGCCAACGCAAAGAAATAAGTCACCGCTTCTTCTGAAACCATTTCCGTGTTATAAATGAATTGCTTCTTCACCTTTTCATACTTCAACGGCTCTATTTTCCGGTCCCAACGAAAAGCATTATATCCCAACAGGCTCTGTTGATATCCCACACGCACAGGGATACTGGAATATTGTGTAGACTTTGAGTCACCGAAATTACGCATAAAGTCCAGTTCCGAATCAATATAGAAAGTACCGCCCGTCCAGTCCAGATTCTGTTTGATACTCAATCCGCCTGATGCACTGAACATCTGTTGTTCACGATACACATCCATATCCTCATTCGAATCATAACGCTGGGTGATATAGCGATAATATTTAGCCGGAGTCAGATCCAGCGTAAGACTCGGCAAACGGTTCGCCTTGTAAGTACGATATTCCCAATATCCCGACAAATAAAGATTCTGATATCTGAAAGCGGACAAGGAACTATCATTCGCAATCTCTATCGTACGTTGCAAATCCAGCTTCACCACCTGCTGCGCCTTTACCCCGAAAGACAGCATACATCCCACTATCCATATACTAATGTACTTCATTCTTGTCATGTTTTCTATAAATAAACCAATATATCAAAGGAATGATAAACAAGCTGACCAAAGTTCCCACCACCATAGAGCCAATCATGGCAATAGACAAAGGCTTCTGCATCTCCGACCCCATATCCGAGGTAAACAGCAACGGAACCATTGCAAAAATAGTTGTCAGCGAAGTCATGATAATTGCCCTCAACCTGCGCCTGCCTGCTGTATGAATGGCTTCCACCAAAGGCATCCCCGCTTTCCGTAATTCATTGATGGCATCCATTTTTAAAATAGAGTCATTCACCACAATACCACAAGTCACGATAATGCCTATGGCGGACATCAAATTCAGCGTGTGACCGAAAACCCATAATGCCAGCAAAGCAAAAGCCGTATCAATAGGAATTTCCATCAAGACAATCAGCGGTTGCAAGAAACTCTCAAACTGCGCGCAAAGGATAAAATACATCAGCAACAAAGAAACAAAAAGAATCACAGTCAATTCCCCCATCATTTTTTCATTCGAAAAGAAACTACCCGAAAAATCCACCTCCCATTCCTTTTCCTCATTAACCACCTCTTTCACCTTCCGCATCAGTCCCGGTGCATCCTTCACATCATAAAAGCTTAAAGGAATATATTCTCCGTTCTTTCCCGCCGTAATACTCTTCAAATCTTCGGCGGGCACTACCGTCACCAGGTTATTCAAAGGAATATAATTCACCTCTCCGTTACCATCTGCCATCGTCCGCACCAAAGTTTCACTTAATACACTATTTACACTCTTTTCCTCCCCGGCAATACTGATAGGCAGATATTGCTGGTAGGAGCGTAAAGTAGAAACCTTGTTCTCTTTGAAAGCTGTGCGGAGTACCCGCGTCAGTTCATCGTATGATACGTTATACAACAACAGTTTTTCTTTATTGATTATCAGATTCATCTGGTTCCGGAAAGCGATGCCCGTCGGAACATTGCCCGTCACCTGCGTGATTTCCTTTTCTAACCGCTGCAAACGCTCCGCCTCCGGTGCCTGCGATTTATTCGCCGTATGGAGTTCCGCTACCACATCCGCCTCTCCTGTCACAAACAACTTTTCAAAGATAGTTTCGGGGGGTGAGAAAGTAACCACTGCCAACGGATACTTCTCCCTTATCTCCTTCCCCAATAATTCCTGCAATGAAAAGATTCCGGATGGACTTTCTGTCTTAAAATAAAGTTCCGCTTCGGTAGATGAAAGTTCGCTGCCCCCGTTCAATATATAATCCTGCATACCCACGTATGCCGTATGCTCTGTCACCCGGTCGTCCACCTGTTTCATTAAATCATCCACCCGGCGGTTGTTCTCGTCCACATGGATATTCTCATTCCATTCTATCCGTGCCACCAGTTCATTCTGGTCAATCTGCGGCATACGTTCCTTCTCCATGACATAAAAAAGAAACACACACAGTGGAAGGGTTGCCAGCGTGCCGGCCACACAAAGCTTTTTATGTGAGAACACCCAGTCAATCCCTTTATCATAAAAGCTTTCCAGCCACTCATTTTTCAGCAGATTGTCAAAACGTCTGGAAAGAAATCCCTTACTACGGATACCAGCCTTATAAAACAACAGATACAATACGGGCAGCAACATAATACCCGTAATATAAGATATCATCAATCCCACCGTAATAGAAAAAGCCTGATCCATAAAAATAGCTCCAGCTATGCCGCTCATAAATATCAGAGGCACAAATACCGCAATGGTTGTAAGGGACGAACTGAGCATCGGTGTAATCATTTCCGTCGTGCCCACGGCACAAGAACGTTTCAGAGAATATCCCCGTTCACGATACTGCGAAATATTCTCCGTTACAATAATGGCGCTGTCTATCATCATACCCACTGCCAGAATCAAGCCCGAAAGTGATATCACATTCAGCGACACATGACAGAAATAAAAGAAAAAGAACGTAATAACAATAGAAGTGACCATGCTGATACCAATAATCAGCGGTGAACGTACATCCCCCAGAAACAGCACAGCTACAATAAAGATAAACAAGAACCCCAAAGAAAGATTCTGCTGCAAATTCGAAATAGTATAGTCCAACAATTCTGTTTGGTTACGGCTCACACTGAACTCGATATCCGGATACAGGGATGCAAAATAATCGGTCGTTTCCTTCAGCTTCGCCTTCATGGCATCCATATTTTCATCACTCTGCTTGATAATGGCCAGCGTCACCGCTCTTTTTCCTCCGGCAACGGAGCGTCCCATCTCTTTTTGCGAAACAACATCCACTTTGCAAAATTCTTTCAATTGCATAATGCGTTCCCCTTTACGGATATAAATATTTCTCACATCCTCCGGCGTACGGAGTAAGGTAGCTATACGGATATTATATTCATAATAGCCATCCCTCACCAACATGCTTCCCGGCTCTACATTATTGGCGGAAAGTGTATTCTCTATATCCTCCACACTGATCCCCGTCATGGCCAGTTTATCTTTATCAGGAACAATTTGCAAAAGCCTTCCGGGCACTCCGGTTATATCCGCCATAGCCACTTCGGGTAACTGTTCGATGCGGCGTTTCACCACATTCTCCGCCAATTCGCACAACTCCAGAAATTGTTGCTCGTCGGTTTCCCGATAAGCACCGTCGTTTTTCAAGGTCATATTGACGTAAAGTACAGGAATATCCGTCGCACTTGCCTTGATGGCTTTGGGACGTGTCACTTCCTTGGGAAGACTGTTCATAGCGGCATCTATCTTCTCATTCACCTCTATAAATGCCAGATCGGTATTCACGCCAAAATCAAACTCCAGACGGATCACACCCGCCCCGTCACGGGTTTCACTTTTTATCTCCCTCAGTCCGGCTACTTGCAACAACTGCCTGCGCACAGGGGTGACCACCGTATTCTCCAACTCGCGTGCCGATGAATTCTCGCCCGTCATCTGTATGGTAATCTGCGGTATGGCAATATCGGGCAGCAAAGATACAGGCAACGAAAAGTAGGTTACCAACCCTACAATAAAACAGGCGGTAAAAGCCATCAGCACCGCAATGGGCCGTTGCAATAAGAACTTAACCATACTTTCAATTTTTAATCACCCTCACCGGTGCTTCATGAGCCAGATTCACATTTCCGGTAGTTATTACCTCCATGCCCTCTTCCAGTCCATCTGTTATGGTATATTCCTCCATATTCTCCAATCCCGTATGCACATAGTTCCACATAGCTTTACCCTCTTTCAGTGTAAATACCACCTGTTTGCCGGAACGTAGTACAACTGCCGTTTTGGGGATAACCAGTTGTTCACCCACAGAACGCTTCACGCCTACCCTTACATTCATGCCGTCGAACAATTTATTACTCCCGTTCACTCGTGCCTTTATCCGTACCATTCCATTCTCGTCCACCAGCGGATTAATCTCACTGATACTTCCCTGGCGCACCCCTGCTGCCGATGCATAAGGAGTAATCTCCACCTTATCCCCCACTTTCAGTAATGGTAGCTCATTTTCAAGTACGGTGAAATCCACCTCCATATTACCTGTATGGATTACCCGACAGAAAGGCTCGGAAGTTTTGGGCATATTATACCTCTTTTCAAAGAGGTTGGCAATTACTCCATCGAAAGGAGCAGTCAACGTAGCTTGTTCCATATCATATTGAGCAGATTCATATTGGGCTTTACTCTGCTCATACCCGCTTTTTACTTTGGCCAGTTCCAGCACATCAGCAGGTATCACCTTCAGATTATCGGGAGCATATCCTTGTCCTATCAACACATCCTGCATCTCCAAGGTAGCCTGCGCCAGACTATTTTTATTCTGTACCAGCGTATTGTTCAGCTTAAACAAATCCAATTGGGCAATCTTTTGACCTTTTCGCACTATATCTCCATTCTTTACCCATACGTTTGCCACCACTTCCGAGGTACGAAAATACAGGTCGGCATAATCCTGCGCCGTCACTTTCCCGTTACTGATCAACTCATGATTGAAAACCTGCTTTTTGAGCGGCATCACCGTCACCTCATTGGGTAAAGAAGGAAGAACTGTTTCCACCCCTTCTTTTTCCGTTGTTTCCTTTTTTTCTCCCGAGCAGGCAGTGAAAGAAATAGCTAACAATAAGCCCGATGCAAAGATGTGTAATTTCATGGTCATATTTTGTGATATCTATAACAAATAAAAACTTTTTATTTTGAAAAAACTAATTTTCAGGTACTTTTTTTAATAATTCCCGTGCTTTCCGTCTCATCTGCTTGATAGCGGTAGATTGAATTTTCGGTTCTTTCTCCAATACCGTCTGTACCATCCGCTCCAATTTGTCACGCCGATAAAAAGACGGATCCGCATATAGATTGGCCAAAAGATAATAAGGATAAATCCTCCCGGGTAGCCGATGAACGGCACGCATAAACCAATATTCCGCACTTTCATAATGCTTCATTTCCTGTTCGTTTTTCCCGATAATATTTAGTATCATGGGATCGCCACTCACTTTCAAGGCCTCTTTCAGTACCTTGTTAGACAGTTCGGGTTCATGCAGTTTATGCAAGGCATGGCCATACTCAAACATAAAGCGAGCATTCTCTCTCATTTCTTTCTGAATTTCAGCATAACTTTCTACTGCTTGCCGGTAAGCTCCCGAGTGGTAAAACATACGGCTTTTGGTCCATTGCTTACAAGCTTCTACAGTCTTGGATTTCTGCTGATATTTACAGAAACAGCCATAGCTTCCGATTAACAATAAAACAGTAAACAAAATGCGCGGCCAAACTTTCTCTAAAGGAAGAACACGGATACCGCAAGCTAATACTAATATAATCAAAGCCGAAACAAACGCTGGAAATTGTAGTGGATAAGAAGAAAACGCAAATACCGCTAAAGATAGCAATGCGCCGCATAGTCCATAGATGCCTTGTTTATGACCTATGTACATGCTCCCACTTAGTATCAACAACCCGATGCAAAGCACAGGTATTCCCCAGGCAATGGCTACTTGCAGATATTCATTAAAAACATATTCGGGAGCACCTGCCACAAGTTCCTCCGTTGCCGTATAATTTCCGGCTGCAAAATAATTCTCCTGCGCCTGTCCGTAAGCAGCCGGAACACTGTTCCAGCCGCATCCTGTCCATGGATGTTCATTGACAGCCCGGACAGCAATTTTCCATAAGAACAGACGTCCGTCTGCGGAATCCTTCTTCATTTGATAAATGCCACCCAATGCTATACCGCCCAAAATAAAGGTTACTATGGCAAAAGACACTGCCTGCTTACGATGATGCCTGATATAATGCTGAATTTCCATCCTATAGTGCATACTACAAATATAAACGGAAGAGACCGATGCGGCTATCCATGCCGAGCGGCTCATACCGGCAGGCAACACACAAAGAATCAATAGCATTCCGAATAAAACAATATAATAAGATATGGTTTTCTTATCCTCCTTCCGCTTTAACCATTCATACAGACAGATAGGGAATATCATGGCAAGGTAGCCTGAATAAGGACCGGGATTATAGAATGAACCGGTCAAGGCATAGAGGGAATGGTTGGAATAGGTAAATCCATACACCTGACGGATGCCCCACACGGCTTCAACGACTCCGTATAGAATAAATACCCATGATACGACAGCCGGCAGACATTCCTTAATCCGTGCCGGAAAAAGAAATATCAACAGGGTAAAAGCTGCCAATGAAAAAATACCACAAGCATACATCCACCGCCAGTCATCTTCCAGTATATCGGCAGGCAGTGAAGACGTGCCACAACACACCATGCTGAGACACAACGCAACCGGTATGCCTGCCACCAATGCTATTCCATATTTCAGCCATTTATTTCCCATTTCTACCACCAAACTTGTTTCCCATCTTCGTATGTAAAAATCCGCTCTTCTTTTCCTTGAGTATGATTTTTTAACCACAATAAAGCGCCTTTAGGTACATCATCATAATGAAGTTTATTGTCGACTGCAAATTTTCGCCCTAAACTAATCCATTTCATATTCCAATAGAACAATTCATATTCATTATCGACACATATTTCATTACTATCATATATTATTGCATTATTACTTCCATAATATGGGTATTTACGGTAAAGTATAATACTTTCTTTTTCTGTACTAGCACACAGCTCTTTTATGGTTCCATCTTCTAAAAGAATTACAGGAAACCCTATAGGTTTATTATTCAATCGCCCTTTTTGGCTGATAAATGCTAAGAAAACGATCCCCTTTCCTTCGTTTAAATAAGTTCTTATTTGATTATCTCCCCATAAAATTCCTCTCCCGACTGATTCAAACAAAACACTTCCATTCATCACCTTTGATAAAGCAACAGGAACCCAGTCATGATTATTAAAAGTACAAAGACTGATTAATTGTTTATCTTTCTGTGAAGGCACTCTAAAGGTTAAATCAGAAAGAGGCATAGCATATTCGGATGTAACGTCACATAGTGGAATATCATATTTTTTCCTATAAATCTTAGAAATCTTGTATACAACTTCATTTTTTCCTTCAGGACCATATCCCACTTCTATAAAATCACCAGTAGCATCTTTCACCACATTCCAACAATGCGAAGAACTCCTATTAGCCCATGCCGGAACATAATCAATAGAAGCAGGGATTCCAATGGCACGTAAAGACAAAGCTAAAAATGCCGCCATATCATCACAAGTACCCCAACGGGTCTGTAGCATTTCAGCATAAGACTGTTTATAAGGATATTTAGTCATTCCTATATTATAACGCATTCCACCTAATTTTATGATACGAAGGGCCAATTCTCGTGGAGACATTAAAGAATCCAATAAATGACCAAACTTTTGAAAACCTTCCTCACGCCAATCCGATAATGGCTCATGGTCTATACGATAAGGCAAAATATAATGACAGAATTCATCAAATGAACAGTAATCTTTTATTTTTCCATTCTCCCATATCTTAAAGGAATATTCAATATTTTTTATTAAATAATCTCCCGTTATAACTTTTATATCTTCAATCTTACTAAAGCCTGCCAACTGTCGTTTAGAAATAGAATCAAATCCATGCCAAATCTTAGAATATCGTACATCCCAACTTATAGGATCATTTTGTGGGATAATCTTCAAAAAGTTCTTATATCTATCCAACGAATCATAAGGGAGTATTGAATATTTACCAGGCATATTTTCAATCAAAAAACAGGCAGCACGGTATTTCAAGCTATCATGTTTAAAATGCTTCAACACTTTTTCCAACTCCGCTTTATTATGTTTAGCCTGCTGCAAAGCAATATCCAAATGACTTACTCCATTCGTACAAGCAGAAAGAAGAATTACAAAAACAAAATATACACCACAAACTCTCATACTACTTTATCTTTTTAAATATCCTGTCCATACATATTTCATCCGTCACTCTATTCTTAGACTTCCATATCAATGTCGCCTTTCCTACAATATATTCCTCCGGCAAAGGCCCCCAATAGCGCGAGTCCTGAGAATTATAACAATTATCACCACCCATGAAATAATAATTGTGCATAAAAACATAATGCTCCACTTCCCGCCCATTTAAATAAAAATGCCCGTTACTCGCTATTAATTTATCTTGTTGCTCCCATTCTATAAGGTTGCGATAAAGCAAATAATGTTTATCATCCATCACAATAGTATCCCCACGGGAAGGAAGATAAAAAGGACCAAAATCTTTAATACTCCATTTTAAGATGGTATCACCGGGATAAGCAAAAAAACAATTTTCCTGTATCATTTTCTCCACATTCCTCGGTTTCTCCAAAAAACGCGCCAAACTGTTTTGTGAAACTATATTTCCTAATTCCTTATCATAACCTCTGACCCTATATCGGGCGTCCCTTATTTCAACAGTATCACCCGGCAATGCGATACACCTCTTTACATAATAAAGCATCAGGTTAAACCCTATACTGTCCCATCGTTCCGGATAAGGGAAATTAAAGACCAATACCTCATTGCGCCGAAATTCACTGAATCCCTTCAAACGATCGATGTGTAGCGGCTTATGTTGCCGGGCATCACCAAGGCTGAATATACGTGGTCCTTTCAACATTTTATTGACAAGCACATAGTCACCCGGTATCAGAACCGGCTCCATGGAGTCAGAAGGTATGGCAAATGAGGCAAAAACAAATATCTGTAATAACAACCAAATAATCATCATTAACAAACTCCCTCCGGCCACACAAACCAGCAAGTTATATAAAACGCCTATGTATTTCTTTAGATACCTCATTTTAAATCTTAAAAGGTTGGAAATTTCTGCCGCCCGTTCTGCATAAAGAAAATATGTTCTTCACGCCCACGGGTCAGATCGCGTAACCAGAACAATGCATTGTCAGGCACAATCCAGTCCAAACAGGTAGTATCAGCCCGCTGTTTTCCCAAACTCTTCCATCCTTCAGTACCGGCATGACAGAACAACTCATAAGTATCACCCGGAGAAATAAAATTGTCATCATTCCGGGGCATATACTCCAGGCAATCTATAACTGCGACACGGCCCAAATCAACAACTACCTCCCCTCCTTTGTCTAAAGACAGATAATAAGAAAGAGGATCACCATCCGCCACATGCTTTGCCAGCACATGCATATTTCCTTTTTCCGTAGGACTCCCCCAAACCGCTATCGGAGAAACAGCCTTGCCATTGGCATAAAATGTCATTTCCGCCAGTTCCGCGCATTTATCATTGTCAGCCTTATATCTTATGTAACGGCACTTAACCGGCTTATTCAGAAAGATTCTATTCCTTGCTATCACGGGAGTATCCGCTATCTCATATAATGTCTTTCCATCTTCAAAATTTTTCGTCATACTTCCCTCAAAAGTACCTCCCACCACATGGCCCATAAAGCTGCGCAACCAACCATATACCGGATATTTTCTATACAAACGAACCTTTACTGTTTTCTCCCAATCCGGAAGAAACGTATTTATTTCTCCACCTGCAAACCAAAAGGGGAAGCCGGAAGGATAATAATTGCCTTTGGTATATTTCATGGGAAGATATACCAGTTCCGATTCTAGATTAGGTATTTCCATCTTGCCGCTTGCCGAGCGTGCACAGGCACAACTCCACCAATGCGCTTCGTGGAAATGGGCCAGATAACAAACCTCACCATCAGGAATACCGGTAAGTATGCGTAACGTATCCGGATAATATGCATAACTGACATCTTTCATATAAGGGTGATAGAATAAAAGCGGCACTGATTTCCAATCATCTCCCAGATGTGCCGCCTTTTCTTCTTGAAAACCATACATGGGCCTGTAAACCTTGCCACGTTTATACCCTCCCGTATCCCTACTCCCCCTCACAGCCTCTGAAGCTATATACCAAATAGGTACATCGCGCCCTGTCGTGTCACGAACAACATTCCATACATGTCCCCCTCTGGCATCCGTATCTTCCATACAAGGAATGCCGACAGCCCGAAATGCATAAGTCACTATATCCGCCGCATCCACGCAACTACCATATCGATGGCTGAATAAATACCTGGGACCGATATGAGGCAGCTCAAAGTCTTCACAATAAATAAAGACAGGTTCTTGTAGATGCTTGCTTACCAAATTCGCGGCCTCCACCACATCGCTGCCTTTATATATGGAATCTAATAAATATCCATATTTCTTTTCATAAAGTTCACGCCATTCTTCCAGCGGTTCATCCCCTATACGATAAGGCAACAAGTATTCACAAAAATCTTCAAATGAAAGAGAACGGTTCCATGGACGTTTCTGCCAATTATCAAAAGCACGGTCTATATTGTCTATCAAGTATTCGGCTGTGATAATATGGGCATCATATATTTTAAGAAGATTACGATAGGTATAATGCCCCCAACGTCTGGCATAAGTCTGGTCTATTTGTCCGAAAGGACTATAACAAGTACGTACACGCTTCACACTATCCATTTCACCTCCCTGTTGGTAGGAATAGCAATGAGGCATATTCCGTATCAGAAATTTAGCCGCTTCCAATTTTAAAGAATCGTGTTCATAATGCTTCAGTACTTTTTCCAGTTCCTTGCTGTTTGCCGCTGAAAAATCCAAAGCATGCATCAACTGTTTCTGATGCAAAGATGCGTGGGAACAAGAAATGCATATAACACAACAAAAAAGCAAATATTTCAGTATGCACATATAGCTATAGATTTTAAGAATATATTATTTATGATTATACAGTCACAAATAATTATTATCTATTCAGCATTCTTCAAATTATATTTTCTCACCACGAAGTCTTCTTCATCCAATGTCGTTCCATAAAGTACACTGTCGTCATTAGTCACTCCGAAAGAAACTATAGGAACATCTAATCTATAAGCATTTATGAGATTACCATCCCAATCATACACTATCAGTTCGTCACCATAATAATTGGGACGTTCTTTATATGAGTCATGTTCTCCAGCCTCTTTTTCAGTATAGGGTCTCATCAAACTGTAAATTCGGTTTTTAGTAACTCGAACAAGTACTCCCCGTAAACAGTCATCATTCAAAATTTGCTGCTGATCAGAGGTGATACGGAATGAAGGATAAGTGGAGCAGACAGGTGTCCTTTTTCTAATCTCTTTACCTTCTATTTCAAATATCTCTATATATCTGCCTAGTCTGCCGGCATATACAATTTTATTTTCTGTAGGATGCTTCAGCAACTCGGCATCACAATATACCATGTGTTTAGCAACTTTTAATTCAGAGGGAGAATTGAATCCGGGAAATTTAAACTCATCTACTTCCTCCGTTGTACCTAACTTGAAATCTATAACCGATAATATATTATCACTATATAGACCTGACCCTACAATAAAGCAAAGAGTATCATTCATCATTGCTACTGAAGGAAACAGCAAATGTTCACCTGCATCCGGAGCATGTATAGTTTCCCACAAGTCTTTGTGATAAATCTTCTCGACATTCATTTTATAGATGCATCTTAGCCTTCCAGAAAAATCTGTTACATACAAAATATTTTTATCTCCATTTCCCCAAAGATAAGGTTGGACAGCCTCAAAAGGACCATTCCCAATAGTTAAGAAAGAACCTTCCTTTACTAATTTATCAGAATACACTCTGTATACACCATAAGTTGAAGTTCCAGATAATTCCTCGATAATCAGCAGACTATCGTTAACAAAATCAATACTAGCTCCCCACAATATGGAATCACATGGCAAATTCTTGCCCAATAAAAAAACAAATTCAATAGAATTTTCATCTAACTTATTAGATACTTGACCCGTTTTTTTTAATGAACAAGAAGCCATAAAGCTAATTATAATAAATATATAAAGAAAGGTTCTCATTTTTTCAAATTTTAAACATTGATTTAATTATATATAGTCGCATCTTTTTGTGTATTAAGAGTCGGATGCCATGGAACTGTCGAATCAACAATTCCACATTGATATGTTATTCGATAATGGCATCCACCTCCAGAACCTTCACCGCCAGCCAATGCTTTGACATTAGCCAATGCTAAATCAGACATGACATCCGACTTCTGAGCGCGTTATACACATTAAATCCTGCTATCAGAACAAATGCAGCAACCAAAGTTGCTTTCAAAATATTCTTCTTCATCTTATTTTTAGTTTTAAAGATGATTATTATTCGTATTTTCATTTTTTATCGGAAAGAACTCCACCGCAGAAAAAGCGAAAACTACTACAGTTCTCTCCTAAATAGTTTTTAAAGCAAGATACTTATTGCAGATGTAATATTTTCAAACGAATTAAATCTTCGAATGAATCGTCTACTCGCAACCAAGTATAATTATTCATATAAAATAATGAATTATTCTCAATTTCATCTTCAGCCATCAAATCGTTTTTCAATTTTTTCGATATCGTTACCTTTCCTGTTCTTGTATCAAGCAACACCCATGTTATATTTTTCTTCCTTATATCATTCTTGTCAAATGTATGGAAAGAACATAAGATAAAATTATTAGAACAAGCAAAATTATGAAGAATGGCATACCCATCCAACTCCTGAGGAGTAATGTCCCTTATCCCTTTTTTAAACAACGGAATACGTTGTTTCACACCCAAGCTATATAGTGTTTGAATACTGTCTGAAGTGACAACAGATATTTCATCCCAATTCCTGTCGTAATAATAAACACAGGTGTCATTCATATTATAAAGCATAGGAAAATAATGGAACATACATTCCTTCGTTACATGAGAACTTACCTGCTTCTTCAATTGATTTAAAGAATCGGAAGACCAAATGCCATAAAATTGTTCTTCTGCGTAAATGGGATAAAAGTAAGTCATACTATTTTTATCCAGCTTTGCCATGTCAATGAAAAACATATCAGTAGGATAAGAAGAGGCATACTTTCCTGAAAAATCATACATTTTGACTTTCATATCACTCTGATCAAAAATACATATCTTTTTATGATAAGTGTCCAAGCAGAATGAACTAATACGTTTTATTTCTTCTGGTCCTTCGCCAAAGGGATTTACCCTTTTTAATAAATTGCCGCTTCCTTTGTCAAATACAAGAATACCCTCACGACCGCTATCTTTCACAAAGATTTTACTTTCATCAAAATACAAACGTTCGACACCAGTTATCGGTAGACCGTCTGTTATGTGCAAGTCCAGATTCTCTACCGATTTTACAAACATGGAATATGCGATACATGAATCCGTTTTACTTAAATCAATATCTATCGTATTCTGTTTATCAGTATTTTCGCATGACACCAACAACAAAAAGTAATAGAATATATAACTATACTTTTTCATCTTTTTACTACAAAGTCCAAGGTATTGTATCTTCATATCATTTTTCGTATCAGCAAGGAGAAAAAGAACCAGAACATTCATCATTCCATTTTCCTGGCGAACAACAACCCTTATCCCAATTAGAATAATAACCTTTCCAAGGAAGTCCTCCCCCTTCGCTACCACTAGCCAACGCTTCCACATTAGCCAAAGCCAAATCAGACAGTACATCCGACTTCTGAGCGTTATACACATTCATTCCTGCTATCAAAGCAAACGCAGCAACCAAAGTTGCTTTCAAAATATTCTTCTTCATCTCGTTTCTGGTTTTAAAGATGATTAACCACTTATGTTTTCATCTTTTATCGGAAAGAACTCCACCGCAGAAAAAGCCAAACTCCTGCTTGCTTATTCTGATTTTTACATTACTTTTGCATCAGACTTAACCTCCTTTCTTTTCATCCGTCTTTACTCTCATTGGTTTATACTTTATCCTTATTCAGTTTTCCCCGTCACCTTCAAATGAAGTTGCATTACAACACAATAGGCATATTCCGTATCAGAAATTTAGCTGCCTCCAATTTTAAAGAGTCGTGTTCATAATGCTTCAAGTTCCTTTCTGTTTGCTGCTGAAAAATCCCAAGCATACATCCCACTGTTTCTGATGCAAAAATACATGAGAACAAAAGATGCATATAACACAACCAAAAAGCAAATACTTCAATATGCACATATAGCCATTAATTTTAAAAATATGTCATTTAGATGATACAGTCATAAATGACATATTATTTATCCAGCATTCGTCAAATTATATTTTCTCACTACGAAGTCTTCTCCATCCAATGTCGTTCCATATAGGATATTTTTTGTCCCATCTACTCCAAAATTACAAATAGGCTGATCCAATCTATAGGCCTCGATAATGTTTCCATTCCAATCAAAAACCACCAGTTCATCAGCAAAATAATTCGGCATACCTTTATAGAAAGGCTGCTCATTTTCTTCTTTTCTTGTATAAGGTAAAACAAGGCAATAGATCCGATCATTTGTCACTTTTGCAACAATTCCACCCAAACAATCATCTTTTATTTTTCGGTCACCATTTACTACTTCATATTGGGGAAGAATGGAGTATAAAGAGATTTGTCTGCTAATTTGTCTGTTCTCTATTTCCACAATTTTCACATATCGTCCTAAACGACAAACATATAACAGCTTATTTTGACTGGGATGTTTTAAAAGTTGTGCATCACAATAAATCATGTGCTCCGCAGTCTTAAAATCTGAGGGGAGGACAAATCCGGGAAAAGGGAAATCTAAATCCGATATTTCCCCAGTTTGCAAATTGACATAAGATAATATATTGACACTGCTTAACTTTGAGCCTGAAACGACACAAATACTATCATTCATTATAGCAATAGAAGGATAAAACAGACATCCTTGAGAATCCGGAAATGGAATAATATTCCATTTCTCTTTATGATAGATGTCAGCCATCTTTATGCTATATATTTCTTTTATTATCCCGGCATAGTTTGAAACATAGAAAACCGAGTCATCTTCATTTCCCCACAAGTCAGGATGAACAACCTCAAAAGGTCCTTCCCCTTTGGTTAAGAACCCGCCTTCTTTTATTAGGCTGTCGTCTTCTATACGATAAACCCCATACAATAAGTCATTAGATAGTTCCTGAATAAATAAATGGCCATCTTTTACAAAATCAATTTTCATACCCCATAACGTAGAATCACTTTTCAGGTTTTCTCCACTAACATGAGTATATACCAGTTGATCTGTCTGTTTTTCTGTTTTGTCTATTCCTTTTTTATTAGCTGTGCAAGATATGCTCAATGCGAGTAATAATAAATAATATATATAGTTCTTCATACTTTTCCGTATTTTTCGATTTATCGGTTACAAAAATAATTCGTAACCGATAAACGTTATGTTTTCTAAAAATAATGATCTTCATAAATAGTCATTACCGGTCTCCAAGGCATTGAAGAATCGACCACTCCACAACGTGAAGCCATCCGATATCGACAACCACTGCTACCAGAACCTTCAGACTGGGCTAATGCTTCCACATTAGCCAAAGCCAAATCAGACATAACATCCGATTTCTGAGCGTTATACACATTAAATCCTGCTATCAAAGCAAATGCAGCAACTATAGTTACTTTCAAAATTTTTCCTTTCATCGTCTTTTATTTTTTTGATGAATTGTTACTTTCATTGTAATCTCTTTATGGAAACAAGTTCCACCTCAGGAAAAGCAAACCTACCGCTTGCCCATTCCAATCTTTTACATTACTTTTGCATTGGACTTAACCTCCTTTCTTTTAGGAGAGAGCCGCAGGGTGGAAAGAATCTGATTCCGGCAAAGAAAAAGGATTTCTTTCCATCCGCTTTTTACTCTCATTAGCTTATACTTCATCTTTATTCAGCATTTCCCGTTATCTTCAAACGAAGTGGGGAATTGTCTGCATTGCAATAAATGGTAACCGTCTTGCTGAAATGTTCAGCCTTTTCGGCTTCATAAATCACTGTCAGCACCGCTTTTTCTCCCGGACGGATACCTTCCTTACTATAGTTTACCCTAGTACAGCCACAAGAAGTGATAACATCGTATATCACCAGCACATGCTGCCCCGTATTGGTCAACGTGAACTTGCGTTCCTGCTTCTCCAACTGAGGAAATGAACCGAAGTCTATACTTTCCACATCCTGAATGACTTTCGTGATCGGCGTTTCCGCTTTTACAACTTCACCACCTGTCAATACCTTCAGATAAAGTTCCTTCACCTTCGGATTATGAACTGGATTGCCTATAGCCACCACCTTATTATCTTTATCCAATAGAAATGTTTGGAAAGTCATTTCACCCGGAAAATGGTTCAATTGATTAAAATCATCCATTTCATCGAAACAAACAGGATAGGTGAATACATCACGACAGGTAATATAACGCAGTTCTTTCATATCTTTCGGATGAAAATAGAACGCAAAGGGAACAGGACGGTTCAGAGTTGAATCCACTTCCTGCATAAACTGCTTCCAGCGAGGCAATTGTAACTTGCAACTGGTACATCCTACTGAATCGATATATGTCACTACCTTATAGTCTGCATCGACAAAAGAAAAATTCACCGTATCCTTCCCTTGAATAGTAAAGACGGAACGGGCAGGAAAGAGAATTTCTTTCCCCTCCCATTCCTCAACCAAACGAGCGATTTTATCTTTTTCAGATTCTTTGCAGGAGGAAAACAGAGCAAGTACGCATAGTAATAGACAAAGGCATCTCATTGACTAATCCAAGCTAAAAGGTCTAAGAACATATTCCACTTTTTCTCCGGTACTGCAAGTAACATTTCCACTACCTAGACATGTATCACGTCCAAACTCTCCAGCCGCCAAGGCCTCCACATTATCTAAAAGGAGTTTACTCTCTACCGCCTTTCCAGAGGTCTTTTCCCAAACCACTACCACCATTACTATAACAGTGGTAAACAACATAATTGCTTTTTTCATTTGTTTATCATTTTTATGTGAAAGTAGAGAACATTTATCAACCGTACAAACTTTTCCCCTTAAATTCAGCTTAAGGTGATCTTAAAGTTTTCTTAAGGTTCTAAAAACACCCATTTCATCGAAAAAATCATCAAGGTACAATTTAGCTCCAATTATGTGAATCATGCTATTAAGTCACATATTCTCTCCGGATTATGAATCTAATTCTCACAAAAAAATGTACCTTTGCAATGTATCACAAACAGGAGACATGAAAAAGTTAGCAACTTTACTCAAGTTAAGTTTTATTGTATTGGGATGGATTGTATTCATCCTACTATCTTATGTTGCTTTTAAAGATGAAAAAACAAATGTTCTGATAACAATGAAGGACAGCCTACGTGAAACGATCAACATTGATTATCAGGAACGATTAAACAAAATACTTGTTAGCTATCGTCCTTTAGGCAGAAAGTTAAAAGGTGTTCAAATAGAATGCGGTGATAGCATGGAAACCATTTATTTTGAAGACAGCATCCATGAGTCACTGGCTACCCAATCGGTCAACCAGTATGTGATGACAAAGATTATCCCTGTCAATCCTGACAAATTCAATAAGATCTTCCAAGAAGGATGGGAAAAGAATGGGATTTCTGCTATAAAGACGGGAATCATTTACCGCCACAACAAGGAAAAGGCATTTAGTGACAATGATTCAATCTCCTTTCAGTCGGCCCTTGTCACCCCTGTACAAACAATAGATGCAAAAAGAAGTGCCGGCGTACAGGCATGGGCTATGATTCATTGGACAGAAATAGTAAAACATACTACTCCAAAAGTGTTATGGAGCATCATCGCCTATTTCATCGTCTTGGTATGGGTGTCTTTGTCATTTTTGAAAAAGCCGCTGGAAAAAGATATCCCGGCCAGTCAGAACTGCACACGATTTGAAAAGATGGTTTTAAAGCTGGAAAGTCAGAAATTGTATATCAACGACCAGCCGTGTCCCATAGCACCTGCGGATTTCAATCTGCTGTTACTATTCATCAATGCACCGGAACATTTTCTAACCAAAGAAGACATAAAGAATGTATTTTGGCCGCAAGAGGACAAGCCCGACAATAAAATACATAATCATATTTCCACCCTTAAATCCTCAATAAAGAACTTTCCAGAATATCAGATTATAACAGAACCTAAAAAAGGATACCGTCTGGTTATTTCTTCAAATGGATGAATGAGCTTTTTTCCAACTTTTATTGTTAATGCAAAGATAACGATTTATCTTCGCATTAACAATCCGTTTAAGAAAAAGGGAATAATGAAATATCCCATTGGTATACAGATCTTTGACAAGATGCGTGAAGATGGTTTTGTCTATGTGGACAGGACAGCTTTGATTTATAAGTTGGTATCTGTGAGTACGACATATTTTCTGAGCCGTCCCCGACGTTTTGGAAAGAATCTGCTGGTGAGTACCCTGGATACTTATTTCAAGGGAAGGAAAGAATTTTTTGAAGGATTGGCTATTTGCAGATCTGGCAAATAAGTTTAACTATACAATAGAGGAAACGAAAGGGTTCCTGACCATGGTGGCTGCCAATTATTTAAAGCCCAAAGATACCGAGATTTCCAATTGGATTGTAGATGCCGTCATTTTGCTTGAAGAAGGGGAGACTACAGCTTTCTGCACTGTATTAACTTCTTTCCTTGCCGATATACCGTATAATTCTCATGGCTCGATAAAGACGGTTGAGGCGACAGAAAAGCATTTTCAATATACTTTCTATCTGATTCTTCGTTTGCTGGGAGTATACTGCCGGTTGCATGTGGAGTATTTTACTATCTGCTCGTCAGCATTGACATCCATACCGAATAGCAGACCGGCAGCCTCATCCACATAAATACCGGCTATAGGACGATCAAGTACAAGGGTTTTCACCACATTGCCTTCATGGGTAAATATACGCAATATCCTGCCCCCCTGCTTATAGGCATCGGCCAACTTCATAATATCTTTAAATTTGCGCCCGTCATAAATGGCATAAATATAGTTATCAGTCACCTGCACATCATAATAGCAGATTCTGCCTGCCGGAAGGCCATACCCTTCAGGACTCACTTTAAATTGGGGTTCACCATCCCCACCCAATTCTCCTATATGCTTTTGTGAAGCCATGCTATAAATATCGAGCCTATCTCCAAACTGAGTGACAGAAACCAATATCTTCTTATCAGGACTGAATGATACAAAACTGTTCCAGCCTTGAGCCACAGCAGGCGCACTTTCTCTCAACAGTTCCGGATCGGACACAGGTATCTGCTCGGATTTACGAAGCAATTCGCCGGAAGAGAGTGAAGCCCAACTGAAACGGTTCTCACCGGAATAATCGGGGATAACAACAGTAGAGGCATCCTTCAAATCAAAATCAAGGGAACGGAACAAGCGCTTATCCAACAAAATATCCTTTTCCTGTTTGGGAGTTTTCCCCCCGGCTATACCGCTATATTGATACATCCTACCCTTGCCGTCATCAAGCACCCACACCGTGTCCTGCCCTGCAAAACGGATATTCGCCGCATAAATGGACTCACCCGGACCTTCCCCACGCTTTCCAAAAGAAGACTGATACTGAAAATCGGGATAAGTAAATACATGATAATAGTAATCGGCATTGTGCAAATCCAATATCACCGCCTTGTCACCCTGTACACGCATACGATAGGCATACCGGAACAGAGCCGTATCAATGGGAACAATCTCCCCTTTCAGAACTTCTCCCTTCCGCACCGCTTCTTCTATGATTGACTCACTGGATACCTGCTGTTGGTGGCGTTGCCCGGTACACGCCACCAACAAAGGGAATAAAACGCATAATAGTTGTTTGTTTTTCATTTGATTTCTATATTTACTTATCTGGCACAAAGTAAACAAACTATTCATAAAAACAAGAAGAAACAACCTTAGATTTACCTTAAATCTTCATTTTAGATTCGTCATAGACATCTCTTTTTCACGAGTAGATTTTCATTTCTTCCCATTTCATCGAAATTCAGGGACTTTGCCACCTCTACAATGAAAACATGTCAAAACAGCCTATCATAAAATAAGGTATGGAGAATCCGCATCATATCACATCAGCCTATTATGGTTTCGATATACTTTGACGGACATATACCACACGCTTCCTTAAACCTTTTTGCAAAATACCGACTGTCACAAAAGCCCAACATCGTTGCAATTTCTCCGATAGAGTAATCCTGAGAGGCCAATAATCTCTTTGCTCTTTCCATTTTGAATGTCAACATATAATCGGCCGGTGACTGTCCTGTCATTTTCTTCATCTTATTATAGAAAGCAGTGCGGGACATTCCCATATCTTCACTAAGCGCATCAACGGTATATGACTCTTCCGCCAAATTCTGTTCCAACAACTGCCGGACTTTATTTATAAACTTCAGACAAGCATCGTCCTTTCTTATCTTCTCGGGAAGTGTAGGAGCAACCGTATCGGCTATAAATCGCCTCATCCGTTCCTGTCTGACCAAATTATTATCTATAAGCATAGTAATGTCTGTCCGGAATTTCCAAATATTCGCACTCCGCAATTCCAGCCGGTCGGCTTTACTCCCCACATGCGACAAATAGCTTTCATTATCTGCCGACTTAATTAAAAGAATAACCGGAATATTCGCTATGGCCTTGTCCGCTTTAACTTTAGAACAAAGTTCCTCTCCATAGACTCCATTCACAGTTTCGTCAACAACAATCACATCAGGGTTATTTTGAACAGAGGCACTTATTATTCTATCGGGAGCGTCCAGAACAATACATCTGAAATACTCCGAAAGAGCCATCCTTAAATAATCACTATACTTTTTGTCTGCCATAACCAACAGAATACAAGATTTACTCTCTTTTTTATCAGTCCGGCTCTTTCCTTCTGCTGTAGATACGGTTTCTTCCAAGTAAACCTTTTGCTTCTTTACAGATAGCGCCATACCGGTATCTGCCTCGGATTGGGATTGAAAATATTTCGGCATAATAACCTGGTAAGTAACCACTTTTCCGTATCCATAACCGATTATTTTACCGCCATGCAAACGGATTATTTTCTTTACCGTCCATAAGTCACCATAATTATATATGGAAGAGAAGGCAGGCATGGCCGGAATCATCTTTAAAATTCCATTTCTTATTTTTTCACAATTGCTGATACGCAACTCCCAAGAACTTGCCGAATGTGAAAGAATAATATTTATACAACCGTCAGGAGGTGTGTTATCTATCATTTTGTTCAAAAGATGCTGAAGAGCTACCGTCATCACGGTTTCATTGATCCTGCAACTGATATAATCAGAACAGGCAGTAACTTTTAACTGAACATGACGCGAATCGGCATAAAGATGGCATAGACCGACAACAGACATGATATAGGTATAAAGTTCAAACTCTACCACAGAAGCACGAGGAATCGTTTTCCAATCCGCTTTACCAAGTGAAATAGCACTCTGGCTGCAATCAATAACCTGATTGGCATTTTTCAGAGCCTGCTGTAACTTTGTAACAGCAGATTCAGGAAGATTACCAACCACAATTTCTTCCAATTGATTCCGTAACACCACCAAAGGCGTATGTGTATAATGGAACAAATTAATAACAAGTTTGAACTTTTCACGGAACATCAGTTGAGTTTTATGTTCTATGGCATGAGATAATAAAAGATAGAAAAAGATACCTATCATCACCCCCTCTACAGGTAGCACGTACCCTAAAAGGAATATATTCGACAGAATCCAATCAATCGTCCCGTTGTTATCCACAAAATAAAAACCATTATTCAAAGGAATAGGTGTAAAAATACTCATTAAAGCATCTAAGTAAGTTTTTTTCATACTAATATTGAATTAAAATAAATAATTTCCTCATAGACAATACAACATTTTATTAATAGTATATCATTCATTTTTTCTCAATACAAGTATAAACTTTTCCGCATTCTCGCATAAGGCGAAATTTATCAAATTTAATGGGCAATATTCATCAAAAATATGCTAAAAAACATGTATTAAGGAATAAGTATGCAATCATATTGGTTTTACAAGAAATTTTTCCATTCGACTCTGAACCATCACTTTTCATTTATTCTGTCAGGTAATAATGCTGTCTGTTATATAAAACGTAAATATTATTCCTTAAAAAATATTCTTGATCAGGACGAATCTTCCTCATACTATTTTTAAATTACAAGTATAATTTTTTAATGTATCAGACAGGGGATTAAGAAGCACACTAAAAACAGCTCGGACAGACATACCTATAGAGTAAGAAACATATCACAATAAATTCCATTTTTCACAAAATAGGTTTATATGATGAAAATACCTATCTTTGTTCTATGAATAAATTAGTTATAGTAGGATGTGGACGACTTGCTGAAATTATAACAAACGCAGTTGTCAAAGGAATGTTGCCCGACTATGAGTTAGTAGGCGTATATTCGCGTACAGCATCAAAGGCCGAACGCATTGCGAATAAAATGAGGCAACACGGAAAAATGTGTGCAGCCTGTCACACTTTAAAAGAACTGTTGGAGTTAAAACCTGATTATCTAGTGGAATCAGCCTCGCCTGCCGCAATGAAAGAACTGGCCTTACCTACCTTGGAAAACGGAACTTCCATTATCACCCTATCCATAGGAGCTTTGGCAGACACCTCTTTTTATGAGAAAGTCAAAGAAACAGCCAAGGCAAACGATACACGGGTTTACTTGGTATCCGGAGCCATCGGAGGATTTGATGTATTAAGAACCACCTCTTTGATGGGAAACGCTACAGCTCGTTTTTTCAATGAAAAAGGACCTGATGCTTTGAAAGGCACATCGGTTTACAAGGAAGAGCTGCAGCAGGAAAGATGCATTGTCTTTTCCGGCAATGCAACAGAGGCTATAAATGTTTTTCCAACCAAAGTAAATGTATCTGTCGCAGCCTCATTGGCTTCCGTAGGACCGGACAATATGCAGGTATCCATACAGTCCACCCCTGGATTTACAGGTGATACTCAAAAAGTGGAAATCAAAAATGAACAAGTACACGCAGTAGTAGAAGTGTACAGTGCTACATCAGAGATTGCAGGATGGTCTGTAGTAAACACCCTGCTCAATATCACTTCACCCATTGTATTCTGACAAATTGGCCAGCACCTTCTCGCTCAGGCGGTCAAACGCCTGACGAGTACGGCCGGTTGATACTTGCATACAACGCACATGCGGATGGGTAAGCAATGCCGTACTCCCCAATGCTCCTAATGTATCACAAAAACAAAGATTATCTTCCTCCAACCATCGGGTAAACGAAGATTCGTCCCACGCAGGTGACAATCCTGTGTTAAATAGTATCTTTCTATTTCCAAGTGCCTTGAACTCCTCCTCATGCAACAAAACCGTATTCTTATTCAAGCAACAGCATACCACTTCACTCCATGTCAAAAGTTCATTCAAAGGCATAAAACGATAACCCTTCGCACCGGCTTCTTTTTTTTCACTACGGGCATAATAAGCTATATCCGCACCAAAAAACTTCATTGCATCCGCTATCATACCACCAGATTTTCCTAAGCCTACAATACCCACTTTCAAGCCGGTAATCTCCCGGGGAATCCCTTCCCACGGCTTCTGACCAAATCCATGAAGACAACGCACCAGTTCGCTGACTACATATTCTATTACCCCTTCGTCACCATAGTCACGAATACCCGTCACCGTAATACCGCGTTCATTAGCATAACGGATATCCACATTCGCACTTTCGGGAGAATATAGTGAACAACACATACCGATATACCGGACATTCGGACATCTCTCTAAAATATACCGGTTTATTTGTGATGTATAACTTAACAATACAGCATCCGCATCTCCGATCCGAGCAATAATCTCATTATCTCCCGCTGGAATATCAGAGTACATAACAACCTCATCTGCAAAAGAATATAACGTTTTTTCTGCTGACAGAACCAAACTGACAGGTTCTATTGCTACAAGTTTCTGAAACATAGTATTTTTAATTTGATTGGTAAAGATAGTAAAAAATGCGGCAAAGAGACTTTTTTCATCCAAGATTGTTTATTTTTGCATCCAAAACGAAAAAATTAAAAGAATAATGGGAGCAGGAAAATGGATTGGTGGTATTCTAGGATTCATGACTATGGGACCACTGGGAGCTTTGGCCGGATTTGCCTTAGGCTCATTGCTGGATGGAAACAACGGACTTTTTGGCAATACATACGAAAAAGGACAGGTGGAAGCTGGAAACTATGATGAAGGCCAGCGGAATAGTTTTTTATTCTCCATGTTGGTTATGGCGTCTTACATCATCCGTGCAGACGGACGCATCATGCACAGCGAAATGGAATATGTACGCCAATTCTTAAGAATGAATTTCGGCGAAGAGGCAGTCATCCAAGGAGAACAGATTTTGCTGAATCTTTTTGAACAGCGCAAACAGATGGAGCGTCAAAATCCGATGGCATTTAAAAATACCATCCATGAATGTGGTGCACAGATTGCCGCGAACCTGCCTTACGAACAACGGTTGCAATTGTTGGACTTTCTGGTAAACATAGCCAAAAGTGACGGAAGCGTATGCTCTGAGGAAATAGCAGCATTAAAAGAAGTGGCACAATGCATGGAACTGTCACCCAAAGAAGTGGAATCCATGCTAAACCTTAGCGGAAACTCATTGGAAGAAGCTTACAAAGTACTTGAAATTGACCCGTCTGCCACCAATGAGGAAGTACGTACAGCCTATCGCCGCCTGGCATTAAAACATCACCCTGACCGTGTTGCTACATTGGGTGAAGATGTGAAAAAAGCGGCAGAAGAGAAGTTTCAACAAATTAATAACGCTAAAGAACGAATTTATAAAGCCAGAGGAATAAAGTAAAAAAGAATATTTCGTGAAAATAAGAAGGAGGTGTGTCCATCCCCTTAGGGATTTTTGACACACCTCCAACAAAAAATTAAAACTCACTGGTAAAATGGAACTTAATATGCTTGAAGTCCATTTGTGCCATTTGAAGTACATAATTGCTATCAGCCAAGAATACATCCCTTCCTTCACGATCCTTGGCCATATACTGATATTTACGTTTTTTGAAAGCTTCCAGCTCTTCCGGATCATCACTTTCCACCCAACATGCCTTGTATAGGCTGACAGGCTCCCATCGGCATTTTGCATTATATTCATTTTCCAGACGATACTGGATCACTTCAAACTGCAACTGCCCTACCGTACCGATAATCTTACGTCCATTAAACTGATTGATAAATAACTGTGCCACACCCTCATCCATCAACTGGTCAATACCTTTAGCCAATTGTTTCTGTTTCATAGGGTCAGCATTCTCAATGTATTTAAACATCTCGGGCGAAAAACTGGGAATTCCACGGAAATGAAGTTTCTCACCTTCAGTCAATGTATCACCGATCTTGAACGTTCCGTTATCCGGCAAACCAATGATATCTCCCGCCCAAGCCTCGTCTACTGTTGTTTTACGCTGTGCCATAAACTGAGTGGGAGAAGAGAAACGCATCGTCTTGTCATGACGTACATGATAATAGGGAGTATTACGGGAAAATTTTCCCGAACAAATTTTACAAAATGCAATACATGAACGATGATTAGGATCAATATTAGCTGTGATCTTAAAGACAAATCCGGTAAATTTCGGTTCATCGGGTTCCACCTCACGTTCTTCTGTCTTGGTAGGACGGGGGCTCGGAGCAATTTCCACAAATGTATCCAGCAGTTCCTGTACACCGAAGTTATTCAATGCCGACCCGAAAAATACAGGAGCCATCTCGCCTTTCAGGTACTCCTCCACATTGAATTCAGGATAAACACCGTCAACCAGTTCCAGTTCTCCGCGCAATTTTTCAGCCAAAGGAGCACCGATCTGGTTGTCTAGTTCTTCCGTATTGATATCAACCTCCACTTTTTCTGTTACCACCTGTTTGGAAGGTTGGAAAAGATTCAGTTTATGTTCATAAAGGTTATACACACCTTTGAAACGGGGACCGCTTTCAATAGGCCACGTCAGAGGACGTACATTGATAATAAGTTCCTCCTCCAGTTCGTCCAACAAATCAAACGGATCTTTCGCCTCACGGTCCATCTTGTTGACAAATATGATTACCGGAGTATTACGCATACGGCATACCTCCATCAACTTACGTGTCTGCGTTTCCACACCTTTCGCACCATCCACCACAATAATGACACTATCTACGGCTGTCAAAGTACGATAAGTATCCTCGGCAAAGTCCTGATGGCCCGGAGTATCCAAAATATTGATTTTATAATCATTGTAATCAAACTCCATCACAGAAGTGGTCACAGAAATACCACGCTGCTTTTCAATGTCCATCCAGTCGGATGTGGCGGTCTTCTTTATCTTATTGCTCTTTACGGCTCCGGCCACCTGTATCTGTCCGCCAAAAAGTAACAATTTTTCAGTTAGAGAGGTCTTACCGGCATCCGGATGTGCTATAATCGCAAACGTCCGTCTTCTTTCTATTTCACTATTCATATTTTATTATGCATTTAATTCTTTGATACATGCTTCCAGACTCTCTTCCCAATGAGGAATCTCAATGTTATAAGTAGTTTTAACCTTGGTCTTGTCCAATACGGAATAATGGGGACGGGGAGCCTTTGCCGGATATTCATTTGTATGCAAGGGACTAACCTTACAGGTCGTGATACCGGCAATACGATGGATAGCCTTGGCAAAATCATACCAGGAGCATACCCCTTCATCACTGAAATGATAAACTCCCGGAACCACTCCCTTATAAATGGCTGTAAAGATGACACGTGCCAAATCACGAGCATATGTCGGTGTACCAATCTGATCAAAGACTACACCCAAAGTTTCCTTTTCCTTTCCCAGACGGATCATCGTTTTTACAAAATTATTCCCAAAAGTAGAATAAAGCCATGCGGTACGGATAATCATTGTTTTTTTGCAATACTCCAATGCATTCGTTTCACCGGCCAGTTTGGTCTTGCCGTAAACGGAATTGGGACAAGGAACATCTCCCTCATTATAAGGAAGATATTTCGTGCCATCGAACACATAATCCGTTGATATCTGAATAAACTCACCCCAGTTGGCTTCAGCCGCCTTCGCCAGATAGCTCACAGCGTTCTTGTTCAGCTTGGTACATAACTCTATATCATCCTCTGCCTTATCTACTGCCGTATAGGCCGCACAGTTCACTATGACATGAATATTATTCTCTTTCACGAAAGTCATCACTGCCTGCTCATCACAAATGTCCAATTCGGCTACATCCGTAAAAAAACAAGTATATTCCTTGTATTCAGCCGATAGCACACGCATTTCATTTCCTAATTGACCGTTGGCACCAGTCACCAATATATTCTTCATTTCTATTTCATTTATTAGAATTCCAATTCTCCTTTTTTATCCTCTATATAGTAGTTTGACAACATAGCCAGCAATGTCGAGATTGCTTCTTGTGCCTTTCTTGTTTCCTCACTGATTTCTTTCTTTTGCAATTTCAACAATAAGATACCATAAAGCGCCTCAAAACACGTTTCCAGCTCAGGCTCCTCTTTATCCGCACCTTTAGCGCGTAACTCCACAATATAGGGCAATACTTTATAATAAGCAGAATTATAATAAGGAAACTTAGGGGAACGCAATAACTGCAAATGAAGGTCGGTAAGCCAAGTTATAATGTTTTTATTAATCTGCAAATGGCCTTTTTCCATAATCCCTTCATGACGCATCATCTCAATCAAATCCATATACCATTGAGTGAGTTCCGCTTTCTGCTCTTCCGTTAACGGATAAGGAGCTATGATGGTGCTTTTTATCTTTTCTATATCACAGCCGTTGGCACGGATTAAATCCTCTATCTGCCACATATATATAAGATACTCGGCTATATTCTTTTCTTTCAACTGCTTGGAAACGAACATACTTTTTAAATTAAAATTAATAATTAAAAATCAAAAAACCAACGTATGATACATCAAGATATGTTTCTTTGTCAGTACATCGTTTTTCCTAAAATAGTATAAATGAAACCTGCGACTGAAATCAGCATCACTACAATACCAATCACACGGTTCAAAATCCAAATGCCGCGTAAATTAAAACGGGTGCGTACTTTATTGACAAAATACGTAATTCCGAACCACCAGAGAAGCGCCCCCAATACAATAGCCAAATACCCCACCAGTTGAAAGCCTATGGGACTGCCCGGCATCACAAAAGAAAAACGGGCAAACAAACCTATAAACAGGAATATAATGAGGGGATTGGAGAGAGTCACAAAAAAAGCAGTAACAAAATTATGAAGATAACTGCCCGGGGTAGAGGATACAGGACGGATAGACTGGACAGGATTACTACGAAAAGTATAAATACCGAAAAAGAACAGCATGATACTGCCGATAATTTGTAACAATACTTGGTTCTTTGCCAAGAAATCATCCATAAAACTCATGCCATAACCTGTAATCAAGGCATAGCCTATATCACTAAGGGCAGCTCCCAGACCAGTAACAAATCCATACCATCGTCCCTTGTTCAGTGTGCGCTGTATACAAAGTACCCCAACAGGACCTAGCGGCGCAGAAACCACTACGCCGACGATAAGCCCTTTCACCAATAAATCGAGTATGGTTACTTGTTCTATCCAATTCATGCTGCAAAGATGCTACTTTTTTACGAAAGTACCTATATTTACACTCAAAATTCTTTCATACCCCGTCTCTTTTATATAACTTTGCACCTTATTAATAGACCCTTGATATTAGAACTAGTTTTCAATTAACAAAACAACTATAAAAGTGCTATGATTCTATTTTTCAGAACACCCACTAAAAGTGTAATAGCAACAGAAGTCAGCCAGGAACTGCCTTCTGAGGATATTCAGAAATTAAGCTGGCTTTATGGTGAAGCCACTGTAGAGAACGAAGAGAACCTGAAAGGTTGCTTCATCGGACCGCGTCGGGAAATGATCACTCCCTGGAGTACAAATGCTGTAGAAATCACTCAGAACATGGGTCTTACAGGTGTTTTACGCATTGAGGAATATTTCCCTGTAAAAGACGAAAACGCCGAGTACGATCCTATGCTGCAACGTATGTATAAGGGATTGAACCAGGAGATTTTCACAGTCAACATCAAACCCCAGCCAATTGTTCACATCGAGAACCTCGAAGAATACAATGAAAAAGAAGGTCTGGCACTTTCTCGTGAGGAGATGGACTATTTGCTGAAGGTTGAAAAAGATTTGGGACGTAAATTAACCGATTCCGAAGTATTCGGCTTCGCGCAAATCAATTCCGAGCATTGCCGCCATAAGATATTCGGCGGAACATTCATTATTGATGGTCAGGAAATGGAGTCTTCCTTGTTCCAGATGATCAAGAAAACTACTGCTGAAAATCCCAACAAGATTATTTCTGCTTATAAAGATAATGTAGCATTTGCCGAAGGACCGATAGTAGAGCAATTCTCTCCGGCCGATCATTCCACTTCCGATTATTTCATTATCAAAGATATCAAGACTGTTATCTCACTGAAAGCTGAGACACATAACTTCCCGACAACCGTAGAACCATTCAACGGTGCATCCACCGGTACTGGTGGTGAGATCCGTGACCGCATGGGCGGTGGTAAAGGCTCATGGCCCATTGCTGGTACTGCCGTTTATATGACTTCTTACCCCCGTACTGATGAGGGACGCGAGTGGGAAGATATCCTTCCTGTCCGCCAATGGTTATACCAGACTCCGGAACAGATCTTAATCAAGGCTTCCAACGGTGCTTCCGATTTCGGTAACAAATTCGGTCAACCGCTGATTTGTGGTTCTGTACTAACATTCGAGCACCAGGAAAACGGCGAGAAGTATGCATACGACAAAGTGATTATGCTGGCAGGAGGGGTAGGTTACGGTACTCAGCGCGACTGTCTGAAAGGACATCCCGAAAAAGGAAACAAAGTCGTTGTAATGGGTGGTGATAACTATCGCATCGGCTTGGGTGGAGGTTCAGTTTCTTCTGTTGAAACAGGCCGGTACTCATCGGGAATCGAACTAAACGCTGTCCAGCGTGCCAATGCGGAAATGCAAAAACGTGCCTATAATGTAGTCCGCGCATTGTGTGAAGAAGATAACAACCCGATTGTTTCCATTCACGACCACGGTTCGGCCGGCCACGTGAATTGTTTATCCGAATTGGTAGAAGAAAACGGTGGATTAATTCATATGGACAAATTACCTATCGGTGACCAGACTTTGTCTGCCAAAGAAATTATCGCCAACGAATCTCAGGAACGTATGGGATTGCTGATTGACGAATCGGCTATTGAACATGTACAAAAAATTGCTGATCGCGAACGTGCGCCGATGTATACCGTAGGTGAAACAACCGGAGACGCCCGCTTTGCTTTCGAACAGGCCGATGGGGTACGTCCGTTCGATCTGGCAGTAGATCAAATGTTCGGTTCTTCTCCGAAGACCTACATGGTTGACAAGACTGTAGAACGCCATTATGAAAATGTTTCATACGAAACTTCCAAATTAAATGAATATATCCGCCGCGTACTTCAGCTGGAAGCTGTTGCTTGCAAAGATTGGTTAACCAATAAAGTAGACCGTTCCGTAACCGGTAAAATCGCCCGCCAGCAATGTCAAGGTGAAATCCAGCTGCCTCTGAGCGATTGTGGTGTAGTAGCCCTCGACTATCGTGGCGAAAAAGGTATAGCAACTTCTCTAGGCCATGCTCCCCAAGCCGCCTTAGCCAATCCGGCCGCAGGCTCTGTTTTGTCGGTAGCCGAAGCACTGACTAATATCGTATGGGCCCCGATGGCAGAAGGATTGGACAGCGTTTCCTTATCTGCCAACTGGATGTGGCCATGTCGCGCACAGGAAGGTGAAGACGCCCGCCTGTACACTGCCGTAAAAGCCCTTTCCGATTTCTGCTGCTCATTGCAAATCAATGTACCGACCGGAAAAGATTCTTTATCTATGACCCAGAAATATCCTAACGGTGAGAAGATCATTAGTCCGGGAACTGTCATCGTTTCAGCCGGCGGCGAAGTCTCGGATGTGAAGAAAGTGGTTTCTCCTGTATTGGTAAATGATGAAAAGAGCACTATCTACCATATTGATTTCAGTTTTGACAAGTTACGTCTGGGAGGTTCTGCTTTTGCACAATCATTGAATAAAATAGGTGACGATGTACCGACTGTACAAAATCCTGAATATTTTCGTGACGCATTCCTGGCAGTACAAGAATTAGTAAATAAAGGTCTGATTATGGCCGGTCACGATATTTCTGCCGGTGGTCTTATTACCACACTGCTTGAAATGTGCTTCTCGAATATGGAAGGTGGTATGGAAATCAGCCTGAACAAGATTAAGGAGGATGACATCATCAAGATATTGTTCGCCGAAAATCCGGGTATTGTTATCCAGGTAAAAAATAAGCACAAAGAAGAAGTAAAAAAGATCTTGGAAGACGCAGGCATAGGCTACGTAAAATTAGGTAAACCGACTGAAGAACGGCATATCCTGGTAGAAAAGGGAGATGCAACTTACCAGTTCGGCATAGACTATCTGCGCGATGTATGGTATTCTACCTCTTACTTGCTAGACTGCAAGCAGAGCATGAACGGCTGTGCCAAAAAACGTTTCGAGAACTACAAGAAACAACCTTTGGAATTTGTATTCGACAAATCATTCACCGGCAAACTTTCACAATTCGGCCTTAACCCCGACCGTCGTACTCCGACAGGTATCAAAGCGGCTATTATCCGTGAAAAAGGAACCAATGGCGAACGCGAAATGGCCTATATGCTCTATTTGGCAGGATTTGATGTGAAAGATGTAACAATGACTGATTTGGTTAGCGGACGTGAAACATTGGAGGACATCAATTTCATCGTATTTTGCGGTGGGTTCTCTAATTCGGACGTTTTAGGCTCTGCTAAAGGATGGGCCGGAGCTTTCTTGTTCAATCCCAAAGCCAAAGCTGCATTGGATAACTTCTATGCACGCAAAGATACATTGTCATTGGGCGTATGTAACGGCTGCCAGCTGATGATAGAATTAAACCTGATTAACCCCGACTTCACCCAAAAAGCGAAAATGCTGCACAATGATTCACATAAATTCGAATCCAAGTTTGTAGGTGTTACCGTTCCTATGAATAGAAGCGTCATGTTCGGTTCGTTAAGCGGAAGTAAGCTTGGTATCTGGGTAGCCCATGGAGAAGGTAAATTCTCATTGCCATATGATGAAGATCAATACAATGTTGTATTGAAATACTCATACGATGAGTATCCTGGCAATCCAAACGGTTCGGATTACAGCGTAGCCGGTCTGGCCAGTCCTGACGGCCGCCATTTGGCCATGATGCCTCATTTGGAACGCTCTTGTTTCCCATGGCAAAATGCTTATTATCCGGCTGATAGAATAAAGAACGATCAGATTACTCCATGGATGGAAGCATTTGTCAATGCTAGAAAATGGGTTGAAATGAACAAAAAATAAAAACGATTTGTTATATTTACTAAAAAAGCGGTGAGTCGGACTGATTACCGCTTTTTTTGTATATAACAGATTTTGATATGTTAAGGGAAATTACGAACTTTGTAAGGATTTTGCCTCCTAATAATATGAGAAGAATTCTTTTACTTATATGCCTTTTTGTTATTTTGGTAACACCTGCCGTTGCTCAACTATACCAGTATCTGGATACTCAGAATGGTTTGAGCAGCCGTAGAGTTCTATCTATACGAAAAGATAAAAAAGGCTATATGTGGTTTCTCACTCACGAAGGAATAGACAGGTATAACGGAAAACAATACACACACTATAGCTTAACAGCCAATGGAAAACTACTGAACTTTTTTCCCAACTTGAACACTTTGCAGATAGATACGGCAGGAGTAGTTTGGGAGATAGGAAAAACCGGTCATCTATTCAAATACAATTCTCTACAAGACAAATTTGAACTAGTTTGCGATTTTGCCAGTAAGGACAAAAGCAACAGCGGGCTGCCACTCACCGCTTCATTTCTTGACTCCAAAGACAATAATATATTGCTTTGCACCAAAAACAAACAATATCTTTTCGACATAGATACCCATGAACTTATTCAACTGGAAAGTCCTATCAAGGAAGAAATCACATATATTGCGAAATCTACGAACAATCAATATTTTCTAGCCTCCAGCCACAAGATTTACTGTGCAAGACTGAATCATGGGCGATTAGAAGTAATCAAGCATCCGGAACTGGATAATTTCCATATAGTAAACTACATCTATTTTCATCCGGAAACCCAAATGTTAGTAATAGGTACCTTATTGGATGGTATTTATCTATACAATATCCATAGCCGCCAACTGATTGATGTACACAACGGACTACAAGACATTAATGTCAACTCTATCATAGCAAGTAAAGAAAATGAAAACGAGGTGTTAATAGCAACTAACGGCGCAGGCGTATATAAATTAAACTTGGGCACTTACGAATTGACAAATTTTCTAAATGCCGACCACAACCATTCCAACAAAATGAACGGTAATATCATTAATGATATCTATATTGATGATGATCAAAAATTATGGATGGCAGTCTATCCTATAGGCATCACTGTATATTCCGAGAAATATCCCGGATATCAATGGATACAGCACTCTTATGACAACCCTAACTCACTGATAGATAATCAAGTGAATTATATATTGGAAGATTCTGAAGGAGACATTTGGTATGCAACCAATAATGGCGTATGTTGCTACAGTCCTTCTACCAAACAATGGACGAATTTATTATCAACTTATCAGCATGACACGCCTAATCAGAATCATGTATTTATCTCTATATGTGAATCCCGACCGGGAGTTATTTTAGTAGGTGGATATATGTCGGGAATGTACAAAATAGATAAGAAAAACATGACCACACAATATTTTATTCCCCAAACATTGAATGATGACACCGTAAAACCGGATAAATATATTCGTTGTATTTATAAGGATTGGGATAATCTGATTTGGGCCGGAGGATATTACAACTTGAAAAGTTACGATCTGGATACAAAGGAAATGCATTGTTACAATATGGACTTCCCTATCACCTATATCACCAATAAGGACGCCCATAATTTATGGATAGGAACTATCAATGGATTGTATCAGTTCAATAAGGTCAATCAAGAGCTCAAAGCGGTGAATCTAGACTCCGAGCTAGGCTGTATAAATACTATTTATCAAAGTAAAAAGAACATCACTTTTATTGGTACACATGGTTCCGGTATGTGGATTTACAATAATTATACAGAAAAAGTAACTAATTACCATATCAATAATTCAGCTCTGATATCTAATAATATTCATTGCATACTGCCTGCTCTGGAAGACGATTTAATCATTAGTACAGAAAAAGGGTTGACCCGTTTCAAAACAAAAGAAAAAATATTCTCTAACTGGACAAAAGAACAAGGCTTGATGTCTACCAGCTTTAACCAAGCTGCCGGAGTACATACACGCGATAAAAAATTTATCTTCGGATGTGGAGACGGAGCCATTGAACTGGCAGATACTGTCACGCTGCCTCATCAATTTAAATCCAAAATGGTATTTGACAATTTCCGACTGCTCTACCAGAAAGTAATGCCTGGTGAAAAAGGTTCCCCCTTAAAAGAAGAAATTGATGATACCCGGCACATCATACTGAATTACGACCAGAATATTTTTTCACTGGATGTGTCTTCCATTAATTATGATAATCCCTCCAACATAGTCTATTCTTGGAAACTGGAAGGATTTTATGATGAATGGACTTCACTCACGAATGATAACCGCATACGTTACACTAACATCAGTCCCGGTAAATATAAATTAAGAGTGAGAGCCATCCTGATGGATGACCACCATTTGTTAGAAGAACGTTCACTTTTCATTACCATAACCCCACCTTGGTGGGCTACTTTTTGGGCAGGAATTCTTTATCTGATCATTTTTATACTGGTCGGAGTAATTGTTTTGCGTTATTTGTGGCTTAGGAAAGACAGAAACAATTCAAAAGAAAAAATCCGGTTCTTTATCAACACGGCACATGATATACGTACACCGCTGACTTTGATAAAAGCTCCTTTGGGAGAGATCCTTAAAAACGAAAACCTATCCGAACAGGGAAGAATCAATATCAACCTAGCTATACAAAATACGGACAACCTGTCTGAGTTAGCCAGTAATCTGATTAATTTTGAAAAAGAGGAACTATATACCTCCACTGTATATGTATCCCGATACGAATTGAACAATTATATCAAAAACTATTTGGAACAGTTCAATTTATATGCTCGCAAAAGACAGATAAATATAATATTTGAAACTAATTTTGAAAACCAGGAAGTATGGCTGGACAGAAATAAGATGGATTCCATCATCCGTAACCTGATGACAAATGCCTTGAAATATACCTGTCAAGGGGGCAATGTCACTGTACAAACTCAGAAAAATAAAAGTCATTGGTTCATCACTATTACAGATACAGGAATCGGAATCCCTGCCAATGAACAAAAGAAAATGTTCAAAAGCCTCTTCAGAGGAAATAATGCCATCAATCTGCAAATCACAGGAAGCGGCATCGGTATGCTGCTTACCTACAAACTGATCAAAAGCCATGCCGGCAAAATATCAATGAGCAGTATAGAAAATGTAGGAACTACCTTCAAACTGGCATTCCCTATCAAAAGCCGGAAATACAACTACCGTATATTCAAAAAAGCTGATGTAATTGATCCTCTGCCTGTTATCGAAGGCAATCCGGAAGAACTGGTGAAAGAGATCAAAAACAAGCCAGCCAAAACACATGCCGTTTCCATTCTGATAGTGGAAGATAATATGGAATTGCGTACTTTCCTGTTGCATACGCTATCGGAAGACTATAATGTTTCTGATGTAGGAAATGGGCAAGAAGCACTGGATTTTATCAAGGAACGACAACCGGATCTGATATTGTCGGATGTAATGATGCCTATCATGAATGGAGACAAAATGTGCAATATATTGAAAAATAATATTGAAACCAGTCATATACCTATCATATTGCTGACCGCATTGAACGATAAAGAAAGTATCATCAAGGGTTTACAGACCAAAGCCGATAAATATATAGTCAAACCATTTGACATGGAAGTACTGAAAGCAAATATAGCCAATGTTCTGGCGAACAGGGAAATCATGAAAAAGCGTTTCTCACAATTCAAATTCAATGCAGACGAGGTTTCAGATGATCCGACGATCAGTTTGGAACAAGAATTTCTTTTAAAAGCCACCAACATCATAAAAAGTAGTATAAACAAAGAAATGAACGTAGAAAACCTATGTGATGCAATGAATATGAGCCGGAGTAGTTTATACAATAAAATAAAGGCTTTAACCAATGATTCGCCCAGTGATTTTATACGTAAAGTACGTATGAACGAGGCTAGCATTTTATTAAAAAGCAAACGTTATACTGTATCCGAAGTTTCGGATATGATGGGATTCAGTGATCCCAAATATTTTACGGATACATTTAAGAAATACTACAGAGTTCCACCAAGCACTTATATGAAACAAAATTAAAAAAATGAATTTCTATTTACAATCATTTCTTATCTTCTTAAAGATAGGACTATTTACCATTGGCGGAGGATATGCCATGGTTCCCCTAATTCAAGATGAAATAGTGGACAAACGAAAATGGATTGACAAAGAGGATTTTATTGATTTATTAGCCCTCGCTCAGTCTGTACCTGGAATATTTGCTGTAAATATTGCCATATTTATCGGATATAAATTGCGTAATTTCCGTGGAGCATTGGCAATGGCTTTAGGCACAATACTCCCCTCTTTCTTTATTATGTTGGCAATTGCCTTATTCTTTCAACAGTTCAAACAATACCAAATTGTAGAGAATATATTCAAGGGAATCCGTCCGGCAGTAGTAGCCCTTATTGCAGCTCCAACTTTCTCCATGGCAAAATCGGCCAAGATAAACCGTTACACTATCTGGATACCAATAGTATCCGCATTACTTATCTGGGTATTGGACGTATCCCCTGTCTACATTATCATAATAGCGGGCGTGGGGGGTTTTATATATGGCAAGTACAAACATAAATATTCATCCAAATGATTTTTCTATATTTATTCTATACATTCTGTAAAATAGGTCTCTTCGGTTTCGGAGGAGGCTATGCCATGTTGTCCATGATACAAGGAGAAGTAGTAACAAGATATAATTGGGTCAGTGCCAGCGAATTTACAGATATCATCGCTATCAGCCAGATGACACCAGGCCCCATTGGTATCAACTCTGCTACTTATGTGGGATATACTGCAGTATTGAATGCAGGCTACAATGAAAACTGGGCCATATTCGGTTCTTGTATAGCTACTTTTGCTGTAGTTTTTCCATCATTCATATTAATGGTAATCATCAGCCGGTTCTTCTTGAAATACCAAAAGCATCCGGTTGTAGAAGCCGTATTCAAAGGGTTACGTCCGGCAGTGGTAGGTCTGCTGGCAGCGGCTGCACTCGTCTTGATGAATGCTGAAAACTTCAGTAGCTATCAAATAGATTTGTATCAATTTATCATCAGTATAATTATTTTTCTAGTAACCTTTATAGGTACACGGAAATACAAAATTAATCCTATATTAATGATTATACTTTGCGGAGTGGCAGGATTCCTGCTTTACTAAAAATAGGAAGATTATGGGAAATCATCAAAAAAAACAAATAAGCCTACTGATCTGTTTATATATCAGTATAATATTGCCACTATATGCCAATGATTTCCTGTTTACTTCCATCAATACTTCACACGGATTAAGCGACAACCAGATAAGATATATCCTACAACTACCTGACGGAAGAATGGTGTTTACTACTAATGGCAACATCAATTTATATGATGGTATACATTTCAGTTATCTGCATCGGACGGATAAAAATGTATATCCTTTAAAACAATATGACGGGTTCTACCGCATTTATCAAAGTGGAGACTCCCTACTTTGGGTGAAAGACTATCACAAACTAATGGGAATCAATCTCTACAAAGAGGAATATATCCGAGATTTAGAATCTTATTTCCAAAATAAAAATATACCGGAACCGATAGAAAATCTTTTTGCCGACTGTGCAGGACACATTTGGATACTGACAGACCATAAATTACAAGAATTACAAACCGGAATCCATATAACTTTATCCCCCAATGATGCCCGCCAACTACAAGATCTAAATACGGAGAATGATTCACTTTACCTGTTCTATAATACGGGAGAAGTAGATTGTTATGACATGACAAGCAGAAAACGACTATACAGTGCTGCTGCCTATGCGGAAACCGAGCAACAATATTTTGCCCGAACCTCCTTGGTTGTCAAAGCTCCAAACAGCTTTTACCAATTACGCAACGGATATAAAGGTGGTTTGTTCTGTTTCAACACATGCCAACGGACATGGAAAAAGATACTTGAAGAAAACTATGCACTTAATACTTTAATCATCACCCCCGACAATCAAAAAGCGTATATAACCTGTGTACATGGTTTTTGGATACTGGATCTTACTAAGGAAAAACTGCAATATATTCCTATTTTGGAAACTAAAAACGGACAACGACTCTCAACAGAAATCAGCACTATATTCCAAGACCGACAAGGAGGATTATGGATTGGAACTCTCAACCGAGGATTACTATATTACCATCCGTCCATGCATAAACTTACCCAAATAAACCGTAACAATTTTCCAGTTGCTCCTGAAAAAGATATTGCAGTAGAAAGTTTTGCCGAAGACAATAAAGGAATGATCTATCTGAAAGAACATACTCATATTTACCGCTTGTCCACTGAAAAAGATGGAACACGCACCCTTATCTCCGAACATAATTCATCTATCCCTGCCGAAGTAAAAAAGAAATTCAACAGAGGAACAGAAACTGCCTTTTTCAAGGGAAAAACATATACGGCCCTATGTACTGACACACGAGGCTGGACTTGGGCAGGGACAGCAGATGGTCTGGAACTTTTTATACCGGACGAGCAAACCCCACGCATTTTTTATCGTGAAAATGGATTAAGTAATAACTTTGTACAAGGCATTATTGAAGATGATCACAATGATATCTGGGTAACTACAAGCAATGGAATCTCACGTATCCACATCAATCAGAAAAATAAAGAACCATACTTCACCAATTTCAATCAACAGGATGGCGCATTAGAAGGGGAATATCTAACAAAGGCTGTTTTCAAAGCATCGGACGGTACACTTTACTTCGGTGGCATAGACGGATTCAATATCTTCAATCCTGATAATGAATCAATCACTCCGGAACTCCCCTATTCCCCAGTGTTCACTTGTTTGCGGCTATACGGCAAAAAGATAAAACTTCCCCAAGCCAGCCCTTATACAAAAGAAATAGAACTGGGCTACAATCAGAATTTCCTCACTTTCGAATTCTCTGCTTTGAACTATATCAATAGTGAACGCACCTATTATCGTTATCAATTAGAAGGTATTGATAAAAACTGGATGAATGTTTTCACCAGCAAACCAGGCAATACCACAGCAGGTAATGGTATGCTTCAAGCGTCCTATACTAATTTACCTCCCGGAGAATACACATTCAAAGTTATGGCATCCGATACCCCTCTCCAGTGGAATGAAAAAATAACCGTTATAAAACTCACCATCCATGCCCCTTGGTGGAAAACAACCACCGCTTATACTATTTACCTGCTCATTTTACTATTTATTACAGTAGGAAGTATCCGTCTTTACATATGTTGGACCCGAAAAAAAATAGAGCGTCGGCATAAAGAGGAAATTCTACTACTCCGCATCCGCAACCTGATAGAGCAATGCAACAATTACGAAGCCGAACAAAAAGCACGTCTGGAAAAGAATGGCACAGCAACCTCCACTTGCTTTGAAAACGACAAGCAACCGGATCATCCTAAAACAACCAATACCGAATCCGCTTTTTTAGCACGGGCTATAGAACAGGTAGAAAAGAATATGCATGTCATCGGTTATTCAGTAGAACAGCTAAGTCGAGACCTTTGCATGGAAAGAACAGGACTTTATCGCAAACTAGTAAATTTATTAGATCAGTCTCCCAGCCTTTTCATCCGTAACATCCGTTTACAACGAGCTGCGCAACTACTTACTGAAAACGAACTCAGTATTGCAGAAATAGCAGAACGCACAGGCTTCAGCAGTTCCAGCTATCTAAGTAAGTGCTTCCAAGAAATGTATGGATGCCGCCCCTCCGAATACGCCAGAAAAACAAAGAAATCAACCTGATTATTATTGGATTCAACCTCATTGTTGCCTATTTAAAGCTTTTCGCCTTACCTTTGTAACAGTACAAAACACTAAAATACTATGAATATGAATTTTATTAAAAAAATGACTCTAACCCTAATTGGAGCAACTATCATTGCAACAAATGGCATCGCACAGAGTGTACAACACACCACACAAGGAATAACGTATACTACACAAGAAATAGATGTCAAAGTAGAATTTTACTCTCCCACCATTGTCCGTATTTATAAAACCCCCATTAAGAAACCTTATAAAAAAGAAAGTCTGGTCATTATCAAAACACCGGAAACCACCTCTGTAACTTTCGGTGAGAAAGGGAAAAATGTAACACTCAGCAGCAATGTTATACAAGTAGAAGTAAATCCTGAAACCGGAGGTATCCGTTTTTCCGACAAAGAAGGAAAATTATTACTGACTGATAAAGATTATGGTACCCAATTCACCCCCTTCGATGACGCCGGCGTTCCATCATATAATGTTCGTCAAGCTTTCTTACTGGACAAAGATGAAGTGATTTACGGACTAGGACAGCAACAAACAGGAAAAGTGAACCAACGGAATCAGAAACTATTTCTCCGTAACCAAAACATGAGCATTTGCATTCCGTTTATTCATTCAATAAAAGGATATGCCCTTTATTGGGACAATTACTCCCCCACCACTTTTGTAGACAATCCACAAGAAATGTCTTTTGACTCGGAAGTAGGTGATTGTGCAGATTATTATTTCATTTACGGCGGCAATGCAGATAAAGTAATAGCCAATGTACGCGAACTGACTGGACAGGCTCCTCTCTATCCGCTTTGGGCACTAGGATTCTGGCAATGTCGCGAACGTTATAAAAGCCCGGATGAATTATGCGAAGTTGTAGATAAGTACCGTAAACTGAAAGTCCCTCTGGATGGCATTATACAGGATTGGCAATATTGGGGATGCGACTCTAACTGGAATGCCATGAAGTTCCAAAATCCCCGTTACATCAACAAAATGGGCGATAAAGAATATATGAAATATCTTCCAAACGGAGAAGATAAAAGCGCACGTTACGGTACTCCAAGAATCAAAACTCCCAAAGAAATGATTGACTATGTGCACAAACAAAATGCACATATCATGATCTCCGTATGGGCTTCTTTCGGCCCTTGGACTGAAATGTATCAAAAAATGGACAGTCTGAAAGCACTTCTTCAATTTGATACTTGGCCCAACAATGCCGGAGTCAGGCCATACGACCCTTATAATCCTGTTGCACGTGATCTCTATTGGTCAGAGATGAAAAAGAACATATTCGATCTGGGCATGGACGGTTGGTGGCTGGACTCTACTGAACCCGATCACATGAATCTGAAGGACCAGGATTTTAATACTCTCACCTATTTGGGAACTTTCCGCAGAGTACATAATGCTTTCCCGTTAATGTCCAATAAAGGAGTATATGAACATCAACGAGCTACTACTTCGGACAAACGAGTATTCCTACTCACTCGTTCTTCTTTCCTAGGACAGCAACGCTATGCTTCTCATTCGTGGAGCGGAGATGTAGTTTCTACCTGGGAAGTCATGCGCAAACAATTAGCAGCCGGATTGAATTACTCATTATCCGGCATTCCCTATTGGAATACAGATTTGGGAGGATTCTTTGCCTGGAAATACAATAATAATGTAAACAACATAGCTTATCACGAGTTACATGTCCGCTGGTATCAATGGGGAGTGTTTCAACCCATTATGCGCTCACACAATTCTAGTCCGGTAGCAGTCGAAATATACCAATTCGGCCAAAAAGGCGACTGGGCCTATGATGCGTTAGAAAAATATACTCACCTGCGTTATCGTCTGCTACCTTATCTTTATAGCACTTCCTGGGAGGTAACCAGCAAAGCAGGCAGCTTTATCCGCCCATTAATGATGGATTTCCCGAAAGATCCCAAAGTACTTGATATGGATACCGAATATATGTTCGGACATAATTTCCTAGTACGTCCCGTTACAGACTCGCTTTATACATGGCAAGACAAAAATCAGAACGGTTACTTAAAAGATTTAAAAAAGATTGGAAATACAGAGGTATATTTACCTAAAGGAGCAAACTGGACAGACTTTTGGACCGGGCAAACTTTGGAAGGCGGGCAAACGATCCAACGGGAAGTACCCATTGATATTATGCCTATTTATGTACGTGCGGGATCTATCCTTCCTTGGGGACCAGCAGTGCAATACTCTACAGAAAAGAAGTGGGATAATCTGACGATTCGCATCTATCCGGGTGCTGATGCGGAATTTACCCTTTATGAAGATGAATTTGATAATTATAATTATGAAAAAGGTGCTTACACAACCATCCTGATGAAATGGGATGACAAAGAGCGCACACTGACTATTAACGAGCGAAAAGGCAACTACAAAGGTATGCTGAAAAACCGCAAATTCAACATCATACTTGTTGAACCGGGGAAAGGATGTGGAGATAAGGATAGCCCCACCTTTGACCAATCTATTTCCTATAAAGGGAAACAAGTCAATGTGAAATTATAAATACATTCCCCGTTGGTAAAGCTTCTTAAGTTTCATAACACAATCTGAAAAAAATCAATTTTGCCAACGGGACTTTATATATGACGGAAATAAATTCAAGAGATCAATAGAATTTATATCACTACTTGATATATTTATTGCAGATACTTTTTATCACTGATTAGAGAAAGCCATAAGATGGATGCAGATGTTATAACCTTTTTTCATTGATCTCAACATAAACAATATCGTACTCGGAAGATATGGCAGCATACAAATCAACTGCCACTACCCTAGAATTCTTTATTCATCGATATTACATGAATAAATACCCAGGCAGTGGCAGTAGAAATAAAATCTAAAAGAAACACTCCCGCTTCTTACAGTTTCACTTTCTTTTTAGTACCTTTCGACTCATTGTGCAAACGATCCAACGCTGTCACCACATACTGGTACTTCGTTTTTCCATCGTTATAAGGTAATGGATAAAAATGATCACGGGTAATGGCTACAATATGGGAAGCATCATCCAAATTGACTTTTTCTTTTTTATCAAAGCGATAAACCACATACTGTACAGCTTTGTCCATCTCGTCCTTTGCCTTCGGAGCTGTCCAGAAGAGTACTGGACCTTCATACGTCCATACCATCTTTACCTTCTTTACTTTACCTGGAGCCTTATCGTCCATAAAAGGAGATTCAGGAATCAAAGCCGGATAACGATGATACTCCTTCTCCAACATAGTGCGGTAATTACCGGCGTTATCCACCACTGCTGCAGCATACCATTGACAACTTCCCTGCACGGTAGGAAGCGACCGTTGCAACTTCATTTTGGCAGGCATCTGGTTTTGTAATGGATTACGGGCATCCGCCTTGTTCACCGTACGCATCACATCCTGACCGATAAATAACGGACGCGAAGCGGCATGTTTTGCCCACCAATGTATCAAGTTGTCATAATCGGCAGCAGGATGACCTATTTCCCAATAAATCTGAGGGATATTATAATCTACCCAACCATTATTAATCCACATCAGCACATCTGCATATAAATCATCATAATTCTGAAGACCACGTGTATCACTTCCATTCGGATCATTTTTCTTGTTACGATAGATACCAAAAGGAGAAACACCGAACTTCACCCACGGCTTACACTCGCGCACTGTCTCATGGATTTCCTTTATCAGCACATTCACGTTGTCACGGCGCCAATCGGCTTTATTACTGTATCCGCGACCATATTGCGCAAAACTGACATGATCAGGAAAATCCTCGCCCGGGTTGGGATAAGGATAAAAATAATCATCCATATGAATGGCATCCACATCATAACGAGTAACAATATCGCGCACAATCTTACAAATATATTTTCGGTTTTCGGGCAAAGCCGGATCAAAATAAAGCTGACCAGCATAATTCACGAAACGTTCCGGATTCTTATTATACGGATGAATGGGTGATAAGGCAGTAGTTCCCTTTGTCTTGGCACGGTAAGGGTTAATCCAGGCATGGAACTCCATTCCACGCTTATGGCATTCATCAATCATGAACTGCATCGGGTCCCAATAAGGTGAAGGCACTCTACCCTGCACTCCCGTAAGAAAGCGGCTCCACGGCTCATAAGAAGATTTATACAAGGCATCGGCTTCTGCACGTACCTGAAAAATTATCGCATTAATGCCTGCGCCTTGCAGACTGTTTAGTTGATTTATTAATAGCTGCTGCATCTTCTCTGCCGGCATCCCTTGGAACTGTCCATTCACACACTGAATCCATGCACCGCGGAACTCACGTTTAGGATAACGTGTCTGAGCACTGACAACAGAAGTAAAAAGTAGTGCTATCAATAAAAGAAGAATAGTTTTTGCTCTCATTTTGTTATTCTTGTTTAATACGCTTGCAAAGATAAGAAAACTTATAATTATCTTTGCATATTAAACCAAATTCAATAAAGAATGTCAGAAAGTAACTATATATCCATAAAAGGAGCAAAGGTAAACAACCTCAAAAACATCGATGTCAACATACCACGCAATAAGCTGGTCGTTATCACGGGCCTATCCGGTTCCGGAAAATCATCATTGGCTTTTGATACATTATACGCTGAAGGTCAGCGACGCTATGTAGAAAGCCTATCATCATACGCCCGCCAATTTCTGGGCCGTATGAGCAAACCTGAGTGTGATTTCATTAAAGGTATACCACCCGCTATCGCCATAGAGCAAAAAGTGAACAGCCGCAATCCACGTTCCACCGTGGGGACTTCCACCGAAATATATGAGTATCTGCGACTACTCTATGCACGCGTGGGGAAGACTTATTCTCCCATTAGCGGGCAACTGGTGAAAAAGCATAGTATTGAAGATATTGTAAGCTGTATGCTCTCCTTTCCTAAAGGAACGAAATACACGGTTCTCACTCCTATGATGCCTCGTGAAGGCCGTACACTGCGTCAACAGCTAGAAATGGACTTTAAACAAGGATTCACCCGTGTAGAGGTTAACCGTGAAATAGTTCGTATAGAAGATTTTCTGCAACAAACAGCTGCCGAAGATAAAAGACAAAACATCTATCTGCTGGTAGATCGCATGACAGCCGATGATAGCAAAGACAGTATCAGCCGCCTCACCGATTCTGCCGAAACAGCCATGTACGAGGGAGACGGAAATTGCCTCCTCCGCTTCTACTCTGCTGACGGAAGTACGCAGCTATTCTCTTTCAGCACTAAATTCGAAGCCGACGGAATTAAATTCGAAGAACCGAATGACCAAATGTTTTCATTCAATTCCCCTCTCGGAGCTTGTCCCGAATGCGAAGGCTTCGGTAAAGTGATAGGTATAGATGAACATCTGGTGATTCCAAACCGTGCTCTGAGTGTATATGACGGAGCTGTCCTCTGCTGGCGCGGAGAAAAGATGGGGGAATGGTTACAAGAATTCATTCATGAAGCTCCCGCCCACGATTTTCCCATCTTTGCCCCTTATTATGAACTGACACAGGAACAAAAAGATTATTTATGGCATGGACCTAGAAATAAGGCCTGTATAGATTCTTTCTTCAGAATGCTGGAAGAAAATCAATATAAAATACAATATCGTGTGATGCTGGCACGATACCGGGGAAAAACTATTTGTCCTGTCTGCCATGGAACACGCTTGAAAAAAGAAGCCGGTTATGTAAAAGTAGGTGGAAAATCCATTTCTCAACTGGTTGACTTACCTATTCATGACTTAAAAGAATTCTTCCGCACTCTAGAACTAGATGCACATGATACAGCCATCGCCAAACGGATCTTAACGGAAATTACCAACCGCATCAACTTCCTCATGGATGTAGGTTTGGGATATCTTACACTGAACCGTCTCAGCAACTCACTCTCCGGCGGCGAAAGTCAGCGCATCAATCTGGCCACCTCATTAGGCAGCAGCTTGGTAGGCTCACTCTATATTCTAGACGAACCCAGTATCGGATTACACAGCCGTGACACTGACCGGCTGATAAAAGTACTTCGTCAGTTACAGGAACTGGGAAACACCGTAGTAGTGGTAGAACATGATGAAGAAATAATCCGTGCTGCCGATTATATCATTGATATCGGTCCTCAAGCAGGACGTTTAGGAGGACAGATAGTATATCAAGGCAGCATGAACGATCTTCAAAGAAACAGTAATAGTTATACGGTACGCTATTTGTTGGGAGAAGAAAACATAGAGATCCCCCGATGCCATCGTCCGTGGAACAATTATATAGAAATAAAAGGTGCACGTGAAAACAACCTTAAAGGCATTGACGTAAAATTTCCACTGAATGTAATGACGGTAGTTACGGGGGTCAGCGGTTCGGGAAAGAGTACGTTGGTACGTGATGTCTTTTACAAGGCATTGAAACGCGAATATAGTGAAGCTAGCGAACGGCCGGGTGAGTTCATCTCTTTGGAAGGGGATGTACAGCTAGTGAAAGATATTGAATTTGTAGACCAGAATCCTATCGGAAAATCATCACGCAGCAATCCGGTGACCTATGTAAAAGCATACGACGAAATACGCAAACTCTTTGCCGAACAGCCTCTTGCCAAACAAATGGGATATACTGCCGGATATTTCTCATTCAATACCGAAGGCGGTCGTTGTGAGGAATGTAAAGGTGACGGTACGGTAACCGTTGAAATGCAATTTATGGCAGATTTGGTATTAGAATGTGAATCTTGTCATGGAAAACGTTTCAAGAGCGACACACTGGAAGTAAAATTTCAAGATAAGAACATCTATGATATTCTGGAAATGACAGTGAATCAAGCTATCGAATTCTTCACCGAATACAATCAAAAAAAGATAGTGAAAAAACTAACCCCATTACAAGAAGTGGGATTGGGATATATAAAGTTGGGACAAGCCTCCTCCACTCTTTCCGGTGGCGAGAATCAACGCGTAAAACTAGCCTATTTTCTGAGCATAGAGAAAGCACAACCCACTATTTTTGTATTCGATGAACCAACCACAGGTCTACATTTTCATGATATCAAGAAACTGCTGGAAGCATTTGAAGCCTTAATCAGCCGCGGACATACCATTATCATTATCGAGCATAATATGGATGTGATAAAATGTGCCGACCATGTGATTGACCTAGGGCCCGAAGGAGGAAATATGGGAGGAAATCTGGTAGTTGCGGGCACTCCGGAAGAGGTTGCAGCATGTGCGGCATCTTATACGGGACAGTTTTTGAAGGAAAAACTGGCGATGGATTCTCCTGATTGATTTTTTATTCACCGCTGATTGTCCAAACTGACACAAATTATTAAATATGATTATACGCAATATACCACTAGATGATAAATGGGAATTTAAAAGTGATTTATTCCGTTCTGTAAATTTAGCATTTTGTGGTATGATTGCAGAATCATTTTACTAAAAATCTGTTTTAATGTTTTCCGCATTGTCAATCTAAATCTAAACGAAAATATGAGTAAATTTAGAATTGAATTAATAACCTTATAAATCAACAGAATATGAAAAAACTTTTTTTACTACTCTTGCTGTTCCCTTTCCTATTGGGATGTTCACAAAAAGAGAAAGAATTCACCGTTCTTCAATGGAACATTTGGCAAGAAGGAACTGTAATTCCCGGTGGTTACGACGCTATTGTGAATGAAATAGCCCGTCTTCGTCCGGACTTCGTCACATTGAGCGAAGTACGTAATTACGAAAACACCAATTTCACTGCCCGCCTAGTGCAATCATTAAAGGAAAAAGGAGAAACCTATTATTCCTTCTATACCTATGATACAGGTCTGTTAAGCCGATACCCCATCACTGATTCATTAACCGTTTTCCCCGAAAAGAATGACCACGGCAGTATCTATCGCCTTACAGCCGATATGAACGGACAGAAAATAGCAGTCTACACCGCTCATCTTGATTATTTGGATGACGCCTATTATAATGTACGCGGATATGATGGTTCTACTTGGGAAGAAATCCCTATCCCCACTACCGTAGAAGAAGTATTAAAGAGAAATGTAGCCTCACAACGCGATGACGCCATCAGACTATTCATTGAACAGGCAAAAAAAGATCGTGCAGCCGGCTACACCATCATTTTAGGAGGAGATTTTAATGAACCTTCACATCAAGATTGGACTGAAGAGACCAAAGACCTGTATGACCATCATGGCTTTGTAATCCCCTGGACAGTTCCTGTCCTGTTAGACGAAGCCGGATTGAAAGACGCCTATCGAGAATTCTATCCAGATGTATTAAACTATCCCGGCTTCACTTATCCTTCGGATAATCCGGCAAAGCCCGCCGACAAAATAACCTGGGCTCCCAAAGCAGATGAACGCGACCGTATAGATTACATTTGGTATTATCCCGAAAAGGGGTTGAAAGTGAAAGACGCCGCCATTTTCGGTCCGAAAAATTCTATAGTCCGTGCACAGCGTGTTCAGGAAACATCTAAAGACAAGTTTATAGAACCATTGGGCGTATGGCCTACAGACCATAAAGGAGTACTGGTTACTTTCCAATATCCCGCCAAATAATATCGTTTTTCCCAATATTTCTGTTATCTTTGTCCAATAACCTAATTTATTATCCTATGACCAAATGTACACATAAACAGTTAATGACCGCCTGTATGTTAGCAGGCACATTGATGTTGGGAGCATGTACCGGTACTCCCCCTGTAACAAAAGAGGTATCCATTGTACCCATAACCAACCATCTGGAGGAAACAAACGGTGCTTTTGTATTGAAAAGTAATACCTCCATCGGTGTTATTGACGCCGAACTAATTCCCGCAGCCGAGTATTTGGCCGATATGCTTTCCAGAGCCACAGGCTACGACCTTAAAGTCAAAGAAGGCGAAGGAACCATCACCCTTGCCTTGGGTGATGTTCAAGGAAAAGAAGGAGCTTATACCCTGACAGCCGAGAGCGATAAGGTCAACATTACAGGTAACTCTTACGGAGGTGTCATTGCAGGTATCGAATCACTCAGACAGCTGTTTCCCCCGCAAATAGAATCTAAGGAAATTGTTAAAGGTACAGACTGGGCCATACCGGCCGTTAACATTCAAGATGCCCCCCGCTTTGAATGGAGAGGCATTATGCTGGACGTATCCCGCCATTTCTACACAATAGGTGAGGTGAAAGAATTACTGGATGTCATGGCCCTTTACAAGATGAATAAATTCCACTGGCATCTTACCGACGACCAAGGATGGCGTATTGAAATCAAGAAATATCCTTTACTGACGGAAAAAGGAGCATGGCGCAAATTCAATTCTCATGATCGCGAATGCATACGTCAGTCAAAGACTAATAACAACCCGGATATGGCAATTCCTGAAGACAAGATACGCATCGTAGAAGGTGACACCTTATATGGAGGCTACTACACTCAGGAAGATATCAAGGATGTCATAGCATACGCCAAAATACGAGGCATAGATATTATTCCCGAAATTGATATGCCGGGACACATGCTGGCAGCTGTAAGTAACTATGAAGGTGTTTCCTGTTTTAACGAAACCGGTTGGGGAAGCGTCTTCTCCTCACCTGTTTGTCCGGGGAAAGACTCCGCATTGGAATTCTGCAAGAATATTTATACAGAACTGATAGCCCTTTTCCCCTATAAGTATGTACATATAGGAGGTGACGAAGTAGAAAAAACTAATTGGAAAAAATGTCCGGACTGTCAGAAACGTATGCATGACAATAATCTGAAAACTGAAGAAGAACTGCAATCATGGTTCATTCATGACATGGAGAGATTCTTTAACGAGAAAGGCAAAGAAATGATAGGCTGGGATGAAATCATTGAAGGCGGATTGTCTAAAACAGCTACCGTAATGTGGTGGCGCAGCTGGGTAAAAGATGCAGCAACCAAGACAACAGCACAAGGCAACCCTGTCATTTTCACTCCTAACGGACAATTTTATTTGGATTATGCAGAAGATAAGAACTCTATGGCAAGTATTTATAATCTGGATACGACAGACAACCTGACCTCCGAGCAGCAGTCGCTGATTTTAGGAGTGCAGGGAAATATTTGGTGCGAATGGATTCCTTCCAACGCACGTATGCAATATATGGCTATTCCACGTTTGCTGGCTATTGCCGAACTAGGTTGGAGCAAACCGGAGCAAAAAGATTGGAGTGCCTTCCAACAACGCCTGTCTGATCAGTTTGAACGTCTCAATATCATGGGTATCAATTACCGTATACCCGATTTGGAAGGCTTTAATGCCGTCAACGCCTTTATCGGTGAAGGAGCCATCAATGTAACTTGCCTTGACCCCACTGCGGAAATTCACTATACCACTGATGGCAGTACTCCTACTTTACAATCTCCCATATATGAAGGTCCCATCAAAGTGACTGAAACCACAGACTTTACTTTCTGCACCTTCCGCCCTAATGGAAAGAAAGGTGACATAGTCAAGACCCGTTTCATCAAAAGTGAATATACTCCCTCTGTAACTGCCGCTCCTTCCAATCCGGGTTTGAAAGCTACATGGCACGAATTTAAAGGAAATAAATGCAGTGAAATAGAAAAAGCTCCGGTCAATGGTACTTATCCAGTGGAAGATGTTATGATTCCTAAAAAAGTAAAAGGAAATATCGGACTGATTATCAAAGGATATTTCAATGCTCCTCAAGACGATATCTACACTTTTGCACTCCTATCCGATGATGGTAGTACATTAACTATAGACAGTGAACAGATAGTAGACAATGACGGACCTCACGGGCCTAAAGAAATAGTGGGGCAAAAAGCATTGGCAAAAGGATATCATCCAATGGAATTACGTTATTTCGACCAAAACGGAGGACAACTGAAATTAAAAGTAACAGGTAGTGATGGTAAAGAAATTCCGTTCACGCATCTCTATGCGCATTAATCTCACATAAAAAGTTTTTCACCACAGATTATACAGATTTACATAGATTGAATTTCAATGAATTCTCCCATTCAATAATCTGCGTAATCTGTGGTGGAATTAAATCAATCAGAAATAAACCCCGAATCCTATCTTGAATCCTAATTTACTAAATTCTGAAGTATCACTAAAACTCAAGTCATAATATACAGACGGTTCAATAGTCACATTTCTACCCAAGAAAAAAGCATATCCGACTTCCGGTGTCAAACAAACCAGATTCTTTTTAAATCCTACACAAGAAAGGTGTTTATACGCCATTCCTAGTCCTCCATAAATACCGCAACTGGAAAAATAATAACGTCCCTGTGCACCAATACTGGTTTCATCCATTCCATGTTCTACATAATTGCCTTTAAAATTCAGCAACACAGCCACATTATCGGCTACAAATGCGCCGCCGGTTAAAGCAAAACCAAAATTTGTTCCTTCATTCTTGCTATGAGATAGGTCAAGCCCTGTCAATGAAGCATTCACATACCATACATCCTTCTCAAATTGAGCATGTGCACTCAGTGCAGTCATTACCAACAGCATCAAGCTGACTAAAATTTTCTTCATAATGTTGTCGTTTAATAGTTATTTTTTGTTTTCCAAATCACGTTCACGTCTTTCCTCCGCCTTTTCTTTCTTACGAAGGACAATCCATAACAACGCTATAATCATATAGGATAAACCTACTGTGAGATACTTTTCCGTATCACTTATTTCCGTATTGCGCGGAATAAAATAAACGGCCATCGCCGTAGTATAAACCAATAAAGCTACAGGCAACCAAATCGATTTTCTATATTTTTTCATAAACTATGCTGTTTTGTTTCCTATACCAACTTGCAAACCCTATAGCGGCTACCAACGTACAAAGACTACCAATTATATAAGATACATAATCCGAAAACGCTAATCCTTCGGGGGCTATGCAAATATAAGTAGAACATACAGCCGTCATAAACAGGGCAGGAAACAAGGTGATATAATAATTCTTTTTCGCACGTACTAGAAAAACAGTGACCGCCCACAAAGTAAACACAGACAAAGCCTGATTACACCAGGCAAAATAACGCCATATCATATCAAATCCCGCCGCATCACGCTGACTGTACAATAATATACCGATAGTTACCGCAAAAATAGGAATACAAATCAATAAACGTTTCGCTATACTTTTTTGTTCCAAATGCATAAAATCGGCAACAATCAAACGAGCTGAACGCAAAGCGGTATCTCCACTGGTAATAGGAGCGGCAATTACCCCCAGTACAGCCAATAAACCTCCTATCGTACCCAACCATTCCTTGGTTATGCTGTCCACAATAATCGAAGCATTACTCTCCTCCATACCATTTTGATGAAAAAAATAAGTAGCGGCAGCAGCCCAAATCAATGCCACTATCCCTTCGGTCACCATCGCTCCATAAAAAATAGGACGACCATACTTCTCATTCTTCATACAACGTGCCATCAGTGGAGATTGTGTGGCATGAAAGCCACTGATGGCCCCACAAGCAATAGAAACAAACATTATAGGAAAAATTGGTAATCCGGCAGGATGGGTATTATGCAGCCCGTCCGTAATTTCGGGCAATGCCGGATGATTCCATAACAACATCACCAAAATCCCCACTGCCATAAACAATAAAGCAATGGCAAACAATGGATATATTTTTCCTATAATCTTATCTACCGGCAACAATGTAGCCAACATATAATAGAAAAACACAACAATAATCCAAAAAGTAACATCCATATACTCCGGAGTAAGTTTGGCAAGCAATCCGGCTGGTCCTGCCACAAAAACCGCTCCGACTAATATCATCAGCACAACCGTAAAACCACGCATTAACTGCTTTGTGGGAAGCCCTAAATAACGACCGATAATTTCCGGCAAACTCTCGCCCTCATGCCGAATGGAAAGCATTCCGGACAAATAATCGTGTACCGCCCCGGCAAAAATGGTACCTAAAACAATCCACAAATAAGACGCCGTACCAAACTTCGCTCCCATTATAGCACCGAAAATAGGTCCTAAGCCGGCTATATTCAAAAATTGAATCATAAAAATCTTCCAAGTAGGAAGTGGAATAAAGTCAACACCATCCGCCATGGTCAGGGCAGGTGTCTTCCTAATCTTGTCAGGACCGAACACACGTTCCACATAACTTCCATACAAAAAGTATCCGCCTACAAGAACCAATAATGCAATAATAAAGGTTATCATATTCTATTTTTTGTTTTGTTGGGGCAAAAGTAACGAATTAATTGATTACTTCGTATCTTTGCCCTAAAATTAAAGTAAATGCGAACATTCTTTATAACTTTATTACTAGTCATAGTGAGTTTCTTATCAGTTTTCTCACAACCTAAATATGAAATCCGTGCCACCTGGCTCACTACGCTTGGAGGAATGGACTGGCCTCGTAACAAGGCAATAAACGCATCAGGCATCCGGCGTCAGCAAAAAGAATTATGTGATATACTGGATCGTCTGAAAGCCGCCAATTTCAATACGGTATTGTTGCAAACCCGTCTGCGCGGAGATATGATTTATCCTTCCGCCATAGAAACTTTCGCCGAATCACTGACAGGTAGCACAGGAGGGAATCCCGGATATGACCCTTTGGCTTTCGCCATCGGAGAATGCCACAAACGAGGCATGGAACTACATGCATGGATTGTTACGATTCCTGCCGGAAATACCCGTCAAGTACAATTGCAAGGACGTAGCTCCGTAGTACGGAAAAACCGGACAATTTGCAAACTTTATAAAGGTAACTGGTACTTGGACCCGGGAAATCCGGGAACCAAAGAATATCTGTCATGCATAGTAAAAGAAATAACTTCCCGTTATGATATAGACGGCATTCATTTCGATTACATCCGCTACCCCGAGCAAGCCGATAACTTTCCTGACAAGGACACCTACCGGAAATACGGTAAAGGTAAGGAGTTGAAACAATGGCGGCGTGATAATATCACAGATATTGTGCATAGGCTCTATACCGACATCAAGACTATCAAACCCTGGGTGAAAGTCAGCAGTTCCCCTATTGGCAAATACCGAGATACCAACCGATACCCCTCCCGTGGATGGAACGCTTATCATGTAGTTTACCAAGATGCTCAGAAATGGCTAAAAGAAGGTATTCATGATGCATTGTTCCCGATGATGTATTTTCAGGGAAATAATTTCTATCCTTTTGCATTGGATTGGAAAGAGAATTGTGGTAACCGCTGGATAATACCTGGTTTGGGCATTTATTTCCTCTCTCCCAACGAACAAAATTGGCCGTTGGACGAAATAGTCCGCCAACTTTATTTCACCCGTCAGATAAAACTAAACGGACAAGCCTATTTCCGCAATCGTTTTCTATTAAACAACACCAAAGGCATTTGGGACGAACTCCAAGAGAATTTCTATACCACTCCGGCATTGATTCCCCCAATGACCTGGATGGACAGCATCCCCCCATCCACTCCGGCCATGCCTTCCCTGCAACTGTTGCCGGACGGAAAAATGCACATGAGCTGGCAGATTTCCACAGATAACAACGGAGGTCTTGTCACCTATCATCTTTATGCCTCAGATACCTATCCAGTAGATATCACAGATGCCGGAAACTTACTGGAAACCTATCTCACCCATACGGAATACGAATATACCCCTATTTCACCTTGGCGACAAAAACGTTATTTTGCCGTAACTGCTGCCGACCGTTTCGGAAACGAAAGCGCTCCCTTGGAACTGAATGCAATTTCAGAAACAGACATGCCTTTACTAAATGACGGAGATATTCTCACCCTGCCTGAAATAAAAGAAGCAAAAACAGTGAAAATATTTACTGCTACCGGTGAAGAAATAAAATATTTTGTTTATGCACCCCAAATGTCCATAGCCTCATTACCTGGCGGATTCTATACAGTATATATCTTGAATAATGCAGGAGCACAAACCTTTGTCGGAACAATCGTAAAATAAAAAATGCAAACTGTTTCTTTGGTATGACACATTATGTCGTAGCAGATGCCCGGCTCTCAAAAAGTTTGTCTGCCGGGAATATCCATCTTTGTTGTTAAGTTATAATCTGATAAAACTTTACATACTGTTATTTTTCGTTTCCGCACTGCAATGTTTTTTGTCCCGTCACCGCATTATGCTGATATACAGCGATATATGGTGACGTAATTTTCTGTATCCCCACAAAGTGTTTTTTTCGTTTTTCCTTGCGGAAGCCAGCTCGTCAGATGCCAATTGTCATATTGGATACATAATCTTGATATATTTACGGCAGTATCCGTGCAAGAAGAGTGCACCATCTGTACCATCACTCAGGTGAACAGGCCCTGTCATTCGGGTGAAGAGCCGTTGTCACCTGTGTGAAACCGCCGCTTCACACAGGTGAAGCAATAAAGCCATAAAGCTGTTTTCATGGTAACATACTGCCGGCAAGGTACATCTGTTGGAATTTTGCCGCTATGGGTGCGATGATCGCAATGTTGTACATTGACCGCGATTACCTACCGTTTCGGGGCCTTTATAGATATTTTCACACCGGAACATACTGGTAATGAAGACGATGAAGTGACGGGGAAATTTTATATTTCACGTTAAATTAGGCTGTGTTTTCTTTTATAGTCTTTAAGATATTTGATATTAATAGAGGTGGTTGTACTATGCGTCTTTCTTTATGGCGTTATATTGATAAGGCATTGTAACATATAAATAATGTATGATATCAATGTCAGTTCGATATAAATATTAAATTTACTCGTCTAAAAAATAAGAGTATAGCAATAAATCTAAAACAGGAACGGCAATAATATGGAAACAGAATAAATCTCTTCTCCTCTTTTATTTTCATAAAACTCAAGGCTATAAGCAAAATAATAACTATTTTTGCACATTCAATTGAATAAAATATATAACTCATGAGCAATCAACGATACATGCAGCGCGGTGTGTCAGCATCCAAGGAAGATGTGCACAACGCCATTAAGAACATTGACAAAGGTATTTTTCCACAAGCTTTTTGTAAAATCATCCCCGATATTCTAGGCGGAGATCCTGAATATTGCAACATTATGCACGCTGATGGTGCAGGCACCAAATCATCACTGGCTTATTTGTATTGGAAAGAAACCGGCGATTTAAGCGTATGGAAAGGCATTGCACAAGATGCACTGATTATGAACATCGATGACTTGTTGTGTGTAGGTGCAGTAGATAATATTCTGGTTTCATCAACTATCGGCCGTAATAAGCTACTCGTTCCGGGTGAAGTAATTTCCGCTATCATCAACGGAACGGATGAACTGTTGGCCGAACTTCGCGAAATGGGTGTAGGCGTATACGCTACTGGAGGCGAGACTGCTGATGTAGGTGACTTGGTTCGTACCATCATCGTAGATTCTACCGTAACATGCCGCATGAAACGTACCGATGTCATTAACAATGCCAATATTCGCCCGGGTGACGTCATCATAGGTCTGGCATCTTACGGACAGGCTACTTATGAAAAAGAATACAACGGAGGCATGGGCAGCAATGGACTCACCAGCGCCCGCCACGACGTGTTCGCAAAATACTTGGCTGAGAAATATCCCGAAAGCTATGACAAGGCAGTACCTGAAGAACTAGTATACAGTGGCAATTTGAAGCTGACCGATACTGTAGAAGGAAGTCCGCTGGATGCAGGAAAGCTGGTACTCTCACCTACCCGTACCTATGCTCCGGTAGTGAAGAAATTACTGGATGCGCTCCGACCTGAAATTCACGGAATGGTTCACTGCTCAGGCGGTGCTCAAACCAAAGTCCTGCACTTTATAGGAAACAATTGCCGTGTAGTAAAGGACAACCTGTTCCCTGTCCCCCCTCTGTTCAAAACCATCAAGGAACAAAGCGGCACCGATTGGGAAGAAATGTACAAAGTATTTAATATGGGCCACCGCCTGGAAGTTTACCTCTCACCCGAACATGCCGAAGAGGTGATCGCCATCAGCAAGTCATTCAATATTGACGCGAAGATTGTGGGACGTATAGAAGAAAGTGACAAGAAGGAACTAATTATCAAAAGTGAGTTTGGAGAATTCAAATACTGACAAGCAATATTATAATAACGCTTCCAAGCATGCTACATTAAAAAAAGATTTTTTTATGGCATGGGAGCAATAATATGCTCATTAGTTACAATTGATACAATACGCGAGTTGTATTTCATCTCTACCGCATGGGGTCATGAAACAACTTGGCATGACATACTATATATAGTAAGAAAAGTACTTGCCATACTTGGGTGGATATTACTCACTTGGTATGTCGCAAATAAATGTTTAGAAAAGAATGGCAGAAAACAATAATACATTACTTGAGAAATTAGACGGGTTAGTGGCTCGCTTTGAGGAAGTTTCCACCCTCATTACAGACCCTAATGTCATAGCTGACCAAAAACGTTATGTCAAGCTCACCAAGGAATACAAGGACTTGAATGACATCATGAAAGCCCGTAGAGAATATATACAATGCCTGAATGGACTGGAAGAGGCCAAACAAATCATGACTAACGAATCCGACCCGGAGATGAAAGAAATGGCACGCGAAGAGGCAAATCTCTGCGAAGTCCGCATTCCAGAACTGGAAGAGGAAATCAAACTACTACTCGTTCCTGCGGATCCGCAAGATGACCGAAATGCTATTCTGGAAATACGCGGTGGTACGGGAGGTGATGAAGCCGCCATTTTTGCAGGTGACCTGTTCCGTATGTACTCCAAATACTGCGAGACAAAAGGTTGGAAACTGGAAGTATCCAGCGCCAATGAAGGAGCAGCAGGAGGTTTTAAGGAAATTATCTGCTCCGTAACCGGAGATAAAGTATATGGCACTTTGAAATATGAATCGGGCGTACATCGTGTACAACGTGTACCAGCCACCGAAACCCAAGGACGTGTACATACTTCAGCCGCATCAGTCGCCGTTTTACCCGAAGCAGAGCCTTTTGATGTGGAAATCAACGAAGGGGAAATCAAGTGGGACACTTTCCGAAGCGGTGGTGCCGGCGGACAGAACGTAAATAAGGTGGAATCCGGAGTACGCCTGCGCTACAACTGGAAGAATCCCAACACCGGGATAGTAGAGGAAATCCTGATAGAATGTACCGAAACCCGTGACCAGCCGAAGAATAAAGAACGAGCCCTTTCTCGCCTGCGTACCTTTATATATGATAAAGAACACCAAAAGTACATTGACGACATTGCCAGCAAACGCAAAACGATGGTATCTACCGGAGACAGATCGGCAAAAATACGTACCTACAATTATCCACAAGGACGTATCACCGACCACCGCATCAACTATACCATTTACAATTTGGCCGCCTTTATGGATGGAGACATTCAAGACTGTATCGACCATTTGACTGTAGCCGAGAATGCAGAACGTTTGAAAGAGAGCGAATTATAATTAAAATATCGTAAACCATAAACTGTAAATATAATAATGAACAAGCAACAATTATTTGAAAATATCCAAAAGAAAAAATCATTCCTCTGTGTAGGGCTAGATACCGACATAAAGAAAATTCCCGAACATCTGTTAAAAGAAGAAGACCCGATTTTCGCCTTCAATAAAGCTATCATTGACGCTACTGCCCCTTATTGCATCGCCTATAAACCCAATCTGGCCTTTTATGAAAGCATGGGCGTAAAAGGATGGATCGCTTTCGAAAAGACTGTATCCTACATCAAGGAAAACTATCCCGACCAATTCATCATTGCCGATGCAAAACGTGGCGATATTGGAAACACTTCGGCTATGTATGCCCGCACATTCTTTGAAGAGCTGGACATTGACTCAGTCACCGTAGCTCCTTACATGGGTGAAGACAGCGTGACTCCCTTCCTGAGTTACGAAGGCAAATGGGTAATCCTGCTAGCACTTACCAGCAACAAGGGTTCCCACGACTTCCAGCTGACCGAAGACACCAACGGCGAACGCCTTTTCGAAAAAGTATTGCGCAAATCACAAGAATGGGCCAACGATGAAAACATGATGTATGTAGTAGGCGCCACACAAGGACGTGCTTTCGAAGACATCCGTAAAATTGTCCCCAACCACTTCCTGCTTGTACCTGGAATCGGTGCACAAGGAGGTTCTCTAGAGGAAGTCTGCAAATATGGCATGAATAGTACCTGTGGACTTATTGTTAATTCAAGCCGTGCCATTATCTATGCGGATAAAACTGAGAATTTTGCGACTGTAGCAGGACAAGAAGCTCAGAAAGTCCAGGCACAGATGGAGAAAATAATGTGCCAATAAAACAATGTGCTAATATGCAAATTATCAGGTAGATACATAGCGTAGTACATTGGTTTATTAGCATATCAGCACACTGAATAATCATTCCCCATGAGTGACCGAAAAATTATAAATGACCCCGTCTTCGGGTTTATCAACATCCCGAAGGGGTTACTATATGACATTGTATGTCACCCATTGCTGCAACGTCTTACCCGCATCAAGCAACTGGGCCTGTCCTCTGCTGTATATCCGGGAGCACAACATACCCGTTTCCAACACTCATTAGGTGCTTTCCACTTAATGAGTGAAACTATCAAACACCTTACCGCCAAAGGTAACTTCATCTTTGACAGCGAAGCGGAAGCCGTACAAGCTGCCATCCTGTTACACGACATCGGACACGGTCCCTTCTCCCATGTGCTGGAAAACACATTGGTAGGAGGTGTTTCACATGAAGAAATCTCCTTGATGCTGATGGAACGAATAAACAAGGACATGAAAGGTCAACTCAATCTTGCCATACAGATATTCAAAGATGAATATCCCAAGAAATTCCTGCACCAACTGGTCAGCGGCCAATTGGATATGGATCGTTTGGACTATTTGCGGCGTGACAGTTTCTATACCGGTGTATCCGAAGGCAATATCGGGTCCGCCCGCATCATCAAAATGCTTGATGTAAAAGACGATCACCTGGTAGTAGAGTCTAAAGGTATTTACTCCATCGAAAATTTCCTGATGTCCCGCCGCCTGATGTACTGGCAGGTATATCTGCACAAGACATCCGTTGCCAGTGAAAAAATGCTGATCAACACTCTGACACGAGCAAAGGAATTAGCTTTACGTGGCGTGGAGCTGTTCGCCTCACCCGCTTTAAGATTCTTTTTATACCACTCTATTGATAAAAAAGAATTTTATAACAGCCCGGATTGTCTTGAAAATTTTATTCAATTAGATGATAATGATATATGGACCGCACTGAAAGTTTGGAGCAATCACAGCGATGTGGTATTGTCCACTCTGAGCCGTGGAATGATTAACAGGAGACTATTCAAAGTAGAGGTGACCTCCTCTTCTATCACAAAAACGCGAAAAGAAGAAATTCTTTCGAGGATAAGTAAACAACTGAATATCAACAAAAAAGAAGCAAAATACTTCCTATCTATATCCAGTATAGAAAACAATATGTATAAAAAGGAGGATGACAGTATTGAAATCATCTATAAAGATGGCAGCACCTGTGATATAGCCAAGGCTTCAGATATGCTCAACATCTCTCTCCTCTCCCGAAAAGTCAAGAAATATTATATATGTTACCTGCGTTCCGAAAACGACGGACATTAAATAATTAGCGAATTGTACGGATATATAAAAAAAAAATGCGTAATTTGCATAATTAATGATGTGTTTACACTAACATGTAACACGCAAGTAACAAAACTGAAACATTTAGAACATAAAGAATTAGACAGTATTATGGAGTTCTCAGCTAAACAAATTGCGGAATACATCCAGGGAATTATTGTTGGCGATGAAAACGCAACTGTGCATACTTTTGCTAAAATAGAGGAAGGCGTGCCGGGAGCGATTTCTTTTCTTTCAAATCCTAAGTATACTCATTACATTTACGATACTCAGTCTACCATTGTGTTGGTAAACAAAGATTTCGTTCCCGAGCAAGAAGTAAAAGCTACCTTAATCAAGGTAGACAACGCCTACGAAAGCCTGGCTAAATTACTGACGCTCTATGAAATGAGCAAACCTAAAAAGACCGGTATAGATCCGCTGGCATACGTTGCCCCCACTGCGAAGTTGGGGAAGGATGTATATATCGCTCCGTTTGCCTGCGTAGGCGATGGTGCTGAGATTGGGGACAACACTTCCCTCCATCCGCACGCTACTGTAGGAAGTCATGCCAAAGTAGGTAATAATTGTACACTTTATCCACATGCCACTATCTATCACGACTGCTTGGTAGGAAACAACTGTACCCTGCATGCAGGCTGCGTAATCGGTGCTGATGGATTCGGATTCGCACCTTCTCCCGAAGGGTACGAAAAAATTCCACAAATAGGCATTGCCATCATAGAAGATAATGTGGAGATTGGTGCTAATACTTGCGTAGATCGTGCCACCATGGGTGCCACCATTGTACATAAAGGGGTGAAACTGGACAACCTGATCCAGATAGCACACAATGTGGAAGTAGGAAGCCACACTGTCATGGCATCACAGGTGGGTATTGCAGGTTCTACCAAAGTAGGTGAATGGTGTATGTTTGGCGGACAAGTAGGACTAGCCGGACATATTAAGATAGGTGACAAGGTAGGTATCGGCGCACAAGCAGGCGTTCCCGGCAACGTGAAATCCAACGAGCAAATTCTAGGCACTCCGGCCATCGACGCCAAGAATTTCATGAAATCATCGGCCGTATACAAAAAACTACCCGAAATGTACGCCACACTGAACGCCATGCAGAAAGAGATAGAAGAATTAAAAAAACAACTAAATAAATAAACCCCATGTTGAAACAGAAGACATTAAGAGGCAGTTTTTCTTTAAATGGAAAAGGCCTTCACACCGGAGTAAACTTGACGGTGACATTCAATCCTGCACCGGACAACCACGGGTATAAAATCCAACGAATTGATCTTGAAGGACAACCAATAATTGATGCCGTAGCAGAAAATGTAGGTGATACCACCCGCGGCACTGTGCTGATGAAAAACGGAATAAAAGTAAGTACAGTAGAACATGCTTTGGCAGCTCTTTATGCAGCTGGTATAGACAACTGCCTGATTCAGGTAAGCGGTCCCGAATTCCCTATTCTGGACGGCAGTGCTAAAGCGTATGTAGAAAATATACAGCGTGTAGGAATCGAAGAACAGAATGCTGTCAAGGATTACTATATTATAAAATCAAAAATCGAATTTAGGGACGAGGAAACCGGATCTTCCATCATTGTTCTTCCGGACGAAAATTTCAGTGTGAACGCACTGATCTCTTATCAGTCTAAAATACTGTCCAATCAGTTCGCCACACTGGAAGACATGGCTAAATTCCCCACCGAGGTAGCTTCCGCGCGTACCTTTGTATTCGTCCGCGAAATAGAACCATTGCTGGGTGCCGGACTGATCAAGGGAGGCGATCTGGACAACGCCATCGTAATTTACGAAAAAGAGATGAGCCAAGAAAATTATGACAAGCTGGCCGATGTCATGGGTGTTCCCCACATGGACGCCACCAAACTGGGCTATATCAATCATATCCCTCTGGTATGGGACAACGAACCGGCACGTCACAAGCTACTGGATATCATCGGTGACTTGGCACTGATAGGCAAGCCCATCAAAGGCCGTATCATCGCCACCCGTCCTGGGCACACCATTAATAACAAGTTTGCCCGCCAAATACGCAAAGAAATCAAACTTCACGAAATACAGGCCCCATCCTATAACTGCAATGAATCCCCCATCATGGACGTAAACCGCATTCGCGAGCTGCTCCCGCACCGTTATCCGTTCCAGTTGGTGGACAAAGTCGTTGCCATCGGCGCGAACCACATTGTCGGTGTGAAAAATGTAACAGCCAACGAACCTTTCTTCCAGGGACATTTTCCGCAGGAACCTGTCATGCCTGGTGTACTTCAAGTAGAGGCCATGGCACAATGCGGCGGTCTGCTTGTTTTGAACTCAGTGGATGAACCCGAAAGGTACTCCACCTACTTCATGAAGATAGACGGAGTGAAGTTCCGTCAGAAAGTAGTGCCGGGAGACACTTTATTGTTCCGTGTTGAATTGTTGGCTCCTATCCGCCGGGGCATCTCCACAATGAAAGGATATGTGTTTGTAGGCGAGAAAGTAGTCTGCGAAGCCGAGTTTATGGCACAAATAGTAAAAAATAAATAACCACTAAAAAAACAACATGATTAGTCCATTAGCATATATACATCCCGAGGCAAGAATTGGTGAGAATGTAGAAATCGGTCCTTTTGTGTTTATCGACAAGAATGTAGTTATCGGCGATAACAACACAATCATGCCTAACGCCAATATACTGTATGGCTCACGCATAGGGAACGGCAACACCATTTTTCCGGGAGCTGTTATAGGCGCTATTCCCCAGGATTTGAAATTCCGCGGTGAAGAAACGACTGCCGAAATAGGTGATAACAACACCATTCGCGAGAATGTAACCATCAATCGTGGTACAGCGGCTAAAGGCAAAACCATAGTGGGCAGTAACAACCTGTTGATGGAAGGGGTACACGTAGCACATGATGCCATCATAGGCAGCGGTTGCATCATAGGCAATGCCACCAAGATGGCAGGTGAAATTATCATTGATGATAACGCCATTATCAGCGGTGCCGTATTGATGCACCAATTCTGCCGGGTAGGCGGTTATGTAATGGTACAGGGCGGTTCACGTTTCAGCAAGGACATTCCTCCTTATATTATAGCGGGGCGCGAACCCATCGCCTACGCAGGAATCAATATCGTAGGACTCCGCCGCCGCGGATTCTCTAATGAACTAATAGAGAATATACACAACACCTATCGCATTATTTATCAAAATGGTATGAACGTTACCGATGCCTTGGAACAAGTACGCAAAGAAATACCTATGAGCAAAGAAATAGAATATATTATTTCTTTCATAGAAAATTCTCAAAGAGGTATCATCAGATAACAAAGTTTTTTATAACTTTACTGCACGAAAAAAAAGTTATATAGTATATACAGTAAAATATATGATTTACAGATTTACAATAATCTCTGACGAAGTCGATGATTTTATAAGAGAAATAAAGATAGACTCGGAAGCAACTTTCTTTGATTTGCACGAAGCGATATTGAAAGCGGCAGGATATAAAGATGACCAGATGACCTCTTTCTTCATTTGTGATGACGACTGGGAGAAAGATCAAGAAATCACACTGGAAGATATGGGAAGTAGTTCGGAAGAAGACAGCTACATCATGAGAGAAACCCGCTTGAGTGATTTGGTGGAAGACGAAAAGCAAAAATTGCTGTATGTATTCGACCCGCTGGCAGAACGAGTGTTTTTCATTGAACTATCGGAAATCATCACCGGCAAAGACCTTGACAAAGCAGTATGTTCGCGCAAAGCTGGAGAAGCCCCTAAACAAACCGTCGACTTTGACGAAATGATGGCAAAAAGCAATAGCGGAAATCTGGATATAGACGAGAATTTTTATGGTGATCAAGACTTCGATATGGAAGACTTTGATCCCGAAGGATTTGATATGGGCGGTGCCTCCTCACCGGACCCTTATGAGCAAGAAAACTATTAATCTTAACGGGGGCGGACGTTAAACGTCTGCCCCTCTCTTTTTATAAACACCATGCCTGACACCCTTATCGTCCTTATCGGCCCTACCGGTGTAGGAAAGACCGAACTAAGCCTTTCCATTGCCGAACACTTCCGGACTTCCATTGTCTCGGCAGATTCACGCCAATTATATGCAGACCTGAAGATAGGAACTGCCGCCCCTACTCCCAAGCAACTGGCGCGTGTTCCTCATTACTTTGTCGGAACATTACAACTAACAGATTATTACAGCGCCGCACAATACGAAGCAGATGTGTTAGCACAACTGGAAATCCTGTACCAAAACCATGACACTGTAATACTGACCGGAGGTTCCATGATGTATATAGATGCCATCTGCAAAGGCATAGATGATATCCCCACTGTAGACAACGAAACACGCCAGCTGATGCTACACCGTTACGAACAAAAAGGACTGGACACTCTTTGCGCCGAACTAAAGCTGCTGGACCCCGAGTATTACAAAATAGTGGATCTGAAAAATCCCAAACGAGTAATACATGCATTGGAAATATGCTACATGACTGGAAAAACTTATACTTCTTTTCGTACCCGCACTCACAAGGAACGCCCTTTCCGCATCATCAAGATAGGACTAACTCGCGACCGCGAAGAATTGTATGACCGCATCAACCGCCGCGTGGACATCATGATGCAGGACGGCTTGTTGGAAGAAGCCCGGCAGGTATATCCTTTCCGGCATCTGAACTCGCTCAATACCGTAGGATACAAAGAAATATTCAAGTATCTGGATGGAGAATGGACATTGGAATTCGCTATCGGGAAAATCAAACAAAATTCCCGTATCTACTCTCGTAAACAGATGACCTGGTTCAAACGAGACAAAGACATCGTTTGGTTCCATCCCGACCAGCAAACAGAAATTATGCAATATATTCATTCAGTTAACCACTAATTACAATCATGAAAAAATTACTAACCTTCATCATGGCTTGCGTCATCAGCCTGGGTGTAACCGCCCAAATCTCGAAAGAAGCATTTGAGAAATGGCATCAAAACAAGTATTCCATGTTCATCCACTTCGGTCTTTATTCCGAACTGGGAGGCGTATGGGAAGGCAGCCCCGTCACCCGAGGATACAGTGAACAAATCCAGTCGTTTGCGGGAATCTTCAGTGATTGGTATGGAGATACCGCTCTGCGTTTCAATCCCACCCTGTTCGATGCAGACGCTATTGTGTCACTGGCCAAAGAAGCCGGTATGCGCTCCATCATCATTACCACCAAGCATCACGACGGTTTCTGTATGTTCCGTACAGCCACCACCGACTATAATTCATACGATGCCACCCCTGGCAAACGCGACTTTATAAAAGAGATGGCGGAAGCTTGCAAACGTGGCGGAATCAACTTCGGCATCTATTTCTCACTGATAGACTGGCATTTTCCACAAGCCTATCCCATCTCCAGCCATAACTGTGATTTCATCACCCCACAACACCATGAATTCACCAAAGCACAAGTTACCGAACTGTTGACCAACTACGGTCCCATTTCTGAACTTTGGTTTGACATGGGTTCCAACACTCCTGAACAAAGCAAAGAACTGTATCAACTAGTGCACAGATTGCAACCAGACTGTATGGTAAGCGGCCGGTTGGGCAACGATCAGTATGACTTCAGTGTCATGGCAGACAACACATATCCCGAAGGCTCTTTGCAGACCGCATGGCAAACAGCAGCTTCCATGTTCGATGAAACCTGGAGCTACCGTTCCTGGCAAAAAAGGGGGGACGTTCACACCAAAGCGATGGAAAAACTGCGCAGCCTGATCAATGTAGTTTCCCATGGTGGAAACTTCCTGCTGAACATCGGTCCCAAAGGCGACGGTTCCGTAGTACCCTTTGAAAGAGAAGTGCTGAAAGAAATCGGTATCTGGTTGAAGAAAAACGGTGAAGCCATTTATGGTACAGAAGCCTCTCCTTTCCGCGAGCAATTCGAATGGGGAACCATTACCCGCAAAGGCAATAACCTCTACCTCATCTTATCGGGCAACCGTCCTGCCGATGATAAAATCACTTTGAACATACCGGGATGCAAACTGCAAAAAGCAGACATTAAAGCGATTCAGAAAGGACAGGAGATGATCTTCACACTGCCCGCCGACGCATATGGAAAAGATATCCAAGTGATTTGCGCCACGTTCGACCAACCGGTGAAACCACAACCTATAGCTGCACAGCGCACTCCTAATTATAGTTATTCCTGTTTCGATTATTACAGCAACTACCGCAGTACGGTGAGCTATCAATGGAGCATCAACAAATCCAACCTCAACGCATTGGAATTTACCTATACTCCGCAGGAGAACGGTAAGGAATTACTGGTTGAAGTAGATGGAACACCTTACACAGTAACCCTTGACGCAAGCAAGGCACAGGCACTAAACCTATCTTCCAAGGCCGTATGGGGTCAGCGTTACTTCTGCGGGCCGGGCAGCGGATTGTTCGATGCTCCTGCCACCATCCATACTGATCCGGAAAAAGCACCGGTAAGAAAAGGACAATGGAAAGAAGTGAATGAGGAAAAAGCCATGTTCCCCAGCAATATTCTGGAAAGTTACTTCCTAATGCAGCAGGTAGAATCGCCCAAAGCACAAGATATTCTAGTAGATGTAGGTGCTGGAAACGGTATCGAAATCTATCTGAACGGCAAGTCTGTAATGAAACACCTCAACCCTTACCGCTGCAAGTTCCGTGAGGAAAAGGTGCTGCTACCACTTCAAAAAGGCAGTAACCAAATTGTGGTAAGAATATACAACCGCTTTGAAAAAGAAACAGGCTATCTGCTGCGCCCATCAGCGGAACAGGTTATCTACAAACAGAAATTCACTTTGCCGCAAGTGGCAAAAGGGAAAGTTCATACTGTTGTTGTAAAACAGAATAATCTGCCATCCATCCATAAGGACACAGAATTATCCAATCTGAATGTAAAGGCAAAATAAAACTCTGCAATAAATAAAAAGCGAAATGCCTCTCCCCGGATGTTTCTGTCATGAAATGTCCGGGGAAAGTTTTATATAAAGAAAACATCATTCTAGAATTTACTAATAACATTGACAGGTCACATGCATGAAAATCATAATATTCATAAAGTACCCTTCATACAGTCTGTTCCGATATTATGCTTTCTTTCTGTCTGCTTGATAATTCAAAATTACCCCCAGTACCATCAGTACAGAAAGTACAATCCATGCAACATTCAGAAAGATTCCTTTCCATTCCTGCCGGGTAATGAACTGTGAATACAAAGGTCGTATAATCGGAGCTTGAGGATGGTGGAGTTTACAGCGGGACCGATCAATGGCCCTTTGATAATCATCTAAATCAAAAATACAACGCTCATAACATACAACGGCTTGTCCTTTCTCATGCCTCACCGGAATAACCCATGCCTTAACTTCCCGCTCCTCATACTTATGACGGGGCAATGAATCGGTAAATGCAGGAGCTACAGAGAAATGATATTGCTTCTGTTCCTTACGATAGCGGTGTCTGCCCATACTTCGTGTCACCTCACGAGTGACAGTCACACTGCTCCTTCGGGCATAATCCACCTCCAGAGTATCGAAAGTAAAATACAGAGCATTATTCCCCCCATTATATAAATCGGTAACAGCATGATAACGCACCACTTCATCTGCCGAATGAAAAAGCCAGTTCTGTAAAGGAATATTAAAGGCCATACTGGCAGCCGCCATCAATATAAGAAAAGGAATTTTCCATCTTGAAGCAATGATAAAAGCCCCTCCGGCGAGAGTGAGTAACGGAGGGAAAGCATACGTCGTAATTTGTAACCAGCCCCCCGGATTAAAACCAAGAGCAACAGTGAACAAGATTCCTGCTAAAGAAGGAATGAAAAGTAATACCAATAACTTAACGACCCAGTTTTTCATTATTCAATATTAGTTTTGTCTTGCCAAAGATAGTAATATAAATCCAAAAAAAGAATCTGTAAATGCTTACAGCAGCTTACAGATCCTTTTCCACTTTATTCTTGCAAGACGAACACGTTCTTTATTTCTCTAATGCTTTTATTAATTCTTTTTTTACGGTATCCACTCCCGGGAAACCGGTGTATTTTTGAATAATACCCCCTTCTTTATCGACAATAATATAAGTCGGAACCCCCTGTATGCTGAACTGCTTGCTCAGGTAATTCCACTGAGCCGCCGTTACTCGGTAATGCTCTCCATGAATATCCGGAATCATGTTATCCCACGTTTCTTTGGGCGAGTTCTCTCCGGCAATAAAAACATATACAATATCTTTACCTTCAAGATCTTTCTTCATCGGTTTCATCTGTTTCATAGCCATTTTGCAAGGACCGCACCAAGTCGCCCAAAAATCGACCAAAATCACCTTACCCTTAAATTTAGAAGTGATAGAATAAAATAAATCTTCATCTTTTACTTCTCCGGATTCATTAACAGTATAACCTTTCTTTTTCTTATTAGCTTCAATCGTTTCCAAAAGACGGTTGTTCATCCTTGTCAGTCTGCTGAGATAATAAGGATCACTCATCTTCCGTATCTCCTCAAAATCATGTATAGTCAATGGAGTGAAGTCACTGATTTTCTGAGCATATTTCATCATTTTCTGCAGATCGAAAAAAAGTCCTTGCTCTGTACCCAAATATCCGGCTATAATCTTTTTCAAGATATAGTCTTGCTGCATAGAACTGAATTCTTTAAACAAATCATCGTATTTTATTCGCAATTCTCCCATTTTTTCCCGATAGACAGATGTTTTTCCGGCATCTGTATCAGCCTTGAACTCACGTATTATCTCAGCATCTTCAACAGAAACTTTATCGGAAGAGAGAATAAACGCAAATATATCACTCAACTTATCATCCATCTTCACCCTCATATAGCCCATTCCTCTCACCAAATCAGCATAACCATTGGTATAAAGCATGACAGGCGAGTTCAGTATATTCAGCTGCCGGATATAGTCATAGAAATCATCACTCAATTCCGGTTGTTTAAACTTTTGATAAGCTTCACGAGCCGGTAATCCACTGCACTGCACATAAGCATAGGCTAAATTAGAGCTTACACGGGTCAATGTCAAAGTACAAAGCAAATCATTCTGAGCCAATAAAAGATTCCGGTATGCCTGACTTCTTTTCTTATCGGAACAGATAGCAGATTTGGTTTCTTCATATTTTTTCAACCAATAAGCTTTATACTGACCGGCAGTCATATTATATAAATCATTCATATTCCAATGAACCATTCCCCATACATCCATCAAATGTTCATCATCGGTTATCATTTCATCATTCAAAGCCGCCATGGTACCTGAAAAATAGACTTTCTTTCCACCAGCACGCTTCCCTTTCAACAATTTGCTTTCAGAACGACTCAACTCACGCAAGTTGACAGCCATATCCAATTCACCACCGGGAACTAAAAATACATCAAAATAAATATCACGTCCCACAGAAAAACTGACCGTAGTCGGAGTACAAAGTTCAATCTCTGTCCGAAATGTTCCGTCTTCATTCACCTTAATTTCAGTATCCTCAAATTTAGCCGTCAACAAATCACAAGTCCTACAAGAAAACGGAAGTGCATAGTGCTTCTCATAGCCTAACAAACGACCGGTTATCACTGATTTGCCATCTTTCAATTCAGCCTTAGGCAACGGTTCATCGTAATTCAATTTCTGTTTCTTCACATCATCCGATAAATCTAATTCCGGTAATTTTCCATCCAAATGGATTCCCCATACCTTGAAACAATCTTCACAATCGCTTTCAATGAAATCAATCACTTTCACTGTGGGGGGCAATAACGGAAAAATAAGACTAAAAGAAGCTTCGCCGCTATCGGGCATCCAAAATTTTTCACCCAAAGTGATTCCATTACCGGAACGAATCGGATACTTCTCTCCATTATCAGCCAACAAATAACTTTCATTACTTATCTGAATCCAATTATGAGGACGGAAAAAGGCTTTTATATCCAATACGGTTGCCGTATCCGAAACCACCACTCTGTCTATCTCAATAGTAGAAGAACTACGAGCGATGAAAGGCGGCTGTTTAACCACCCGGTTTTTTGCCTGCAAAAGGCAGCAACTCACCATAGCAAGCAATAGAATACCAAAGTTTTTCATTGTATTTTTTTTTAACATACTTACTTATTTCCCAAGTTCCTATCCAAAATATTCTTTACTTCTTCGTATGCCTTTGTATATCCACGGACCAAAGTAATACCATCCGGAGAGATTAACATAAGAATGGGAACTCCTGAAAAATAAAGGTCTTTCACTATAAAGCCGTTACCCTCCTCCTCTGTGTAAACTGTAGTCCACGGATGGCTTAGCAATCCCTGTACCCGTTCATCTTTCTTAAACTCTTCAGAACTTCCCTGCAACGATTTCAATAAATCATCACGGGTAAATCCCAATACCTCCAAACCTTTTTCATGATATTTTTGATAGAGATCCATTATTTTAGGATTTACCCAAAAAGTACCAGGACATAATCCCCAATGATAAATCAACACATATTTGCCTTTATAATCAGACAAAGACACCTTCCGGTCATCTTTATCTGTCACTGTAAACTCCGCTGGCGCAAAGCCTACTTCAATATTCTTCAATACAAGCAATTGCTTGTCAAGTATTTGTCCAAAATATGAATTTTGAACCTCTGGAGTAAATTGTGCCAAACGCTCTTTCACATCCTTATAAGTAGCATCAAAAACAAAAGCGGATGCATACATAAAAGCGGCATATTCCATATCGTTCACTTTCAATGCCAGACTATCACGAACAGTCTTCAGTATTAGCGGACGATGATATTCATTATACATTTGCCCGTATTTTGCCACACTATCATTTTGCTTTGTATCCTGATATTTCAGTATCTGACTGAAGATATCAATCATTTCAGTATTGGAAGACGCAGTCAGGCTATCGTACCTAGCCACCAACGAATTGTCATAAAAACCACCCGAATGACGAACCGCACCCAAGTAATCCAAAGACCCTTTCAGTTTTATATCATCACCTACACGAGCTATAATCTCAGCTCCGCGAATACAACTCCGTAACGGTTCACCCATTTTAGGCTGATGCATCAATAAATAAAAAGTAGTATGTTCCATAGGAATAAAAGCCGAGAAAGTTCCCTCCTTTTCCACCAATATGGTATCTGTCCCGTCTTCTTTCCAATCGGGCAATAAAAAAGTTTTAAGAAAAAGAGTATCTCCGACCTGAAGCCCTTCCAAATGACCGGATAGTTTAAAGCCATCGGTCTGCATAGTTTGCCGGCATGATACTAGAGCCACTGCAAAGAGTGCCAAAGCCAAAATTTTCTTCATATATTCTTACTTTTATATAAATGACTTCCGTTATTTTGCATGACGAAGTGCCAACGTATCTTTTTTCTCTACAGGAAATGACTTTGTCGGAATATCACCTCTAAAGAAACCTTCCTCCTTTATTTTTTTGATACGTTTCCATGCCTGCTGGTAAAGTGTTATGCGGTCTTCCACCGGATTCCCGTCTTCGTCCAAGGCATAACGCTGATCTTCGGGAACAGTAGCCATGTATTTCTTATAATAGCGAATGGCATTCTTCTCATCTTCTTTCCAATCATAGAGACAGGCTATTTTATAAAGAATGGAGTTTTTCTTTGTATAAATATATAACTTCTCCAAGGCTTCCACCTCTTTCTTTGTATCCCCCGCATAATCGTAACATTCTACCAACCCGTCATAAAGACGTACCATCATACTATCAGAAGGAACCGCTATGCGGAAGGCTTCTTCCATATATTCCACACCCTCCTTTTTCCAGGAAGTGCGTGCCGAAGCTTTTGCCAGATAATAGAGCACATTCACATCCATCGGATTTTTTTGATAGGCTTCTTTCAGATTATCGTATGCACCATAAAACCAGTTATCCCCATAATGGGATACACCTAAATAGTAAAGAGTGAGAAAACTACGATCACCCAGTTCTTTTAATGACTCATAGCGTTTTACCGCTGTTCCGTACTCTTTCAGCATACAATAAGCTTTCGCATTCTGGCGGTTCACATCTATATTGGTGGTATCGGACAAACGATAAACTTCCGTCACATCAACAGCATCTTTAAACTGCTGATTGTTATTAAAAATACCGGCAATGCGTGCCACTGTCTGGGCATCCAACGAATCACGCCGATAGGCTATGTTATAACTAAGAAAGGCACTGGCGGCATCCTGCAATCCCTCGTATGCCTGTCCCAGATATTTGTATCCGGTGGCCGACAAGGAATCGCGCTCCAACCAGCCATGACAAGCCGTACGTGCTTCTTCATAATCTTCGGAGGCTAATAAAGAGCGTATGAACTGCAACCGGAAAAATTTATTTTCCGGTTGCAAATTCATTGCCTTCTGATAACAGTTGGCCGCCCGACGGGAGTTACCCGTCAATTTGTAACACTCGGCAAGGTCGATCAAAACTTTTGTGTTTGTGCTGTCTTTCAAGATAAGAGAGTTCAATACCCCTATGGCTTCCGGATAACGGTTCATCGCTTTCAGCGCCTGAGCTTTGGTAATAAGCAATAAAGAATCCTGACAATCGGATTCAATCAGCATAACTACTGTCTCATAATCATAATTATCCATTGCCTGACGAATCCCATCATTCACCTGGGCAAACAACGAAATGGGGAGCATACATAGTAGCAGTGTTACAAATTTCTTCATATCTTTATTCTTATTGTTTCTTTGTAGTAATCAATATCACGCCATTCTTGGCCTTGGCTCCATAAATGGCAGTACCTGCCGCATCCTTCAACACCGAAATAGATTCAATATCCGAAGCATTCATTTTTTCCATTTGACTATAAGGCTTTTCTATCCCATCAACTATAAGCAATGGTTTTTCCTTCCAATCTTTCAACGAAAAAGTTTCCTTACCTATCCGCAATGGATTTTCTTGAAAAACAGAGTCTGTCCTCAACTCCAAATGACGTGTTTCATTTGATTTTGTATCTTTACCGTCTAGTCTGAAAGTGACGGGAACCGTATATTTCACACGCACAGGCTGGCCTTTCTGCATACCCGGTTTCCATTTCGGCATAATGGAAATGACTCGGATGGCCTCACCGTCCAAATCCGGATCAATGCTCCTGACAACTTTGGGATTGGCTATATTACCATCTTTCTCAACTACAAATTGTACAATAACCTTTCCCTGTACTCCAGCTTTCTGAGCCTCCACTGGATATTTGATATTCTTCCCCAAGAATTTCAAACATTCTCCCATACCACCCGGAAACTCAGGCATCTCTTCAACAACCTGAAAAACCGGAACTTCATCAGAAGCTTCTTCACCACCTCCATAACCTACTACAACCACTTCCTGTGTCTTAGTTGTGATTTCTCCCTCCAAATACACTTTTAAAGATTTAATTTTTCCAATAAGTTTCTCTGTAATAGTCAATTCCTTTGTTTTCATATTTATATATGAAACACTCAAAGTAGCCCCAACAGGCATTGAAATAACAAAATTTCCATCTAAATCAGTGATCGTACCTGAAGTGGTACCTTTGATAATCACATTAGCACCTACAACCGGAGCGTTTGTACTTTTTTCTAATACCTGCCCTTGCACTTTTATTTCCTTTGCAGGATGTTTTTCGGGACTTTTAACCTCTTCGGTTTTCATAATTGCCGTTAAATCATTAACTTTGACGGCTGAAATCTCATCTAACTCACTAGAGATTTCGGGGCGGGCAAAGGCTGCCACGGCAATGACTGCCAATGGAAGCACATACAGGTACTTGAGTCGTGCCCACGGATTGGATTTCTTTTTTAACATCATAGTAATACGTTTTTTAAGTGAACTGTGATTGAAGCTGTTGGCCATAGAGTAGAGCCTTGTGCCAACAGCTTTTTTTATTAATAACAACTGATATTTCTTTGCATCAATACCTTGTGCAATCACGCTTTCGTCCGCTTCGAACTCGTGTATGTTCTGTAGTTCCTGTTTCAATAACCAGGAAGCAGGATTGAACCATTGGAAAAAGATGCAGATATCCGCTATAAGTAAATCTATGGAATGTCTCTTCCGTATATGAGCGTATTCATGCGTCAGTATTTCCTCACCGTTTTCCTTCAGGTCTTTCTCAGAGATCACTACAAACTTCATCCAACTGAACGGAGCGATTTCTTTTTGGTGGGTTATCAGCGTAATACCATTTTCCTGACGGACAAGGGTGCTACCCTTTATCAGCCTCAGCATACGGGTCAGCGACCATACATTACGTAAAAAGAAGAATACAATACCCAACAAATAAACCATCAGCAGCGCTTCACGCCACATAATAGCAGATTCGGGAGCAGTTTCTATAGTAGCAGTCCGATTAAGATTAGCCATAAGCAGCAGTTCTTCCCAAGTCAGCAATTGTTGGCTGACTTCCATCGGTTCTTTCATGGTCACTTCCACAAAGGGAATGGCACAGGACAATATCAGTATTCCCAACAAAGCAATACGGTTAAAACGATGGAATGTTTCACGGCTCAGCAACAGGCGGTAAAATAAATAGAATACCGCCAGACAGACTGCCGACTTTACAATATATACAAAAAATGCTCCCATAGTATGTATCTTTAATTATTCTCTTTATCCGGATTATTCATGCGCCTTTTCCACATCCCGGATAAGCTGCTTCAATTCATCCAGAGAAATCTCCTCCTCCTTCACCAGTGAAGAAACCGCTCCTAAATAAGAGTTATTGAAATATTTACTGATAACCCCTTTCAACGTCTTCTTCTTAAAATCATCACAGCTTACCACCGCATAATACTGATAGGTATTTCCAAATACCTCATGACTGAGAAACCCCTTTTCCTCCAATCCTCTCACAATGGTAGACAGAGTATTGAAATGTGGACGCGGTTCATCATAAAAATCAAGTAACTGTTTTACAAACAACGGGCCTTTTTCCCAAAAATAACCCATAATCTCTTCTTCCTTTGCTGTCAACATTTTCATAATCTTTCTTTTGATTATCACAAAGAACTAAAACTTTTAGTTACAAAACTAATTTTCATAGTTAAAGTAAACTAAAAGCTTTAGTTACCTGCTGTAAAACAGTATATCCCGTTTTCATCAGTAGGTGAAAACGGGATATACTTATCATAAATAATCCACCTATAAGAAAACTACAGATCTCTATATACTTTATACTTCCCTGAACAATCTATTATTCGTCAATGACCGGTTTATTCTCCGTCAGCCTTTTCAGGCGGAGAAGTGCCTCCATATAATAATAATCAGCATAAATGATGGATGCATCAATCTCTGATTCGGCAGGCAAGTGTCCTGTGGAATGAAGCAGGAAAGCAGGTTTACTTTCACCACACTGGTATTTGTCAGAACTCAGACTGGTTAGCATTTTTACAGCCGCCTGTTTATATTCCAATGCTTTTTCAGCCGGCAGATAACCGGACAATTCTAATAAAGCAGAAGCTACCACACAAGCGGCAGAAGCATCCCGGGGAGCATCGGGAATGGACGGATCATTAAAATCCCAATAAGGAACATAGTCTTCGGGCAGATTTTTCAGATATACATCCGTTACTTTTTGTACAAAATCGAGGTAACGGACATCTTTTGTTTCCCGATAAACGACTGTATAACCATAGATAGCCCATGCCTGACCACGAGCCCACATACTGTCATCCGAATAACCTTGATGGGTCACTCCCTTGATAAATTCACCTGTCAGAGTATCATACACTGCTACATGATAAGAGGTATAATCCGGACGAAAATGATATTTCATCGTCTTATCCGCATGAGCCACGGCAATGTCAAACAAATAAGGATTACCTCCATTCTTGGCTGCCCAGAAAAGCATTTCCAGATTGATCATATTGTCCATGATGGTATTATGACCGCCAAACATTTTCACATTGCGAGGCCATGAAAGCATAGTACCTACACGGGGATTGAACAATGCTGATAACGAATCAGCCGTATTGATTATAACTTGCTTATATTCCGGATTACCGGTCAGACGATAACCGTTACCATAGCTACAAAAAACCAAAAAACCCAAATCATGATCGTATGCAGGAATCTCCGAGAGAAATTTCAAAGAAGCAGTAAACTTTTCGGCCTCTTCCTTTATTTTCGGATCTTGTGTATATTCATAATCATACCACAAGATGCCCGGCCAGAAACCTCCGCACCATTCTTCCTTACTCACTTTACAATAGTTCCAGTCAGACTGGCCATCCATTATGTTACGAGGCATCATAGTGTAATCTACCTCCCGCCCTTTTCCATGCATAACCTCCAAAGTACGATGTACCTGGCGATCACAATATTCCAAAGCTCTGTCCACCTCCAGTTTGTTGTCTACTTCAGTACAGGCTGAAAGCAGACATAACCCTATACCTACTAATAGATTTTTTGTATTCATAATTATCCTTTCTTTTTTACTTATTGATACGGAACCAATCGGCATCTACCCAACCTCTTTCCTTACCATAAGGAGCTGTACTGAATAATCCTACTTTCGCTCCTATCCACTTACCCTGACGAGCGGTAAAAGGCACTCCGGCCGATGTATATTTCCTGCCGTCCAGACTGTAGCTGAAATAACAGATACCTCCCCCAGTTACTTTCACCTGCAAATAAATATCACGCTCATAATTGGGATAGAGCCCGGCTCCGAACCGGCGGCTTACAGGTAATTCCGCAAGACGGGTCACTGTTTCAGGAGACCATTGCTCCGCATCCTTGCAGACCACTTGATTCAATATAAATTTATCACCTTCTTTTACTACACCCAGATAGCCATAATCCCACCCCATCACTATCAGTCCGGACTGCTGTCCGTCTGCTTTCGCCGAAACTTTCAGTTTGGCAGTCACTGTAAATTCTTCGGCAGGGAATTTTTGTAACAAGAGATTCGGCACCTCCCAAAAATTCACAAAATCCTTGGACAAAATATGTCCATATATACGAATGTAACCCAAATCAGAGGTAAAGCCAAACGTATCCTGGTAATTGGCATGCCATTCCCATTGCAAGCCCAATTGCCTTGTGTTGAATTCATCACTCTCAATCGGTGTCTCTATAGGATAAGTCCTGCCTACATCCGGCTTTTTATATCGTTTTACAGGTTCACCACACCCATCTCCATCCTTGTCCTCCCCAATCACGGGCCAATCATTTTCCCACTTCATAGGATTCAAGTGCAAAACTCTACCATACATAGCTTTATCTTGAAAATTGATAAACCAAGACTCGCCTGTACAAGTTTCCACCCATCCTCCCTGATGAGGACCATTTATATCTGTATCTCCCTGAGCCATAACAATTTTCGATTCGTATGGGCCATACACATTACGAGAACGAAGTGCCAACTGCCAACCTGTCACCACCCCTCCTGCAGGAGCCAAAATGTAGTAATATCCATTACGTTTGTAAAACTTAGGCCCCTCGATGGTGTGATTCACCCCATCATTACCATCAAAAACCAATACAGGTTCACTAATGACTTTTGTACCTCCCGCATTCATCTCACAAACCGTAATCACACTATTGAATGCGGCACGACTGCCCGCCCACGCATGTACCAAATACACTTTTCCATCCTCATCCCACAACGGAGTAGGATCTATCATTCCTTTCCCGGCCTTTACCAAGACCGGCTTTTCCCATTCACCCAACGGATCTTTAGTCTTTACCATGAAAATACCCCAATCGGGATCTCCCCAATAGATAAAAAACTCACCGTTGTGGTAACGGATAGAAGGAGCCCATACCCCTTTTCCATGTTGAGGAGCGTTAAAGAAGCCGGTCGGCTCTATCTCCTTCAAGGCATAGTTTGCCAAACGCCAGTTGACCAAATCCTTTGAATGAAGAATGGGCAATCCCGGAGCGCAGCCAAAACTGGAAGCGGTCATGTAAAAATCATCACCTGCGGCACAAACATCCGGATCAGAGTAATCCGCATGAATAATCGGATTAATATACGTACCGTCTTTCTGATCGGGCACCCATACCTTGGATACATACTGAGCATCTGCCTGTTGCCATGCACCACATACTAAAGCCGCTATAATCACTATCTTTTTCATTCTTACCTATTATAAAAATGCCCTGAAACAATCATTCTTACCTTAAAAAACGTACTCTATTAAACTAAAAAATCACCTAACCTTCATTTTTGTTAACCTAATCTATCTATAATACGGACAAGAAAACCAATACACTCAACGAAAGTGGTTATTTTTATAATACTTGTCCTCTATACTTTTTATATTCTTCTATTTCCTGATCCGTCGCTGGCACGAGTTGCATGGCCACACCACCTCCAGGCTTTAATGCGAACTGCATGATTTGAGAAGAATCCACCAACAAACGGGTACATTTCACCTGAGTACGAGTCTTCATTTTATCTCCCCCATCTGTATAAATACGGGCCAGATAGGTCTTTCCCTTATCTAAAAATGAAAGATTTACCGATTGAGCAGAACCTTCATTATTAGTCAAAGCTCCTACAAACCAGTCATTACCTTTGCGACGCGCCATAGTTATACACTTACCCGGAGCACCTTCTAATACTTTTGTATCATCAAATACGGTTTGCAGATTCTCGAACCATTCTATTTCGGGCTCCCCTTGATAGAATGAAGGGCGGTCATACCAGAAGATAGTTTGTAAAGGACTGTAAAAAATCAATGAAGCCGCCAACTGATGAGCATGGGTGTTCTTCAGGCGTTTGTCGAAATAACAGATGGTATAATCCGCCGCTCCATTAATCATACGGGTAAAAGGCAGAATCGTATTATGCGTAGCGTCGGGAAATTCCTCATTTCCCCGTATCCCTTCCTGAGTGAGCAAGTTAGGATAAGTACGGCTGAAACCGGATGGACGGAACTCATCATGAATATTAATCAACAATTTGTTTTCGGCAGCCAGACGAACCATATCATGCAGCCAAGTAGCCCAACGATGACTGGCATACTGTACGAAACCGGATTTCACACCTACGACTCCCCACTTATGCAGCAATGGAAAAAGCTCATGCATCTGTTTCATCAGGGCATGCTGATTGACATACACCCATACACCTACTCCTTTTTCTTTCCCGTATGCAATGACACGTGGCATGTCCAGTTTGGAAACCACCTTTGTGGCATCTCCGTCATGAGAAGTACAAGGCATATACCATTGCCAGTCGAACAACATATAAGGAATATGATGGGCAGCACAGAAATCAATTGTAGCTATGGCCCCTTCGGTGGTAATAGTCGTTTCACGCATAATCTTGCCGGGCCTGATCCAGTCCGTATCGGTTATCTCACAAGGAGGATTCAGGTTCTGGATGATGTCGTTGTGTTCCAGCAATTCCCCCGGCTTATCAGCCGCCATGATAATTTTCCATGGAGTAGCATAATAAGTAACAATATCCACAGGGCTATACATGACCGAAGTCAGTGTATTCTGTTTAGTTGGAGAAGCTACAAACTTAGTCAAACACCAGTCATCTACATCGGCATCAGTCAAAGCTACCCACAGCCCATTGGGAAGTTCTACGGTCAAAGCACGTTCTACCGGCAATTTGATGTCATTAATGGCAAGGCGCTCAAAAGGAGCTTGCGCCCATTGCTCCGTCCACGCCACCGCACCGGGGGAAAACGTATATTCAGTCAGATCCCCCACCACTTTATGAAAAATGGCCTGTGGATGTTCAGGAAAAAAATAACGGAAAGCGATGCCTTCATCATACGCACGTACTTCAATATTCAAACGATAATTGGAACCGTCTTTTTTGGAAAGATACATGATTGCCTCATTATACGCCTCGCGAACCGTACTACGTTCTCCATACAGAGGATGCCAAGACTTGTTGACAGCAGGCTGATAGATCACACTATCCACCTCCAAATTATCCATCCAACATTTTACCTGATTTATTTTACGGGCAAGCGCCAGTTCCCAAGTACGGTTATCCAGCTGAAGACCGGCACGGGAGTTTCCGATAACCTCTCTGCCTCTATACTTTACCTGATATACTATTTCATTTACCGAAGAAGAAATTTTCTCCTGCCTGAACATGACTTCATGAACTCCCTCCGGGGACGTCAATTTCAATTCTTTAGAATGACCTGCATAAAGCGAAGCCGTACAGGTCAACGCACATGCTATGAGTATTATTTTTTTCATAATGATTACTTTTTAATTAGTAGTACGGATGAATCGGAAAACTCACTCAACGAAAAGAAAAATAAAATCTATAGGATAAAACAATTAACCGCAGAGACCTTCAGCATTAGTCCCTGCGGTGAATAAGGATGCACAAAAAAATTATAATTTTTGATTGTAACCTTCATTCAGTTTTTTGGTTTCTTTTCCTATTTTCACCCGTACAGGACCGGTTGCTGAATAGTACCAAACACCATGCTGCATATAGATTGCAGCATATACGTCATGATCCGATTCTAAAACAAAGTTACCTTTCTTTAGTGAACGGCCACAGCCAAGATACATCAGTTGAATCTGACCTTCTTTTTCTCTTATCAATCCTAACCTGCCACAGAATGAAACACGTTTGGAAGGATGATGAGCCTGCATGTCCGTCGCAGTGAACAGATAATCCGCATATCCGTCCGCCGTATTCACCTTCACCCCGGTAGAGCCATCATCTCCCTGCAAGGCTTCTACACCGAGCACATTCGGACCACTCTTTTTATACGCTTCATAAACAGAAACAAAAGGATGAGTATGAGCATTATTACCTTCCTGACGAACAATCAAAGCAGGAGTCGGCATAGGAGGCATACAAATATCGCCGGGAGTCAACCCTTTATTCATTGTAGTCGGGGGAGCATCCACCTGATAAATTTCACGTCCCTCACCTCCTGCCATCCATAAACGCGCCGTTATATCTTCGGGCATACTCCATGAAGCGATGAAATTCTGGTTATAATCGGATTTATGCAGATTGGAAAACCAATGATATCCTTCATGCCACGTCTTGTCAAACTTCTCCAAAGCCTCACCGGGAAGCTTGTTCCCTTCCGAATCAGTGATTTCCATCGAAGTACCTACATGATGGAACAAATAATCATTATCCGCCCTGTCCGACCGGAAAATATCCACATAATAACCACTATTCCCCGAAGTACGGACCATAGCGACCATTCTTCTTTTCTCACCGGCAGACACATCGGCAAAGTTGAGGTAAGGAGTTAATTCCCTATCATTTACGAATTCTCCCTCCTTCACCATAGGTTCCATAGCATGAATAGTGATATCTCCTTCCGTATATCCGGGTAAAACCGTATTAGAACCTGTAGGAGACTGATGGTATCCATGATCTTTACTCCAATAGGACTCATAAGCCGCTGCATCCGGAGCCAACGCATAACCATACGCATAGAATTGTAAAGCCAACCCGTTCGGAGTGAGATGGTATCCTTTTTTACCACCATACAGAGTGAACATCATTTTATAATCTCCCTCCCAGTTCTTCATTGTAATAAAACGATGATGGGGAGAATAAGACGCACGCTCATTACTCTCTGCACGTACAGACGGGATGGTAGCTGTATAGGTACAAAGCCCTGTCCAACCGGCATTATTTCTGGAGTATTTCTTTTGAGAAATCCCTTTGTTCAAGGCACTTGCCACTTTTTCCACCCCCTCCTTATTATCTGTTCCGGTATAATAAGTCAGCAGATTTTCAAACGTCTGAAAATTAGCACTTCCCCCACGTGAATCACCGAACACCACCATATTGGCTGCATCGTCCATCCAAGGAAATACAGCCATTGCAGCTTTCTGCAAAATGGGGTTACCGGCTATGATATCTATCCCGGCACGTTTCAAGGGAGCCGCCCAATCAAGCAATGACTGCACTGTACCGAATGAATAACCGGGAGATTCCGGCCACAGCCCTGTCACCCGATCGTAAGTTTTCAATATATCGGGAATGGCATCATGATAAGGAGTAGATTCGTTCACCAGCAGATTCAAATAATACTCTTTTCCTTTACCGTCAGCATAAGCCTCATTATGATCGAGCACCAACATAGGACGCAGCATTATATTCCACCCGTTCACATTCCAGTTACCCGATTTGCCACCGCGTACCAGCCCTATATTGATAAAACGCTTAAAGACTTCGGCAGCTACCGTTTTTGTATCTTTCCCAATTGCTTTCAGATGAGCATGAGGATGCCGTATCAAATAATCGAAAGCAAAATCATACGCCATTGCCGCATGCATTACCAAATCATCATGTATCTGTTCGTAATCATAATAGCCGCAAATACCTCCCGGTTCCCAACCACCGACACTGCCACACGACTTTTCAGGGTCCAAAATAGGATTCATATAATACGTCCCTACCAACCACACATTAAATATATCTGTGGCAAAACGGGCAAACTTCTCTTCTCCTGTCACCCAATAAACAAAAGCGGCATTTTCTGCTAATGTCAAGATCTCGACATTATTCCCCCGTATCATGTGCCCGCTTTCCTTATAAGGCACTTTGACCGAAGGCTCCGAAGGATTTAATTTATTAATTCCCCACATATCACCTGTTTCATTATAAGGAGTGCGGTCCTCCAGCGGAACATTGACATACTTATTCCAAGTACGCATTCCCGGCATTCTTACAGTGGGAACAGGAGCATTCCCCTCTCCATAGTCCCAATTCTGTTTTTTCAAATAACATTGAGTATAGCGCTCTCCATCTTTCCAATACATGGCCAGCCGGGAAGTTATCCATTCGGGATCAGTCTGATGACGATCCACATATTTTTCCACTTTGGAGCGAATAGCTGCAAAGGCTTCCCCAGCCCAAGGCTCATTTTTCACTTTTTGCAGAACAGACGCCCTATCCGCCGGAGCAACATAGACACAAGGGTGTTGCTGCGCCTGAACAGCCAACATACATCCCATCCCCAAAATAAAGGCGGCTAGAATCTTTTTCATTCTGATTCCATGAACTGCCAACCTGAAAATAAAAACGAATCCTCTATTCATATTCCTATATCATTTGATTAGTCAAACCATATATAAATACGAATCAAAGGATTCATTTACTCATCTAATAATGAAATTTATTCTTTCTCCAAATCCCAATATACCACATAACGCTGCCGATGAATATTGTACAACGGTTCTATCACATCTCCTTGAGAAGTCGTAAACTTTAACTCCGTACCGACACGCCGTACACTGCGTTCAGGATGCTTGACATCAAGTTTTAACGTGGTGCGAAGTCCTACAGGGATATGATAATCATACGTATAATAATCATTGTACAAAGCAGGATTGGAATCGGGCGCAGGTGCCTGCATTCCTTCTGTTCCCCGTTCACCGGCCAACACTACCGGACCATAAACCAACGCTCCCTTTTGAGGATTATCCGGAGTCGTTTCCACACGGAGACGCATGGGATAATCAGCCGTAATACGGTCACCGTCTTTCCATAGACGAGTGATAGCAATATATGAACCGGGCTTCTGCTTCACCGCCACCTTTTTACCATTTACAGCGACTTTCACTTCCTTGCTCCACGAAGGATAACGAAGATAAACCGTAGTCTCTACAGGACTTTGAGTGCCTATGGTCAGAACTGTGGTTTCCTCTGCCGGAAAATCCGTTTCCTGGCGGAGAGTCAATCCTTTCTCCTGCCAATTGACTACCGAAGGAATAAAAAGATTCACATAAATGCCTTTATCATTGTGATAATAGATGGCTTCTCCATATTTAGCATGGTTTTCAAAGCCGCTGCCCACACAACACCAAAAAGAGTTTTCTTTCGTACTATACACCTTATGCGAACCCGAAAGCAAGGGCAGGAAATATGTCACCATACCGGTTTGAGGATCTTGCTGTCCCAAAATATGGTTATAAAGAGCACGTTCATAATAATCCGCAATAGCAGCATCGGCTGTCCAGCAGAACAGATGACGGGACAGCTTCAACATATTATAGGTACAACACGTTTCCCCGGTATAACCTGACACATGCTTGGAGAACCGGGCCGGATCAAAATAATGTTCCTTGTCACTACTGCATCCGGGGGCAAATGTATGATGGTCTATCATAGTATGCCAAAAGAAATCGGATAACTTTCTGCTGTTCTCATCCTCTGTCAATTCATAATTACGAGCTTCGGCTATCACTTTCGGAATAAATGTATTGGTATGTTTAGTACCCAAATCATCACGTAGTTCCTTTAACGGATCAATCACTTCATTATGGTAAAAGAATTGAGCCAGCCACCGATGACGTTCATCCCCGGTTATCGCATACAAATTATAAAAAGACTCATTCACTCCACCAAATTCATTCCGTATCATCTTTTGACGTGTAGTCTCATCCAATGGTTTGAGCTTATGATAGGCCCAGTCGGCCATACGGATAACAACCTCCAAAGCTTTCTGATTGTCACTGTAAAGATACTGGTCTATCAATCCAGAGAAAAGCTTATGAAGCGTGTACCACGGTGCCCATACACTGGTGCCACGGATGTTACGATTAATCAATTCTTCAGGATAAGCACTCAAATAACCATTACCCAACGCGTTTTGTACTTCAGCCAGACCACTTACCAAACTGTCTCCTTTGTGTCTGAACAGTTTACTGCCTGTCGCCGCATACATCAGGCCGTAGGCAGAAAGCAAGTGCCCTGTGGTGTGTCCACGCAATTCACAGTCCAAGGATTCCCATCCGCCTAATTTCTTTACTGTCATGTAACCACCTTCCCGACCGGCAAACACACCCGCATTAGTACGGAAACTATGTAACAGCCTGTCCACCTCTATAGAAGCCATCCACATAGAATCACGCATCATATTTTCACGAAAACGACTCGGCAGCAAACGGACATCCTTCAAATCAAAGCTCTTGACTTGCATCGGAGCTATGGTTTCTTTTTTCAATTTTCCGGAATGCTGGCCGGGATAAACTGATTGGCCAGACAAACCACCTGAAACAACTAGCGACATAACCGCTATAAATACTTTCCTCTTCATATCATTGTATTTTTTCATTTACTATCCGATTATTGGAATCTCTATTTTATAATACGAAAAAAAGGAAGAGAGCACTCAAAATACCTCTTCCTTTTTCAGCAGTCCAACCACTTTTATTCCAAGTCATTTAAAAATTCTTCCAATGCTTCATTAAATGCTTCCGGTTGCTCCATATTCATCATGTGACCACAATCATCCAGCACTTTCAATTTTCCATTCGGAAGATAATCCAAAATCTCAGGATGATCGGAATATCTGTTTCCGGGTGACCTGCCTTCAACAATCAAAGTAGGTACCTGAGGATGATTTTCTTTCAGTTTTGCATAAGCATCCAGTCCGATTATCACCCTCACCTCCTTATGTAAAGGCTGCCATGCATCCCAGTCATCGATCATCTCCCACAGAGGCACACGCATTCTTTCTTTTCTTGTTCCACCCGACTGCATCAGTCCTTCGAACCATTCCTTCTTCATCACATCCACTCCTTTCTTTTCCAGTGCTGCGATTTCTTCATCCCGTTTTGCCGCTTCCTCTTTTGTCATCGGCTCACTGGGTCCTTTTGATTTGCGGATATTTCCGCTGGCCAAGAAAGCGGACAACATACGGTCCGGAAAACATCCCAGCATATCCGCACCAACGAATCCCCCCAAAGACAAACCTACAATATGCGCTTTCCGTATATGCAAAGCATCCATCAAAGCAACCAGATCTTCTGCATGGGTAAATTGGAAATCTTCCGTTTGTTTGGATGAAATGCCATATCCGCGCAAATCATATCGTATAGCTCGATAATGCTTTGCAAACTTAAAGAACTGTTCATTCCACATTCTACGGTCCAAAGAGTGTCCGTGAATAAAAATAAGCGGCTCTCCCGTACCTGCTTCTTCATAATACAAAGAACCTTCCGGAACCTTCATATAACCACTTTTCACCTGTACATCGCCGGTATCTTGTGAATATAATCCGGTCAAACCGGATAATATTAATAAACAAATAAATGCCAGAATCCTCATATTCCTAGATTTACATAAAAGATACTATTTGACTTCAATTCTTTCAATATATTCATTGGTTATAAAACCATTTAAATCTTTCATTTTCTTCCCATTAACCACAACGTTCTCAAAAATCACATCCCGTACCATCCGGTCTTTGTCCAATCCTTTTATCAGTGACGGGTTTTCTCCCACCCCGTTATAAGTAATATTACGGAAAGTCACTCCATCAATGCTTTGTCCGGGTTGTTTGTCATACTTCCCGTTAAAACGGACATTGATATGAAACAGCCTCCCCTCTTGAATACTTTCCACACGAATATCCTCAAACAATATATTTTTCACCCTGTTCCTGTCGCCTGCATCTATAGCCATACATCCCTGATAAGGCACATCATCTTCATCATGTTCCAAAATATCAATATTGCGGAAAACCAGATTCTCAATAATCTCTCCTGTCGGAGAATTCGGATCACCATGACCACCTACATTGATAGGATGAGCAATATCCGCCCAAAGAATGGTATTCTGTACAGTGATATTGTCCGAACCGCCCCACCAGTTCCAACGATGATTATATAAAGCAATGCAGTCATCACTATTACGCATAAACACATTGTCTATCAATACATCGTGACAGCACATCATGTCGATGCCATCGCTCCAACCTTTACAACTGAATGATTTCAGGTTCTTGATTGTCACCCCCTCAGCACCTCCGCCAAATACGGTATAATGATCAGGATTGACCACTGTTATGCCATCTATCACTATATTTTTAGAATCAGTGATTTCAATACCACGAACAGGATGGTCCAAAATGCCACGCCCAATGATCCGTACATTCTCCACTTTATCCAGCAGCAACTTCGCTTTCACAACAGCTCCCGGTGCCAGATAAACCGTCGTATTGCCTGGTATTCTTATCTGATTGTTCGGCAGATCTTTGGGACGATGCACTCCCGGCCCGAAATACATCACTCCTTTCTCTTCTTCCGAGTAAGTCTCCGTTTCCATCGGATTGGCAAAAAGATGGAGATTATGCAGGCGGTCGCCATTAAACTCCACAGACAGATACTGAGGTTTGTCCAGCGTAAACGTAATTACATTCTTATTCTGCACATACTGCACTTTCCTGGCCTGCGGACGGATATCGACCTCATGAATCATCCCATTATTTTTTTTCACCATCACTTCTACAGGACTGCCCATATCAAACTGTACCATCGAAGCATCCTGTACCCTATCCATATCTACCTGCACATTATACTCAAACAGATCTTTCCAGTCGCCCCCCGGCACACGGACACGAACCGTATAGTCATCATTATGAGGCATACCGGTCTGCAGTCCTTCGGGATAAGTCACTAATTGAGCCTGTACGGCCACACAGCATACCATAAGACAAAAGGTCAATAAATTCTTCATATTTTGCATTTTTCTTATTAGATACGTTGGGCAAACGTTTTTCACTCAAAAATAAGATGTTATCAACCGTCAACTTACAAATTAAATCAGTCTTTTCCGAATCTGTTCCGTTCCACCTCTTTTCCTTCATAAAAAAATACGACTTCATAAGATGATTTGTCATCCGCCAAGGCTGCATCCGGAGAGAAGGCCAGATACTCTACTTCATAAGGCTGCAATGTCTTTAGAGTCATCCGCCCCAAGCTATGGCCGCCACATATCACCTCCACTTCCGCCGGTTCCGATGCAGACAATCCAAAGTTTTGTATCTCCACTTTCAATTCCCCTTTTTCCTTATCAAACACAGGACGACGGGCAGAAAGCAAAGCCGGCCGGTAATTCACATAAGGCAGGCGGGCATAACCGTAAAGCATGTTCCCATTCCTGTGTTTTCCTATCATTTTGGGAGCAAACTCACCAGAGGTAATTCCACTTCCTTCGGCATTAAAAACCACAATCAAGTCTTCCCCCGAAACCTTGGTCTTCACCGGTTTGCAACCACGCCCGAAGTTCACTTCTGTAAACGAACCGAACCGCAACGACTTTACATCCACATCCGTTTGCGGATGGAACCCCTCTTCGGCGGCAATCTTCACTTCAATGGTACGGGTAGACGGAGTGATCTCCTTTTCATTCAAAACGGACAATAGCATCCCTTTATTCAAGGGAACGCTTATGTTCTTGGAACTATGTTTGTCATTAGGAAGGTCGTTCCATTTTATCGTATCAATCACGGCAAAATTCATTTGGACGGCACGCCCCTTCTCGTCCTGGAAAACCTTAGGACGCTCATATTTAAACCAACGCTCCACCGTTCCGTCTTTATGGAATGATACGCCCGGCATGTATGCTTCTCCCTGTTCCGTCACCCAATGTACTCCATCCTTGGAACGCTGGTAGAAAGCAATCCTGCCCAACCAGTCATTTACGATCAAGTGATATTGCAAATCATCCCTCCATACCACCGGATCTTCAAACCGGCCCTCCACGTCCGGGTAAACCCGTTTGTCCGTCAACTGCTTATAGGGTGAAAGTCCGTCTTTGCTGATCCAGACACCTCCACCGCGGCATACCATCAGATAAGAGCCATCCTGACGACGGGCAAAAGTCAGATTGGAGAGGCCTTCTATGATTTTACGGTCACGCGGGTCAAAACTGAACTTTCCATACGTCCAAACCTTGTCATCCACCCTGTCCGCTATATAATAACCATCAATAACATAGACCACGATACGGCCGTCCGACAGACGGAACGCTTCCGGATTATGTCCTTTTCCAATGGAATTCCGTATTTTAAAAGGTCCCGTGAGCCGGTCACTTACCGCATGAAAAACGGTAGAGTTTGACCAGAACATGTGACCTTTCGGAGAGTTCTCGGGCCAGCCACACACAAACAGATGATATTTGCCTTCCGTATCCTGCAATATATTTCCTCCCCAGAAAGAAACTCCGGGAAGCTCAATGCCATTATCCACATAACGGTTCAGCACACTGTCAGTTCCCCATATCCCCTTGGCCTGGATACCGTCGGGCATCGGAAGGAAACGGTCCATAAAACGTGCACCCTTTACCAGATGTTGCCATTCGGCAGGACGTTCACGCTCGGTTATCTGTGCATGTACAGGAGCAAACAAAAAACTCGCAGCCATTAAAAAGAAGAGCTTTTTCATCGTATCATTATTTTACACGTTAACAAATCGTTTATTTATATGCTCAAAAATAAAAAGATTAAGCTGACATAAGTACCAGCCAGCTTAACAAAAAGCACGCAAACCTTTGCGTAAAATAAACTTCCACCAAATTCTTCGCCTTACCCGCTCATTCAATAACCACGCCTGATACTTTTACCGTGCCCTTCTCATAAACTACAGGAGTTACCTTTCCATTCACGACAACCGCTTTCGGACGTTTCTCGCTTCTGAATCCAGCATTCATCTTCGGTTGACCATCCATCCACAATTTCATCCGCCCGTTTTCCTCCTTTTGAATCACAAAAAGCTTAGCCAAAGAAGAAAAGAAAGAAACATCTCCTCGTCTTAAAGCGCTTCCATAACAAATAAAGTGCTCTTTTGAACCGGCTGGTTCCATACCAGCCTCATAAGTGACTGCAAACATATAAGCGTCCGTAAACCATCCGTCCGCTTCAATCCATGAATTGCTATGCATCAATCGCCCGTCGGCCAATTGATTGATATAGAGATCTGTTATTTTTCCCTTATAATGAATACGAAGTCCTATCCAATCTTTGCCTTCCCGTCTTTCCATATAAGGAAGATCTTTCTGGTCCGGCGTTTCTTTCAAGATGATGGCGGTCAGCCCTTTCACCCGATCCACTTTTGCCGGCAAATGAAATGAATAATACGTTTCTGTTCCTTTTAAATCCTCCGTTGGAGCTTCTACTTCTTCCCAATATAAATCTTCGGGGTAATCATGTACAAAATCGGATTTCGCCAACAAACGGGGATATAGCAGACGGACAACAACTGAAGAATTCCCATTTGTTATATTCAGATCAATTCCACGTTTTTCCGCCTCTCCTCCCGGATGCCAAAGCCATTCAAAATGTCCCACATCATGAGTTTTCAAATCATCAATCATATAAATCACATCATCTATCCACAGGAAATGACGGAAATTACGACTAAACTGGTCTGAATACGGGCCGGTTCCATTGGCCAATACATATTTTACATTATCCGCATCGAGCAAATAATGTAAATACCCTCTCAGCATTGAACCATGATATTGTTGTTCACGCGACTGTCCTTTGCCATTGAAAAGCACGACATTGTGTGCCTCGCTTTGAAAAAAATAATTACGGTAACTGGGATTAGGATACCAGCAGTTTCCCGCATCTTTTATAATATCCACTCCTTTATGAAAGATGATGAACGAGTTGGCGTCCGCATGAGAATGATTCCATGTATGCCCCGATTTAACGGCCAGCATGGTAGCATCCTTCTCCCAGGAAGTACGCATCGTAGCCCACCCAAAATCTGCAAAAAGTTGTGATTTCTTTATTTCAGGCAACTGCGGCGCTTTGCTTAGATCGGGCGTATAGAGAAATCCCATCGGACGGTCGATAAAATAACCGTCACGGTGTTGCCCCTGTTCCACCTGATTCATATACCAAAGCATATTATCATTCCTGATTCCCATCGCATAGAGCAGCATCAAGGTACTTTCGGCAGTCACATTCTTATGGCTGTCACCAAAATTCATATTATATAGTATACCTGTACGCGGATAGCAGACATGCACAAAGAAATCGGACAATTTATCCAGTTGCGGAATTTGAACCGGCTTTTGTCCGGGATGGGTGTTCATCCATGCCAAACGAAACTGTAATGCTTCCTGAATCCCGAAATTGGCATAATTGAGACTTTCATACATCCCTCCATCGGCATCAAAGCTTTTCGGCTTCTGCTGCAAGACATCTCCGGCAAAGTCAAACCATTGGGGAAGAGCCTCATATACCACCTCCGCTCCTTGCTTTGCCTCCGGCAATTCGTTTTGTAAACTCAAGGCCAGTATGCCGCCCATGCAGGCACAAGAAGTCCACCAGTTATGTCCCATCGAATTCAACGAATGAATACGTGCCGGCTCCAGCACCCAGTCCCCCAGACACGGGTCAAGGGCCAACCGTTTCAATCCTTCCGCTATTTCTTTCCTCTCGGAACTTGAAAGGTCATTATAAACAGCATCATAGGCTATGGCAGAAAGGTAAGCCTTATGTGCCAGTCCCAAATCCGCTCTCCAGACAGGGATACGCGCCAGCATTTCTTCACTGCCCCACGTATCCTCCTTAATGACATCCAATAAAATCTCTTTCAATTTGTCAGCGTATTTTTTTTCATCTGTCATCAAATAAGCCAAAGCCAGGTAATCCGCCTTGCTTAGATTCTTTTTCTGTAACTGTTCATCTGCCGTCTTCTTTATAGAAGCCCATGCCTCAGCCATCTTTAAATCATTTACAATCCGTTGTTTCACCTGCTGAATGCGCTCCGGAGTATAAAGCAAAGCAGGGTGTTTTATCTTTTGCGCCTGTACAAAAGCAAAGCATAAAAAAATCAATAGACATACATATATCCGTTTCATATTTCTGTTGGTTTAATTATTGTTTAACGACATAGAAAATCACTTTCCGCTTTTCCTCAACCGTCTGTCTACATCCGCCGTCCTGACATTATCCAAAAGTACACCGGCGGAAGAAATGTCGTTGACTTGTATCCGGTCAAGCGACAAGTTCCCTACATTAACGGCAATTACCGGTATCCTGGGATCAGGCTTTTCCGATTGAAAGGTGGCATTGTCCACAGCTATACTTCTCACATTTCTGATAAACAGTCCATAACTCGGCAGATTCCCCCATACAGTAGGTTGCGGATAACCTTTCTCATCCTCTTTCACCTCCCGATGGGAAGACCAATATTGGTTCCGAAATACATTTCCGGCAGTATCATGCCGTTTCCCTTGCATATCATTCGCCGTACGGCAATTTCCTGCTACAAGCCCGCCTTTATTTAGAAAGCGAACATTGCTCAAATAAATATTCTCTATCTCACCACCGGGAATCCCCGTTATGGAAGAACAAAAATTACCGGTATCATAAGCGGTTACATTACTAATCTGTATATTTCTCATTTTTCCTATTGGAGGAACCGGAGCCTCATCTATATATTTCCGGCCTCTATTCGCCAAACAGACATACAAAGGACATTCCGTACCCTCAATTACGATATTGTCAATAGACACGCCATCCATTATTCCACCATCCACCACCTCCAAAGAAATAGCCGTAATACCGCTTGGAGTAGATTTTATAATGCGGTCCCCTTTATTGCAACTCGGTTTAACAATACAATTAGAAATGACAATATTCTTATATCCTCCGGTCGATTCGGTGCCACATTTTATAGCATTGGCAAAGCTGCTGACAATACAATTATTAATAACGACATCTTCACAAGGAGCCAGCCCCGTACTTTTCAACACGATTCCGTCATCGTCCGAATCGATGACACTATCAGACAAGATAAACCTGCGACAACCGTCAATATCTATACCGTCATTATTACCATTACAATGGTTGAAAACATGGATATGCTCTACAATAACATCTTCACAATCCAGATAATGTTGATTCCACAAGGCTGAATTCCTCATACTGATACCTGAGATACGTACCCCTTTACATGAAATAAAAAGGATATTGCGCGGCCTGCCGTCGGCATCACCCGGTACTCCGCCCACACGCCCTTTTCTGCCCTTTCCTCTCCCATCAATTACACCTTTGCCTGTAACGGCTATATTCCTAGCCCCCACCGCATAAATCAACGCCGACCATCCGCCTGCATCTTTCAAAGAGCGGTAAACTGCTCTCGGCTGAATAGGAAAATCAGCATAATCCTCACTGGCATAAAGGCAGGCACCGTTATCCAAATGAAGTTCTACATTATCTTTCAGAAAAATAGTACCTGTCTTAAATTTACCCGGAGGAATAACCACTCTTCCGCCACCCTGCCTGTAACAGCTTTCAATCGCTTCATTGATAGCTTTCGTATGCACCATCATAGTATCACGGGTGGCTCCGAAATCCAGAATATTAAATTCTCCCGTCCTCCCGTGCTCCTTCGTTTGAGCAAAAACATGGATGACAGAAAGACATAGATAAAGACAAGTCATCAGCTTCTTTTTCATGGTATTTACTGAATTATGATAATAACAAATCGCAACTTCTCCCTTTATATCATTCAATACGAAAGAGAAGAAATAAAGACTCAACGCGGAGGTGACTATTTCGTTATAAAAAAACTGCGTTCCACCGGTTCAGCCGTCTGTACCTGTCCGGCAATCCCGTACTGCCAGGCTACAACGGTGACTTTCACCGGAAATTTACTGCGGGGAGGAATTTTCGTAAAGACCAGCCTGTTATCTTGTAATTCCGCAGGGCCTTCCTTTACATAATAATATATGGGCAATCCACAATCAGAAACAGCTTCAAGAGAAACTGATTCCACTCCTTCCCTCACATCTTCTATCCCCGGAAAAAGTATATATTGGCGTTTTCCCTCTGTATTCCGATAAGGAATACGAATATTGAATTGTTGTACCGCACTCTTATATCTACTGTCACCCTCATTAGCGACCAACAGCCAGATATCTCCGGTACGCTTCGGATTATCCATTCCCATTCTATAAAAACGCACGGTAAAAGTAGTATCATTCACCTTTGCCACCGGACCGCAAATACGAGTAACTTCAATTCCGCCATGAGCATGTTCCTTTATCAGTGAGGAGCGTAAAGAGTCCGTATACACCCCTTTTACGTGAAAAGTCAGGCCATCGGCCTCCGGCCGGAAAGCGGCAATCACTCCGGCATGTTGTCCGGCATCATATTTAACCAACCGGCCTCTCTGCATAAATCCAAGATATTGCATCTGCTTACCTTTATATTTTGCATAGCGGGCTTCGGTCAGTCCGGCCATTTCTTTATCAAAATACCAAAATGCATCGTGCTTATCTCCTTTATAGTCCCGATAAGGAGCCGCCTTAGCCCTGTCCTTCTGCTCCGGACGCCAACGCTCGGCCAACCACCCTTCTTTCGGATTCAGTTTTTTCAAACGGACAGGCTCATTCAAAGAAGGATGTCCGGACAAACGGTATTCCAACGCTTTTCGCAGAAACAAAGCAATATAATCGGCAGTCTGCCCGGCCACATCAAAATGTCCACGTCCCGTATCACACAAAAATGAAATACAACTTTCGGGATACATCATCCGAAACGCCAAAGCAGGGTTCACCCGCGCCTCCCACCATTCATATTCTCCTTCAATCATCAATCCCGGAATACCATCTATATTACGTGTCCTACCCCACTCCAGATTCTCCCCGCCATAGCCACACAGGTTGGTACGGGGAGCATCTCCATGCAAAGAAATGACAGCCAATGTCCGTTCAGGATTCCAAGCGGCAAAATTCCACGGATAAGTGGCCATTGCCGAATGACCGACAGGAACTACAGGTATATGTTCCAACTCAGAATAGCCGCTGACTTCCGCCAGGTCATTCATCATCCGATTGAAAATCTCTTGCGTTCCTTTTGTCACATCCCATTGCTGGTCGATTCCGGGAGTGATCCATACCAGTCCGATTCCCATCCGGGACAATGCTTCCCGGAAACGCGGCATCTCGAACAGGGTTTCCTCACTCATATTGTGCTTTCCTACCATTACGGCACGCAACTGATGGCAATCGGAAGGTATCCACAGGAAGGCAGTCGGTTCTTTGCCGGTTTCGGAAGAGATGAATCCTTTCAACTGTACGGACCATTGCCATTCTTGGGCAGTAGCAAACAAAGCACTGCACAATAACAATAAAGCAAATACTAATTTCCTCATCAAGCTATATGTTTAAATGAATATTTTCTTTTTAATACGCTCCACTCACGATATTCACTCAACACCTCATTCATTAAAATAAAAATCCACAGATACCTCATGAGGATACCTGTGGATTTATTTAACCAAACATGGGATTACAACTGACTAACCTCTTCGAATGTCAATCCTGTAATTTCCATAATATCTTCTGTAGAGAATCCTTTTTCTTTCATTCTCCGGGCATTTCGAAGAACACCTTCTTTAATGCCCTCTTCATGACCTTCTTCACGACCCTCCGCACGTCCTTCTAATCGTCCCTCTATCTTTCCCTCCAACTTAGCAGAATCAAGAACATCATTCTGGATCATCAAAGCGCTAAGATGTTCATCATAGGCATGGCGTTCCTGAGGCGTCATTGAATAATATTTCAATTTTTCACGTGCCTCACCCAATCCGGGAGCAGTCGTGTCAGGACGGATAATACCCGTCTTCAAATATTCTATCCATTCCTCTAAAGGGGTCACCGCCACCTTGTTAAACTCATTCACACGGATCAGAAAATACTCCGGATAAATTTCGGAAGGCATACGGGGCACAATGGCATCCTTTTCCCGAGTACTCACTTGAAGGAAGTCTCCTGTATGCACTCCTTTAAATATATTCTGCCCATGATAAAGATAATCAGTTCCATGACCAATATCGAAATAAAGAATGCTGATAGAATATATCTTTTTAACTTTATAATAAGTCTCGCCCAATGAGATATGTTCTGTAATGGCTTTAGCCACTCCATACAGGATACGCTCCCAATAATACAGCTCACGCGTATTTTGAATCTCGATGATAACAATCTCATTTTTACTATTGAGAGCTTTGATATCAACCCGATTGAACTTATCATTCTCCGTTTGCTGGTTACCCTCGCTTTCCAAAATCTCCACTATATGAATTTCATCACCTATCAGTACCGTAAGGAATCCTTCGAGCACACCAAAATTAGCTTTATGACGCAGCAGACGCTTAACAGCCCAATCAAAACGGATATATTTATCTTGTAATTCCATAAGAATATAATTTATTCATTTTCAATGGACAAAGATAGCAAAAAGGATCATTCTTTAAAAATTATCCTACCTAAATAATTACCTTTTCTTTTTATTTCGCAAAGATGATTTCTTTTATATGCTCTCTCTAAAAAACACCGACCACAGAGTTTTAAATCTTCTTGAAGCTCTTGCTTGAGACTACCTTTTTTCATTTTACAAATACAATATCACCTACATGTTCCCCAACAAAGAAACGCGCCATGTCCGACGTTTTATACCATGCAGGCTTACCGGTCATATCATCCGATATAACTTTACCGTTTATCTTCAGATTCTCAAAACGAATATTCTTCACCATCCGTTCCTTGTCATAGCCAACAATATGTGAGAGTTCGGCATGATCGCCATTATAGGTAATATCTTTAAAAAGCACATTCTCAATGCCCCTGCCCGGAGCCTTGCAATACTTCTTGTTGTAAAATATACGCAGATTCACCAATTGTCCTTGCCTGAAATTCTCGATACGGATATTCTCGAACCGCACATTCCGGACCAGATTATTATCACCTGCATTGATAGCCAGGCAGCCTTGATAATCCACCTGCATTTCCCGATGATCCAAAATATCAATGTTCCGGTAAGTCAGATTCTCCATCACTTCATTTCTTTCCACATCTCCATGCAACCCGATAAAAATAGGATGCGCCACATCTGCCCACAGGGTAGAATTCTGCATTGTTACATTACGGCATCCGCCATGAAACCCCATACGTGTAGCATACACGGTAGTGCAATCATCGGAGTTACGGCAAAATACTCCGTCAAACAAGACGTTGTTGCTGGCAAACACATTCATACCGTCCCCCCACCCGTATGAACTGATGGCCTTTACATTGCGGATTGTCACACTGTCCGAACCTCCAGTGGGACATTGGGTTGTGATGAGACCTTCCACATATATATTTCGTGAATTAATAATGCTGATACCTGCCCCACGACCTTCGGGATGCACCTCACCCCGTCCCAGAATTTTCACATCACGGGCATTGACCGCACGGATACATCCACGCACAATGGCCCCACCTGCCACATAGACCGTCTTTCCCGAAGGAACATTGAGTGTATCGCCGGGTAACTGATGTATTCCCGGAGCGAAATAAATCAAATTCTTGTCTTTCAATTTCTTCGGGCGGTTTTCATCTATCGGATTCGCAAAAAGATGAAGATTATGGAAGATGTCTCCATTTACTTCAATGGACAGATTACGCGGACGGTCTAGTGTAAAAGTCATCGTACTGCCGCTGATCCTCGGAGTGATACCATACGACAACGGACGCACCCTGCCACTCTTTACTTCTCCTTTATTATAGGTAACGGAAACTTCCACCTGACCGGAAAAGTCAAAATATCCCATTGAGGCCAGTTCAACATGATGCTTCGTCTGGCGTACTTCATCTACTTTCACCGGATAAACGTCCACCCATTGCCACTCTTTTCCCACTTCGCGGACTTTAACTGTAAAATCCTTTTTTAAATCGACCTCATCAGGAGCCGGGTAAACAACCAGATGATTCTGTGCATGAAGAATAAAATGGAATCCAACTAATAAATGGACAACCAACAACAATTCTTTTAATTTCATTTATCATTCATTTTTATTGTATTGATCGATTTGGGTTTCAATGTCACCTCTATCTTCTTACCATCTATGACAAAAGTACGGAAACGCGTGTCTTCATCGGGATTATAAGTAACTATAGCCGTTCCATTGTCAGTAGTACGAAAGGCAAGCACATTCTCATGGTCTGACACTTTCAACAAACGGCTGCCCGGTTGTACAAAATGAGACAGATGCTTCATCAGATAATATTCATCAGTATAACGTACCTGGCGTGTATTACGATCTACAATAACCATTGCATTTTGTGCCCAGTCCCACCAACTCTTACAAGTTTCATCGAGCACCATATTCCAATACATATAAGCCCCCACACCATTATTGAAACAATGGACTACCGCATTCCAAGTACGCTCCAATGCCGACCAGTCATTCTCCGAATTACCACACATATTCTCTGTCTGCATATATCCATACGAAGGGTATTCCTTGTGAATGACAGGAAGCGCTTTCATACCTGTCCATTGCACTCCCACTCCTCTCACATAATCCGATACATTTTTCTGATTCAGAAAAGTGCGGATGTAATCGGGGTTCGGATAATTGACTGTTCCCATCCATATCTCCGTATCCAGCGAATCTTTTTTAAATTGAGGTCCCAGATATTGGGTCACGAAAATAGCCAAGTCCTCTGCTCTCCACGTACACGAAGGCCAGCAAGGTGTCCATGCTATTTCATTTTGAGGCATGAGCATCGAAATAGTAATCCCGTTTTTTTTATAAGCCTGCACATATTTGGAGAAATAAAGCGCGTATGCCTGCAAATATCCTTGCTGCATCTTGAATCCCGTAACATTTCCCAATACATTACGGGCAGGATCAAGACGGTTGTGCCCGATATCGGTGCCCTCAATGCCGGAACTTTTCTGTGAATAATGCTCGTTGACTTTCATCCATGCCGGCGGAGTCCAAGGAGAAGCCCACATCTTCAAATCGGGACGTAGCTTCAAAGCCTCCTTTATGTAAGGAATCAGTATAAAACGATCACGGTCAATACTGAAATTACGCATGGTATAATCATCTTTCACATCATTATAAGAATAATAACCAAATGAATAATCACTACAAGCAACAGGAGTACGTCCCAATGAAAAGCGTACTCCCTCTTCGACAAACAAGGAAGCCATCACTTTATCACGTTCTTCCTGAGAGACTTTGAAGCGCATTCCAGCCTATTTCATTAAACGTGCCGCCAAAGCCGGTAACATGCTGTAAAAGACTATCCATATAGACAGATACCTCCGGAGTCTGCGAGGCATGCTTCAAAACTGTTACTTTCTGAGAAGCCCAACGCTCGGATGCAGTGGTGGAATACATCGTTATTTTCTGTGCAGCAACGGTGTTCAACACCCCTGCCACAAATAATAATGAAATAATCTTTTTCATAAAATATCAAATTAATCGTTCGTTTTCTTATTGTTTTTCTGCTTTTACACGCAAAATCGTATATGAGAAGGGTGGAAATTCATAATCAAATTCAGGTCCGAATCCTTTGTATGCAATCTCCTTCGGATAAATCTTTCGGGGTTCTTCGAAGGAATTTTCCTCGCTGCCGTCGGCCGCAGTCAAAGAAATGACCCTTCCCTCCTCTGCTATGTTTTTCGATCCTTTTATCTGAATCGTGGTCAAATAAGCCGTATCAGCCCCATTAACAACTTTAATCACCAATTCTCCTTTTTCTTCATCATAACCGGAAGCAACAAACTGTAACGGCATGGCTTGGGGTACAGAGGACAAGACAAGTTCATTATCCAGATAACATTCATTTTTCATGGAGGATACTACCACTTTCACTTCATACCACCTGTCCTTTTCAATTTTTTTGCCGGAATGTTCCGACAGCACGCCTTTATCTTTCCCCTTCTCCAACCGGATAAGTTCCGCCCGGTCATTACTGCTCCACATACCTATATTATATCTATATCCGGTCTTACCATCCTCACTCATACCTAAAAAAATTTGAAATCCTTGTTCACCTTCTGTTTTCCTTACTTTAAACTCCAGCGTATAGTCCCCTTCATAGACTTTTTCCGGTAACATGCGGTTTTCTTTTGATAGAATCATATCGCCAAGCAGATCCGTCACTCCGTTTTGTATCACTTTTACATCCTTAAACTCTACAGATGCCAAAGAAGCCCCCAAACCCAGATGTCCCTTACCCACAGATTCGGGTTGGGCTTCATGCATCGTGATGTTGCTTTTTACATTGTAATCAGGTCGGTTCTCCGCCGCCATCTTTTGTACATAATATGAGCTACGTCCCATTACCTGGTCAGAATCAATCCAAATCAAGTTGGTAGCCCAGTTCCTATCATGCCGATTTTCAAATAAAGGTGCATACGAAGCCATTGTAACCAAATCGCCATTTCGTTCCATACCACCGATAAACGCAGCTTCAGACAAAGCTCCCAGCATATTTCCTCCACCAACTCCCCGGTTACAGGCATATTCCCCTACATAAACCGTATATTTTCCCCGTTCATAAGTATCGAACAAAGTTGTGTTACGAAAGAAAAAATACGGATCGACATACCAATGTGGATCAATCATATCCGTTTTGGCTATTGCAGGAGCCCCATCACGTTGTGGCATTTCATTATAAATCAATGTCAACTGCGGATACTTCTCCTTAATGGCCTTATAGAACAGATCAAAACGACGATCGTATTCCGGTCCCCAATTTTCATTACCAATCTCCACATATTGCAACGGAAAAGGTTCGGCATGACCATCTGCCGTACGGCGTTTTCCCCATTCCGTAGTCACATCACCCAATGCGTATTCAATGGCATCCATACAATCGTCCAAATAATAGGATATTTTGTCTTCAGGACAAGCATCACCCATACGGAACTGACACCCTAAACCTACATTACATACAAACATGGCTTTTGCGCCTATATCTTCGCAAAACTGCAACATTTCATAATATCCGAAACCATACGAGCAACGGTATCCCCACGTACTATACTCTCCGGGGCGTGCAGCCGGATCTCCTAATGTTTTTTTCCATTCAAAGCGGTTATTCAAAGTAATTCCCTCTACCACACATCCTCCAGGCCAGCGGAAGAATGCAGGTTTCAATCCTACCAACATCTCGGCCACGTCTTTACGCAAGCCATTCGGGCGGTTATTGAAAGTCTTTTCCGGAAAAAGAGAAACATAATCTATCCAAATCTTACCGGGAGCATCAAATTCCAAAGCCAGCTTTGCCTTGGCATCTTTTGCAGCAGACGACAATGTAGCTTTTATATCATTCCAAGCGTTGTCATTCTTCACTTTGAGAGAAGTTTCCGCCAGCACATCTCCTTTCGAAGAAAGTAATTTGGCTGCAACCGTTCCTTTATAATCGGGCGAAGTACGAATAATAACACGCAGATGATAGTTCTCACCGGCACCGATCCCCATTCCCCAGTATCCTTCATTCACCAATTGAATGGGATGTGAAGCATCCGTTAGTGTTATCTCCAAATTATTAGGAGCTGACTGAAATTTCGGACGCTCTTTAGTAAGCCTCATCCGGGCAGCCGCAGTATCCTTCACCAACAAATTCCAAGCACGTACAGGTTCTGTATTCCACTTGAATGAACGATCGTGACGTACTTCTCCGGTCAAGTGATATTTCTCCGGACTGGGAATCAGCTTATCTCCTTCCGCATGATACCCTGCCGGCATCTCATGTTCCTCGAAACTACGGTTCTGAACCAACTCGGCATATAATCCTCCATCACCGGCATGATTAATCTCTTCAAAAAAGACACCATACATTGAAGGAGCTATCCCGGCACCTTTCTCCTGAAGGTTAATAACAATCCCTTCCCGTTCTGCCGATGGAAAACTGCATGAAGCTATTGCTGTTCCCAATATACAAGCTGATAAAAGTTGTTTTATATTCATCATAAAAGTCGATTTTAATTATAATACGTTTATGAGACATGAGACACTCAACAGCATAGAAGATAATAAAAAATGAATGCATCAACATTCAATCTCAAAGGAAATAATCTTTGAATCTAAAATTTGACAGCATTCATTATACAATAAAAAGAGTCATATCATTACTTAAAAATAGAATTTGATACGACTCTTTTATGTTCAGCTGTTACAACCCGTAACTTTTCCGATAGTTTGTTATTTATCCACTTCCTCCAGATAAAGCACTCTACTTGAATATTCGTTCTTTTGCGGCTTGTCCACATTATGATTGTAAGGTATTTCCAAACCGTTCGCCATCAAATAAGCACCGCTGAACACTTGTCCTTCAAAACTAAGCGGATATTTATCTATACGGTTCAACTCACGGATACGATAACGGCTTTCAGGATTCAGCCCCGCCATGACTACCCGTGGCAAGTGTTGGTTCATAAAGTGCTCCAGCTTCCACCAATAGAATACCGCCTTGTCTTTTTCCGGCGAAACGTACATCAAGGAAGCTGCCCCCAACTTGTCGTAAGGAGAAAGCAAGCGGTATATGTCCCCCATCTGAACCACCGGACGAATTTCCTTGTACCCGGCAATCGCTTTACGACACAGTTCTTTCTCATCATCCGTCATGTTCTTGGGTTGTATCTCCATGCCCAAACGTCCGCTCATCGCCACGTCAATACGATACTTCAACGGGATGGTACGGAAAGTCTGATGATTGGGTGCAGCACTGATATGTGACGCCATACCGATGGCTGGAAAGAAATAGGAAGTGCCCCACTGCATATAGATGCGTTGCAATGCATCCGTATCGTCGCTTGTCCAAAACTCGTCAAAGTAAGGCAAAAGTCCATAATTGACACGTCCACCACCACTGGCACATGCCTGTATCGTCAGTTCGGGATATTTCATCCGGATTCGCTTGCAGACATTTTCCAGTCCACGATGATAAGCTATATATAAATGGCTCTGTTCATCCTTGCCCAGATAGTTGGAACCGTGATTCAGGATAGACATATTGGCATCCCATTTGATGTAATCTATTTCGGGATAATTAGTCATCAGTTCGTCCACTACGTTGAACACGAAATCCTGTACCTGCGGATTACCCAGGTCGAGTACCACCTGAGTACCTCCCCGTCCCAGTACCAAGTCACGTTCCGGTGCTTTGATCACCCAATCCGGATGCTTTTCATACAATTCACTTTGAGTGTTCGCCATTTCCGGCTCTATCCAGATACCAAACCTGATACCCTGCCGCTTAGTCTCATCTATCAGCCCTCCAATACCCGAAGGCAGTTTCTCCTTATCCACCATCCAGTCGCCCAGCGAAGTGCGGTCGGTCTTGCGAGGATATTTGTCACCAAACCAGCCGTCGTCCATCACAAAAAGTTCACCGCCCATAGAAGAAATATCCGCCATCATCTGCTTCATACCGCTTTCGTTGATTTTGAAATAGACACCTTCCCAACTGTTCAGCAGAATCTTTCGGAGCTTGTCGCCATTAGCTAGTTTATACGCCCTTGCCCAGCGATGAAAGTTACGGCTACCACCACTCAGTCCTTCATCACTATAAGTCAATACCAGTTCGGGAGTCTTGAATACCTCACCGCTTTTCAGATGATAAACGGAGTTGTCTTCGTTGATGCCTGCATAGAAATGATGGAATTCGCTTTCATCTGTGTCAATGCGCAGTTTATAATTACCTCCGTAACAAAGGGCAGCACCAATCACACGTCCGCTATTCTCACGTGGCTGTCCGTCCAACGAGAACATCACTTCGGCGTGTGCCGTGTGCGAATTGCGCACTCCGTCCTTATTCTTTATCACCTTCATACCCGGTTCCAGCGGTTCCTGCACCAGACGCGCCTCGTTTGCCCAAGCACCGTAGAGGCTGGACAGCCAGACATTGCCCTTACGAACGGGAAGATAGGCCGATGCAAACTGGTTCAGCTTCACGTTCTTTTTCTCCTTATGGCTGATTTCCGTCCACGCCTCAATGACGTCCACATCCTGATAGGCTTTATAGCAGAGTTTTACATAAAAAGGATATACTTTGTCTTTTAAAGATATAACTGTTAAATCTGCTTTTTCCTGATGAATAGTTTCCACGCCAATGACTTCCATTTGAAGCGTCATGTTTCCATCCTCATGCTGCACAGACAAAGCAGACTCAGAAGGACAATTCAGTCCATAGACCGGATAAGCGGAAAAACTTCCAGACTCTGTACTAACAACAGCATGTACATCAGCATCAGTAAGTTTTCTACCATAGTACAAAAATTTCAATTCTCCTCCTTGCGGAGTGGAAAGCAATAAAGAGGTATGAGAAGTCGATATTAAGACTTCACTTTCTTGTGCAGACAACGGGAAAACCACTCCCAATAGAAAAAGCAATAGCAAAAGTTTATTTTTCATATTTATATTTATTATAATTCACAATAGCCTAAAAAAACAGCTATGAAGAATACTTTTATTTTCATAGCTGTTTTGTATAAGATCTTATTTTACCGGAGTAAAAACTCCGACATAACCACCACCGGAAACCATCTTTATTGACAAAGACTTCCCGGCAACGAAACGCACCTTCTTTTTCGAGACTTCTGTCGGCTTTTTATCAGCATTCTTTGCATCAGCCCAATACTCAAACTCGTACTCGCCTGCTGGCAAAAAAGAAGTCTCGATTTCCACAACACGCTTCATGCAATTATTCATTGCACCTATAAACCACTGTTTGCCCGAACGCTTGGTCATCACAATATATTCTCCCGGATAGCCATCAAGGAAACGAGTGTCATCCCATACAGTTGGCACTATTTTCAGAAAATCAGCCCCCGGCTGACCTAAAACATATTTAGGATGTTCGCACATAACCGTTAACGGGCTATCATAAATCACAAACTTAGAAAGCTCGGCACATCGTGAATTAGGTACCGTAGTTGGATTCTTCGGTTTGAACCCTTCCATAGATACATTTAGAAAACCTCCGGGCGTATAATCCATCGGACCGGCCAACATACGTGTGAAAGCTAATGTAACATTGTGTTCCGGTGTCACTCTTTTAGAAAACTTAGAATATTCTCCTCCCATAACACCTTCACGGGTCAGCAGATTGGGATAAGTACGCCCAATGCCGTCTGGCTTGTATGCACCATGAAAATTCACCATGAGCTTATGCTTTGCCGCTTCCTTTATGATACGATGATACCAATTTACCATTTCTTGGTCGTCACGATCCATAAAGTCTATCTTTATACCGGCTATTCCCCACTTTTCATACAAGGCAAATGCTTCTTTGTAACTATCATTTTTGTTCACGTCCGTACAATAGAGCCATAGCCAGCAACGCACGTTTTTAGAACGAGCATACTCCAATATCTCCGGCATATTCAACTGAGGTGCAGGTTTGGTGATGTCTACATGAGCCTTGTTGTAAGGACCGTACCATTGCCAATCTATCAACATATACGACCAACCCTGCTCCTCTGCAAAATCAATATATTCCTTTATTACATCCATTTCCATCTTTACTTCACCGCTCCACCAATGATCCCAAGCACACATACCCGGTTTTATCCAAGATGTATCTTCAATGGCGCAAGGAGGATTCAAACCATGAATAAGCTCTGTTTCGATGAACTATCCAGGATGATCTCCTACCAAAATAACACGCCAAGGCGTAGCCATTTTCTCAAAGAAGCGAGCTTTCACTCCATCTTCCTTCTCTCCGGGCAATGGAGAAAGTCTGGTAGCCAATACTTGATTTCCTTCCTGCGCACTGTTACCTTTTCCTATGTAAAATCCAGGATAATCATCAATGCAAGCTTCGGTGATAGCCACATAGTTTTGTTTGTCCACCTCCACCAAGAAAGGAAGACCTGCCACAGTGTCTGCAGGCAGATAGTTCAACGTAGTCTTCACGAACTCCGATTCCTGGCTGGAAGTATAATTTCGTTTGTACTTCGCTGCCCATCCAGTTGCATCCGCCGGTAATGAGAACCCTGTCAATTCTTTAGTTATCTGTCGGTTTCCAATTTTTCTTCCACCATACAGTTGATAACGGAAAGCCACCCCTTCATCATATACGCGAACCACAAAATCCATCCGACGACGATTTCCCTCCTTCTCTTCCAAGTTAAAAGTCATTTCATTCCAATGCAACTGAACTTCCTCATGTTTATTCTTCACTACCGGAATCCAAGATTCAGATCTAGCTTCAGCTTGAGGAACATTCAGTAATGCAAAATTGCCTTGCATCGGTTTTTCATCCTTGAACTCAAAGCCAAGTGGTGAATCAGCCACCAAGACTTTATTCTTGTAAACAACTGAATAACTCAATGTTTTCTCATTGCATACTTCCATTTGTATTCTACCGTCCGGTGAAGATATCTGAAAGTGCTGTGCCGACACCCCCGTTGCCAACAACAAACTGAAAAATAAAATAACTCTCCTCATATCAATCAACTTAAATTTTCTATAAAGATAAAACAATTAATCAAACGGAGCAAAAACGCCCATATATCCGCCACTTGTCGCTTTTTTTACAGTAAGAGGTTTACCAACTGTCATTTCAGAATGTTCATTTTTACAGTAAATAAAGCTAGCACCCTGTCACTAGAATATAATTGCCTACTGCTCATTTCAAAAGTAAAATATTACTATTGCAGCACAAAAGAAGAACATAGCCACTTCAACCATGTTCTTCCCTTACCAGCATTAATATCCAGGGTTCTGTAATAAAGCAGGATTCAATTGAATCTGCGCTAAAGGCAAAGGATAGAGATAATGCTTACGTTGCATATTAAATTGGGATTTACTATTAATGATCAATGCCTGAGACCCATCATCCAATGTTTCATAACCGTAAATAGCCACCCCATCCCATATTTTTTCCACTTTTCCTGCTACCTCATAACCAAAACCGGCAAACTCTGTATCATTTCCATCCGGATTCTTTACTACAATTCCTGACCGGTCAGCATTTAAAGCTTCTTCTGCAATACCCCAACGAAGCAAGTCTGTCGGGCGAAGATTCTCATTACGTAGTTCTACCGCCCTTTCATTACGAATCAAATCCAACATGGTCAGATTTCCAGACTTACCTGTATTTGCTTGGTAATTAGCATTCGCTTGTGCAACAGAAGCATTACTGATACGAGCCGAACCACCACGATCATGTAAAAGATTGATTGATTTATCTAAATCAGAATCAGAAATCCGCCCATCTCCCAATTCACATTTAGCTTCTGCATAAATCAAGTATACTTCTGCCAAACGGAGCACCGGATAATTATAACCTTCATCCGTATCTTTATAATCTTTTCGTTCCGAACACATTTTACGGTTTTGGAAACCAGTTTGTCCTGAATTTTGTACTAGAGGATAATATACCGAACAGCCTGAAGGAAAATCAAAAGTGGTCACATAGTTAGCCTTAAGATAAAGACTCTTATCAGCCCCATTCGCTCCCATCCAATAATAAGTAGTTCCCGGTATTTTAATACAAGAAGTAAAACGAGTATCCCGACAGGTATAAATATCAGTCATCTTGTTATATCCTTTATAATCCTTAGAATAGAAATAAGGCAAGCCATCTGTTACGCAAGGAAACATATTTACCATTTTAATCGTAACAGCTCCTGTATTATTATTGTCACCACCTGTAGCCTTGGTTATATTTTTACCAATGCGTTTACTTGTATGGTTATAAGCGATCTGAAGAATAAACTCATGATTTTTATCTTTAGTAAATCCCATAGGATTCGTGTTTTCATCTTCCAGATTAAACAAATAATTATAGGCTATACCCTCATATATAGTTCCTTCCGCATTCCACAATTGATATTTACCAGAAGACATTACAGCATCCGCTAATGAAGCCGCTTCTGTTAACATACTTTGTATATCAGGATATCCCACGGGCTTATCGCTACCTGCTCCTGAAGTAGTTCCATCACCATCCGTAGTAGTTCCCACATACTTCTCCCACGTAGCCTCAAACAACAGCGTACGTGCTTTGAACGCTTGCGCTCCTTGTTTGCTTATTTTTCCATCATAAGCCGATTCGTCCGGCAAATATTGAATAGCATAATCCAAATCATCAAAAATTTGTTTAGCTACTTCATAACGTGAATTACGTGGAGCATACAATTCTTCAGAAGTTGAAGTAAGCCCCTTTGTTATGACAGGTACACCTCCAAAACGCTGTAACAACCAAAAATATTGATATGCACGGAAGAAACGAGCTACAGCCAACGAAGCGTTGATGCTCCCTGTACCAGTATACTCCTCTCCTTTTTCTATAACCACATTACATTTCCGTATCTTCGCATAACACAGAGACCAATAAGTATCATTTGTGGAAGGTGCTAATATACCTTGGGCAACAGGATTTATTCCAGCTAAAATATCAGAGTTCACATCAAGCATATCATAATATGAACTGGTATACTTAGTACCATTGACCGTTTCAGACACATCACCAAAACCATAAAAACTATATGTACTATTGGCTGCCGCCTCAAATTCTTCAGGAGTTTTATAGAAATTGGCTTCGGTTTGCTGGTCTGTGGGATTCAAATCCAAAAAATAATCCGAACAAGAAGCCATTCCCATAGCTATAGCAATTGCACTTGCTGCAAATAAAATCTTTTTCATATTTTTCTTTTTTTAAATTCATTTATTAAAATGTCAAATCAACACCAATTGTCCAGCTACGGCTGAAAGGAAGACTAGTTCTAGTATTAGAAGCCGTATACCCTTTTTCCGGATCAAATCCATCAGATAATCCTGTTATCTCCGCTATATTATCACCTGAGAAATAAAATCTTAATTTCTCTATTTTCCATTTATCAGTGATAGTGGAGGGAATGGTATAACCAACAGTAACATTTTTCAGACGAGCATACCATGCGTTTTGAACAGAAGCGTCATTATTGTCCACATTCCATTTATTTTTTCCACCCTGTAAAGAAAGACGGGCATACTCAGCATTTTGATTATCCCAAGTCCATGTATCCAGTTGAGTTGTCAAAATATTGTTGTAGTTAGCGTAAAAAGCACAAGTGTTTAAACCACCTTCACGCAAGAAATAACGTTGACCTACTCCTTGTACAAATAAAGAAAAATCAATATTCTTCCACTTAGCACCGGCATTAAGCCCAAAGGTAAAATGAGGATCAATATCACCATAATGATACACATCACCAGCTCCAGTATTTCCTTTTCCACCAGTAGTATCATTAGCCGGATCAAGAAGAAGGATTTTTTTACGATCACCAGGGCGAAGATGTGTATTTGTACTAGTTTGTGCTACACCTGACAAGGCACTGTTCCCTTTATACTGTTCATAATATTTTTCAATTTCTTCATACGAAGCAAAAAAGCCTTCAGTTTTATATACGAACAATGAATTCAAAGGATAGCCTTCACGTACTTTCACCAAACCTGCTGTCCATCTGTCGGTTCCCGCATAGTCAAGCACCATAGAACGAGAATCTGCCAAAGAAGCATTTACCCAATAGTTTACATCACCTGCACGATCGTTCCAACCCAATGCTACCTCCCAACCTCTAACCCGAAGCTTAGCATCATTGGTTGCAGCCGGATTTGTTCCCAACACATCCGGATAATTTAAAGAAACTAACATATTATTGTTCTTCTTCTGATACCAATCAAAGCTACCGGTCAAACGATTGCCTAATAAAGCGAAATCAACACCGATATTAAGATTCTCTAATTTCTCCCATGTACGTGTATAATCTGTTAGTTTGGAAAGCCATGCACTTTGAACAAGTCCGGTATTGAAATAAGTAGTACCCAAAGCAATACTTGACAAATAGTCATAATTGCCTAATTCACTCACTGCACCACCGGTAATGCCAAAAGAAGCACGCAGTTTTAAATTATCCAGCCATTTCAAATTATCTTTTATAAAGCTTTCTTCCGAAATTCTCCAGCCGATACTGGCAGCACCAAAATTACACCAACGATAATCAGGATGAAATTTAGAAGTCCCGTCACGACGCCCCAATGCTTCAATCATATACTTTCCCGCATAATCATAATTCAAACGTGCCAAATACGAAACATATCCTTGCTCATTAGATCCTCCCTCTATAGTTTGATGAGAAGCTTCTGCCGACCCAGTGTTCAAATCATGTAAACCATCATACAATAATTCCGTACGTTTTGCCTTTACATTCTTATAAGTTCTTTTCTCCGCGTTCGCTCCTACCATGACAGCTACATTATGTACTTCTCCGAACGTATGATTATAATCCAACTGAATAGAATAATTCTCATAGAAAGTACGTTGACTACGTTCCTGTACATAGCTGGAGGTCCCTGGATTAACAGCATTCAGTTTTTCCTCTATATCATATCCGGTTTCTGCCGTACCTCCCACCACATAAGGAGCCCCTACATAATAGGTTGTCTTATATTCCGTCTGAATATTATTATTTTTAATAAAAGACATAGCCCCTGTAGCCTTTAAATCTTTAGTAAGTTGAGCTGTCAAAGTATTAGAATAACGAAATGTTTCAAACTCCTGTTGGTTTCGTCCACCAGCCTGCATTGCCGACAACGGAGAACGACCTATCATATATAAATCATAATAATTACCTGAAGGAGTATAAGGAGCTGCTATAGGAGCATCATACATACCAGAATTATTACCATCAAGTCCATCAATCGGCCCATCCGTATAGCGATTACTATATGACATATTAATATTAAATGTCAACCATTTAGTTAAATCATAATCAGCATTCAAACGAGCGTTATACTTCTTAGCTCCATCATCCGTAGCAGTAATCACAGAACGGTCATTAGCATAACCTAATGATGCCATCCACCGAGCTTTTTCACTAGATCCCTGAACATTGACATTATGTTGTGTACTCCAAGTTGTTCCATAAATTAAATCCAACCAGTTATTAGACTCATAATAATGCATCTGACTATTGGCATCTACATAAGTAAAGGGATCTCCAATCGCCATTTTATCTAAAACCAGCAAATTTGTATCATCAAAACTAACTCCTGCATGTGGTGTTTTTCCACCTGATACTAAGATATTATTCCACAGTTGCCCATTTGTATAACGCTGTGTGATTACCTCCCCTCCTTTACCATCGGATTCTACATAATCCTGATAAGAAGCTTCCGCCATAGCTGAAGCCCAATCTCTCATACCTGCCAAAGGTAACATATTAGCAGGTGTATTAGCTGTTACCATACCATTATAAGATACTTTCAGTTTATCACCTTTTTTGCCTTTTTTAGTCGTCACTAACACAACACCACCTGCTGCACGTGCTCCATAAATAGCTGCTGAAGCATCTTTCAAAACAGAAACACTTTCAATATCATTCGGATTCAATGAACTAAATTCAGTATTGCTAATAGCCGGAACTCCATCAATAATAATTAACGGTTCCACTTTATTGGTAGAAGAAGCACCACGAATCTGAATAGCCATATCCTCATTTCCTGGACGAGCAGAAGTTCGTGTAATAGTCAGACCCGGCACTTGTCCCTGTAAACCAATCGCTGTATTAGACACTGGGCGGCTTTCCAAAATGTCTCCACTTACCGAAGCTACCGCACCAGTAAGAGTAGCCTTTTTCTGTGTGCCATAACCTACCACAACCACTTCGTCCAATACTTCCGTATCTTCCTTTAAAATAATCTTCATAAGGTTCTTTTCATTTACTGGAACTTCCTGTGTTTTATAACCGATATAAGACACTACCAAAATACCTTTTGAAGCATTGTTCAATGTAAAGTTACCATCAAAATCAGTAATCGTACCATTGGTAGTACCTTTTACCAACACACTGGCACCAATAATGGGTTCCCCATTGGCATCCACCACTTGCCCTTTTACCGTTCCAGTCTGCATAACAGTCTGCACCCCATTCACCTCTGCAAATACAGCCTGCGGACTACCTGCCAACAAGGCAGAAGCCATCACCGTAGAAAACAAGATTCTTCTCGATGAAAATTTAAAGAATTCGTTTTTCATAAACTTGAAATTTAATATTAACAGTTTTATTGTTGTTTTCTTATTATATACACTGTTTGATAAACTCGCGCACCTCATGCCGCCCTATCCTTAAATGGTTTTCAACGGTACGATGCGAAAGATTTAATTCCTCTGAAATATCTGAAATAGATTTGTCTTCAAAACGACTCATTGCATAAATAGTACGACGCTGTGGAGGAAGCAAAGACAATCTATATTTCTCACATGCTTCCAAGTCATCAGCCACCACACGAGCCTCAGTTTCATTTGTATAAGTTACCGCATGCTCATATAAATAAGAAGTCACTTCCTGCCTCTTATAATAACGACGTAAATAGTCAGTCACCAAATTACGGGCAATGGTAAAAATGAAATACTTAATAGTTTCTGCACAGAGCATCCGATCGTAATCCATCAGCCGTACATACACATCTTGTGCCAAGTCTTCTGCCTCTTCTTTATGACCTATCTTATAATAAAGATACAGATAGACCGAATGATGATAATTCGTATAAGAGTCTTTTATTAATTGAATAGATTTCATGGATATGTTTTTCATGTCTTCAGCTTTTTGGGTTACATTTACGAATGCAAATATAGAAGGTAGAAGAACAAGAAAAGCACTTTTCCGGTTCCAATAAATCTCATATCATTACCCTAGACAAAAAACAGTTTAAGCTGCTAATTTATAGCAGCTTAAGAATTTGAGACTATCAGTATCATATAATAATTTGATACTCTCAACAAGAAATAGCGAGGTTATTCATTGTTTTTCCCAATACTTCGGATGTACTCATTGGGAGTGATATTTGTCGCTTTTTTGAAATATCGGAAGAAAGAAGCCCGTGAACTGAATCCGCACAACTCTGCCAAAGCACTCAAAGTGTATTTAGCATATTCATCTTTCTCCACCAAGCGCTTGAATTCAGCTATACGATAATCATTAATATAATCATAATAATTACGGTTTAAATACTGATTAAACAAATAGGACAAAGTATGAGATGAGGTTCCGATAGAGGCGGCCAAATCGGCAATCTTCAAATTAGGATTGGTATAAGGCTTTTCTTTATGCATAACAATCTCCAATTTATCCGCCAACCGTTTACATTCTTCCACACTTATCTTATTTGTCTTATACTTTTCTTCCGCTACAACATTGGTTTCCTTAACCGATTGTATTTCCTTTTCTATAACCTTAGCAGGACCAGGCATTGGTTCTTCCCTTTCGTCCTCTCCCTCTTTCTTCTTTGACAAAAGAACAGCAATACCTCCGGTCACCACTGCTATCACGATAAACACTATGCTCCATATACTGATAGAAGAAGCGATTTTAACCGTCATCTGAGTTTCCGACTCTGGATTCCCCGTCCGCCTTACTTTAAAAGTATAGGTACCGGACGGCAAATCATAATAAGTCATATCCGAACGACCTGTCACAGCTATCCATCCGGCATCCTCACCCTCCAACTGATATTCATATGACATAAAGGCAGGTGCCGTATAACTGAAATCGGAAAAGTAAAAGGTAACATTCTTTTGAGAAGACTCCAATGAAATTTCACTCTTGCCGCCATCTCTCACAACAGATTGCACTACAGATTTTCCATTTACACATACCTCTGTTATGGCAACCGGATAGGGAATGGATTTCTTCTGATTCATCCGCACTGCATCCAAATATAAGAGCCCTTTGGAGTTTCCAAACCAAATGCCATTCTCATCACGCACCGGCGGACAAAGAGTAAATATGGAACTGGGAATGCCATCGACAAAATTATAAGGAATAAAACAGTCTTTCTTATCATACCGGAACAAACCATTGTTAGTTCCCAGCCATAACCACTTTTCACGATCCTCCACAACAAACATACCATCATTCCCATCCAGAGGAGTCCCCGGCTGCAAACGTCTGAAAGTAGTCATTGATAAATCAGAGATAAAAAGCGAGCCTTTGTCCGGAAAAAAATAAAGATCATGGTCGGAATCTTCGTAGATCACTCTTACTTTTTCCTTATGAATAAATCCTTCAGGAAACACATCGGTTTTTAATGTCCGGACGGAAGGGTCCCAAATACACATTCCATTCTCCGTACATATCCATCCTTTATGGGTGGAATCAAAATAAATTTCATATACATTCCCTTCCGGCAACTTAGAGTTGGCACTGGTATAATGAGCTATCTGTCTGCCATTTTTATAGCAGAATATTCCTAAAGATGTCCCTATCCACAAATTACTTTCATTATCCTGCTTGATACAGAAAATATGTCCTTTACTGAAAGGCATTCCTCCATCGGGGGCAAAATCTCTGAGTGTCAAAGTTACAGGATTGAAAACATACATTCCCCCACCGTATGTACCTATATAATACTCATTCTGATAATACAGACAACTGAAAATCATATTTGAGCGTAACTGTGGAACCTTGAAACTTTTATAACGATGATTTTCTTCGTCAATATAAAAAAGTCCGTCACGAGATCCGATCAGCTTTTCCTTCCCCTCGATGGCAAGTGCACGTACCGGCATATCTCCGGAATCAAAAAAAGGAGCATACGTATAAGTGGAGAACAACCCGCTCTGATATAATGTGTAATCCAATCCCAGCTGATAGAATCCTACCCATATCAATCCTTCCTTATCAACCAAAACAGAATAAACGGAATTAGAACGCAAAGTCTCATCCTTCCCTGTTTCATGACGCATGGAACGAACAACTTTCTTTTTATCCGTTGATACAAAATGAACTCCGTTACCATCCGTCCCTACATACAAAAGGCTTTTGCCATCACCGGACAAAGAAGAAATGACATTACAACCTATATCAACAAAACGGGCAAATTCTTTAGTTTGTGTATCAAAACTGATGATTCCCTGTCCCATCGTTCCCAAATAAAGCATACTCCCTATCCGGGCTATATTCTTAAAGGAACAAACATGTTTCTCTTCCACCACATTATGATAAGCCTCTATTTTTCCATCTGAGAGTTGTAAGGAATAAAGACCATTCTCCGTAGCCATCCAAAGTATTCCATCTTCCCCCAAATTCAAACCACCAATCGAATTCGCCGCCGACAACATATTAGGATCTATCATAATTTGGTTCAGGCTCCCTCCTTTATAAATGAAAAGTCCTCTTTCTGTTCCGATATAAAGTATTCCTTTCCCGTCATGTAAAAGAGAGCGCACAGCATATCCTATCGTTTCACGGGCAATGGGCTCCAAACTATTTTTCTGCTTGCTAACACGCCATAATCCACTGCCATTCCCCATCCACAATTCATTGCCAGGCATCTCAGCAATGGCATTTACCCGTTTCAATTTTTCATCTGAACCCGGAATAAGATAATGCTTGAAATGAATTCCATCAAAACATTCCAACGAATTGCCGGTCCCCAACCAAACATAACCTAAAGAATCTTTATAAATGGCGTTTACCACTAAATCTGACAAACCCTCAGTTACAGACAAGCCACGAAAAGCGTAGGAACGAGAGAAAATGGGTAAAGACAAGAATATAAGAAACAATATAAATATAAATCTTAAAATGTTTTTCATTACATTGTGCATATTTGGAACCTCGTGTTTATCAAATAATGCAAATATAGTGAAAAGGGAATATATTTTCCCTATCAAAAAAAGAAAAAATCATCATCCACTTCTTATTTGCTGTATGAAAAAGAAAGGATGATGATTTAAAAAGATTACTTTATAAAAGAAAGTTTATATCAAAGTTTGCGTAAATCATGTCCGGGCAACAAATTATATTCTTTTCCATTCATCCTGACTTTACAAGGTGTAGAAGCTGCATATTTCCAAACGCCCTCTTTATACACCAACATCACATCTGTTACTGTCAATGAACTTATTTCAACATGTGGAGTTTTCAATAGTGTACCTCCTCCCAAAAAGAAAATACAATCATCGCCTTGTTTATTTCCCCACAATGCATAAGCTGCTTGTACAGTCATTTCTCCACTTTTACACAAATGGCCTGCATCATCCGAAGAAATAATCCGGTCCACACGCCCCTCTTTTTGTTGGATACAAATTCCGACATGACTTCCAGCCACACCACTTTCCACTTCTGGAAAAGTAACGGAGGAAATACATCCCGGCTCCTTTACAGAAGAAGGTTCATAAACAGCTACAAACGGACGATTCCAAGCTTCACCTTGTTGGCGGGCTACAAAAGTCAACGTAGGTTGCTCTTTGATAGCATAAGGCATATCCGGAATCCGGCTCAACCCTTCAGTCATCGGGCTCAAAGCCGAGAACACTTTACGTTCAGGAGCACCTTTCATCCACATATTCATACTGATATTATCCTCATCCGGCATCTGTATAGTAAACGTTGTTTTAATATCTTTGGAGGTCTCGGCACTTTTCTTATCAAACAAATAAGAATAGGCATATATATGTGCCCCTGCAAAAGCCAGTTCCTCCGTTGGTTGAAGAAACAAGCTACTCCCGTCAGCAGCAGTCAAGTTCATGGTTTGTCCCATATTATGATAAAAATAATCATGCATTTTATCTCCTCCCTCCACTTTCCTGCTACGGAAAATATCGACATAATATCCGTTCTTTTCTCCTGTAGTCACAATACTCATCATACGGTTTTGATCAGCCTGTGATTCAGGTTCACGGAAAAAGACTTCGCTATAACTTACAGGCTGATAATCCACTTTCACCCCCGTTTCGGGATAGCAGTTCAATAATTTGAAAGCATGATTGCTTTTCATAACCGGATAAGAAGAGATTCCATCTACACAAACCGTATTGTGTGCAGGGAACTGACTGTAATACTCCAAATAATCCAAACCGGAATAAAGGGTCAAGCCGATGCCGCCGTCCGGTGCCAGACGATATCCTTTTCCATAAAGTTCCATGCTGATGCCATTGGCATGCATGTGGTTCCCTTCACTGGCGTTTTGAGCGATCATCAGACTATGGCGTTTGTCCATGCCATTGCGTTGCACCAGCCAACTGGCATTGGGAGCATAAAAAGTAGGAGTCACATAATCATTGATATCACCGGCAGGTATCTTATCATCAATCACCAAAGGCTTATCACTGAAGAAAGAAGTTACCGCCACCTTCACGTTTTTCTTTTCAGCCGCCGATTTGGACGCATCGGGATCAAATAACTTCAACATAGCAGTAAATTGCCTTTCCTGATCTTTTTTACCATGCTTTTGCGCATTAGTTACCATACGGGCAAAGATAGCAGGATTCAATTTACCGGGATGTGTATCGCCAAAGCCCATTGTCATACAATCCGGAAACAAATATTGCGGGTCGGCGGCCACCGCTTTTTTTATGACGGGAATCTCTCCGGTCAGGTCCATACCCAAATTACGGTCAAAGATAGTAACCATATCCGTATAATCTCCGATAACCACTTGGCTATACCCCGGACATTCAGCCCAAATACCGGTTTCTGTATCATAACCATAATCAGCAAGCTGCTTCAGTGACCATTGACGGATGGAAGAACGATTCAACACATAATCAATATAATATTCGCCTCCCTTTTTGTCCGGATAAGAAGCATCAGGTTCCAAAATCATGCCGATGCTCATGATATAACGCGCCTGCATCAGATTCCAGTTATTATGCGGCACTCCATTATCAATGATATTATCCGCCCATTTCTTGAATGCTCCGGCATAGATGTCCATCTTATCAGCCTTATCGGTTTTTAAATAATCATATAAAAAATCATACAATGGAACCAAAGCATTCACTGCATCCTCATGAATGACTTCAAAACTACTCATACCCACCAAAGTCTGCTGATGTCCATAGTTCAAATCCTTGGGAAGATTTCGGTAATAGATCCCCGTCATATAAGTATCAAATACCGAAGCTGCCAAATCAGCATATTTCTTCTCTCCGGTCATCCACCAAAGAAAAGCGGCATCACGGGCGATACCCAGTATCTCTACATTAATACTTTGGATGATATTTCCGGTTTTACTGATATTCACCCATTCGTATGGTCTGCCTTCCAACGTCCCATTTGCCAGATACATTCCCCGAGCATCTTCCTGATAAGGCTTCAAATCTTCCAGCTTGGGACGTACATAGTTAGTTGCATGACTGCGTGCACCGGTATACATCACCGTAGGAGCCGGCGCCTTCTCTCCTCCTGCATGATCATAATATTCTCCTTTAATATATACCTCCGTTGCATGAGTTTTCCAATACATTTGCAAGCGGGAAGTAAGCCATTCAGGCCCTCGGTCAGCATACCGGTCAGTCCGTTGCTTTAACTTTTCAAACACTTCCTGTGCCCATGGTTCTTCCTTTATCAACTTCTGCGTTTCGGCTTTGCCCTTGTTATCCGTCAGATATCGGGGATGACCTTGTGACAGTTTTATCGACAAAAAATTCTCTTGTGCATATAATACACCTGTTATCAGCAAGCATATCAATAAAATAGTCTTTTTCATAATTCTATTCATTCTCTTTCACAAAAATACGTATCATAGAGCTATTCCACTCAATCCGAATGAATTATTTTATGATCCGCCTATTTAATTCATTATTTAAAGTCAACGAATATAAAATGTTTGCTTTACCGGCTCTGCTGTCTTTATCTTTGGATATGAGTTTTTTCCGTATTGCCAGGCTATCACAGTCACTTTCACCGGATAAGCAGCCTTAGGAGGAATAGCAGTTAATATCAATCGATTACCATCCACATAAGCCGGTCCCGATTCTACATAAAAATCAACCGGCAAGCCACAACTGGAAACAGCAGATAAAGAAACGTACTTAGTACCACGCTTTATGTCCGGTAACGTTGCAAATTCAATATGTTGCGGCTGTCCTTCCCTATTTTTAACCGGAATTGTAATCTGAGCTTGCTGAACAGCCGGTTTATATTCTTTATCTCCCGGATGAGTTATTGAAAAAACAATATCCGATTTTTTGTCCGTCCATAAAGTTCCCCGATTCCATTGAATTCGAAATGTCACAGAATCAACTAAAACAGCTGGACCGGTAATCATCTGCAAGACAGGGGATTTTCCGGCATGACCAATAGATGCTCCGACAGGTAAATCAGTCCAATTGGAAAGTCGGGGGCTTTCTCCTGGAACAGTATCCAGAAAAACAGGAGTCAATTGAAATGTGATACCATCTTCCTGTGGCATAAAAGCCGGGTGAACTTGTAAATGAGTATTCTGTTGGGATACTGTTTTTCCGTTTTGAGACACACTTACCAATTGTGGCTTCATATCGTAATATCGGGATTGATACGCCAAAGTAGCCTCTATCATCTCACGATCAAAAAACCAAAAAGCTTGTGCAGGATCACCTTTAAATTGATTTACCGGTGCCGGAATACAAGAAGGTTTTTCATTTTTTTTCCATCGCTCCATCAACCATCCTTCCTTTGTCGGATCCACATGTCCATAGTGCATTGCCTTTTTAATATAAAGAGCTATATATTGTGCTTTTTCCGGGGTATAGGCAAAGTGGCCTTCAGCAGGACAGGCCAACATACTTAAAGGTAGCAATGGATGTTCCTTACGTTCTTTCAAACCCTCATTGCTCCATGTATGTGCTGATTCATATTCTCCCATGGTTTCCAGACAAGGGATTTTATTGATGTTACGCTCACCCCAAATATCTGGACATAACCACTTATCACGATGATATGGCCATTGACCACTGACAGAAATACATGCCAATGTACGTTCCGGTTTATAGGCTGCAAGATAATAAGGCCAACTAGCAGCTGCCGAATGTCCTATAGCTATTAAAGGAGCTGTAGACAACTCTTTATATCCAGATTCTTCAGCAAGATCTGCCAAAAGACCATCCAAAGTTTCCCATGCCCCATCCGTAAAATCAAATCCGTGATTGAAAGAAGGACATACCCATATTTGAGCAACATCAAGTTCAGCCATACGCTGCCGGAAAACCTCATCTTCAAGGATAGAAATTTCCTCCATATTGTGTTGGGCAACCAAGATTGCTTTTACTTGTTCACACTGACTGGGAATCCACAAGTAAGCCCTTGACTCAGGATTCTTGGGATGAGTGCTAAAATTACGAACGGGTACGGACCATTGCCAGATTCCTGTTTGTGCGACAAGCGTAAATGATAAGAACCAACCGAATATTCCAAATAAAAATACATGTTTCATAGTTATCTTCACTTTTATTACAAAGACGAATCACAATCAAGAAACACTCAACTTTAGTTATGAATATCTTCCGGAGAGATGAGTAAAATTCTATCTTTGTACGTATTAAGCATATATACAAAACCTAGATAACATGAATAAACACACTTTATTTACAGTAGCCTCTTTCCTGTTTTGTACACAAGTATCAGGAGATACGCCGGATGGAATTTATCACAAAGGATGGATAGATTTCAACAAGAATGGAAAAATGGATCTATATGAAAATCCTAAAGCCCCACTGGAAGAGAGGGTACAAGACTTGCTCTCACAAATGACATTGGAAGAAAAAAGTTGCCAGATGGCTACCCTCTATGGTTCAGGACGTGTACTGAAAGATGCCCTGCCCCAAGACAATTGGAAAACAGAGGTATGGAAAGACGGAATAGGGAACATAGATGAAGAACATAACGGACTGGGAACTTTCAAGTCCGAATATTCTTTTCCCTACACCAAACATGTGGATGCCAAGCATGCCATTCAACGCTGGTTTGTAGAAGAAACACGTTTAGGCATCCCCGTAGATTTCACCAATGAAGGTATTCGCGGATTATGTCATGACCGGGCAACTTATTTCCCCGCCCAATGCGGACAGGGCGCTACTTGGAATAAAGAGCTGATAGCCCGTATCGGTGAAGTGGAAGCCAAAGAAGCTGTAGCGCTGGGGTATACCAATATCTATTCTCCTATCCTTGATATCGCCCAAGATCCTCGCTGGGGAAGATGCGTGGAAACATACGGAGAAGATCCTTATTTAGTAGGAGAACTGGGAAAACAAATGATTACCAGTCTGCAAAAACATAACCTGGTGGCTACTCCAAAGCATTTTGCAGTTTATAGCATTCCGGTAGGTGGGCGTGACGGAAAGACGCGGACTGATCCACACGTAGCTCCACGAGAAATGCGTACCTTATATATAGAACCTTTCCGGATGGCATTTCAAGAAGCCGGAGCATTGGGAGTGATGAGTTCTTATAATGACTATGACGGAGAGCCCATTACGGGAAGTTATCATTTCCTGACTGAAATATTACGTCAGGAATGGGGATTTAAAGGATATGTCGTATCGGACAGTGAAGCTGTGGAATTTATCTCCAGTAAACATAAAGTGGCGAATACATACGAAGACGGAATAGCGCAGGCTGTCAATGCAGGACTGAATATCCGTACCCATTTCACTCCGCCTGCTGATTTTATCTTGCCTCTTCGTAAAGCTGTTGCCGACGGTAAAATCTCTCAGGAAACTCTTGACAAACGGGTAGCCGAGATACTTCGTGTCAAATTCTGGCTGGGATTATTTGACAATCCCTATCGGGGTAATGGTAAACAAGCGGAACAAATCGTCCATAGCAAGGAACATCAGGCTGTATCATTGGAAGCAGCCCGTCAGTCACTTGTATTATTAAAAAATGAAATGAATCTGCTTCCTTTATCCAAATCGCTCCGTTCTATCGCTGTTATCGGTCCCAATGCCGATGAACGGACTCAGTTGATTTGCCGGTACGGCCCTGCCAATGCGCCTATTAAAACCGTTTACCAAGGCATAAAAGAACGATTGCCCCATACAGAAGTGATTTATAGAAAAGGATGTGATATCATAGATCCTCATTTTCCTGAAAGTGAAGTTCTTGATTTCCCGAAAACAACAGAGGAAGCTCGATTAATGGAGGAAGCCATTCATGCAGCCAAACAAGCCGAAGTGGTAGTGATGGTATTAGGCGGCAACGAACTGACAGTCAGAGAAGATCGTTCACGGACCAGCCTTAATCTTCCCGGAAGGCAGGAAGAACTTTTAAAAGCTGTCTGTGCAACCGGAAAACCGGTCGTTTTAGTGCTGCTCGACGGACGCGCTTCTTCCATAAACTATGCAGCAGCCCATGTACCTGCCATTCTGCACGCCTGGTTCCCTGGGGAATTCTGCGGCCAAGCCGTGGCAGAAGCTTTGTTCGGAGATTATAATCCGGGAGGAAGGCTTGCCGTGACTTTCCCAAAATCTGTAGGACAGATTCCCTTTGCTTTTCCTTTCAAACCGGGATCGGATGAAAGTTCTTCCACATCTGTTTATGGAGTACTCTATCCTTTCGGCCATGGTTTAAGCTATACGACTTTCAGTTATGGTGATTTGAAGATCTCGCCATTACGTCAAGGAGTACAAGGAGATATAAATATAAGTTGTAAAATCAAGAATACAGGAAAAATAAAAGGAGATGAAGTGGTACAACTTTATTTGCGGGATGAAGTCAGCAGCGTCACTACCTATACCAAAGTCCTACGTGGTTTTGAGCGTATCAGTCTGGAAGCCGGAGAAGAGCAAATGGTCCATTTCAGATTGCGTCCACAAGATTTAGGATTATGGGACAAGAATATGAATTTCCGTGTGGAACCGGGTAAGTTTAAAGTAATGATCGGCTCCTCTTCTACAGATATCAGACTGCACGGACGATTTGAAATTGCACCGTAATACAATTACAATTCATCGGCCTAATCCCTCCTGTTAGTATCACAAATAAAAATGATAAGAGCATTCAAACTGCAATACATACAGCCCTTCATTAAAACACTGGTAAAGAATCTGTTTACATCTATTTTATGTGTACACAGATTCTTTATCGGTGTCCAGGTATGACAAGCTCCGTTGATTTCGTTAGAAACCACAAGATGATTCATTCCGATTTTCAATCTTTATCTGAAGACACAGAGGAAGGAGGAAATTCTTCTATACCCCATTTTTTATTGGGTGTTGTTCCTAATTGTAACTCCAAAGTACCTCCTTTAATAAAATCCTCATGATAAAACCAACATTTATTCCACTTTTTTCCATTAAAGGAAGCACGCTGAATGTACATATTATCAGCCGAGTTTCCTACCGTTATAATTTGAAATGTCTTGCCGGGATAATAACGGTTGTCCAAATGAATAGTAACCTTATCAAAAAGTGGAGACGTGATCTCATAAAAAGGCTTTTCCGCACAGCCGCCATCTACTTCAAACAATCCGATAGCCATCAGGACACCTAACGCTCCCATCTGCCCCTGGTCCTCATCATCCCGATAACCTCCATAAGGGGTCACATCACTATAAGCGGCCTTGACCTTACGTACCCATTTCTGAGTAAGCCAAGGTGCGCCTGCATAGTTAAACAAATGGGCCATTCCAGTCCCCGGTTGATTGCCATAGTCTGTCCAATTTCCTTCCTTTGTTTTATTAGAACGGAAAAATCCATACGGTTCACTTTTTTCAAAATTCGCATTCAATCTTTCAATATATTTGTCAGCACCTCCATAAAGTTCTATCAGTCCTGTCATATCGTGCGGAACATAGTGTGAATAAATAGCAGAATTACTCTCGCAGAATCCTCCTTTTTCCGTCAACTCCAACGGGTCAAAACAAGGCAACCAGTCGCCATCTATTCCACGAGGCTGCATATAGCCACTCTCCGGATTCCAAAGGTGACGATAATTCTTTGATCGTTTCATAAAAAACTCATAATCCTGTAATTTTCCCATTGTTTTCGCCATCTGAGCCAAACACCAATCCTGATAGGCATATTCCAATGTCATGGAAGCTCCGGTAATATGCATCCCTTCAACGTCTTTCCGTCCGTCAGGCACATACCCCCGTTCTTCATAATATTTCATACCGCCGGAATGGGCGGTCTTGCTATGCTCATAACCGGCGTGGTCGCGAATCCCTCCCACAAAAGCATTCTTTCGCAAACCTTCATAGGCCAGTTCCGCATCATAATTACAGATTCCTTTATTATAGGCTGAAGCGAAAAAAGAGACAGCCGGATCGCCAATCATCACATACGTATAATTTCCTCCTGATGGTCCACGGGGAATCAGACCTCCGTTTTGATACATATCTGTCATTGTATTACAGAAATTATCCATAACTTCAGGATATGCCATAGACCAGAGTATGTTTAGTGACCAATGACTCCCCCACCATGCATCAAAGTTATGATGATTATACAAAGGTTTTCCATCTTCTCCTAAAGGAATTTGCCGTATGCGCGGAAAGTCGGAAGTCATATCCATATAATGTCCATCGGCATCACTGACTACATGGCGTCCCAATAAGGCATGCCACAAATCCGTATAGAGTTTTATTTGCTGTTCTCTGCTACCGCCTTCCACTTCTATCCTTCCAAGCCAATCATTCCATTCAGAAAAAGAGGCCTGTTTCACTTGCTCAAAATCCCAACCCGGAAGTTCTGCCAGCATATTCTTACGTGCCTGTTCTACACTGACATACGAAATCGCGACTTTCAGCATTACTTTTTCGTCGTTTCTTGTTTTAAACCGAACTGCCATACCGGCATTCTTACCCGATATTCTTTCCGGATTACTGTCAGGTTCCAGCCGCCCCTCACGCCAAGACACTATTTCATCCATCGGTTTGCTCAATTGTGCGTAAAAATAGACAGGTGTATCCTTAGGACGGCGTCCCGTACGTTCCATAATTTCCCATCCGGCAATTTCCTTGTCACTTACTTTCCATACTTCCGAATAGGCCGTAGGCCCATGTGCCAGAAAAGCTCCCGTATCGAATAGAATATAACTGGAATCACTTTTCGGAAAAGTATAACAATGAAAACCTACACGCATAGTAGAGGTCAGTTCCGCCGTTATATCATAGTCTGTCAGCCTCACTTTATGATACCCCGGCTTAGCTATTTCTCCGTCATGAGTAAAGGCCGACTGATAGGCGTTCATTCCTAAATGTCCTTTAAATTCTCCAACAGTGGGCATCACTGCCACTCCGGACATCTGCCAATTATGAACATGGCTGAAACAACGTATTTGTTTTGAGCCATATAGATATCCCGATCCCCAAGAGTGCTCGGTATCCGTATCAGGACTGAGACTGACCATACCAAACGGACGACACGCTGAACTAAAGAAAAACCACCGGGAACGATGACTGTCAACAAAAGGATTCACCAAATCAATATAATTCTTGTCCTCATCCACTTTATCACAGATATCCATTCCGAATGTCCGACAAGTCAAGATCAAACCTATAAATATAAAAAAAATTCGTTGTAACCTATTATTTTCCGGAATCATAATTTTTGTTTCTTGTAGTTTCCTAATTTCTTATTTACGTCCTTTTCTGGTATCAGGCGCACAGCGGAACCGCCTGACGCTTTCAATTCAAAATTCAATTTTGTCATTGAATTTACTCTATATCGAGAACATTTTACTTTGGTACGTGTCTTTATTGACCTCTCCCCATCTGTATAAATCTCTGCAACATAATTTTTCCCCTCAGGAAGAAAATCCAAACTTACCGGCAATGCACGCGCCTCATTATTCGTTATCGAACCAATAAACCACTCTTCCCCTTTACGACGGGCTATAGTGATAAATTGCCCGATTTCACCTTGTAATACTTTAGTGTCGTCCCACGTAGTATAAATATCATCAAAGAATTTCAATTCGGGTTCATCTTGAGAATCCGATGGTTTATCATACCAATACATATATTGCAGCGGACTATAATAAACAGCCGCCAACGCCAACTGATGCGCAGGAGTGGTCTGAATGGACTTTGAACGGGGAACTCCATAATTATCCTTATCCGTATTCAAACGGCCGAAATCCTGACGATAATAACAAATGGTATAATCTGCCGCTCCTGCCACAAATCGGGTAAAAGGAAGAGTGACATTATGGGTTGCATCCGGAAATTCCTCATTACCACGAATACCTTCCTGAGTCATCAGATTAGGATATGTACGACTGAATCCCGTAGGACGGTATTCATCATGTATATCAACCATCAAACCATAGTCAGCACATTTTTTTACCGCCTCATGCATCCATTTGGTCCACACTTGTGAACCGACTTGTACAAAACCGAATTTAAGACCTGCTATCCCCCAAGATTTATACAATGGAAGAATTTCATCCAATTGTTGTTGCAATGCACGTTGATTGACATACAGGATAACTCCTATTCCCCGTTTTTTTGCATAAGCTACCACTTCTTTCAGATTCAAAGCATTCACATTCGGATTTCTACGAGGATCCAATGTCACGGTAGTGGCATCAGATGCCTTGTCATATTCAAATCCATACCACCCAGCGTCAAAATGAATATATTGCAGATTGCGTTTTACTGCAAAATCCACCAATGCTTTCCCTCCTTCTGTTGTCAAGGTCACCTCACGCATCACTTTTCCGGGTTTTATCCACGAAGTATCTTTTATTCTACAAGAAGGATTCAGATTTAAAATTAAATCGTTGTGTTCCAATATCTGCCCCGGTTTATCGGCACACATAATCACTCTCCAAGGAGTATGATAAGGCGCAATATCTTCTACAGGACCGTACATGGCAGATTGAATAGTATTCTTTTTTTCAACAGATAATTTAAATTTAGTACGCACATAGTCCACCACTTGTGCTTCGCCCAAACATACATAAGGGCCTCCAGGCAATATCAGAAGCAATGGGCGATCTGATTCACCGGACCATCCTTCCAACGGTAAACATTCATAGGGAGTTTGGGCCCTAGCAGTGAAATAAGCCTTCGTTCCTTCCGGTAAAGTATATTCTGTGAATTCATCGGTGATCTTCAAATATTGTCCACCGGGAAACCGATAACGGAATGCGATACCTTCATTGTATGCACGCACATCCAAAACCAATTTTTCACGGGAGTGCTGACGATTAATGACTACCGACCAAGCTTTATACCGATCTTTAATGGTGCTACGTTCTCCATACACAGGATGCCACACCGTATCCTGTTCAGCAGTTGTTATATCACCCAATGCCAATTGGTCACGCCAAACCACATTGGCATTAATACCTAATAAAGATGGCTTTATGGCTTCTTTATGATTCCAATTCACAGAATAATGCAGATTTCCCCCCTCATCACTTAAAGTAACTTGATACTTACCGTCCGGCGAGGACATCTTTATTTCTTTTGCCTGAAGAATGGATAAAGAAAATGCCATCCATAATCCTAGTATACATAATATCTTCATCATTTTATTCTTTTATAAATCGTACATGTTTTACATATTGGTTCTTTTTCACTTTACTATTTTCTCCATCAATTACATTACCAAAATAACTCACTTTATCAAATGTTATGTTAGAAACATCATGTTCTTCATCAATTCCTTGAAGTAAAACAAATCCTCTTTCATTACAATAAGCTGTTTCTCCACCATACGTACTGATATTTCTAAAAGTAACATTATGAATAAATGGGCCATTGGATGGTACAACTACAAATTCTCCATAACCCCGACTACCTATACCACGTCTTCCCGAACCCACCTTTATATTATTGGGAGTAGGCTGCTTTATAGGACGAGTTCCTACCAAATTCAATGCCGGAGTTAATTTAATCAAATTATAAGGAATCTCACCATTAATTTTTATATTGTCAAAAGTCAAATTCTCCATAACCATTTCTCCAGTTGGATGTAACCAAAATATTTGCACTTGATTACGATTGGGAAAATGAATCACATCGATATTCCGCGCTGTAAAATTTCGAATCGCAGGGCAACTGCTTTCTGTAGCAATTCTAAACACATTAGCAAAATCCACCCAAAATACACAATCTTCCACTAACATATTTTCTACAGATTTTGAAAGTTTTTCTCCTCCTTGGCGAGTGATTCCTTTAGGAGAAATTGCATCATCATCTGTACGAAAAAAGCAATTACGTACTGTTATATTACTCGAATTGCATGGGTCCACACCATCATCATTACCAACCCTTGAGCCAGCCAAGCGAACATGATCAATCAATACTCGGTCACAATTCTGAGGAACAATAGTCCACCAAAAAGCACCTTTTAATATCACATCTTTCATTACGAAATTATTACAATTTTTCGCATTAATCATATAATCGGTAGGTCCAGCATTATGTTCCCAATCAGAGCAATCTAAAATACCTCGACCGCAAATAGTAATATTATCTCCAGTAGCTTCCACGCCCGCATTCACAATTGCTCCTCCAGCCAAATAAAGAGTCTGATTACTACTCAGTTTTATCAACCCATTCTCCGGGTTATGTACGCCCGGACCAAAATAAATGACATTCGGATTATCCTTAGAAGGAATATCTTTTTCTATCTCATTAGTTAATAGCAGTAAAGGACTGTTGCAACCATTTGGTTCAAAAGAAATGTCACAGGGTTTATCTAATTGAAAAATAGCCTCATCTTGATGAATAGAAGGACAAATACCATATTTATTGGGCAAGACTATCAACTTTTCTAAAGAGAATTTACTTTTTATTTTTACAGTAGCACTTCCAGAAAAATCAAAATACGCAATTGAATATTTCTTATCATGATGTTGAGTTAAAGCCGTATATACGGGTATCGGTTTTCCATCTACTTCTATCACATAATCGACTGACAAAGTTTCAGATACAGGTGCAGGATATACCACCACCTTCGCATTTACACATACCATGGACAATAAAATCCATAAAGGAATAAATATTATTTTTCTCATTAATGTCTTCATAATATCTCTATACTTTCAAATCTACAAAAAGATGTCTTTTTACACATTACAGAATAATAGATTACTCCATATATGTACTCAAAAATACATACTCACCCTCTTCATTATACAAATAATGTCCCAACACTATCAGTTTATTGTCGGGACATTATCTTTTTATATTATCAACACATTACTCCCAACCTGGATTATTACCTAATTCCTGACCGTTAGACAAAGAATTTAACCAAGCAAGGGGAATTGGACGAAGACTAAATTTAGCATTAGTACTTGCACTCAACTCTGTTTTAACTGCACCATTAATATTTGAAACATCCCAATTATATTCCAATACACGCTCAGCCAATTTACCTGTTCTTGTCAAATCATTCCAACGAGAAACCTCTCCAAATAATTCAAGAGCTCGCTCATCCAACACGTCATCTATGGTTATCGTACCCGAATAAAGAGGCAATCCACCTTCAGGAGCGTTAGTCGATGCACGTTGGCGAATAAAATTGATATACATCAATGCTTTTGCATTATCATTGGCTTTTACTGCAGCCTCCGCTGCAATCAAATAAGTTTCAGCTAAACGGAACATATAGATATCTCGCGAACCATGCCCAACAGAACCACCTGTACCTCCATGCTGCATATTGGCATCTTTGAATTTCCATACGGGCAACCATGTACGAGAACCAGCATTACCACCTTGATTTCCTTTTATATAATAATCATCATTTGAAACATTTTTATAAGATTTCTCAGCTAATGTTCCAGATGGATAATTAAAATAATATTGCCCCCTTTGTTTTGCAGCATCTTTCTCAGCCTGTGTATAAGTATGATTATTAAAGCTACCATCCAATGGAACAGGAAAATAAATAACAGGCTCCCCCTTTGGAACCACTGAGCCATTAATACTTAGGAAATAATTATTTCCACATGTTCGTCCATCAATAGAAGTAGTAGCATCACCATTATAAGGTGACATAAATGTTACCCGCGCACGTTGATCTTTTTTCCAATTAAAAAGTAGATAGGTATATTTGGTAGGCATAATTGTATAAGCTGCAGCATCCGCGCCATACATATTGTCAGGAGCTAAATCCACCCAACCTTCCCGATAGACAGGCATATAAAACTCTGACCAAAGATTCCCCCAATATTTATCTTTATTAGCAAAATTCACACAGAAAATAATTTCATCATTCTCTTCATTCGTCTGCCGATGAACAAGAGCATAATCAGAAAGTAATGTATGCCCCGAATTTTGAATTATATCTTCAGCGTCAGCCAAAGCATTAGTAAAATCAGATGCCACACTATAAGATTGATAACCACGTGTAAGATAAACCAATGAACGAAGATGTTTAGCAGCAGCCTTAGAAACACGTCCATATTCACTCGCCGACTGCCTCATAGGCAGAGCTGAATTCATAACATCCCCTAAATCCGTCAAGATCTGCTCATAAAATTTATCAGCACTATCAAGCTGCGACACAGTTGACACCTCAGTTGGTTCATGCAAAATGAGTGGAGCCTGTCCCCAATTTCTGACAATATCAAATAAATAGAGTGCACGCAAGAATTTAGCTTCAGCAACACGCTTAGCTAAAATGGACTCATCCATACCATCACGTGGATCTTGAGTTTTAGTTATTACATTAGAAGCACGATCAATAGCAGCATTAACATTCTTCAAAGCTGCATATAAATTTGTCCATTGAGTATAAACAAAACCATTATCACTTTGATATAAAATATATTTATTTAAAGTTGCAAGACTAGGTGCGTCTATATCGTTCTGCGTCACAATATCCGTGCCCAATTGAGATATCACATTATAATTAGTAGTGTTATACACAGACTTCAATGTGTTATAACAACCGTTTATCAAGCTTTCATACCCTACAGCCGTAGCAAAATATTCTTCAGCAGATTGTCCGGCGATATTCTCCTCATCCAAGAACGACGAACATCCGGGAATAACGAACATTACCGTCAGGAATAATGTTTTTGCAAATATATTTTTTGTTTTCATAGTCTCTTTCTATTTTAAAGTTCTTCAATTAAAATCCCACATTTACACCGAAAATAGCGTTGCATGTCATAAAGTCTGTATTGCCGATAGCAACATTCATTTGTTCGGGGTTGAATGCATATTTATCACGAGTCCAGATAAAAGGGTTTTGAACAGTTCCATAAATCCTCAAGTTCCCTAAATTCATCTTTTTAATACATTTACCATTAAAAGTATACCCCAAAGAAAGATAATTGATTTTCAAATAATCAGTAGACCCGAGACGATGTGACGCACAAGCTTTTGACTCATCCCTATTCCATGTATCACTACGGCCTTTGTCGCGGTCATAAGGATCGCTACTACTAGGCTGATGAAAGTCATTAGTGGGATTTTCCGGCGTCCAATACTCCCGGCGCAGATTATTAAAATTCTGTGTATTATATTCCAAAGCAAAAGAAACCAAGTATTGGTTATATACTTTTGCACCAGTTTGGAATGATAATTGGAATGACAAATCAAAATCTTTATATGTAAAGGTATTTGTCATACCACCAGTGAAGTCTGGTGTATGTTTACCATTAATAACGCGGTCGGCATCAGTTATTTCTCCGTCTTTATTCAAGTCCAACGGTTTATAATGTCCGGGACGCGCACCATATTTAGCAGCCTCCGCTTCTTCATCCAGTTGATAGACCCCTTGAGTCATCATACTGAAATTAATATCAATGGGCTGACCAATAATCCACAAATTATTATAATCACCTACCATACCCTGCAAAGATAATCCACGAGGAGAAAGGTCCTCTTTGTAAGCCAAATCTACAATTTTATTTTTATTATAGGCAAAATTAAATTGAGTATGCCAAGTAAAGTCTTTGGTACGTATATTTTCAGAATTGATCAAAAATTCTATACCGGTATTCCGTACAGAACCAACATTAGCTGTTACTGAAGTATAACCAGTGGTAACCGGAATCGTTTTATTCATAATCAAATCTTTGGTCAAACGATTGTAATACTCCACGCTACCTGAAATCCTATTCCCCAAAAAACCGAAATCCAAACCTACATTGTACTCGGTAGTACGTTCCCATCCTAAATTGGGGTTACGCATATTACCCGGAACATAACCTTGCGCATCCGTCGTACCAAATATATAATAATTAACGGCACTAGTAGCCCCTTCAGTCTGATAAGCTTTTACGTTATCATTACCTGTTTGACCATAACTTAAACGGACTTTTAAGTTATCAAGCCATTCAACATTTTTTAAGAATTCTTCACCGGACAAACGCCATGCCAAAGCAGCCGAAGGAAAGGCACCCCATCTATTACCTTTAGCTAACTTTGAAGAACCGTCAAAACGAATGCTTGCCGTTACAAAATAGTTATCACGAAACGAGTAATTAGCTCGGGCTAAATAGGACATCAAACTGGTTTTTGTATATCCGGAAGTCGAATTATTAGTAGTACCTCCCTGTAAATTATACCATAATGAATTGTATGAAAGTTCATTGCCAATGCCTTTTAACAATTCATCTTGATTTTGCACCATTGAAAAAACTCCCATCACATCAAAACGATGCTCTTTCTTCTCAAAACGGTAGCTAATCTGATTATCCCACATCCAATTGGTATAACTATTTTTTGCATAATTACTATTTGCCAAATTCCCACCACGATTTTCTGTATAAGATCCAAGATACTGTCCGACATCATAAAAACGTATATTGGGAGAGAAAGTAGTCTTTAAAGAAAGATTCTTTACCGGGAGAATCTCTAAATAAAGGTTACCCATCATATTATAATTCTTATTTTTATTTGTCGCATTCTTTTGTGTAAGTAAGGGATTATATCGACCGTTAGAATATTTAGTTTCCTCTTCCCCGGTAACCAAATTAGTTGGGTGATAGGTAGGTCGCATTCTCATAGCTGTAGTCAAAATACCCGTACCCGTATTACGTACTGTATGTGCTCCATACAGATTAATTCCAAATTTTAAATAATCTTTCGGTTGTATATCGACAGCCGCACGCAAGTTATAACGTGAATATTCTTCGGGATCCACCATGCCATCCTCATAATAATAACCTGCTGAAATAGCATAAGTAGTCACTTCATTACCTCCCGCAGCAGAAACCGTATGATTGGTCATCAAAGCTGTATGGGTGACAGCATCCAACCAATCAAAATAATTATTGTTTTCAATAGCCTTCAATTCGGAAGAAGTAAAAATCTCGCTATCAGACTTATAGACATTATTATTTGACGCACGAACCGACTCACGAGCCAACTGTACATATTCATCGCCTGACATCATATCCGGAAGATTTGTATATTTACGAAAACCGACATAACCACTGTAATTGATTTTTGCAGTACCTTTTTTCCCTCGTTTTGTAGTAACCAATACAACTCCGTTTGATGCACGTGAACCATAAATAGCTGTAGAAGAAGCATCTTTTAAGATATCAATACGTTCAATATCATCCGGATTTACATTGGAAAGTGATGCGCCTTGAACACCGTCAATAACCACCAAAGGGGAAGTACTGCCACTGATTGTGTTTAATCCGCGGATTAAGATATTATATTCACTTCCCGGTTTGCTGCTGGAACGTGAAATCTGTACACCTGACATAGCTCCCTGCAAAGCCCCTACCGCATCCGTATTACCACTCCGTATTAAATCTTTTGTAGAAACTGAAGCAACAGCACCCGTTAAGTCTGATTTTTTAACAGATCCATAACCTACGACAACAACTTCATCCAATGTTTCGGCATCCTCCTTTAATACGATGTTCAACTCTTTATTAGGGGTTACCATAACTTCTTGAGTAACATATCCTACATACGATACAACCAACTTTGCATTCGTCCTTACATTCAAAGTGAAATTTCCATCAAAATCCGTAATAGTGCCATTAGTAGTCCCTTTTTCCACAATGGAAGCTCCTATAATCGCTTCTCCACCAGCATCAATCACACGACCTGTGATTTTTACATTTTGCTGTATCTCCTGATTTATTGGAAATACCTCCATGTTTCCAATTTGCTCTGCAGCCAATTCACCAAATGGCAAGCAGATCAACGATAGAAACATCAAAAATTTGTCTTTGTTGTTCATAATACTAAAATATTAAAGTTTATAACATTATGCCGCTCTTGTTTCTTAAACGAAAAGACTTCCCTCTTCACTCAAATCAAAAACCTATTTTTTATACCTTATCGGCATTAAAACTCCAAATCCGCTACCGAACGAATCCATTCCACATCTACCCCTTCACCTCCGGTTTCACCAAAATCCATTAATAAAGTTACGTTAGTAAGGCGTTTTGAGAATTCTGTTCCATTATTAGATTTTGCTCCGTGAATACTAAACACATATATATTCCCATCCATTATTTGAGCGTCCGACTCTCCAAACACCCAAAACTCAGGAGCACTCATCACGTTATAGCTCAGAGCAAACCAGTTTTTATTATGATTTTTAGGCAAATGAGATATTTTTATTGCAATATAGGGATAAGATCCAGCATCATACATGATCCCCTTTTTTTTACAGGATATACCTGAAGACATCAACATCATCTTATCACCTTTTAATTTTAATGAAGCTGCTGCAAAATGCCATCCGAATAAATTCTCTTTCAAGTTTTCATTTATCCGACCTTTTCGTTCTCGTTCCTCATCCTTTCCCAAATAGAACAATAAAGTTCCGAATCCGGGATTATCACAGGTAAATCCGGCTCCTTCAGGACGGATACGATTCAATACCATTTTAGTATATGGCATCTCCATCTTTTTCCGTTCCACATAATGATTATAGGGTAATTCAAACACAGCTCTGAACTCTCCCATACTGGCCTGCCCCAAAGACTGCCAATTAGAATATTTTCCTGTCAAATCTTTCCACACATGGAAAGGCACATCATATCCTAAATTAGACTTTGATAAATATTCACACCCCTTCATAATCCTATTATCCAAGGCTCCATATAAATCATCTCCTTGGTTCCAAGCCACTTCTGCTATTTCAGCCAAACAACCTATACCAAGCATACAATGTGCTTGATCCCGACCACTTTCTTGTATTTGCCCTGTTTCTGCTACATAATTAGGTAAAGTACCATTATCTTTTCCATGATAAAAGAAATCAAGAGCATCATCATAAAGTTTTGTATCATTTAAAAATACGGAAATACCTATCTGAGCTTTCGTTACAGCTATTCCCCAATTACCATTGGTGTAAGGTTTCGTTTTATAGAACTCTGACAATATAGGAAGAAATACATTCCTGAACATGTCTTCTGTCTGTTCAGTATCCTTATATGTCCAACCATTCTCATTATGCTCTTCCACATAAGTATAACGCATTATCTCTGCAGCATTCACTAATATGAATCCTTGCAGACCAGCACAAAGAGGTGCATCCATTGGAAATATTTTTTCTAATGTTGCTGCATAATTCCGGATAATTTCCATTGCTTTATCAGCGTGCCGCCTATCTTTCGTAATATTCCACATGATAGCATTATAATAAGCTGCGTTAAAGTCATCCTCACAAGGAGATTTAGTATATCCGTATTCACCACTCCTACTGATAAAGCGGAAAGGCCCCTGGATACAATAATGATAAGAAGCCTCCGGTTCAGCCTTCAATTTATTAAAAGAACCCATCGAAGGATTAACATCATTTTTCACCAAGCCAGCAATACGCCTCAAAGCTTCCGACGAATGCAAAATGCCGGGATGGACAAAGTCTTTTGCCCAACCTCCCACTGACAGGCAAAACAACAAATAGAATAAGATGTATTTTTTCATAAGTATTATAATTTATAACTCCATTATTTTCAAAGAAAAACCTCCTGAACGTTGTAACATAAAACTAAGTTTTGTTTTTAAGGTGATTTTTCGAGTCGTAATTTTTATTTTTCCAGGAACTTCAACATCATCAGTGTAAATTGTCGCTATATACTTTTTATCAGAAGAAAGAAACGAACAATCTAATTGCAAACAGCGTGCGTTGGTATTGGTTATTCCTCCCACATACCAAGTTGTTCCCGAACGGCGTGCGACAACAGCATACTCTCCTATTTCCCCAAGCAAGAACTTTGTATCTTGCCACACCGTGGGAATATTCTTCCAAAAGTCCAATTCCGGTCGTTTATGTTCATCGGTAAGTTTTTCATTCCAGAACAGAAATTGAGCCGGACTATAATAAATGACAGGTAAAGCTAAACGATGGGCAAAGGTTGTTTGTAAATCCTTACGAGTATATCCGGGCGTATAATCTCCGGCACCAATGGTAAAACGAGTAAACGGCAGCATTGTATTATGGTCTGCATTAGGAACTTGTTCATTGCCATGTATTCCTTCTTGTGTCAACAAATTGGGATAAGTACGACTAAAACCATTCGGACGGTAAGCATCGTGAATATCTACCAGCAGATTATATTTTGCAGCTTTAGCCACTATACTTTCTATCCATTCTTGCCATTCCTGATTCCCAACATTCACAAAACCGGGTTTTATCCCTTTTATTCCCCATTTTTGATAAAGAGGAAATATTTTATCCGCATAACGTTCCAAGCCCTGGCGATTGACATATAAGAACAAACCAACTCCTTTTTCTTTTCCATAGTTAATAACTTTTGGCAAATCCAATCCCGGATGTCTAGGTATCGGCTGTCCGGTTGCAGGGTTGGTCACATTAACAATGGAAGGATCGGATTTATGACTATTTGCCAAACCGTACCATCCCCAATCCAAAATCATATATGATATCCCCATTGATGCACAATAATCAATCATCTTCAAACACTCCGGGGTTGAAATTGTCGTTTCCCTCATAGCTGTTCCCGGCTTTATCCAAGAAGTATCCGCCAATTTGCAAGATTCATTCAAATTATACAACAAATAATTCTGTTCCATTAGTTTACCCGGCTCATCAGCCAAACTTATAACACGCCACGCAGTGACCATTCCTCTTTCTCCCTTAGCTTCACCCCGTAAAGAGATGCGTAAAATATCCTCCTTCCTATAAGGAGCCTCCAAGTAAGCACGTGGATAATGGTTATTCCCAGCTTCCATTATAGCACCATAAACTCCCTGCGGAGTTTGACATGTCAATGGAAGTTCACAATCCGTTTTTACTTCAAAAGGATATACTTTATAATATTTGCCTTCATGCCCATGAGACTCCCATACCGAAGTGTTTTTGGGAAAAGCAAATTCGGTAAGTTCCTTGTCAATTACCACTTTTTCAAAGCCACTCTGATAAGGTATCTCATATCTAAAAGCTATTCCCTCATTATAAGTGCGAAAGATGACATACAATTTCCTATATGGATACAATGTTTCTTCCAACATGACCTTCATCTCCCTATACTTATCGGGATATTCTTGCTTCTCACCATAGCAGGGTTTCCAAACAAAATTATGTTCGGCATATTCAATATCAGAGACTTTAAAATAATGTTTCATTTCAGCCGTTCCAAGTAAATCGAACCCCATGCGTGATGGAAGTAAAAACGAATGTTTATCATATAAAACTTCATAATAAGGAGTCCCCTCGGGATACATTCTCTGATTTCCTGTTGATACTTTTTCCGACAAGAAGAATCGCACATTAATTTTACCATCAGGTGAGAACACTTCTTGCGCCTTCACACCAATAACCCAACATATTGCTAAAATTCCTAAAAATAGTCTTTTCATATTATCATCAATTTAAGAGCATAAATAAGAGTCAATATATTTTTGTAATACATTACGGGCAATATAAACCTGGTTTTCAACCGTACGAAGAGACAGACCTAAAAGATTACTTATTTCTGAATTCGAAAGTGATTTTCTACTTTTCATTACAAATATCTGTTTACATTTAGGTGGTAAAGTATCTATTCCATTTTCAACTATTATAAAAAATTCTTTAGTAAGCAACTCATTATATTCACCAATACTGACTTCTTCCCTTTTTTTATCACTATGTGCAGTTTCATAATGCTGCACAATCTGTTTATGACGCAACATATCAATACTACGATTATAGATAGCAATATAAATACATTTTAATGCAGCCATTTCAGACACAAAATAATTTGTTTGCTGAAACAATCCTGTAAATACATCCTGCACTACATCTTCCGCATAAAATTCATCAGATAGCACTTTTCCGGCATATCTAATAAAACTATTCCTATATTTTCCATAAATTCTCTCCAAGGAGATATCCCCTTTTTGATAAAGACTGGTATTAACAGATTGTGTATTCATAATATAGATGGATTAACAATGGTTTTATAAATTAGCCAAAACAGATTGTTTCTCTTTCAAACGTTTCAATCGTACCAATGCTTCCAAATAATAGTAATCTGCATAACTAATAGAAGCATCAACTTCCCATCCCTTGTTCATGTGCCCAACCGAATGCAATAAAAAAGCATCTTTTTTATTTCGAGCCTGGTATGCCGGAGAGGATAGTATCTGAAGCATTTCCACAGCCTTATTCCGATAGAAAAATGCAGAATCACTATCATTTATATAGGTAGAAAGTTCCAATAAAGCAGAGGCTGTTATGGCAGAAGCCGATGCATCTTTCGGTTCACCTGAGGATAATTCCGGAGCATTAAAATCCCAATAAGGAATCATGTCCTCAGGAAGACGGGACAAATAGACATCCGATACCTTCCGAGCAAAATCCAAAAAACGCATATCATGTGTTTCACGATATACCATGGTATATCCATAAATAGCCCATGCCTGTCCACGGGCCCACATAGAATCATCACTCAATCCTTGATGGGTAACTCCTTTTATAAAATGACCATCCAGCGTATCATACACCGCTACATGATAACATGAATAATCTTTACGGAATTGATGTTTCATAGTCGTTTCCGCATGTTTATAGGCAATGTCATACAAATACTGCCCCCCTCCATTCCGCGCAGCCCAAAACAAAAGTTCCAAATTCATCATATTATCAATAATAGTATTGTGCGGCCAGTTTTCCTTTTTCACCATTCCAGGCCAAGATAAAATAGTACCCACAACAGGATTATAAAGCATAGCCAAAGAATCTGCGGCATGCAGCAATCCTTCCTTATATTCCGGTTTTCCTGTCAAACGATAACCGTTGCCCAAACTACACATCATAATAAAACCGGAATCATGACTCTTTGCTTTCCTGTAAGCCAAGGGAGCAATCATATCGGTTACTTTTCCTGCTGCTTCCCTCCACATATTATCCTTAGTATCCTCATATAAATACCAAAGGATACCAGGCCAAAATCCACAAGTCCAAGAGCCTGCCTGTGTATAACGCCATTTAATACTATCTAAATCCATAGAATTAGGAATTTTATCTAACGAAGGAATAGAAACCAGCGTCCGCATAGCCTGAGACCGGCAATACGCAATTTCCGAATCAACAGGAAAATCATCAGTAGCAGTCGTTTTACACGAAAAACATCCTATGCTAACTAAAAAGATAAAAACAAGAGTAAAAAAAGTTCTGCTTTTCATAATCGTATCAGTTTCTTTAATGGATAAAAATATTTTTCTATCAGCAAAATTAGAAACTGAAATGTCTTTTCAACCATCTTGTAAAGTAGGATTAATCCCAACCTACTAGATGAAACAAAAAGACCATACAGCACTATGAATCAACAAATTACACAACAAGAAAGAGAGTTTCAAAAAAATATGAAACTCTCTTCTTCTATCCAATCACTAGAGTAACACCCCTATTCCAAACGCTACTTTATAAATATCCCATGTTCCTTTATATATTCGGCAGGTGACATTCCCTTAAACTTCTTAAACGAACGAAAAAAAGAAGTACGGGAACTGAAACCACATTGTTCCGACAAAGAAACCAAGGTATATCTGGAGGCAGACTTATCCTGTATTCTTTTTATGAATTCGTCTATCCTATATTTATTAACATAATCCGTGAAACCAATATTCATAAACATATTCAGCACTTGGGACAACTCTCCAGTATTACATTTCACCACTTTTGCCACATCCTGCAACTTTAAATCAGGATTCAAATATAACCGATCTTTTTCCATACACTCATTCAGTTTCCCAATAATGAGCATGGCCGTTTTCTCTTCCATCCTTGATTTTTGATATTTTTCTTTCCGGTTTTCTTCGGATGGTTCCGTCTTTTTATTTATATATTCCTTCATTGTGCGATACATCCCCAATAACCTGGAGTAAAAATAAATAAGAATACAACAAACGACTACACTTAACACCACAATCCATCTTATAAAAGGCGTATTTCCGGCAACAACCACCCTTACCGCTTTTATTGCTGCAGGATTGGAAGCCGCCCTGACCCTAAACATATAATCGCCAACAGGAAGTTCTGTATAAGAAACCTGATTTCCTTTCATCAAAGTTTTCCATTCCTTATCATATTCTTCCAAACAATACTCGTATAAATCCGTATTCTCCACTGCATAATTCAAGGCTGAGAAAGTGAATGAAATATTATTATCATTTACAGACAGAAACACCTCATCTATAAATGGAGCAGAAACGGGCATTAATGTCTCTCCCGGGCACAAAGGTCTGCCTGCGACTGAAATGGAAGTAATCACGGGAGGCTGGACCTTTTTTATTCCTATCTCACTCCAGCTCTTTACTGCATCATAACAGACCAATCCTCGTTCATTTCCCCACCAAACCGTATTATCATCCGTTATCTGTACCGGAGAATTAAAAATATATCCGGGAATGCCATCGTATAACGAAAAAATCTTATGATAATTTTCCTCTTCCTTTATATATAGTAACCCCCTCTGAGTAGCAAACCATAATCCGCCATTCTTAGGATCTTCCACTATGCTCATCACAGAATTATTCGGTAAGAAATCATTGATCGTGATGTGTTCAAATGTCGTAAAAGACTCATCTACCTTAACCACCCCCTCCTTATCATCACAAAACCACAAATTCTTCTTTTTATCCTCATAAATGAACCGTACACTTTTAGTATATGGCAAAACATGTTCCGGAAAAACATCCGATTTAAATACTCCATCAACCCTATCATACATAAAAACGGCTCCTCCCGTGCCCAGCCACATCCTGCCCTTCGAATCTGCCTTCAATGAAAAAACAGAATTAACCGACAAAGAAGAATTACGACTGTTATAAACCTCATATTCCCCTGTCAAATGATCATATACATACACACCTTTGGAACTGCCGATCCATAATTTATTATTTACATCCCTTTCATATCCATTAAATGACCCTTGCATAAAACATTGATCTGATTGAAGAAAGGAAAGTTCACCCGTATTCCTGTGAAGCAAGTACAAGCCCCCTCCATAAGTTCCAATTAAAAAATCCCGATTGAAAGGTTTTACAGACAAAATTATATCCGAACGCAAAATGGAATTCCGGTGTGTATAATGCCTTATCCTTCGTTCCATTTCAGAAATATAATAAAGTCCGTCACGCGTGCCTATTACTTTTTTCCCATCTGCATCCACCCAAAAAGCACGTACATTCATATTATAAGAATTAAAAAGCTCTGGATAAGAATAAACAGAAAAGAAACTTCCATGAGCCGGAGTATAACTTAATCCGCCCATGTAAGTACCTACAAAAAGCATATCATCCTCTTTCAACAAAGAATAAACTGCATTAGAACAAATAGCATCCGCATTCGAAGTATGCTCTATAGCCGACAACTCTTTTCCTGTAGACGCACTGATTATTCTAATACCGCTTCCATTTGTTCCCACCCATATCTCATCATTAACAGCAATGATACTTTTTATATATCCATTTTCCACTTCAGGACAAATAGAAAAAGCCGTCTTACCGATATCAAAAACAAGCATACCATTGCCGGCTGTTCCTAAATATAGCTTTTCTTTTAAAAGAGTCAGACAAGAAAAATAATTAACAAACCTCTCATCACCCTGATATGTATAGACTTCCGATTGACCAGTTACAATATTATATTCTATCAAACCACCTTGTGAAGTCAGCCAAAAAGTATCTTTATGTCCTTCAACAATGCCAGTGAGAAAATTAGTAGAAGACAAAGCATTTGATCCGAAAAGCACCTTCCTGAAAGTATTCTCCTGATAGATAAAAAGTCCGTGAGTTGTTCCAACCAGTAATCGCCCTGTCTGGCTTACAAATACTGATCTAACTTCCAACGACTTTGTATCCAAAGTGACCAATTTCACTTGGTCTGTTTTCCTATCAAGTCTCCATAATCCTTTATCTGTACCCACCCACAAATAAACAGAATCTGTTTCGGCTATGGAAAAAATGGTACGTCCTGAAAACTGAAGAAAACTTTTTACATTGATACCGTCAAAACGATCTAATCCGGTCTGGGTGCCCAACCAAGTAAAGCCTCTTTTATCTTTATAAATAGTATTAATAATATTGTTAGACAGGCCGTCTGAAATAGTAATAGTACGAAAAGTTAAATTCGGAAGGTCAACGGCCGGTAAAGATACAGGTAGCCATAATAAAATTGCCACCCAAAGATATAATCTATATAGCCATAAATTCCCTTCCATATAGAATGCGTTTTTCATAATTCAGCAAAAGTTACAACTTTGATTGATATGAGTAGCAAATCTACATAAAATTATTCAAATGTGATTCTTTATGAGAAGAAAAATAAGTCCACATAAAATAAAAGAAAAACAAGACATCCATGAAACAAACTCATAAATACCTTGTTTTGTGTAGCGGGACCCGGGATTGAACCGGGGACCTCATGATTATGAATCATGCGCTCTAACCAGCTGAGCTATCCCGCCATCGTTTTTTAAAAAGACCGCCAAGAGTGGAAGCCTCTCAACAGTCTAATATTGCTCATTGTAGCGGGACCCAGGATTGAACTGGGGACCTCATGATTATGAATCATGCGCTCTAACCAGCTGAGCTATCCCGCCATCGTTTCTCAATTGCGGGTGCAAAGATAGAAGGTTATTTTGAATATTGCAACATTTCAGAGAACTTTTTCTTGTAAAATTCGTTTTTAAAGAGAAAAACAGCTTAGTATGTGGCTAATAAATATTTCAAAAAACATAGCATTTATTATGGCAAATAAGAAAATTTGGCTTAATTTGCCACCGAAACTTTAAAAAGCTAACCTATGGGAAAAGAAAAAATTCGTTTGGAGTACATGTTGAAAGCCGGATCCGGTAATATTGTATGGTCTATTATTAGTACCCCATCCGGCCTGGAAACATGGTTTGCAGACAAGGTGACATTCAAAGACAAAGTATTCACCTTTTATTGGGGAAAAACAGAAACACGGCAAGCTGAAGTAACAAACTTCCGGGTTAACAGTTTTATACGCTTTCGATGGCTGGATGATGAAGATCCTAAAGCCTATTTTGAATTGAAAATGGTCTATAACGAACTGACCTCTGACTATATGCTGGAAGTGATTGATTGGGCAGAACCCGATGAAGTAGAAGATATGAAAGAACTTTGGGATTCCGAAATAGAAAAGCTAAAAAGGGTAAGCGGACTGTAATTCTATAAAAATATGCAAAACTTGTCTTTGCTCTCCGTTTTTTATGCTAATTTTGTGCCTTGATAGTTGCACAAAATGAAATAATGCTACGCATAAAAAAATTAGATATATTTATCCTAAAGAGCTTTTTGATGCTCTTTATAGGTACTTTTTTCATCTGTCTCTTCATCTTCATGATGCAATTTTTATGGAGATATGTAGACGAGTTGGTCGGAAAAGGATTGGAGATGAGTGTTTTAGCACAGTTTTTCTTTTATTCTGCTCTGACCTTAATACCTTTGTCCCTACCTTTGGCAATTTTATTAGCCGCCTTAATGACATTTGGTAACTTTGGTGAAAGATATGAATTGCTGTCTATGAAAGCAGCGGGTATTCCCTTATTGAGGATCATACGTCCACTGATTATTTTTTGTACTTTCCTGTGTTGTACCTCGTTTTATTTTCAAAATGTCATAGCCCCCAAAGCGCAGATCAAATTGCTTACTTTACTTGTATCCATGAAGCAAACTTCACCAGAACTGGATATTCCGGAAGGTGTATTTTACGACGAAATTGAGGGGTATAATATATATGTAAAACAGAAAGACCGTGAAACAGGAATGCTAAAAGATGTACTGATCTACAACTTTTCAGATGGGTTTGAAAACGCTCACATTATATGGGCTTCCGAAGGAAAAATGGAGATGACAGCAGACAAACAACATCTTTACCTACATCTGTATAACGGAGAACAGTTCGAAAATCTGAAATCGCAGACCATTTCATCCAATAATGTCCCCTATCGACGTGAAACCTTCAGAGAGAAACATACCATTATTGAATTTGACGGCGGATTCAACATGGTAGATGGGAGTTTTTTAAGTGACCGTTCGGACAGCAAGAATATGATTGAAATCAGCCAGTCCATCGACTCGCTGAGCCACCGCGCCGACAGTTTGGGAAGAAGCATGTACAATGAAATAAAAGCCTCGACTTATCGCAATATCATATTATCGAAAACAGACTCCGCAAAAATAGTTGAAACAAACAGCAAAATCAATGTAGACAGTCTATTCAATTCCTATACTTTAGCTGAAAAAGATAAGACACTGGGTAGTGCGGCGGATCGCACCGAGTCACTGGCCAGTGAATGGAACATGAAAAGTTATCAAACTACAGATGCGGACAACAATATCCGAAAACACGAAGCCGACTGGCACAAAAAAATCACCCTCTCTATAAGTTGTTTGATTTTCTTTTTCATCGGTGCGCCTTTGGGAGCCATCATCCGCAAAGGAGGTTTAGGAATGCCCGTAGTGGTATCCGTCTTGATTTTCGTAATCTATTATATCATTGATTCCGGGGCTACCCGAGTAGCAAAAAGCGGTGAAATGAATATGGTATTAGGTGTTTGGATGAGTACCATTGTATTGGCACCTATCGGAGCCTTCTTTACTTATAAGTCGAATAATGACTCAGTGGTATTCAATGCCGAAGTATATATCAATTTCTTCCGTATGCTGTTAGGTCTGCGCCCCTCGCGCCATGTATTCAAAAAAGAAGTTATTATAGAAGATCCGGACTATCCACGCATACAAACAGAACTGGAGAAACTATGCAACATCTGTAACGAGTATGCCATCAAGCATAGACTGGCCGACGCACCTAATTATATCCGCATCTTCACCAACAAAGGACATGATGACATCATAGCCGATATCAGCGCCAAAATGGAACTACTCATAGAAGAATTATCCAACAGCAAAGATGGAGTATTACTGGAATACTTAAATAGATATCCCATTTTGTCCACCAAAGCTCACAAAAGTCCGTTTGACAACCAATGGCTGAATTTACTCGCAGGAATCATTGTACCAATAGGCCTATTCTTCTATTTCCGCATTTGGCGGTTCAGTATCCGGCTGGATAAAGATTTAAAAAACATAATCAAGACCAACCGTGAAATTCAAGAAAGAATAAACAATAAATCATTTATAATTTGACTATGGAAGAATTAAAACTAAATACCATCGAAGAAGCGATAGCTGACTTCCGTGAAGGTAAGTTTGTCATTGTAGTGGACGACGAAGACCGTGAAAATGAAGGCGATTTAATTGTTGCTGCGGAAAAAATTACTCCCGAACAAGTCAATTTCATGCTGAAACATGCGCGTGGCGTACTTTGTGTACCTATCACTATTTCTCGTTGCAAGGAATTGGAATTACCTCATCAAGTAGATACAAACACGTCAGTTCTAGGTACTCCTTTCACTGTAACTGTGGATAAGCTGGAAGGTTGCAGTACCGGAGTTTCTATCTACGACCGGGCCGCCACTATCCGTGCTCTTGCCGACCCCACCTCCACTCCCGAAACATTCGGACGTCCGGGGCATGTCAATCCATTATATGCACAAGACAAAGGCGTACTGAGACGTGCCGGTCATACAGAAGCCTGTATAGACATGGCACGGCTAGCAGGACTCTACCCTGCTGCCGCATTAATGGAAATCATGAGTGAGGATGGAACTATGGCTCGTCTGCCCGAACTAAGAAAAATGGCCGATGAATGGGGGCTGAAACTAATTTCAATCCGTGACTTGATCGCCTATCGTCTAAAGCAAGAGTCATTAGTAGAAAAAGGGGTGGAAGTGGACATGCCGACTGAATACGGCCATTTCCGTCTGATACCTTTCCGCCAGAAAAGTAATGGTTTAGAACATATCGCTATTATAAAAGGTGACATAAAAGAAGGAGAACCCGTTTTGGTACGCGTGCATTCTTCTTGCGCCACCGGTGATATTTTCGGATCCATGCGTTGTGACTGTGGAGAACAACTGCACAAAGCATTGCAAATGATCGAAAAAGAAGGAAAAGGCGCTGTTGTTTATTTAAACCAAGAAGGAAGAGGCATAGGACTAATGGAAAAAATGAAAGCCTACAAATTGCAAGAAAATGGTGTGGATACTGTAGAAGCTAATATCCTTTTAGGACATCAGGCAGATGAACGTGATTATGGAGTCGGAGCACAGATACTACGCAGTATAGGCGTCACCCAAATGCGTTTGCTGACAAATAACCCTGTCAAACGTGTAGGATTGGAATCATACGGTTTGTCCATAGTTGAAAACGTTCCTATTGAAATCACGCCTAACAAATATAACGAGCGTTATTTAAAAACCAAAAAAGACAGAATGGGACATACATTGCACTTTAACAAATAAAAAAGCTATAACTCAGACGAAATCACATCATTTTTCATGCGATTTCGTCTGTTTTACTTTCATAATTGAGATATTATCCTTTATTTTGCAGCAAGTAAACTTAAACACATTAAAAATAATAGCAATGAATCAATTATCAGATCGTTTGAATCGTTTGTCTCCTTCAGCAACATTGGCCATGTCCCAAAAAAGTAATGAGTTAAAAGTCCAAGGAGTTGATGTCATTAATTTAAGCGTGGGTGAACCGGACTTCAATACCCCGGACCACATCAAAGAAGCAGCAAAAAAAGCAGTAGATGATAACTTTTCCAGATATTCTCCAGTTCCAGGATATCCTGCACTTCGCAATGCAATCGTAGCCAAACTGAAGAATGAAAACGGATTAAACTATACAGCTGCACAAATCTCCTGTGCAAACGGTGCCAAACAATCTGTTTGTAATACGATTATGGCTCTAGTTAACAACGGTGACGAAGTAATAGTCCCGGCTCCCTATTGGGTAAGCTATCCTGAAATGGTAAAATTAGCTGACGGTACTCCTGTTATTATTACTGCCGGTATTGATCAGGATTTCAAGATTACCCCTGCACAACTAGAAGTAGCGATTACTCCCAAGACCAAAGCATTGATTCTTTGCTCACCGTCAAATCCCACCGGTTCTGTTTATACCAAGGAAGAGTTGGCTGGCTTGGCCGCTGTTTTGGCAAAGCACCCGCAAGTATATGTTATAGCCGATGAGATTTACGAACATATCACATACAGTGGCAAACATGAAAGCATTGCCCAATTCCCCGAGATTCATGACAATGTAATTATTGTAAACGGAGTTTCAAAAGCATATGCTATGACAGGATGGAGAATCGGGTTCATTGCCGGTCCGGAATGGATTGTAAAAGCTGTAAATAAGCTACAAGGACAATATACCTCAGGTCCGTGCTCTGTTTCTCAGAAAGCTGCCGAAGCTGCCTATACAGGCACTCAAACTCCCGTAGAAGAAATGCGTCAGGCATTCCAGCGCCGCCGTGACCTTATTGTAAAATTAGCAAAAGAAATTCCAGGATTTGAAGTAAACAATCCTCAAGGAGCATTCTATTTATTTCCGAAATGTGATTCTTTTTTTGGCAAATCAGCAGGTGACCGCAATATCAATAACGCTGACGATTTGGCAATGTATCTACTTGAAGTAGGTCATGTGGCATGTGTAGGTGGTACTTCATTCGGTTCCCCCGAATGCATCCGTATGAGTTATGCAACTTCCGATGAGAATATTATAGAAGCTATGCGCCGCATCAAAGAAGCATTAGCCCTATTAAAATAAAATATTCTTTCTTTAAAAGGAACAGGCATCCGTTTTTTTCTGTGGTGCCTGTTTTTTTTATTCATAAAGTAGACATACGAGCTTGTAATCAACACAAAGCTTTAAGAAAAACAAAAAAACGACCGTTTCCATCAACGGAAACGATCGTTATTAACTTTAAAGAACAAAATTGTATTGCTTAGCCAAGATGAATAGCTTCAGAAGGACAAGCATCAGCACAAGTTCCGCACTCTGTACACAGATCCGGATTGATAGAATACTTATCACCTTCAGAAATTGCTTCTACCGGGCATTCATCGATACAAGTACCGCAAGCGATACAATCGTCACTAATTACGTAAGCCATTTTCGTTAATTATTAAATTATTAGTACTAATTGATGGAGCAAATATACAGCTTTTCTCTATTAGTTGTCACATAGAGATTACAAAAATGCGCTAATTTGTATTTAATCTAAATACGATTATTTCATCAAAGCCTGATACATAACCTGTTGCATACGAGGACGGATATTTAACCGCATCAACTGTTTATGGTCAAAAGGACGCGGATAAATCCGATTACTCAGAAAAACAAAAACCAAATGATTTTTCGGATCTGCCCAAGCGCAAGTTCCGGTAAAACCAGTATGTCCTACCACCTCTTCAGGCGCTTCTTCCGTACACGGACTTTTCACACTATTATTCACATCCGGTTTGTCGAATCCCAATCCTCTCCTACTGATCTTCGAAGTATGGGTTAGAAATAAATCACAAGTTTCCCTACTCAGATAACGCTTTCCATTATAAACTCCTCCATCAATCAATAACTGATACACTTTTGCCACATCACGAGCCGTAGAAAATAAACCGGCATTTCCTGACACCCCTCCCATGAAAGCAGCTGATTCATCGTGTACATAACCTTGCAACACTTTTCCTTTACGCAAATAATCCGCTTTCACTGTAGGAACAATTTCCTCCTTTTTAAACTGTCGAAGCGGCAAATAAGCCGTACGGTTCATCTCCATCGGTTTATAGAATTCTTTATCTAAAAAAAGATTCATAGGCATTTTACTGATATTCTCTACCATTTCCTTCAATAACATAAAGTTCAGGCAACTGTAACGATATCTCCTGTCTTTTAATGGAATACGTCCTATTTGTGCTATAATGGAATCACGAAAAGAACGATGAAGAAACATACTGTCAGCTACCTGTAAAGGATAATCGGCAGAGAAAGATTTTGCCATCAACTCTTTTCTATAATCGAACTTATCAGTGACATACAGCCGTACATCTATTTGCGTATGATGACTAGCGTCTGGTCTTGCTTTGTAAAAAGTCCCCTTATAACTGTCTTTATCTATAGCCTCCTTATAAAAAGGCCAAAAAGCGGGAATGCCCGACTGGTGTAAAAGCAACTCCTCTATAGTGACCCGCTCCTTATCCGTGCCTTTTAAAGCTGGAATGTATTGGGATATGCGATCGGTCAAACCAAATTTACCTTCATCGTAAAGTTTCATAACAGCCAACAGCGTCGCCGTGGTCTTGGTCAACGAAGCCAAGTCATACAAATCATCCTTTTCCACCTTTTGGTCACTTTCATAAGTGAAAGTACCGAAAGACTTATCATATACTGGTTTCCCATCTTTTAAAATTAGAATCTGACAACCAGGATAAGCTTTCGCTTTGATTCCTTCCATAGCTATCCCGTCTATCTTTTCCAGTATTTTGGAGTCCATACCATAATCCTCGGGTCTATAAATACGAGGCACTTTAGGAGTTATAGTCACTCCATCACCCGGTTTGAACAAATCGGCGACAGCCACGGACAAACGCCCGTCTGCCACCGCCTTTCCTACCAAGACATCAGCCACATACTCCTGAATAACAGATTCATCACTATGCCCCAATACTACAGCCGCCGCTTTCTTCCAGTAGCCCTCCATATCCAACATAGACTTTAATGGCATCAAAAACACATAAACAACAGGCAAATCAGCCGGAAGCGAATCAAGCATTGTTTTATACTTTTTGTAATCATCCGAAGTAACCACCACAATTACACGCTGACTACCCAACAATCGTTTTCTAATAGCTTCCATCGAATCCGGACGAGCAACAACGCGTGTGAGAGAGAGTGTATTTTGCAAACGATTATAAAAATCAAGCCCTGCACCGGGAGTTTTCCCAATATTCAGAACCACCGTACCCTTCAATTTTGAATCCAAAGGCAAGATTCCACTTACATTAGCAGGAACCGTTATAGCAGCTTTCTGCAAGCGGAGAATCAACTCCTTCGTTTCCGGGCGATTCAATCGTTTCTCCAGCCCGGAAAGTTGGACGTGAGGTTTATTCTTCAACCCTAAAACATATTTATAAGTCAATACTTTACGACATTTTTCCGTAATCAATTCTTCTGATAGTTTTCCACTTTTTACAGCATTTAAAACACCATCCAATTCTCTCTTCAAATTACGGGGAGCCAATAATAAATCATTGCCTGCTATCAAGGCTTGAGCGCATATATTCTCATTTTGCGAAATACCTTTCATCTCCAAAGCATCTGTAAAAACCAAACCTTGAAAGCCCAATTCCCGACAAAGTAAATTATAAATAATATGTGAAGAAATCGAAGCCGGATTTTTACCCAATTCAGGTACCTCCAAATGCCCTACCATCATACCTCCCAGTCCTGCTTTAACAGCCTCTTTAAACGGAAAAAGTTCAATGCTGTCCAAACGCGCACGATCAAAATTCAAAACCGGTAACGCCTTATGAGAATCCACTTCCGTATCTCCATGCCCCGGAAAATGTTTACAGACAGACAATACCCCTCCATCCTCCAAACCACGAGCATAAGCCACCACTTTTTGAGCCACATTCCGAGGATCACCACCAAAAGAACGGGTATTAATAACCGGATTCCGAGGATTAACATCCACATCAGCCACCGGAGCAAAATTGATCTGCACACCTATCTCCTTACATTGGCGAGCTACTTCCTTACCATATTCATAAAGCAGTTCATTATCCTGTATACATCCCAAAACTCTGTTTCTTGGAAAACGAGGAGTTCCTTTCAAACGCATAGCCAGCCCCCATTCACCATCAAAAGTAATGAACAAAGGTACTTCTGCCAGACTCTGCGCATAATTAGTTAATAAAACTTGATTAGACAACTGGCCACTCGAAAAAAGTAATCCTCCTACTTTATATTCTTTTATAGCTGCATATATATTGTTTTTATTTCGTTGTGTCTGAAGAGGAGCCACTGTGTGTATAAACAGTTGTCCTATCTTTTCCTTCAAACTCATTTCAGAAAGCTGTTCATCCACCCACGCCTTACAATCCTGAGTGTCCGCCTTCCCCTTTTGTAACAGCCCAGGCATCTGCTGTGCATACATCATCGCACATCCGACAACACATAAACTTATAAATAACAATATGTTTCTCCTCATCTAACTTACTCAATTATATCAGATTTCCCTATACAACAGCAACTATCAGTTCTTTTCCATCCTTACTTTCATTTCTCCTACATAAACAGCATTTTTTCCCATTTGTTGCAATGGAATCTCTTTGCCATCCAAATTCTTATAAAACAAAGTCTTATCAAAATAAGAATGCGAATGACCTCCCAAGACAATATCAATATTACGAGTATTAGGAATCAAAGTTTCATCAGAATAAGGTTTTCCTTGCCATCCTAAATGAGACAAACAAACCACCAAATCACATTTTTCCCGATTCTTCAATATATCTGCCACACGCTGGGCGGCCTCTATTGGATTTTCAAAAACCACTCCTTCACAGTTTTTTGCCTGTACTAATCCCTCCAACGCAGGACTCAGTCCGAACACGCCTACCTTTACCCCCTTACGTTCCAAAATAACATACGGTTTGACAAGACCCTCCAAAACAGTTCCCTGTACACCATAATTAGCACAAACAATAGGAAAATCCGCCATTTTAAAAAGACGTGCCATATTATCCAAACCAAAATCAAATTCATGATTTCCAATAGTCCCGGCATCATATCCCATTTCATTCATCAGCTTCACTTCAACCTCACCACCAAACATATTATAAAAAGGAGAACCTTGTGAAAAGTCACCACAATCGAACAATAACAAATCCTTGTTCTGTTTCCGCATTTCTTTGATTAAGGTAACACGACGTACAAAGCCCGCTTTTCCTGCAAACTCCGGATTCGGGTCAGTAATGGAAATAGGTTCCACACGGCTATGGGTATCATTAGTATGAAGTATCAAAAGTTCTTTGATATCCTGTGCTGCCAGCACACAACATACACACAGAGCAGTAAATAATACATATATTCGTTTCATGACGGTTCTGTTTATTCTTTAACGGTAATTCTTCCTTCTATCTTTGAGTCTATTTTCTTCCCTGCTTTAGTCTGCTCATTCACATAGTTCAGAAACAACTGACGCACTGTGGCCTTTTCAGGCAGCAATTTATCCGCATCGCCTACTTTAGCAAAAGCAGTCATATGGTCATTTCCCTCAGCCAAATAATCCAAGGTAGCCACTTTATACTCTTTGGAGTCTTCAATTTCTTTTCCGGCTACTGTAGCATCCAATAATTTTCCATCTCCAGAAATTTCAAGGCAAGCACCACTTAATCCCTCACCATGCACAGCTGCTATATTTTCAAAAAGTTCGCGCAGCAAAGAACCATTCATAGTAACAATGCACAATGTATTTTCAAAGGGAGTTATTTCATAAATATTACCGTAAGTTATATCCCCCTCGGGCAAAGCCGTACGTAGTCCGCCCATATTCGTCACCCCCACGTCGGCTATGCGGCCTATATATGCAGAAGCAGAACAACGTAAAATATCCGCTACCAAGTTGGATAACTCACTTTCAGGACGAAAGCGATCCATAAAACGAGCGCTTTGTCCTATGACTGGTGACATAATACTATCAACCGTTTTTTGATACGGAGTCAAAATAGCGATTGCAGTGGAATCCGGGTTAGCATCCAAAGCTGCTGTCACTTCTATCCTGTTTCCCTCAACTGATGCCAGTGAATACCCTGAGTGACAGCTTGAAAACATAAAAATCCCGGCTGCTATTCCTGCCGGAATCATACACATAATTCGGTTTGGTTTCATGTTTATTAGTTGTTTATTGCCCAAATGTAGTTAAAAAAGAAGTTGCAACCAACGATATCAGATGAAAAAATAGTTGAATTTAATTTGGCTGTATGACAAAAATCTAGTAATTTTGCACCGCTTTCGCGCAATCGCTGTCAAAGAAGAGTTACTTGATATGTTGCGTTGGTAACGATAAACAATTTAAAATCAAAAAAAATGGATTTAATTAAAATTGCTGAAGAAGCATTTGCTACTGGCAAACAGCATCCTTCATTCAAAGCTGGTGATACTATTACAGTGGCATACCGTATCGTTGAAGGTAGCAAGGAACGTGTACAGTTGTACCGTGGTGTTGTTATCAAAATCGCTGGACATGGTGACAAAAAACGTTTCACCGTTCGTAAAATGTCTGGAACTGTAGGTGTTGAACGTATTTTCCCTATCGAATCTCCGGCTATCGACAGTATCACTGTTAACAAAGTTGGTAAAGTTCGTCGTGCTAAATTGTACTATTTACGTGCTCTTACTGGCAAGAAAGCTAGAATTCAGGAAAAAAGAGTTAATCAGTAAGATTTATCATTCCTACATAAAAAAGGAGTATCCTCTGGAAGAGGATACTCCTTTTTTAATTTACATCCCTTTTACTCACGATTTTTTATATAATCATGAACAAACTGACTTGAAATAGCATTTATTTAATATTGAATCAAACTTAAACCATTTATGAAAAGAATAATGTTCATTTTAGGAGTAAGCATCATTATGGCCTTACTTACTGTTACCGCAGCCTTGGCAGGTTGGTGGCTTGGAGCGTCTCTGCCTCTAGATATATCTGACACCACTCGACAAATAGCAGCATTACTTACCGCTTCTGCTTGTACATGGATACTATATATTGTAAGTCGCAAAGTACTGACTAAAATCAGTCTCAAGCCATACTAAATAATATAGTCCATTAAAGCAAAAAGGTCAACCGATTCTATTCTATATTATTCTCGATTGACCTTCTTATTTAAGAAAAGTTTTTCATCAGTCCTTATTTTCTGTATCCTGTATCCCGGACTCTTCCTTTCCACGCAAATAAACAGAAGGTGCCACACCAAATTGTTGCTTAAAACATTTACTAAAATAGAACGGATCATTAATACCTACTTTATAAGAAACTTCAGCTACCGTATAACGATTTTCCAACAACAGTTCTGCCGCCTTCTTCATACGAATAATCCGAATATATTCATTGGGTGAATATCCCGTCACCCCACGTATCTTACGATAAAAAACGGTTCGTCCCAATCCCATCATCGAAGCAAACTCATCAATCGTAAACTGAGCATTACCAATCTGTTGTTCCATAACCACCTGTAATCTGTCAGCAAATTCTTTATCCTTATCAGAGGTACAAATAGCCGGTCGTACCATATTCGGATCATTCGAAAACTTCTCACGTAATTTCTCACGTTGCTCTATTAGTTTGAAAGCGCGTGCCAACAGTAGTTTCGGGCTAAAAGGCTTAGTAATATATGCATCCGCACCACTTTCCACACCTTCCAAATGACTTTCGGCAGAACTCATAGCTGTCAATAAAATAATAGGTATATGACTTGTATCAAAATCATTTTTCAATTTTCGGGTTACCTCAAACCCTGTCATCCCCGGCATCAACACATCACAGATTATCAAATCAGCATCATACGTACGTGCACGTTCCAATCCAGACGGACCATCCGCCTCGGCCACAACTTCAAAATATTGTCCCACTTCTTCTTTCAAAAACTCACGTACATCGTTATCATCTTCTATAATAAGTACTTTCCGCTTATTAAGTGGTGCAGATGGAAGTTCCACTTCCCCTTCTTGCGCCGATATTTCTCCTGCAAGAACAGCCGCATGATGTACTTCCTCCTCTTCCAGCAACACATTATGGGGAATCAGGAAATCTTTTTCCTCATAAACAGAAATATCAGTAGGCAAACTGACTGTAAATATAGACCCACCACCTTCATTTTCAGTATACACTATCGTACCTTTATGCACACACACCAGTTCATGTGTCAAATGCAGGCCGACTCCGACACTACTACCCGAAAAACTACTTTGCATAAAACGCTTAAATAACTCATTACGCTTCTCTTTAGGAATGCCTACACCGGAATCGGCTACCGATATGACCAACAGTTTCCTTGCTTCATCTACCGTCACAGAAAAAGTCACTTTTCCACCACTGGGCGTATATTTGAAAGCATTAGACAATAAATTATAAGTCACTTTATCCAAATAACCCTTATCGATAAACATCTTATAAGAGGCTACAGATGGCAAAAACTTGAAATCCATATTCTTAGACTCAGCAGCATCATTGAAACTCAGAAAAATTTCATACAAGAAAGCCATGACATCCGTTTCCTCTAAAGAAAGGGCCAGTTTATTATTCTGCATCTTACGGAATTCCAGCAACTGATTGATAAGACGCAACATACGCTGGGTACTTTTATCCATGACCTTCAATGAATAAGCCATTTCTTTAGGGATTTTACCACCACGCTGTATCTTCTCCAATGCTCCTTGTATCAAAGTCAAGGGAGTACGGAACTCATGAGAGATATTCGTGAAAAAAACTAATTTATACTCTGTCAGCTGTTTCTCCACCTGTATACGATTACGCAAAGTATTAAAGTCACGCATTAGTCTGAAAGTGATGTATAACGCCCCCCCTATCAAAATAGCATAAATAAAGAAAGCCCAAGTAGTTTTCCAAAAAGGAGGAACAACGATAATCTTCAAAATCGTTTCTTTATCTCCCCACACACCTACCCCATTGCAAGCTTTCACCCGCAATTTATAAGTACCGGGTACCAGGTTCTTATAAGCTGCAAAATTCAACGAAGACGGTATACTCCACTCCTTATCATAATTATCTAACCGATACGTATATTTAGTACTATTCGTTCCGGAATAATCAAATGTAGAGAAATCTATGACAAAAGAATTTTGGAAATATTTCAACTCAATTTCATCTGTATAAATCAACGAACGGTCTAACGGAGAATCCACATCGCCTGGGCGCATAGCAATACCATTAATTCGAAGATTGGTAAAAGCTGCCATAGGAGTTACAGTAGAATTATTCACAATTTTGCCGGGAGTGATAACAACTAATCCATAATTAGAACCAAACATCAGTTTACCATCCTTACTCACACAACCACTGTTCTCACTATAAACATTCCCCAACGCATATGCTGAAAAAAAGAAATTTTCAAAAGCATGCGTATCCGGATCAAAACGAGAAATACCATATTCCGTCGCAACCCAAAGTTTGCCCTCCCTGTCTTCAACAATAGATTGCACCATACTATTTACCAACCCATCACTTCCATCATAATGCTCAAAAGTCAAGTTTCTGTAATCACCTTCTGGCATGCACATACTGAATCCTTTTCCTGAAGTACCAACCCATATCCGACCCTTACTATCTTGATGGATACACTTTATTTCATTACTACGTAACTTACCGTTATTATAATTATAAGTAATATAGTTATCCGGATCATTCATTAACGAATCAGGATTAAATATGTAAACCCCAGCACTAGTACCCACCCATATCCATCCATTATTGTCTTCCTGTATCACACGAATCTGACGCTGGCTATAAAAATTGTTCAAAAACCGCTTGAATACATACCTATCCTTTTCCTTAACCGCCAAATTCAATCCACCGCCAAAAGTGCCTATCCACATTCTATTCTTTCGGTCCCGGTAAAGAGTAAAGATATTATTATTTCCAATAGACAGAGGATCATCCGAGTGATAAGTGTACCATCTTCCGTCAATACTCAATCCGTTTCCACGGCTCCCCAACCAAATACTACCATCAGCCCCTTCCTCAACAGCATAAATATTAGAATCAAAATAACGACTGCTCTCTATAGTTTTCAAATGAGGGTCATAAATATACAATCCTCCACGACGGGTACCCAACCAAATCTTATCATCAGGCATACGGTTGATCATACGCACGGTATTTGAACGGTCTGATAAAGTTTCATCTTCAGGAAAAATACGCTCAGCTCCTTCATTCAAGACCGAAAGACGAGAAATACCCGTATATTCCGAACTAACCCAAATACCACCGGCACGATCCTCCATAATATATTGCAAAAAATTTGAAGTGATATGACTGAATCCATTAATATTGGATTCGAAATGCTGCAATTCATCAGTTGCCAAATCATAAGCAAACAAACCGTTACCATAAGTGGAAATCCAAACTATATCACGAGAATCATGAACTATGTGGTAACGTTCCTCATCTATATAATTTACTTTATCAGCCGGAATCAGTTGGAAAGACTTGACAAATCTGGTCTTGGCATTGACATACCATACCTTACCCGTATGATTATAAATCCAAAAATTCCCCCGGTTGTCAATCTGAACTTGTCCTTTTTTTATATTCAGTTCCGTATCCAAACTTACCTGATGAGTTTTCAAATTGAAGACATAACTGCCATCTTCCGTAAAAACAATCCAATCGTTTTGCAAGCGCATGGTACTATATACTTTACTACCTTCACCTAAACGAGTAACAATACGGCTATCCTCTCCTTCTCTCTTCAACGAAATTGTTCCTGTTCCCGAAAGAAAAAAAACATCTTTACCAAAAGACATCATCTTGGAAGCATCATGATTTTCTTCCACCAATACTGCCTTGTCCTCTACCACTTGAGCTATACCGTCATGGCTACCAATCCATATTCTTCCTTGTTCATCCTCAGATATATAAGTAACATTATTAGAAGGGAGATTATTATTTTCTTTCTTGAAAACTATAGATGTAAACCCACCATTCATATAAGTCACTTTACGACACCCGTTTCCATCCTGCCATAACCAGACATTACCTTCACGGTCAGTCATCTTATAGCTATACAGTTGTTTATATTCCCCACAACCGGTAAAATCAACAAAGCAATCTTTCTTCAGATCATAACAACTAAACAACTCGGCAGAAGTCGCAATCCACAAGAAACCATTTTTATCTTCTTCCAAATCGCGAATCCGATGGTCTATCAACGAAATTTTATTTCCACCCTCAGGACGAAAAGTCACAAACGAATTCCCGTCATAACGACTAAGCCCATTCAACGTTCCCATCCAGATAAAGCCTTTGCTATCCTGATATATATATCGAATTGAGTTATTGGCGACTCCATCTCCCGTAGTCATATGAGTAGAACGCACCTCGACTGATGCGGCAATACTCTGACTGAAAAGAATAAAGAATGCCCATAAAGTATAGATGTGTTTTTTCATATCATTCATCATAGTGTTGTTGTGCCTGCAAAGGTATAAAAAAAGAGTGTATCAAAATGAATCGATACACTCTTTTTTATCTTAGTCCATGTGGAAGACTTCAGGCAGCGGGATGGTTACCGGAGAATTATCCGGATTTACTTCCATGATATCCGCCATATAATCCCACCATTTCTGTACAATGGGATTGGCCCCCATATCTTGCGAAGACTCATCTCCTTTTGTCTTCTGACAGGCAAACAGAATATTAGTATCCTTATCCCAATAAATGGAGTAATCATATACTCCTCCATCAGATAACATTTTCTTCAATTCCGGCCAAATAGCCGCATGTCTTTTTTCGTACTCTTTCTCAAAGCCCGGCTTCAAGAACATCTTAAAAGCTTCACGTTTCATGGTATTTTCCTCCTTTTTTTAAATTCTGTTTTTTTCTTATTTAGCTCCACCATCCATTACATGGAAAATAGGTTCTGAAGTCTTTTGTTCCGTACGGTAATACTGCACGGCGCTGTCATTCATTTTAGGATGTTGTTTGTTCAGCATATTAATCATCTCAGCACCCGCCCAAAGTACCGGGCCATAACCGTGGGCAGCATATACATTGACCGGACGATAATAATAAAAAGCCGGATCAAAAGCCATACCTGTTCCTACACAAGTTCCGTCTACTTGACCTTCCGCATTGATTTGAGTCGTTACGGCATGCCATCCCAACTGTGCCACCGGTCCGTATGCCATAGCGTCAATCCATCCTTTATTGATAGCATGAGCAAAGCAATATACATAAATAGCCGTGGCTGAAGTTTCCAGATAAGAATCATTACGATCCAGCAACTGATGCCAGAAACCTTCACCACTTTGACATGCAGCAAGACCACGTACATGAGTACGGAACAGATCTAGAATTTTATCGCGCTGAGGATAATCCTCCGGCAACACATCCAATACCTCACACATAGTCAACAACGCCCAACCATTGGCACGTCCCCAATGGAAAGCAGGATGATCCTGCATACCTTCCACCCATCCATGACGGAAAAGTTTCTTCTCGGGAACCCACATACGGTCTGCAAATTGAAATATCTGACGTACAGCTTCGCTCAAATAGGCCTGTTGTTTATCACCTGCGATACACGAATACCAAGCTATCGGTGGAACACCCATAAACATATCGTCCAACCATAACGTATTATGTTGTGGACGGGTACGGGCAAATGTTCCATCAGCAAGACGATACTCCTTATTCACAATAAAATCCATATAATTATCAATCAACGGCTTAAGTTCCGGTGAATTTTTCTTCATCTGCACCTTGACCATAGCCGCGCACACCGCCCCGGCATCATCCAATGCATGAGGAGTCAAAATTTGTTTCATCTGCGGATCTACAGTTCCATACTTTTCCAATACTTTACGGAAGTGTGGAGCAACCTCGGCCAGAAACTGAAAACGATCTGTTACATATTTATAATAAGCCTGATCCCCTGTAGCCTCAGCAGCAGCCAACATAGCTGAATAAGTCACCCCCCATTCATAACTTGCCAGACGGAAAGCACCTCGTTCCAGCTGTGCATCAGCCGTCATATTGGCATAATCCGTAATAACCTTACCTGTATTCTTATCAACGACACGAGTCGGAGTATTCTTTTCCAAATAACGAAGGACACGATCCATATCGGCCTTTATCTCCTCTGTAGTGAGCATACCGTAAGGCACTTTGTATGCAGGTTGCAACAAGTGTAACGGCGTATTCGAATCATTCAGTACTTCTTTCTTCTTTTGCGCATTCGCACCCGTTCCTGCCAGCAGCAACAGAGCGCCCATCATACTTAATGTTTTCAGATTCATGGTATATAGTCTTTATTTATTTTTAAATTCATAACCTCTAAATATCCCCTCTTTCAAATCCGGTCCGAAATAAAAACCAGGCTGGGTAGGCTGGTTGTATGCCACATTTTGAGTAGCGATACTGATACGATACACCGGATCTTCCAAGAAAGTATGAAAACGGTATTCAGTCGGTATCCGCGACACATACAGACGAAGTGCCGAATTATCTTCCGTACGGAGCAGCACCTCCTCACGCCAATCACCTATTATATCTCCCTGCAAACAAGGATTGGACTTCGTACCATTATTTGAATCCGTTCCATCAAATATCATTAACGGACGACATACATCGTCTTCCCAATCATACTTGGTTATCCTGTTTTTATCCAGCAACTCACGAAGCAAATCTCCATCCCACCATACAGCCATATTGACTGAAAAGCTCTTGAGGTCAGAACGAATCACTTCACCTTTTATATTACGTACTCCTTTTGAATCGGATGACCACATCTCCACTCCCGGATTGCGCGGATCAACATCAGCAGCCATACACCGACCTACATCTATACTACTTTTCACCTGAAACAACACTTCACCCGTAGCCGCATTACGGAAAGTGGAACCATCTTTCTTATTTTCATGACAATCCCAAACCTGCAAACCTTTTAATCCGGGAGCAAATTGTGTTAGATGCATAGCGTCTCCATGCCCCATACGGGTAGAATACAATCCTTTTCCATCATGATCAATAGCACAAGAACCATAAATTATTTCATCACATCCGTCACCATCCACATCGCCTACGCGAAGATTATGGTTACCCTGCCCGGCATAGTCTCCACACCCCGGATTATTGCTGTCGAACACCCAATGTTGTTTCAAGTTCTTGCCATCCCAGTCGAATGCCGCCAGCACAGCGCGGGTATAATATCCACGACACATCACCACACTGGGATGTACTCCATCCAGATAAGCTACACAAGCAAGGAAACGGTCACTGCGGTTGGCACGGTTGTCTCCCCAGTCGGTCAATTTACCACGAGCCGGAACATAATCAATTGTTTTCATCGCTTCTCCTGTCAGTCCGTTGAATACAGTCAAGTATTCGTTACCAGTCAGGATACGTCCTTGGTTACGAGGTGTATTTCCATGGGAATTTCCGTCTGTGATACCCGGTTCACGGTAATCAGCCTTGGCATCACCTATTATCTTTCCTTTTCCATCCTTTGTTCCATCAGAAGTCTTCATGACTACTTCCGCCTTACCATCTCCATCCAAATCAAACACCATAAACTGAGTATAGTGTGCTCCGGCACGGACATTATGCCCTAAGTCAATGCGCCACAATTTTTCTCCTGTAAGACGATAGCAATCAAAATAAACATTTCCGGTATAACCGTCATGAGCATTGTCATGTGCATTAGAAGGATCCCACTTTAAAATAATCTCATATTCACCGTCGCCGTCCACATCACCTATAGATGCGTCATTAGGACTATAGGTGTATTTTTGTCCCGAAGGAGTCACACCTTCTGCCGGCCTGTCCAGAGGAATATCGATATAACCAGACGGAGCATTAGCCGGCAAAGTATAATTTCCATTCAACTTACCTGTTTCAACCCCATTTATCATCGGTTTTACAGTATATACCGCTTTTTCATTACCCGAGTAAGTATCTCGATAAAAAGTACCTGTAGAATTGGGGACTTCCGCTATTTTCTCTCCATTTCTATATACATTGAAAGAAGTATTGATCGGATCGGAAGACAGGTAACGCCACGACACCACTACCTCCGATGGATTTTCACGAATGGCCACAACGCCACGCCCCAACTGTTCTTTTTGCAGTTTAGAATAATTGTAGGCCGGTTGGGCAACCGTTACAGTTGCCACACACAGAGCAGCTAAAGCACTCCATAGTTTTTTTTGTGTTTTCATTGTTTATCTTGTTTCTCCTTGTAAATTATATTTTCCTCCACCACATTCTCCGCATTTACCACATTCTTCACAAACTTTGTAACTTCACCCACAGTCACATTCCTTATTTCCACATTCTTGATAGGAAGACGGGCATCGCCTTTCAAATCATAAACAGCCTCGGTACGGTCGCAAGTCACACTATCCATATAAAGTCCGTTGATGAATGTAATGCTATCCTGATAGGTAGGTACCAAATCACGCCACTGGTAAAGCACATCCGTATCCACTTCGAGTACACGTTGCATCTTTCCCGCTTTCACATTTTTCATCCAGATATTTTCAATAAATCCGCCACGGCGATGATTGGTTTTAGCAAAGAAAAGACGGAATACAGAATCGGGAGCCGTACAATTGTGCATGTACACATTCCGTACACCACCAGACATTTCACTACCGATTCCCAGTAAAGTATGTCCTTTCAAAATATCACAATGGCGTATCACAATATTCTCACAAGGAGTATTCAGACGCCATGCATCCTGATTACGCCCTGCCTTGATAACCACAGCATCATCCCCTTGATCGAACACACAGTTCTCTATCAAGAAGTTGCAGCTCATTTCCAAATCAATTCCATCATTGTTATGACCATGAGCCTTTACATCCAGATTACGTACGATACCACCATCACACATATAAAGATGTATAGTCCAAAAAGGACTCTGGCGAATCTTGAATTCATCCAGCAGCACATTTTTACACCGGTTGAAATGTATCAAATGAGGACGAAGATGATTTTCTCCTTTTGCCATCTGACGCTGTTCTACAGGTACATCGGTAGAAGCCATCGTATATAACTCTTTCAAAGCATCCATGTGAGGTTTAGGACGCTTGAACCAGATTTTCCAAGTATCCATAATAGGAGCCAATGTTCCTTTTCCGGTAATAGCAATATTCTCACAATCCATAGCATACAGCAACGGAGAATAGTTGTAACATTCCATACCCTCCCATGAAGTCATCACAGCAGGCAGATAATCAGAAGGATTATCTGTAAAGCGTAATATGGCATTTTCTTCCAAATGAAGATTTACATTACTTTGAAAATGAATAGGTCCTGTCAACCATTCCCCTTCAGGAATAACCACACGGCCTCCTCCGGCCTTATTACAAGCTGCTATGGCTTTGGCGATGGCCTCCGTATTCACTGTTTCCCCACCTTTCACCGCACCATAATCCACAATGGAAAAATCTTGTTCGGGAAAAACACATTCTTTGATGGGTTCCATAGCAAAAGGAGCATCAACTATTACCATTTTATACTTTGGAACCGGTGCTGTACATGATACGGCAAAAGCTACGGCCGCAATACCAGCCAAAGATTTAAAAAAAGTCTTCTTCATTTTATCTGTTGTTTTTCATTGTAATTTCTGTATGCACAAATATCCTGAATATCTTCGTTCACCCTATTTTATCCGAGGTGTATAAAGGTATATCTGATCCAATACCACACCTTCATCCAATGCAGTAAAAATTAAACGATGAGAGGTTTTCCGTGTAACAGGAAGAATCATCCGGCGAACAGCCTGATTACACAAAACATTTTCCTTCCATTCCTCACTGCGTCCTTTGGTTTCATACGAAACGGACTCCGTGGCACTTCCATCCAAAGAAATGGTAAAACGTAACCGTTCTCCTTCCACCGGATGATTAGGCAATAATCGTACCTCCACCTCTACAGAATCCGTTTCCCACGCAGCAAACTCAAAAGTAAGTTCTTTATTTTTTGCCACCGCTACCGCCTTTCCTTCATAACCTAGCCCCTCGCATACTACCGGTGAACTATTAACGCAATCAGCACCATTCCATGTATAGACAGCCTGACGTTTTTCAGGTAAAACGGATAAAACTGTTTTTCTTTCCACCCGGTCAAAAACCGGAAGTTTGCGTGGTTGGAAATCCATCATACGATTCCATTTGGTCGTGTTATAGCGTTTTGTCAATGAAACAATACTATCATACGCCCTGTCGCTATCCGCCCAATCAACCTTTCCACGACGTGCCAACTGCGCGGTCAACAGTTTGCTATTCATTTGAGCTGCTGCCTGAACAGGATACTTCGCCAACTGGAAATAGGTTTCTTTTTTTTGTGCAGAAAGCGTATGCCATTCCTGCTCCACTTTATCTGATAATTGTTTGTATGCAGTCAGACGTTCTTTTATTTCTTGTTCACTCCAAGGCAAATCACTGATAATTTTAAATTTAGGATCTTTTTCTTCCGTACGAGTATTCCCCATAAATTCCGGTTTACGGATATAAGCCAAACGATAAGCTTCCTGCATGACAGGTTGTAATTGTGCAGCCACTTCCAGTCCAAACTCACGCTCTAGAAACTGACGTTGATGAGCTACAACCCCTTGCTGCTTCACCGCTTCCAAGTTCCATGCCATATCAAGGAAAAGTTCTATCTGATATTCAGACGGTTTAATATCCCCTACATTCAATATCCACATTTTCTGTATCCCTCGCTCATATGCCAAAGTCATTTGTTGATATATCAGCGAAGGATGAGCAGTTCCTAACCAAAGATAATCATGCGGACGTCCCCAATAAGATATATGATAATATACCCCGTTTCCTCCCTTACGGGCACGTTCTTCTGCTGTAGGGAAATGACGGATATAACCATAATTGTCATCGCACCACATCAGCGTCACTTCATCGGGTACTTGCAGCCCAGCATGGTACACATCCAAAACTTCCTTATAAGGAATAAAGACTTGAGGCACTTGAGTCACATCCTTATTTACATATTTAGTCAACAAATCGCGCTGATCCTTTAGCACTTTAGTCAGAACGGCTTTTTGTTCTTCTATAGTCTTAGCACCATTCATCGCACCGTCGTGTACTCCACGCATACCTAAAGTATACAGATTATCCAACTCTGCAACCTCCTTTACGCGTTGTTCCCAAAAGGACAAAACATGAGCACTGTTATGAACATAGTCATACTCTCCCACTCCATCCCGTTTCCACTCACCATTGGTATTCCGCATCATCGGTTCACAATGAGAAGTTCCAATGAAAATACCAAACTTATCAGCCACTTCTTTGTTGCCCGGTGTAAAATAAAAAGGTACAGAACAGCCATGCATAGCCGGCCAGAAGGTATTGGCACGCAGACGAAGCATCAATTCAAAGATACGTTCATGCGTTTTCGGGCCTATTTGTCCTTTCACATTGCTCGGATCGTATGTCTGCCAGCTCCAAGGAGTCAGCCCCCAGTCCTCATCGTTGATAAAAATCCCCCGATATTCTACAGAAGGAAACTGCATATTCCGATAAGAAGCCGGTAGTTGAAAAATCTCTTTCTTTGCAGGGGTCGCATCTGCCCACCACTCCCATGGAGAAACGCCTATCAACCGTGAAAGTTCCATGACGCCGTATGCAGTACCACGCTTGTCACTGCCGGCTATAACTAATTTACCAGTGGAAGAAACGGTCAACAGAAAAGCTTCTTTTTTATTTTTTATAGGAGATAAATCAACACCTGCTTTAGCGATCAAATCACTTTGTCCGATAGTTCCGACTATAATCATTCCTTTTTTACTTTCTGGAGTAACGATTATGCGGGTAGAAAAAACAGACTCTACATCACGATTGAGCAAATTCAAAGCTGTATGTACAACTTCTTCCTCTGAATTACCACAAGCAATAGTCACCGGTTCACCTGATTTCAAGACAAAAGGGTTCTGTCCATATACTGACAAAACTGCTAAAAAGAAAGCTAGAAAAGAAATGAGTTTTTTGTATTTCATAGTTTTTATTTTCAATATTGCAAAAATAAGACGAAATGGAATTAGATTCCATAGAATAAGATACAATAATATGGAAATTCGTCCATAAAGCCTGTATTATTTATCGTATTTATGGTGTTTTTTATGTTGCAGAATACAAAAAGCCTCAATAAACAATTACCACATTTACAACAATAAACCAATGTGCCAATATACCAATAGCTATGCGAAACATTACACAGCCTATTGATACATCAGCACATAAACAATAGTACGCCACTTTATCAAATCAATTTAAGGCATGGGCGACAATCCCTCCCACATTACATTCCATTTTCCATTTTTCGGGAAACCAGGATTTTCTATTTCACAACCATCCCAACCAGCGCACATTAATGCAATGGCAGTTAATAAACCACCATTACCAGGTAAATAAACACGTAAACGGGGATCTTGATAATTATGTCCATTCGGCAAATATGTATTGGTACGTTTATTCATAAGCAATGCCTCCACCGCTTTTTCCGGCTCACCCAATCGAGTAGCATTCATTGCTGTCATAGGATAATCCCAGCCCCAAGTCTTTCCCCAATTCCAATTATCCCATATCCATTGAAGTGTATTCTTCATGTAATCTTCACGGATTAATTTATTCATAGGCAAGATACCTACGGCACCCAACACTGCCATGTGGTCACTGGTAAAACGAATATCCTTATAAGTGTCTATTGCATTTTCCGCAGCCAGATACAACCCATCCTCATTATAAGCCAGCGGAGAAAGTTTGTCTATTAACTCATCCCATTCCAAGTTACGTTTTTCACCTGCACGCTCACGCCATATCTGCGCTATCTGCATGGCAAAATACCAATAAGAAAGTTCAAAAGGAGGATTTATAGTAGTACTCGCATTCAATGTTTCTTGAGCTGGAATCGCTCCCTTTAAAATAAACCGCACTCCCAATTCATCATATGTGGCAAAAGCATACATAAACTTAGCTGTTTCTTGAACCAGATAGTTATATTTCTCTATCACTTTCTTATCAGGGTTAGAGCGATAAAGAAGTTCTGCCAGATAAATAAAATGCGGTTGTTGCCAAATCAAAAAACTGCCTACACTGGAAGGTGCCTCCACACCACTAGGATCAGTCATTTTCATCCATCGGATTCCATCAAAGCCTTGCCGACGAGCCACTTCCCTTGCTATAGGCTCTACCGTTTTATACCATTCTAAAGTATGGCTGAGTAATTCAGAATGTCCCCAAAGCGGTTGCCATGCCTGATGCCACCAAATCATTTCAAGATGATATTTCCCAAACCACGAATTGTAAGTTAGCCCTGTTTCCTGCGGAGGAGTACTGCCCGCGCATTGAATAGCAAGCAAATATTGACTAAGCACTACCCGACGTTCCAATTCTTTAGCACGCGGATCCGTGCAATGAGAGAAATCTACCGCAGCACCTTCTTCCCAAAAGTTCACCCAATGATTCTTAGCCAAACTTTCAACTTCAAAAAAATCAGGGAGTACAGCAAGCTGATCTGGCTCATTAGCGGTAAAAGCACATGAAAACGAAAAAGCATCTTCTTGTGGAAGCAGTACGAAATAATTTTTCTCTTTTTCTTTCAATAATGCCTTGCCTTCCCATTTTAATTCTACATAATATACTGTGGAATCCAACGTACGCTTTAACACAGCGCTTTGTGTGTCCTGTTTAAGAACCTCGGTAGAGTGTTTATCATTGGCATCCCAATCACATGCATTATCAGTATGAATACCTGTAGGATAAGGAAAATGAAATTTTATCCCTGTATGCAAGTGACTGTCTATATGGGCTGAAATCATATCTTGTGCCGGATGGCAAACCGTCCGTACATTAAATTCATTCCCTTTCCAAGTAAACCGACTGAGTATCTCACCTTCCCATAAATTCAAAGTCTGACTGATTCTGGTAATATCGGAAATAGCAGCCTCATCCCCCCATTCAAATCCGATCACTCCTAAATGTAACCGATGTGGGTTGGCACGAAACCAATCAGATGCATTCTTTTGTCTTTTATCTTCTTGAGATTGAACTGCATACAATTCCTTATGTCCTCGTCCAAAATCATATTCACTCAATGTTTCTTCGTGTCTATAACCGTCCATATTAGCAAAACTATGCCATCCCCATTGACTTTGCGTACCTAGAGGGACACCTTTTTTATAAGCGTCAGGAAAAGTTTGCAATCCTGTAATATCTACTGTAAATGCAAATTCGCCATTCCCTACTGAAAGCGAAGCCAACGAATCGAAAGCTGAAAATTGAGGATTATTCCGATTCACTAACGCCTTACGGTCTATTGAAATCTGCTGTACGGGATGAGTACAGGCACCGAACATCACTAATAAAGAGCAAAATAACAATATTTTCATTACTAAATTTTTATACACTGTAAATAGATATTCATTTTTACGACTTCCTTATATCCTATGGCATAGGATGTAATCCCTCCCAACGCACATTCCATTTACCATCTTTGGGAAATCCCGGATTACTGACCGAGCAACCGTCCCACCCGGCACACATCATAGAAACAGCTAATAACAACCCTCCATTACCAGGCAAATAAGAACGAAGACGAGTCGAACGATAATTATTACCACTAGGTAAAAGCAAGTCCTCCCGGTTGTCCATAGTTATGGCACGCAAAGCAATCTCAGGCTGCAACAGGCGAGTAGCATTCATTGCCAATGTGGGATAATTCCAACTCCAAGATCCTCCGGACCAATTCCAATTTTGAGCTGCACGCACCAAAGTCTTTTGCATTTTTTCTTGATCAATGAGCCGCGACTCAGGCAACATGCCGTAAGCCAGCAAATTTTCAGAAGAAGTTCCTGTAACATAAAAAGGATCATGCTTACGCTTGCTTTTCTCGCCTTCCGATAGAGAAACAGAACCGTCTGCTTCTTTAGGACGCTGGCCATTAATGTATCCACCGGCCGGCATTTCCGGTAATTTTTCAGCAGGAATACCATTCACGAAATCAGGTATTCCTCTACCCTTTTCCGCCGGTAAGTAAATGCCATCAGGACTAGTAGCAAGAGGAGCTAATTTAGCAAGAATTTCATCCCACTCCGCATGACGTTGCAGCCCAAGTCTCTCCCGCCATTTCTGAGCTATGGACAAGCCAAAATGCCAATAAGCCATTTCAAAAGCAGGATTAAGGGTCGTCTCTTCATTATAGGATTCATTAGCCGCACAAGCTCCCTGAATAATGTAACGATCATTATCAGAATCATAATTAACAAACGAAGCCATAAAAGCAGCCGTCTGCTCTACCATATCAGCATACTCACGAAGAAATTCTTGAGAAGGACGTGCACGATAGATAAGTTCTGACATATAAATGACATGGGGTTGTTGCCAGATAATAAAAGAGCCGACATCCGATGGTGCCTCTTTAGAAGATGGATCAGTCATTTTCATCCAACGTATGCCATTAAATCCCTGTCTGGCTGCAATATCACATGCCATCGGTACGGCAGTCTTATACCATTTCAATTGTTTCTCCAAAAGATCTGCTTTATTCCAAAGCGCATAATGAAAACTGTGCCACATTACCATTTCTAAATGAAATTTACCATACCATGTATTATAAGTCAGGCCGGTTTCAGCAGGAGGGTAATTTTGCGCTTCCTGCGAACGGAGCAAATATTGAGACAGCACAACCCGACGCTCCAAAAGCGAAGCACGGGGATCCGTACAGGAAGAAAAATCAATAACACCGGATGTCTGCCAATAATCCCTCCAACAACGGTTGGCCGAAAGCAGATTAGCCTTGTAATCAGGCTGAGGCACTACAGGTTGGTGCTTATAGAACCCAACATTGAAATTCCACTGCTTATCGGAAGGTGTCAATTTTAACCTGTTCTTCCCTGTTTGAGAAAGAACAGCTTTACCACTCCAACTGATTTCCACATAATAGACAGTAGAATCTACAGTACGACGAATAAGAGCCCGTTGAGGTTCGGAAAGAATAATGTCGGTAGAGTGGCAGTCATCGGCTGTCCAGCAAGTAGCATCGTCAGCTGCCTCACCTGTAGGATAAGGGAAACGGATGCCAACTGCCAGCTTTGCCGATGAAGACACAGAAGCAGAGACAATGTCACTATCGCCATTACAAGAAGTAGTTACCGTAACCGGAAGTTTTCTCCATAGGAAATGGGAATGAAGTTCTCCTTTCCACATGTCGAGAGTCTGGTCTATTTTAGTAATATCGCTCACCAACAAGCTGTCAAATCCTATATTTCCCAAATGCAGGCGGTGCGGATTGGCACGAAACCACTCTGCCGCTTTGGCATTACGTTCAGGACCTTCCGGAAATTGTACGGCATAAATCCCATGAGGATGACCGGGAAGCGGATGATCCTGTAGAGTTTCAACTATCTTATAGTCCTCCTTGTTAGGAAAACTGTGCCATCCCCATTCGCTATAGGTACCTAAAGACAAGCCTTCTTTATAATATTCGGGAAAAGTCTGCAATCCCGTAGCATCGGCAGTAAAAGCGAACCGCCCATTTCCGACTGTCAAAGAATGAAGAGAATCAATTTTTGTAACATGAGGGTTATTACGCATCACCAATGCATGACGGTCAATAGCAGTATCGGCACAAGCTGTAACCAGCAGCATTGCTGCCAATACAACAATAAAAAATGTTTTATTTCTCATCATAGACACTATTTAGTAAGATACTGAATAAATGTAGACATACCATTCATATATTCCTTGATGGAAATGACTTCAGAAGGAAGAGGAGCATTAGAGAAGCCCGGATTCTCTTTCGAAACACTAGGCAAACGACCGGGTAAATAATCTTTTTTCTTCAAAATAGTGAGCAGACTATCTACTTTTTGTGTATCCGCTTGCTGCATTTTACCACGCATTAAATGACTTAGTAAAGTTCCAGAAATATCCGTTTGACCTATAAACGGAGAATCTTTTGTCACTTCCTCTTTGGAGAGAGAGAGCAAATGCTGATACTCATCTTTTAAAGATTGCAAATCAATAGCCCGCGTAGAGCTATAATGAGTTATGAGTCCATGATAATCATAATCCACCCAATAATGATCTGGATCATTATGAAGGTAAAGAGGTCTGTTAGTGCCTACTTCTACAAAAGTAGGACACAATATCTGTCCCGGTTTTACAGACTTACCCAATTGTTTCATTTGCGCGTCGTTATATCGGATAGATTCTAGAAATTCAAATGCATCCGGAATACGGGCTAAATATTTAGTATCCCCAGTCCAACGATAAAAACGCATCAAGTTGCGACACATCTCGGCAGTAGCTGTAGCCGCATAACCTGCCGGTTCAAAATCACGGGCATGACCTGGAGAGTAATTGAGATCCAACTTATGCTGCATAGCCCAACCTGCCTGAGGCTTTCCTCCCTGCAAAGCCAAGACACAAGTCATAGCCCGCTGAAGAGGCTCCAATGCCCGAGTTTCACCTAATAAAGTGTAACAAGCCAATAAAAAATTAATATTGTTAGTATGAACTCCATCATTAATGGTAATAAACGAAGTATAGTCTTCCTTATCACCTTTCACATATTCATAATGGAGAGGATAGCGCTGCGGCCACCCACCAATAGGATACTGACTCTCCAAAACAAAATCAAGACACCTTTCTACCGGATATTTATACTTCGGATCCAGAGTCAGTAAATACATACGCAAAAGGAACATTCCACTATCGTAGGTAGCCGCATCATCATAAGTACAATTTCCATAATAATGAGCATGTTCCTGAGCACAATGAATATATCCTTTCTGTACTTTGGAATACCATTGCTTAAGCGAAGTTTCTCCGGAAAAGTCCAACATATAAGGCCATCCCCCACTTGAATGCTGTCCCCAGATAAGAGCATCTGCCGCTGCTTGTGCCGCTTTCAGGTAATAAGATTCTCCAGTCAATTGATAAGCATTCAAAAATACATTTCCCATAGCAGGTGTACCAGCTTCTATCCATATCATACTTGGTTTAGCTTCCAGTTCCCCCCAACAACGGGAGAAATCAGGACTGTAATTCCATAAATAGCCACCACGGTTGCTGACCTTCTCTACCATGAAACGTGTAGCTTTCATCATAGCCACTTTTATATCAGAGGCCGGAATGTTTTTCTGTGCTCCAGCAGACAACAAAGTAATGAAAAGCATTACCGCCATACATATCATTTTCATACTGTTTTTTTTATAAGATAGGAAGAGAAAAGAAACAAAAAATCATCACTATTCTTCCCCCTTCCTATATAGAAATGTTTATAATTTATTGATTAATAAGCAGGATGTTGTTGACCGGTTAACCCAGGATTAACATCAATAATGGCTGTGGTGCTCAAAGTATAAAGTTCAGCCTGATTCTTGATAAACCCACGATATAACTCGGTAATCCAGGCGGGCAACGTGTTATTGTTTTCTTTATAACCCAATATCTTGGATTGTCCGGCTATACCGGAATTAGTTTCTCCTGCAATATTGGGAGTAATAAACATATTTACCCAATTCCAAGTGCCTCCATACCGGGCAACCAGTTCACTCATTTCCGTTTCTGTGGGCTGATGATCGAAATCTATATAAGTAAGACCTACCAAAGGATCCTTCCAAGATGTAGAAGTTGCTTCTTTATATGCCCGATAAGTCTTCACCTCATTATAAGGAACCTCACGCATAGCCAGTTTCTCGGTATTTGCTTTTGTTTCAGCCAAAGTTTCAGCCAACAAGTTCCACCGGATAAGATCAGTACGCCGCCATCCTTCTGTAGCTAATTCAAAGGCACGTTCCTTCACAATCGCTTTAAAAAAAGTATCATAAGTAGAGGGTGTGGTACCTATACGAGAGGCATCTCCTGCAAAAGCACGCAGACGAACTTGTTCATAAGCTGCCTTAGCTGCTTCCGTGGGCCCATTGTTCAAGTAATTTTCAGCTTCTGCGTACATTAACAATACATCCGAATAACGAAGTATAGGCCAATTGACATCCGTTTTCAAAGTGGCCGTACGGGGACCGGCTTTCCAATTGCAGCGCCATTTTCCCAAATTCAAAGCGCCATAAGGCACAGCAATATCGTTACCAGCCGCATCAATACTGTAATTGCCCACTGTAACATCCCGACGGGTATCATCATCGGCAAAAGAAAGATAAAAGGTAGGATGAATCAGTTGCAAAGGCAATGTTTTACCATAAAGGGCATTGGAAGCATGAATGCAAAGTCCATTTGTATATCCCACACGACCATTGGTTGTATTGCCAAACTCAGCATATTCAAACATTACCTCTTCAGGGTTATAAACGCCACCCTCGTTCAAGGCTCTAAACACATCCTCATATTTAGAAAGCAAACTGTTTTCACCTTTACTAATCACTGCTTTACAAGCTTCATCAGCAATGGTATATAATTTTCTTACACGCGATTCATCCAAAGGACGGCGCATCTGAAGAGTAGATTTATCATAAGTATTCAGATCCCAATGCAAAGCATAACCTGCTGCATAAAGAGCTGTACGGGCCAATAATCCATAAGCAGCATTCTTGGAAATCCGCTCAGGAGTAGAGAAAAATCCTTCACTATACCAAGGAAGTACTTCGACAGCTTCTTGCAAATCAGCAATAATGCCATCATAAATCTCATCCCGATCAACACGGGAAGAAGAAAAAGTCGTCATATCCAATACAGGAACAGTAGAATAAGGTACATCCCCAAAATAACGAATCAAATTCAGAAAGCAAGTAGCCCGAACAGCCAGACATTCAGCTATATAAATGTGACACTTTCTCTCGTCCTCTCCCGAAAGGCTCATTGCACGTAATCCTTTCAAGCATGAATTACAACGCTCAATGCTGGAATAAGAGGTAGTATAAATGCCTGTGGGACAACTTTGATCATTGAGCACATAATTGGCCGCATAATTATTAGCATTCGAATTACTCTCAGTAGACCACATTTCATCTGTTCCATTCTGAGCCTTATACCAAGCATCCTGCATCCAGACACCTGTGTAACAAGCAAGAACAGCCATCTCAGCTTTATCAATGGAAGAGAAAACACTTTCACTGTCTGTCTTCGATTTAGAAGGAAGATCCAGAAAGTCAGAACAAGAACTGAAATTGATCGCCAAAAAGGCAACAGCTATATAATATACTATTTTCTTCATAATACAACTCTCCTATTATTATAATGAAAGATTAATGCCAAATACAAATCCTTTGGAACGTGGATAAGAAGAATCATCAATACCCGGAGTTAAAATAGAACTTTCCTTAGAAACTTCGGGATCATAACCTGAATAATTCGTAATAGTGAATGGATTATTCAATGTACAATATAGACGCAAATTACTGATAAAAGCTTTACTTAACCACTTTTTCGGGAAAGTATAACCTAAAGTAATAGTGCTTATGCGAAGATAAGAACCATCTTCCACAAAACGATCAAGCGGAGTAGTAATAGCTGCGCGGTTGTCATTATGAATACTCCACAGAATGTTCGGATCATGCTGATTAGGATTAAGCTCAGCTATACGGTTGAGGTCCGTAGCTTCTTTTCCAGTACGGGGATCCAGCAGAGTGAAACGATTGGCAGCATCCGCAAGCATATTTTGGTACGGTTGGTATGGACCGACAAAACGCTGGGTAGACATATTAAAAATATCATTACCATAAGAGAATACCATAAATACAGAAAGATCAAAGCCCTTATAAGAAAAAGTATTTTTAAAACCTCCGGTAAAATCCGGATTAGCATTCCCGATGACTGTCATATCATCAGAATTATAAACAGGTGTCCCCTTGTCATCCGTCTGCCCCGTAGTATTTACATACTTGATATCACCCGGTTTATATTGAGTTTTTACAGATCCTTTCTGATAAATAACACCATCTTTCAAAACATATTTATCACCATTCTGCACAAAATCGTCGGTAGTATAAACTCCATTGGTCTTATACCCATACATCTCACCTAAAGAATGACCTACGATGGCACGGTATAGAACAGAAGAATTGGTACCACCACTGACGCTAGTCTGATAATATTCATTCTCACCGTCTATTCTCAAGACCTTGGAACGATTGAAGGAGATATTGAAATCGGTAGTCCAAGTAAAATGTTTGTTGCGGATGTTCGTACTGCTTATAGCTATCTCAAGACCGCGATTACGGATAGAACCGATATTCTGATATTGGTGCGTATAACCGGTTGATGTCGGGATAGCCACTTTCATAAGCAAATCATCGCTCTTATTGTTATACCAGTCCAATGTCAGGTTAACTCTGTTTCCCCACAAACCCAAGTCCAGTCCGATATTCGTAGAAACGGTTTTCTCCCATTTTAAGTTATTATTACCTACTGTGCTGCCAGGTGCCAAAGCCGCCGTTTCCTGATTGCCCACAGGATATACCGTAGCATTATAGGCAGTAGCATACATATAATTATCAATATTACAATTACCGGTAGTTCCATAACCTACTCTCAATTTGAAATTATTGACAACATTTCCGATAGCATTATCTTTCCAGAATCCTTCTTCAGAAACGCGCCAAGCTGCCGCTGCTGAAGGGAAATAGCCCCAACGATTACCCTCGGCAAATTTAGAAGAACCGTCTGCACGTAAGGTTGCTGTAAAAAGATAGCGGTCATTAAAAGTATAATTGAGACGACCGAAAAAAGACAACAAAGCATTTTCTTCTAAAGAAGACTTCCATGTATCGGGAGTGGCCATACTAATATCATTAAGACCGAAATTAGTATCGGGAAATGCCTTATAGGCAGTTTCTGTACCAGATGTATTTGTATAATATAATTCGTGTCCTAACAAAACGCCCAAATCATGCTTCTCAAACGTATGTTTCCAATTCAATGTATTAGTCCATTGATAAGCATATCGTTCCTTATTATCAATACTGCCATAAGGTCCGCCTTTAAGTTGAGCATTGGCCGTACGACCATCATCGAAATTAGTTGTTTTGATTTGGGCCCAATTATAACTACCAGCTGTACGGAATGTAAAATCCTTCAAGAAATCAATGTCCACACCGGCATTAACACTAAAAATACGACTAAGTTTTCTATTTATTATAGCATCGTTGGTTATCAATGGGTTATACACATCATATTCGTTACTGAAAGTACGGAATTCGGTATTTAACTCTTCATTAATAAGCTGATCATCAGTAAACAGGATTCCGCCAGTTTCAGGACGCAAAATAGCTTGTTTTAATCCGGAATAAGAACCTCCACCTAATGTTTTGGCGTAATTAAAAGAAGAATTCATATCAAAACGTACATTTTTCCATAGCTGGGAATTTACTTTAGTACGAATCGTATTACGGTAATATCCGTGATTTTTTACGATACCGTCTTGCGACATATTATTGTAGCTTACCAATACTTGAGTTTTTTCCGTTCCGGTAGAAAGAGATAGATTATGGCTTTGAGTAAGAGCACTTCCACCAAAAATCTTATCTTGCCAGTCTATTCCGGAACGTCCGCCATAAGTTTGCTCTATATCAGACCATGCTCCCGTATAAAATCCATCATCCGTATAATCCCCTCCAAACATACGTGCATACTGGTTCATTTCTCCGGCAAGAGTCCACCATTCATACTGATATTTGGCATACTGTTCAAGATTGAGCAAATCCAGTTTCTTGCCCAACCAATCCACAGATACATAGCCATTGTAATTCACAGTTGTCTTGCCACTACTTCCACTTTTGGTCGTAATAAGAACCACACCATTTGATCCACGCGCTCCATAAATAGCTGTTGTCGAAGCATCTTTTAAAATATCAATAGTCTTAATGTCATTTACATCAATATTCTTCAAACCATCTTCCGACTGGAAGCCATCAATAATATAGATAGGTGTAGTAGACTGAGTAATGGAAGTACCTCCACGAACGGTAATATTCACTTCAGCCCCAGGAGCTCCGTTCTGTGAAACAATATTCACTCCAGCAGCTTTTCCTGCTAGCGCTTGAGCCGCATTAGTAACAGGAACTTCCGCTAAATCTGCACCGGTAACTGAAACAGAAGAACCGGTCAAATCACGTTTTTTCACTACTCCATATCCTATAACAACCACTTCTTCAAGGGTTTTAGCATCCTCTTTCATCACAATTTTGAAAGAAGATTTTCCATTTACACTTATTGTTTCAGTTACATACCCCACATAACTGACAATCAAAGAAGCATTACTTGAGACATCATTCAATATAAAATTTCCATCAAAATCCGTAATAGTTCCATTAGTAGAACCTTTGACCATCACCGTAGCACCTATTACAGGCTCTCCTTTATCATCAACCACCACGCCCTTTACGCTACGACCTACCTGTTGTACGATGGCTACCTCTTTCGTTGCGGAAGAAATGGCAGACTTTTCAGAAAGAATAATATTCTTATCCAAGACTTTATAGGTCGTATTTGTTCCGGAGAAAAGCTTCTTTAAGACTGAAAAAACATTCTCATTCTTGACATTCAAGGTTACTTTACGTTTCAAATCGACCTGCTTATTATTATAGAAAAAGGTGAAATCCGTCTGTTTTTCAATTTCGGTCAGGACTTCAGAGACCGTCCGAGTCTGAGAACTGATGTTCAACATGGTTCTCTGTGCATAATTATTGCTAGCATATAACAAGCTGGCAAAACTGAAAAGAACAAAAAGAGTTATTTTCAGCGACAAAGGCAGTTTACATACTGGTTTCTTCATTTTCGTAAATAGATTTAATTTTAACTTCATAATTTGATTACAGATAAAAAGTAGTGTGTTTTTTCTGTAGATTGTTTTACGTAGGATGTTTCAACATAGCTTGTTATTTTTAAAAGATTAATAAACTTCTATTTTCTGTTTTTCTTGATGAATATTATTACTTTCTGCATACTTAAATTTTATATTTGAAGATACGCTGATATATTCCAGAATTCGTCCCAAGCGTTGTTTCTCAAGTACACCGGTAAAAGAGGCTTCAAAACATTTGGGATTCTTTACTACGAAATCCACATCAAAACGTTTAGATAGCATTTTAAGAACTTCCTTAAATGGAGTATCACGAAAAATAAGTTTTCCGTCTTTCCAAGAAGTGATAACCTCTACATCTGCCTGATCAATTTTTATTTGTTGCTGTGCAGCAGTATAAACAATTTCCTGTCCCGGCTGAATTTCCTGTTCCATCCAATTACTTTTCTTATTTTCATACGCCATGGCAATGCTTCCTTCCACCAAAGTTGCAGTTATTGTTTTATCATCAGCATAGGCTTCCACATTAAATTGGGTACCATAAACTTTTACAACAGCTTTCTGCGGCGTTCGGACCATAAAAGGCTGACGGGAATTCTTTGTTACCTCAAAGTAGGCTTCGCCATTCAATTGGACATTACGACTTTTTTCGTCAAAGTGAGAAGGGTAAACAATAGTTGAATTGGAATTAAGAATTACATGAGTTCCATCCGGCAAAATAGTAGAAGTTATCATTCCCGGATTAGTACGAATCTCTATAAAATTCACTTTATTCTGCTCATTACCATTCATCCATAAATACAAAGTAGACAGTAGCAAAGGTATGGCAAGAATAGCAGCGGCACGCTGTGCCCATCGTCCCCATTGTAGCTGTCGTTCCCTTCTTATCCTGCCTCTGACTTCCTTCAAAGCAGCCCGTGCATCAGTCCGTTTTAAGGTATCCATTGTTTTTGTGGCAAAAGAAAGATAATAAATCTGCTTGGCCAGCTTTTTATTTGCTTCGGAAGAGATAATCCATTTTTCAATCTCTTCTTTCTCACTTAGAGTCACTTCTCCTTCAAAATAACGGAGTAAAAGCGCTTCATCTATTTGGGTATCTGAATTTATCATAATGTCCTTTTATAATAAGTCTAACCAAGATCCAAAGTTCCTAAACCAAAAACTGTTTTTTTTGAATTATTTTTCGATTAAGCGCTTTCATATTTAAATTTATGTATTTTTGCAGTAACATTTTCTTCTATAATCTATGGAAACCACAAATGATAATTTGATAGACAAGCAACTGTATATATCCATGCAACAGGGCAATAAGAAAGCGTTTGATACTTTATTCATCAAATATTATGCTATGCTTTGTGCTTTTGCCCGCAGTTTTGTTTCATTAGAAGATGCAGAAGAAGTGGTTCAAGATACCATGTTACAGATATGGGAGAATAGAAAAACAAATCATATAGATTCTTCTGTTCATCATTATTTGTTCAAAGCAGTAAAAAACAAATGTTATACCTTAATGACCAGAAATTCTCTTCGATTCCAAATAGAAAATATACTCACTCCAGACATACAGGAACTATTCGAAGATCCTGATTTTTATATTATAGATGAATTAACACAAAAAATAGAAAAAGCAATTCTTAATCTTCCAGAATCCTATCGGATAGCTTTTGAAATGCACCGTTTCCAAAATAAGACCTATCAGGAAATTGCAGAAGAATTAAACATATCTTCCAAAACAGTAGATTACAGAATTCAACAGGCACTAAAACAATTACGGAAAGAATTAAAAGACTACTTACCCTTACTTCTATTCTTTTTTGCCCCTAAATAGGAACCCGTACATCCTATTATATCCTTGTACCCTATCACTTCATAACTGATATGATGATAAGAAGTGTTTCTGCCGGGAATATATGCCTTTCCAAAAGTTGTGTCAATGTTCCTAACGCTTCACCCCGAAACAGGATAGTAAGTTCTTATCTTTCTGATTATGTTCTTCATACAAAATGCTCCTTTTTACAAAAACAAAAAATAGGTACGGTAAAATATCACCCTATCCGTCTAAAGACATCTATAACCTAAGAATACGGCAATTTTTCTAACTATATAGATTTCAAAGAGACATATTTCTTATTCAGATTTACATAAAAATTGGAAGACAATATGCTCTCATTCCCTCATAACGATGGTAATCATCTCATTAACAATACGCTATATATGAGTGCATCATCTTTATGCTCTCATAAATACCCTCATGCTCTCAGTGTATTTACTTTCTCACACAGACGTATATTACTTATTATCAGATGATTTATACCGATAGCAAAAGCATATCTTCCGATTATACGATACAAATATAGAGATGTAGTTACGTAAAAATAGGAACAGGCTTACATCAAAGTTCCTTCATGATTGCTCAACTAAACTAGCAAAATTACTTAACCACCTTTGTGATTAACTTTAATCACCTATATGATTAGACTTAGTCACTATTGTAACTAGACTTAACCACCTATGTGATTAAGTAAATACAAACGGTTGAATATTGATAAACATCTGTATGTCAATGATTATATATCAAGAATAATGCAGAAAGAAGATATGCGGAAAGCAGCAAATGAAAAGAGCCTTTATTATGCATCATTAGCCCCCCCAAAGGACCAAAAACGTATTTCAGACATAAGTTACCGATACAACTATAAATAATTTATCTCTTTGACAAACAATAAGATATAAATAAGAACACATAAATATGACATGAGAGCATGAGGGCATATTATGAGAGCATAAAGATGATGCACTCATATATAGTGCATTATTAATGAGACAATTACCATCATTATGAGGGCATGAGAGCATAATGTGCTCCAACTTTCCATTGCTTTTTTACCATGTTCCAATAAATTTCTTCAAGTGAACCCATTTTTGTCTGTTACTGATTTTACACGAATTCCACAAAAAGAATAAAACACCTTGTGGAATCCATGTAATCCATACCTAACGATAATCTTCACATCATTTATTCACCATCCACCGGAATCACTTCCTGCATATAAATGGCATCCAGACTCCAAAGGGCGGCATCATTGGTACTGATACTTGTACATTCATCCAAAGGAGCGGGAACTTCCGGCGGAAGAATAGTTTCTATATGGAAAGGTGGAGCCGGAGTATGTTCCAAGCGGGAAAACAAATCTGTCCAAGCCTCTTCCGCCATTTTTGCATTACGGGTATGATAGGCTGCATATCCCAACAAACGGGATATACGGAAACGATTCTTCCTTAACTCCCATGCTTTCTGCTTATAACGGGCGGCAAGATCAAGCCATGCCTCATTCCATTCGGGATAATCAACCATACGGATCATTTCATTCATGACTTCAAAACCTCCCATGATAGTCATCAAATGATTTGTACTTTCTAACTTGGGATCACATTCGCTGGTAATAATCCCTGTAGCCGGATCATAACCTAAAGCCAACGGACCTGTAAAGATACGGTTGGGCAGTGCCACAATACTTTTCATCCCGGCTATAATTTTGTCACGATAAGCCGTATTGCCGGTACGCTCCCATTCAGTCATCCAGTTTCCGGCGTATGCCAACCAGTCGGGACCGATGCGGAGACGTGCAGGTGCCGTACAAGGATACTGACTGCGAGGTTGTGCCAGACGCATGGGGTCCAGCGTGTACAATTTCTGATCGGCATCTTTTACCTCGGTCATTAAATCACCGCATCGGTCGTCCGTAGTAAGATAATAGTAGAAACGATTCCAGGCAGCCTGACTGATCCGTGCTTCTTTAGCTCCACATCCCCAATGACTGACGTTGTGCCGGCTACCCAATCCTGCATTCGGACCGATATGATATACATCCACTTCCGCCGTATGACGGGTCATGGCTTCCGCCATGCGCCAGATATCAGCACGTCCGGTACGCAGGAAATTATACCATAGCCACATATTAGAAGCCAGTTCCGTGTTATCCCATGCAAAACCTCCGATGTCATAACGCCAGGTATGGCGGACAGGATCGTATGCATGCATCACATCCCCATAATTCCAAAAGCCATACCATTTGTTTTGTTCTATCGCTTTTTGATAGAAGCTGATATAAGCATCCAGCCTGTCTTCCACCCGGGCACGGAAAGGAGTACTACGATCGGGAAGGCTCCAAACACCAAATGCCTGCTTGGCATGCAAATATTCAGGTACAGGCATCAGCACTCCCGGTCCGGCAAATTGTTTAGCTTGTTCTGCAAAAGCTTTCTTCCCGCTATAACCACCCTGAGGTATCAAGGTAAAAGTCGTTGTACGGGCAATCCCGTAAGGGGTGCTCATTCCTTCTTGTACATCTTCGTAACTGGCATTCAAGTCATGAGCAACATTATCATAATGGCGCAAGTCCATCGGCTCAGCATCCGGACTCCATATCCATGCGGTAAGAGCAGCCACCGGAGTTTTTGCATCCGAGATTTCAATAGAAGACGGATAAGACTGCCAGAAATCATGCAACTCAAGCCCCATACCTCCGGTTATATCTCCGGCAAAAGCATAACCCTCACTACGTGTACCGGAAAAAGTACCTATCCAAGGATTATTGTCATTGGCACGTTTACGGATTGAAAATGCATCTGCTGTCAGTTGGGACAGACGATAGCTGTCCCAAGAAGCCCAATGATCAAGCAAAGCACGGTTCTTTTCGTCAAAAGCTTCATAAGAAGGAATGCGTTTTCCTTCCATCTGCTGTTGCTGTAACGAAGATTCTCCATTTCCGGTTTTATCCAATGTAAGTATGCGTCGTCCCACCAAAGGCTGAACGGGCTCGCTCCAGACTCCACCATCGGCACAAGAGAAAGCTACATGGCGATTGTATAAAGCCTCACGCATAGGAACATCAAAACGAACTCCCAAGGCGCGAATAAAATCTTTGTTCTGATCTCCGTCATATACAAAGCTATGCACCATTTTCACTTGCTCACTGCCACCATAAAAATAAAGCCGTACCACAAAGGGCAACCACTCACGACCATTCGGACTTTTGTGTACCCCTTCCAATTTAACAAGTGCACGCACAGAACCGGCACGCTCTACAGTCACAGATTTCAGTTCTCCTATATAATTAGTAAAAGAAACTTGAGAAGTACTTTCAAGTACCGGTTCGCTTTGCGTATGGCATATAAGCCTAGCCTTTTCTCCTACTTTCACACCTTTATACAACAGACTATCTATCAAAAATTCGCCTTGACGAGGTATATATGCTGAAATGACTCCGGTAGAGATATGAATACCCTGTGATGTTTCTGCCACAGAAACGGACTTTTTTTTATCTGTATCCGGCAGTTTGGATTTCGCCTTAGATTTCTTTACCGCCTTTTCCAGAGTCAATTTTTCTGTTCCGGCAGGAATAACTCCTGCTATTCCTCCCCACTTTACAGAACCATCCGGCCAATAAGCCAAAGTCCAAGTATCAATAGGAATATCCTCACCACTTTCTGCAGATAGCCGTAGCTTGTTTTCCGGAAAAACTTCCCCTTTATCAAAAGGCACTCCGAAACTTACGGCCTTATCCTGCCGGGGAGTTTCACCAATCCATTGCAAAGGAACAGTAGCCACTTCTTGCGATGAGCATTCATAACTAAAATTTGTAATACGAGTACGCGACAAAGTGGTACGAAAACCAAACCAGCCTTCCCGTAACGGTTCAGCATCCCTAAAGTCCACCAAACGCTCACCGTCTATGTAATAACTAACCCTATTGTTCTCGTTGGTAATCTTGATATGATACCAATGATTCGGCTTCAGCAAATGTCCGGCATCCGTATATTCCTTTAGAATAGCAGGACGGGCTTTAGGATTTGTAATACCCGACTCATCCCCATCATAACGACGGAAACGTGTAGTAGAGTTATGATTACCACCATATCCCAAATAGTAAAGCTGTAAAGAATAACAATTCAGGAATATACCGCTACGCCATTTTTCTCGCTTCCATAAATTATCGGGATATTGAGGGTCTGATGCCATCCAGAAGCAGTTCAAATCACTCAGACGATCTCCATCCGACTCCACCACCACACATGCATCATATTCAATGGTCACTTTTCCACTCATTTTCTCTTTTCTCCAAAGAGTCAATCCCTTGGGAGATACTATCTCAGCGGTATCTCCCTGAAACGTCACTTTATAATCAGGCGATTCCGATTCAACCTTCCAGTATTTAGTAAACTGGCGGGAGTTCAAACCGGATACTCTATTATCCTGTGCCTTTGACGTAAAGACAACTAATAAAAATAAAAACAGAAACAGATTTTTCATACGATGTTGCTTTGTTTTCATTTACTTTAAAAAATCTTTTAACGGACAGTCCGTAGCTTTCAGCCCGTCAGCAATACTCCGGGCATTCATACGGGCACCTTTCAAAGAGGTATGGGTATGGTCATGATTGAAATACGTTCCTACTACACGCAAACCTTGATTGTATCCCATATCTTGGAGCTTGTCTCCTGATATTTTATTCAAATCTATAAAATAAGCCCCGGCCGCTTCTGCCGCTTCACGCGTCCATTTACCAAAAGAATTTGTATTGCGCTCTATCTCACCATTATCAAACTTATTGCGGGGTGTATGACTCAGGACAATAGGAACAGCTCCCTTTTCTTTTACATCCATAATAAACTTACGCAAATACCAGCCGAAAGAATAAACCACTTGATAGCTGCCGGTTTTCTCCATTTTGAAGACCTTGCTTTCATTTCCTGAACCGGGTAATTCCGCACGCGCTTTCCCTGTGTTTATGTCACCTGCATCATTATGTCCGAATTGTATCAAAACAAAATCTCCCGGCTGAAGTGCATGATAGATTTTATCCCAACGCCCTTCATCTAAATAAGTACGCGCACTGCGGCCCGCTTTCGCATGATTCTCTACAGAAATTCTTTCTGTGTCAAACAGTTCGTGAATAACACTTCCCCATCCCCACATGCCATTTTCATCTTTATCAGTATTCTTCACTGTACTGTCTCCCACCGTAAACAATACAGGATTCCCCTTTTTACGGGTAGCCCCCGTAACCGTATCTTTTTCTACCGGTTTCAAATAACGCGCCAGTTCCAACCCCTTATAATTACGGATTCCTTCGGCTGCAGATTCTGCATTGACACGCGCGCCAAAAGCACTTGTGTGAATACGGTCCAGATAGAACATATACTTTACTTTTTCTTTGCCGAATTTCTCAAATTTGCGTGCCGAGATATCATTCAGATCAATAAAAGGAATTCTCGCTTTTTTAGCTACCTGCTTCGCCCATAATCCAAATGTCTGATTCACCCGGGTAATAATAGTGCTGTCTGCATCTTCCCAAGCGTTACGAGGAGTCAGAGACATCAAAACAGGATAAGCACCTTTTTTCTTCACATCATGAATAAAACGACGCATATATTCCCCATACGTATATACGGTTTCTTTTGCTCCTGTCTCTTTAATAGTCACATTCAGACTGTCTTTGCCAATTCCCGGAATAGAGGCACGGGCACGGCCACTATCGTACGGACCATTGTCATTATGCCCCAATTCTATGATAACCCAGTCACCTTTACGAACTCCTTTCAAGACATCAGGCCATAACCGGTTATAAAAAGTACGGCTACTGGTTCCTCCCAATGCGTGATTTTCAACAGTTATCTTATTTTCATCAAAATATTCGTGTTCAAAATATCCCCATCCCCATTGACCGTTATTTCCATTGCCCAAAGTACCGGTACGCATCGTTGAATTTCCAACAAGGAACAACACCGGATTATCCCCTTTCCGGCTGGAACCTGAAACAGGACGGGCGGAACGCACCACATTTAAACTATCAAGCGTATTATCAACGACTTGGTTCACATCCTTCATCGGAGCAGCTATTTTATCTTGAGCATGTGCTCCCAATCCTACTCCGGCAGCTAACAAAAAGCATAAACAAAGTTTATTTCCTTTCATGACATTTATAGTGTTTTTCTTTTATTGCATTTCAAATCTTTTACAAAAATAAGATGAACGAACAAACCGGAGAATAGAAATTCATTCATTTTCCTGTTTATTCGTTCAACCAATAGTACATATATCCTAATCAGAGTAGCGACAAGGCTAGAAACTAGAGTGCGGCGGTTGGTTATACGCTACATTCTGCCAAGCTATCGCCAACCTGTACTGACGGTCATTCATCCATGTGGCACGTCTGTCCACAGCCGGTATGGTAGTAGAATAAATACGTAATTCTGTCTGGTCTTCGGAGGCCCAAATAACCTCTTCCCGCCAATCTCCTAAAATATCACCCGACAAACACGGATTACCTTTTGTTCCATTATTGGAAACAACTCCCTCGGCTTTCAATAATAAATCTGTACTTTCCGTATTCCAATTCCATTTACTGATGGAAACATGATCCAGTAGTTCCGCTAAGGGATCGGCATCCCAATAAATGGTAAAATTGCAGGAGTCAGGCTTTCTATTACTGATTATTTCTCCGGTATCCCCTCTTCTCAAACCTCCTATGTTGCACCAACACTCTGCTCCATCATAACGCGGATCAATATCGGCAGCTACTCCACGACCGGCATCTTGTCCCAAACCATCCTGCCAGATAATTTCTCCGGTCGCTCCATCAAACATAGCTACGGCAGGAGTACGCTTTACAATTTCATTATCGCCTTCATTTTCATGCACGCCAAAAACCTGCATACCTTGGCGGGAAGGAATAAAACGTCCGGCATGTAAAGCATCCCCGTGACGCAATCCCGTAGTAAACAGTCCTTTACCATCATGGTCTACAGTCATAGCCCCCACGCAGATTTCATCACAACCATCACCATCAAAATCCGCTACGGTCACACTATGATTTCCCATGCCCGAATAGGCCTCCCAACCCGGTGCCGCACTATCAAAAGTCCATGTATGTTTCAATGCCCCGTTTGTAAAAGTCCATGCAGCCACCACCGTCCGTCCGTACCATCCTCTTACCATGACAGGTGAAGGCGTTTTTCCATCCAGAAAAGCTACTCCAGCTGTAAAACGGTCTGAACGACCACCAGTATTGTCATTACCACAATTACCACCGACACCTCCCCAACCATCCAAGGGATAACGGGTTGGAATATATTCTTTCGAATCCAGTTCTTTTCCAGTACGTCCCTCAAAAACCGTGAGGTATTCCGGGCCATTTACTATCTTACCATACGTAGGACTTTTTTTATCCCATGTCCTCCAGTCGGCTTGGGCATCTCCTATCCGATGTCCCAGCCCGTCGACAGTACCATCTCCTGTCTTACAACAGATTTCCGCACATCCATCTCCATCAAAATCAAAGACCAGGAAATTAGTAGTGGCTGCTCCGGAACGTACATTCGGTCCCAAATCAATACGCCACAATCTTGTTCCATCCATTTTATATGCATCCAAATAGGTATTACCGGTAAAGCCACGTTGTGGCGGTCGCTTTGAATTAGAAGGAGACCATTTTAAAATAATCTCATACTCTCCATCACCATCCAGATCACCTACACTACAATCATTAGCTGTATAAGTGAATGATTCACCTGCTATTTCTCCGTCTTCCGGTTTACAAACAGGAACACTTAAATAAGGATTCCGTTCCTCTCCTTTCAGACGGGTCCAGGTAGTGACTTCCCCGGTAGTTGCTTTTAAAGTCCAACGATTATCCACCGTATAATCAACTGTACGGTCTAAAAAATCGGAAGTCCGATCTATCGGTTCTTTATTTAATTTCACCTCCGCACCTCCACCGGAACTACGGTATAAATCAAATTGTAATCCGGCTGCATCCTCCAAGGTCATGCGCCAGCTAAAATACATTCCATCCTCTGTAGGAATTCCAATCAATCCTCTTGAAAGCTTTTCTCCACTGTAAGGTTGGGAAAAAGCGAATATGCTTCCGACAAGCAGAAGCATATTCATCATAATCCAATGTTTCATCTAACAATTTATAAAACCTTAATACAAGCGGGGAGTTTCCCCGCCTATCTACTAAAAAAAGAAACTCCTGTCTATCAATCTTTACCTCTAAAAAATATCCACATCTCTATTGCCACAAATTCTCTTTAAACTCAATTTCAACAATACGTAACTCGTGATTAGTCTTATCGCCATTTTTTGCCTTAAACAAATCCAACTCACCCGCAGCAGGGGCAGCAACTTCTACAATTTGTCCGAAACCGTCACCTTCCTTGCTGGCACCTTTCAAACGAATGGTTATCTCATTTGTCAATACAGGTTTTACATTCAGGTGGATATATCCCAAACTCTTTTCAGTCTCACCACTCCAAATCAGTTCATCACCTGCATATATTTCCAAAGGATAGCTACGCAAACGCCAACCGGTAAGTTTCATGCAAATTTCATCCACACGGGCCGCACGTTCCAAACTATAAGTTATCCATGCACTGTTCAGTCTGCCATCATTCTTCCATTCACTCAATTCATTATCATCGAAACTTTTTATCGCTTCATCCTGGTTGGCTCCGGCAACCGCCGATAAGATATTCACATCGACTTTCGTATCTTTGTAAGAAGGAGTCAACGGAGTTTCTCCACGGGTCAGCCTGCCCTCCAGTTCATCTCCCGGAATATAGTTACTCAAGCCATTCTTCACTTCAACCGGTGCGGAAGAAAGACTGATTTCGGCAGATTGCAATCCATCAGCCTTGGCTGTTATACGAACTGTTCCCGGAGTCGTAAGAGAGCGTATCAAAGCCCGGTTGATTCCACATTCTACAGGCAAATCTTTTGAAAGAATATAATTATCTTTGCCCTGTGCTATTCCACCACGCCATTCAGCCGGTCCCTCTACGTCAAAATGTATCAGATCATTAGCCAGCGGGCAACGTCTGCCATCTTTATCCATCACTTCCACTTGAAGCAATACCATATCAGCTCCATCCGCTTTCCAGCCTTTAGGACTTTGAATCACACTAAGTTTAATCTGTTCCGGCTTGCCGGCAGTCTGCAATTCAGCGCGACAACATTCTTTTCCATTCTTATCATACCCTACAGCTTCCAACTTGCCCGGAACAAATGCCACATCTTTGAAAGTATACAAGAAATGATAATCTCTTTGACCGTTTCCTAAAGATTTGCCATTCAGGAACAATTCCACTTTTTCAGCACTGGATACCACATAAACAGGTTTCACCACATCTTCTTTATAGTTCCAATGACCAACGATATGAATACGGGGATTCTCTATATCCACCCATCCGTCCCACATCACCTGATGTGCATAGAAAGGATCTTTAGGGATACGCATGGCATCTGTCACACCACTACGACGATAATTCTCCACACCACGATAATGTGTATTCGTATCCGAGAAGATGATTTTCACACCTCCCGAGCTGACACGGTCACCTGTACCCGGGCGTTCACGCCAATAATCAAACCAACGAATCACATTCTCAATAGTAAAGGAATCCTGATTGTGATTATAAGCACGGGCATCCACCTTTTTCTGGACCTTATTAGTCATTGCAGAACGGAATGAATTATTTCCTTCCCCATTTTTATGATATGGATAAGAATATTCATCCCAATATTTGCGCAGACCTTCATCACGGCAGTATTCCATGGCCCACATCGGATGATGTTTGCTCTTATTGATATAAAGCATCTCGCCACCATATTCGGCTTCACGAATATCAAGCATTTCACGGGAACCGATGGCACGGCCTCCATGAGGGTCATACTTATCACGAATCGCTTTCATTTCTATCATGTGTTCACGACTGATTGATTCGTTTCCACATTCATAGAATAAAATACTCGGATTATTACGGTTGTAAATAATGGCATCACGCATCAATTCTGTACGTTGTTCCCATTGACGGCCTTCACGGTCCTTTTCTGCATCACCGGCCTGCATCGCCTGAATCAATCCGACACGGTCACACGATTCAATATCCTGCTTCCAAGGGGTGATATGCATCCAACGAACCAAGTTGGCATTATCTTCCACCATCAAACCGTTGCTATAATCACTCAGCCATGCAGGAACACTCATACCGACTCCCGGCCATTCATTACTGGTACGCTGTGCAAAACCTTTCATCTGAATCACCCGGTCATTCAACCAAATCATTCCTTTGCCGAAACGAGTTTTACGGAAACCGGTACGGGTAGCCACTTCATCTACTTTTCTGCCATCCACCCATAAACTGGTTTTTACTGTGTACAAATATCCGTATCCCCAACTCCAGAAATGAAGTCCGTCTATTTCTGCTGAAGCTTCCAAAGTCGCAGTTTCACCCGGTTTTACTACCGTCTGAGTACCCTCAAAACTTTTTATGCTTTTCCCGTCACGATCACACACTTCAACCTTATAAGCGACTTTCTTATCCCGATTATATTCATTTTTTATTTCGGATTCGGCGTGAACTACGGCTTTACGAGATTTTACACGAATATCCTCCGCATAGATATAGACACCGGTCGTTTTTAAATTACTATACAAGGGAAGTGTCTGATAAAGTTTATCAGTAACATGAAGCCACACATTCTTAGGAATCCCTCCATAATTGGCATTAAAATTACGGTCACTCCATTGATACTTAGTATCAGTGGCACGTTCCTTATAATTCCAGTTATTATCAATGCGGACTGCCATTACATTCTCTTGTCCATATTTAATATAAGGAGTCAAATCGAAACCTACAGCCATCGCACCATTTTCATGCAAGCCGATATATTCACCATTGATATAAAAATCAGCTCCTTGACGGACCCCTTCAAATTCAACAAAGACTTTTTTGTTTTTGCTATCGGCAGGCAGACGGAAATGCTTACGATACCACATGATTGTATCCGTCAGTTGTTCTATACTTAAACGAAAAGCTTCATCTTCATTAAAAGGACGGGGTAATGTTACTTTCTTCCAATCCGTATCCTGAAAACGTACTTCTTTGGCTTCCGGTATATCGCCAACATAAAGTAACCATTCAGAATTAAAATTGTATTTATCACGAACAGCTGATGCTGCCGCAATCTGACTTATTCCTATAAAAGCCAATAAAAATAAAAGAATTTTGTTTCTCATAGCTATCTCAAATTGTTTGTTACAAAACTAGCATAAAGTTCCCTCTCTTACCATAGAATAAGATACATTTATATAGAAATTCGTTCAAAACGAAATTTCAGGGTATTCATGTTGCACATATTTACATATCACATTAATAATCAATATATTACACAAATACCCTGAAACATTTATTCTATAGGTTGCAACATCAGGACTATATAATTCATTGCTTCACCATAGCCGGAGTCAACGTTACAGGTCCCAATAGCCCTGAAGATTTTGGTTCCCAATCAGAAGCATCAAAGATACCATTCTTCACATTTTCCTTTTTCCTTGCAGACATATTTACATTATAGAAAATCTTCCAGTCCACTCCCTTCTTATCCATATAAGCAATTCGATTCGCCATAGAGTTGGCTACTCTGACAACTAACTCATCCTGTCCTTTGAATTTTTCAGCAGGGATATACAATTGATAAGGAGAGTCAATCACTGTACCTATATATTCTCCATTCAAATAGACAGATGCATTTTCTGCCACAGTTCCAAGGTTCAATTTGATCACATCTGCTACAGGCACCTTATTTATAGTAGTCGTATAAACGGCTGTTCCAGAAAAAGCTTTATATTCATCCCCTACAAAATCAGTCCATGAGCCCAAACTGTCAACCGTTATAGAAGCAGGAAGTTGAGGACCTCCTTGAACAAAAGAAACAGTCCAACTGCCGGAAACAGGATTTGGCTCACCTGCATTTTGATAATAAGCATAGGCATCCCCTGTAAAATGCTGACCGGAAGTTGATACAATGACAGTTTCACCCGGATTCAATTCCAGGTAAACATCTGTTTGCCCGTCATTGCGTTTCATAGCAGCCAAACCACTAACACCAGTCATTGGATTAAAAATCGCCGCACTCCGAGCTTCTGTACGAAGTGGAATCCAATCCTCTATTTTACAGTCGCTACTATTTTCTATAAAGTAATATTTTCCCGTCGCACTATTTCTTCGGATACATTGCAGACCTGCCTGATACATTTTCTCAGCACCCACATTCGCCTCATTCATCAGAGCATTAATATCATCTGACAAACAAACCTTCCCCTTACCTACACGAGCACATTTAACAGCACCTTCAGCATGAAAGTCCAAAGCATCCAGCATTTCTTTAAAATGAGCCTGTTTTTCTTCCGAAAGAATCATTCCGGCCATATCTTGAGGAATTCCCTTATAAAACACAACGGTAGCACCTTCATCAGCCAAAGCCATCAGTTTTTCCATTGTTTCATAAGGAATATATTGCGCCGCCGAAACAAGAACGGTTTTATATGCGGCACCAGGCGTTACAATCATTTCTTTCTCAATATTAGTTTTAAGAAGTTGCTTGTCAGAAATCATATCCCATGCATAACCATTCTCTGTTAAAGTTACCGCACTTTCTCTGACCGAAGATTCCAACATATTACGATCCAATCCGCTAAAGTGTTGAAGGCTTCTGTTCCCTTGCTCAGACATCACATCGGCTATGTTATAGTATAAAAGAACATCATTGTCAGGAGTGCCATCCTGTAAAAATGACTGCACGCGAGTAACATACTGATTCAAATATTTAAAATCCTCCCAAAACGGATTATTCGGATGAAAATGGACTGCCGCATAAAATAACCATCCCGGCCAAGGAGCATCCTGTGGACTAAAACAAGTACCATGATAAAAAATATGATTCACACCCCCCAAAAAGAAAAGATCAAGCGCTTTCTTTACATCTCCCAGATTCGATTGAAAATGTTCATTCAACCAAGTCGCACTTTCTGAAGATGAGAGTTTCTTTCCTTCCGTATGAGCTACAGACGGAGCTGCTTTTATACTGACTAAATCACGCCCCTCTATTTCGGGTACATCACTCACTGCATACAAATCCAGAATATTGGCAGGAGAGCCATGAGCCTGATTCCTTATACCCTTTCCTTGTTTTGCCGCCCAATGTTGCCAACGAATAGAATAATGATTTATCAATAAATCGTTTATGGTTTGTCTATAATCATATAACACTCTTGCATTTTTATCTGGTGTGTCAATACCTAACAATGCAGGTAAGTGCTGACGCAAGTCATATCCTCTATACTTTTGAAATTCTTCAAAAAAAGCAGGAGTCCAATTCGACTCGCCTCTTGCATCGTCCACTTCATAAGAGTCATTAAAATAATACCTCAGATAACTGATATCCTTTCCTTTAAAAGCCTCATCGAATTTACTGAGATAATGATCAATGGCCGAAGCTGAAAAATGATCTATCACATCACCTTCACCACCAGGCCCTGCACGTTCTACCATTTTTCCATGATGACCTTGGAACAGAGCACAAATAGTCCAGTCACCTTGAGGAGCCGTCCAGTCCAATGTACCATCCGGCTTTATTTTTGAAGTCAAGTCGAGACATTCACCTTTATCACTATTAGCGGTCACTATAATCAAAGGCAGTTCCTTTTTATATCGTACCTGATCCAATGCCAATGTCTGTAAATCAGCATTCGCACTGACTGGTTCTTTCAAATCCGCCAGTTTTACCGGAGTATGCCCTGCCAATCTGACAAAGCCTTCTTCTTTATACCGGACAGGTTCACCCAATTGCTTACCTTCTTTCAATTGATAAGTTTTATAAGCCACCGTCTTGCACGCATCTTCGGGAGTGACCCAAGGTCCTCCAAACGGCCATCCCGAAGCATTAGCCAGATCAATACCTAACCCCAACTGCTTTGCTTCCTGCAAAGTATACAGAAACAAATCAACCCATTCCGGAGAAAGAAAATCTTTAAAGCGGTCCTCATAACCATGTATTCCATAAATAGGAGTGATCTCCAATCCCCCCAGATTTGCCTCCTGGTACTTACGCATAACCGTATCCAAATCAATAGTCCTGACCGCATTGCCTTCCCACCACCATCGCGTCCAAGGCTTGGTCTCGTTAGTCACTTGCGGCCATTCAATCTTCTGATTCTGTGTACAAGCCAAACAGCCACAAACTGCAAAAAGTACATAACAGAACTTACTGCATTTCTTTAAAAATAAGGATTGCTTCATAAATCTTACTTGTTTAAAAATGGAAACGGGCATTTTCAACACGTTGACCACCTATCATATTCTTTAATTTCCTTGCCACATCAGGATATTGCTTTATCACATTAGTAGTTTCTGCCGGATCTGTATAAATGTTATACAATTCTTCATAAGTTTTAGACGGGTCACTAACTTCCAGTCTCACCAACTTCCAACCATCAGGTGTCATAATAGATTGCTTTCCTCCAAATTCAAAGAACTCATAATAAATACAATCATGCTCCTTCTGAATACCTTTTCCCGTAAGAGTAGGCAAATAAGATATACCATCAATATTTTGAGGAATATCCGCCTGCACCAATTCACCTATAGTAGGCAAAAAATCCCAAAATGCAGAAATATGATTGGTAACTACCCCTTGTGGAATAACTCCCGGCCATTGAATGACGAACGGAGTACGGATACCTCCTTCATATAAATCTCTTTTCTGACCCCTGAACGGACCATTACTGTCAAAATAAGATGGATCGTGCCCTCCCTCCGAATGGACTCCATTATCGGAAGTAAAAACAATTATCGTATGATCATACAAACCTTTCTCTTTTAATTCTTTAATAATCAAACCCACACTTTTATCCAAATAAGTAACCATCGCCGCATACGCCGCACGCGGAGTTTGCTGCGATTTATAACCGTCTTTGCTTCCTCCAAAAGGAGTTTCACAAAATTCCCCCTCATATTCCGTCATTACCTCTCCCATTATATCAAGATCTGCATGAGGTATGGTTGGTGAAAAATAAAGAAAGAAAGGTTTCTGCGCATTTTCATCAATAAAATTCAAAGCCTTTTCCAACATCAAGTCATGCGAATAATATTTCCCATCCAGCATAATTTTCTGCTCATTCTCATGCAAGAACTCAGGGTAATAACTATGAGCAAAACGTTGTCCCAGATAACCGTAGAAATAATCAAAACCATGTTTACCGGGCATACCTTCCGTACCCGGTCCTCCCATTCCCCATTTGCCTACACATCCGGTAACATAATTCTTTGTTTTAAAAATATCGGCTACAGTAACTTCACCGGCAGGAAGCGGAGTTTCATATAACAATCCATCCGAACCTGCTACTTTTGCATTTCCTCTGATTGCAGCATGTCCCATGTGCTTTCCTGTAATCAGAGCACAACGAGACGGAGCACTGACTGTAGAACCGGAATAATGCTGCATAAACTTCATCCCATTCTGAGCTATCCCATCAATATTCGGTGTCTTAATCTGACGCTGACCATAGCATCCCAAATCACCTATTCCCAAATCATCCGCCATAATATAAATAACATTGGGCGATTTCTCTGCCGTTGTAGTCTGGGCCATCGTAAGCCCTGAAGACAACAAAGCTGCGGAAAATAATATCTTACGTGTTTTTTTCATATCCAACCTTTATTTAAAAGATGAAATATCCACCATCATTAAATTTAATCTTTTTCCATTTGTAAAATGTCCGGATTGGAAAAGAACTTTCGTACCATCCGGACTAAAGCTGGGATGTGCATGATCCGGTTTCATCTTGGTATCCGAAACCAACCAATGACGTTCTCCGGTTTGCACATTAATCAGCCATACATTACCTCCAAAAGTATCTCCGGCAGCCCATTTATTATCACGGCTAGCATTACAATGCCAGAAACCTCTTCCTACCAATTGGCCATCAATCGCTTGGCGGTCTTTTTCTAATTCTACTTGCCCTATCAACTCTACATCATCCGTACGCAAATTGATACGCACAATACCACTCGCCTGTTTGCGAAGGCGCGGCTGAAATCCTAAGATATTGAAATATACAAAATCTTTGGTTGCAAAAGTCTCATGCGTCACCCAATCTAGCGGAGTTTCTTTATATAAAGGTTTAAAGACTGTTCCATCTGCCGTGCAAAACCACATACGCTGATGGGCATCGCCACCGGTTTCGTTACAAAAAACGATTTCACCCGGAGTAAAACGGCTGGCTTGTATGTGGCCTGTTTTAAATTCCGTATCAATAACCTTAGTTACTTCTCCTGTACTGAGATTCATTTTACGAATTCCGCAAAGAGTTGGCTTTATCTTTACCGGCTGGTTACTTTCAGGCAAGAAAGCGTTTTTCATCATACGTTCCTTTTCCTCTTCCGTACCCTCACGCTCAACAGTTATGTAGGCATAATCATCATTGCAATCCACAGCATATCCTCCCGGACGTCCCATCTCTGTGGGAAAAGTGCCTATGAAAGTTTCATAAGCGGATGGTTTACCTATTTTTCCTTGTTTTACATCAGCAAAGAATTTATCCAAATCCATCACATACATGTTCCAGTTTTCTTTTTCTTTCCGGCTGACAAACATACGATTCGTTTTATTAGCCAAAAAAGCACTGCCCAAGTTCGGTCCTTCCGTAGCTTGAATAATCTTACCGGTGGCCATTTCAATAAAATAAATTTGTGTAGGAGTCCATTTACGTTTTTCTCCGTTAGGAAGCGTACTTTCTACCTCTTTGTCATTTCCACGGCTGGAAGACCTGAACAATAAATATTTGCCATCAGCTGTCCACATGGGATCAGTCTGATAAAGAAAACGGTCATTCTTCATCGTATCGGTCAACATAGTGATAGTATTGCCGGTCGCACTATCTACATAAGTCCGCATTTCCGATGCAGTGCAGTTTCCAAACTGAGCCAATGCGGCTTTACTAAAAGCTAAAAATAATGTAATAGCTAAAAATGTCTTTCTCATAGCATGTCATTTTTTATCTGATACGACAAATTTATGCACGAGAGAAGTTATATCAAATAGAATTTTATCCATTTATATGGTTAATTGTTCACTTTATCTGATTTTAGTTATTGAAGAAGCATAAGAGATCTCTACTGGTCCTCCCCACGGACTGAAGTCCACAACCATTCCTCTACGACACAAGTTCACAGGCAAATTTCTACCATCCTGCAGAACAGTAACAGCACACTGATCGGGCAAATCTTCCAAAAGCAAAGTCAACGGCATGTCAAACAATTCCTTGTCCATTGTAAAATGAAAAGTCACTGTAATTTTTCCTGATGTCCTCTTTATATCCAGTACCAAATTCTCCCGTTCAGCCATGTACGCCGCTACCTCACGAAATGTCGTAACCCACAATCTGTCTCTTCGGCAGTTCACTTCATCCAAGTGATTCCAAAACACTTGAGGATCAGGAAAAGCATCATATCCCGTTACTATACCATGTGTCATACCGACACCCCACAATCTGTTTGCTATCAAACTATCCGTCCACTGCGTTAGCCACCGGGCATTACGGCGTGAACCTATATCTATTTGTCGGATACGAGTACCTACTCTGTCAACCGATGCACAAGCTATGGCCTCCTCATTTTTCCGGTTTCCCGGATAAAAATAAGTACGCGGAAATATACCTGTTTGCTCAAAAATAACCGTATCATTATGTTGTATTTCAAAACGCCTTTCTTCCCCTACCAATTTCGTCAGATTCTTATGCATCCACCCATGATTTGTTATCTCATGTCCTGCTTGTGCCATTTCCCTTGCTTGTTCCCAAGACATACATACTTTCTTTGCACTAATACACCCCATCCAACCTCCATTCACAGCGAATGTAGCCTTTATATTCCTTTTCTCCAATTCCGGAAAAACCAATGTATATTGTTCCAACAAACCATCATCAAAAGTATAACTGATTGCAGCATCTCTTCCTCCCCTATATTGGGCAATACTCACTTTTACCTCTTCATCATCAGCTGCTATGCTCTCTAGGGGCACATATAACAGTAAAAAAATTATTATTTTTATCATTTTTCCAATATACTATTTACCACACAAAGATAAGAATCAATCGCATGGCATCCAATAGAATTTTATCCATTATACATGTATTTTTGTATAATCAGTACCTTCACACATTTAATACGTTATCTCAAAACAAAACATCTACAATCACTTCCCAAATCTTATGATCTTAAAAAGATTCACGAAATCATTGTAAATGTTTTAAAAATTGCCCATCATTAATAGTAATGACAGGCAATTTTGCTATGGTTAGATTCAACTAATTAATAACCATAATTTTGATAAGCTTTTTTAGCAGAGGCATCCAGTAAAGCCCCATTTTCGTCAGTCAATAAATCAAGCAATGACTGTCTAAATGGTTTTAATGTATAAGCAGGTTTAAATGCTCCCAAACCATTACCTGTAGGTCCTGTCCCATTCACCAAATTATCAGCACTATCCCAAAGCCCAGTTAATGGTGAACCTACCTGATCATGATACATTATACGATCAGCCTGCCAACCAGAATGATGCAACCATTCATAATAAATAAATTCTGTATTCGCTTCACGTGCAACTTCATTCAATATAAAATTGACAAAACGATCTAATATAGAGGTAGCAGTAACAGGATAATTCTCAGCATCAGCATTTACCCCACCTGTCCAATAACTTTCATCAACCAACATGGAAGAAGTCATATCTGTATTTACAATATAAGGCCATTCTCTCTCTGTTTTAGCCAAATTCTCACTACCCGGATACAAACGAGCCAACACTTCATTTCGAGTTTCACCAGCTTTAAATGCAGCACGTGCACGTACTTTATTGATATCCAAGACAGCAGCCGAGAAATTACCTTTACGTCCATAAGCCTCTGCACGTATTAAGAATGTTTCAGCTAACCGGAACAAAGGAATGTCGCGCGATGAATAGTATGAATCATAAGAATTTCTATTAGGATCAGTGTATTTAGCAGTAGTCGGCCCTCCTGTTCCCGAAACTTTATCCAACCCTACATATGTTGCATTATTATAAGCATACGAACTGCCATCCGACTTTATTGGAGCACGATAATAATATTTATTTCCATCTTTAATCCAACGTGCCAATAATACAAAAGGTTGTGCTAACGCTTCTTTAATATCAATAGCTGTTTCCTTTGTATTTTCCAAATAAGCAAACGCCATATCACCTGCCCCCATCTTATGCTCTCCTGCGACAGCTCGACGACCACCCCACGAATCACGATTATAATTAGGCAATATATTAGAATTAAAAAAATCAGCCATATCTGATGTCCAGGTATATGTAGCATTATCTTCACTATCATAAGCGTAATAAGGAACATCTGCTGCCGGAGTCGATGTATTAGAACCACCCCTTAATGATGTATGATATTCCAAATAAAATGATTTTTGAAAACGAGAATCAGCTTGTTTGTTAGTAAAAACATCGTAGCCAAAATCAGTAGGCGAAACAGAATGCCCATTACCTTTACCTGGATATTCCCAAGTAAAATTAGGAATTCCCCACGAGGCACTTGTATAATTGGGAGTTAAAAAATAAGGCAAACGATTCCCATAACGTCCATTTGTACCACTATTAGCAGGCATACCATATACACAAGCTAAAATTATCTCACGACTCTCCTCATTTGAATAATCATCCAAAGGATGGCTAAACAATTTTCCGTAATCCGATTCCAATGAATAGTGTCCATCTTGATCAATCACATAATTAGCATAATAAATACAAGAATCTAAGTCAGCAGTGCCTTTTCCTTTGTATAGCATACCCAAATATGACTTCTCATTAGAATTATCAATACTTCCATCCGCCTTACGTCCGTATTCTGCTGTTCCATAATCAGCCCCTTGTGCACGTTGCAAATAAAGCTTTGCCAAAAAATGAGCGGCGGCTCCTTTTGTAGCACGTCCGTAATCAGCCCCTGATTGTTCGGAAGCTTTCGGCAATTTTTCAAAAGCATAACGCAAATCTCCAATCATCAATTTATAAAGACTTTCCGAAGTTTCCCGATTGTATGCATAATTTTCAGGTAAAGCAGTAGTATACCCCCTTGGAACATAAACATCTCCCAATAACGTATTCATCAAATAAATACAATAGGAACGATTAAACATTGCTTCAGCCATTCGTTGTTCTGCATAAGCTTGATCAGAAGCAAATTTACCATCAACTTTCCCCTCACGAATAGAAAGAATTGCACGATTACAATTATTAATACAAGGATAAAAACCCAACAATTGATTACTAGTATACTCACCACATAATCCATCAACATACGTTGCTTCATTACCAGTAGAAGTCCAAACTGATCCTGAATAAATAGCATAATTGGCAGATTTAGCCATCATATTATCAACACCCGTAAAAAAAGCAAAAGGTCCTTGTTGGTACTGTTTAGTCACTCGTAACGCATCATAAGTGCTAACAATTAACTGCTCTACCCCCGTTTCTGTTTCAAAATAATCTTGCGTAATGGTTGCTACCATTTTTTCTTCCAAAAAATCATCTCCACAAGATGCTAAAGTAACAGCAACCATGGAAATCAACATATATTTTTTTAGTTTCATATTCAATATCTTTTAATGGTTTATCAAAATCCAAGTCTTAATCCGATAACATAACTACGAGTCAATATGGTATTGTTTGTTTGACCACCAATAAAATTAGTGTCATTTGTTTTTTCACTCCATCCTGTTGTATCATCTGGGTTTATACCCGATTTCACTAATTCTCCTCCAAATATAAATGGATTCAATACTTGACCATAAATTTGACAACTAGCAGCCCCAAGTTTCTTCAACCACTTTTCAGGGAACGTATATGATAAAGCAATATTACGTATTGCTACCATATTACCTTTAGTATAGTTCATATAAGCACTATAATCTGTAGTAGTTACACCACCAGAACGAGGTTGTGGAAACTTTCCATTCGGATTTTCAGTACTCCATACGTCCTTTTCTACACGACGACCATAAGTTTGTAACAATCCATAATACATATTGCCCATACGAGCATAAACAAATGAATTCAACTGCCAGTTTTTATAGATAAATGTAGTAGTAAAGCCACCAATCCATTTAGGTTGGAATGACCCAAGAAATTTATTATCTTCTGTATTGATAGTACCAAAACCATTATCCATATAAGTCACTCTTTCGCCAGAATTCAATGTTACAGTTTTTGCTCCTTCCGTACCCTCGGGAACTTCTATTAATGGTTGGTCTACAACTTTCGCCATTCCAGGCTGCATTACAGTCTTCGATATTTTCTCATATAATTCCAAAGTTCTTAAATCTTCAGGAGTATTCTGCCATAAACGATCATATTTCAAAGTCCAAATTTCATCTTTAGGTTTACCTATAAACCATTTATTTGCTGTATCATCAACCTTTCCTCCTGCCAATTCCACAATTTCTTCTTTATTAGTAGAGAATGTAAAATCAGTCTTCCATGTAAAATCTTTTGTTTGAATATTAGTTGTAGACAATGTTATTTCAAGTCCTTTGTTCTGTGTTTTACCAATATTAGTAGTAATACTTGTATAACCAGTCATCAAAGGTAATGATTTAGCAAGCAGCAAATCCGAAGTTTTAGCCACATAATATTCCACACTACCGCTTATACGGTTGTTAAGAAAGCCAAAATCAACACCAATATTGGTAGACGCTGTCTTTTCCCAACCTAAATCCAAATTAGGTAATACAGAAGCTTTAGCACCAATAGTAACTTGAGTAATATTACCTACCCCAAAAAACTTACCGGCACCACTTGCTGTCATTGTTCCAGAAGTCTGATACGGTTTTATAGATGCATTACCTGTCACACCGTATCCAACACGAACCTTCAATTGATTGATCCATTTAACGTCTTTCATAAAGTTTTCCTCATTCATCTTCCATGCCAATGCAGCAGAAGGGAAAAAATCCCATTTATTACCAACAGCCAACATAGATGCACCATCCCATCGACCAGTAACAGTCAACAAATATTTATCCATCAATCCATAATTCATACGAGCCATATAAGAAGCACGCTTTTGTTCGCTAAATGAAGATCCTGGGCTATCCATTGTCAAATCGGAATTACCCACACTATACCATAATGCCGTAGGAAATGTACAATTATATGCACGTACTTCCAATCCCTCAGCACGAGAATACTCAGCAGACTGCATCAATGTTAATCCCACAGAATGGATATTCTTGAATATTTTATTGTAATAAATTAGATTTTCTAATGTCCACGACAAATTTTGACCTTGCTGATTAAAGGCTGTATTAGCAGCATAAGCAGAATGCTTCAAAGGATTAGAAAAATCATTTCCATAATAGCTTCCATAACGTGAGTTGCGATACTGAGTACCTAAATTTGTGCGCCATTTTAACCCTTCAACCGGCGACCAGATTTTACCAAAATCAATTTCTCCATAAGAATTAAACATAACACTATAATAACGAGTTTCATTCGTTGCCTGATATACATCCAACATCGGATTATACTGTGACGGACCTCCATCTACATTCAATGGTTTGCCCTCCTCATCATAAGCAGGGGCGAATGGCATTTTAGCCACAGCATAGCCATAAGAATCTTTGTAGGTTGAATTAGAAGTATTATTAATAATACCATAATTCTTAATAGAATGACTGGCATTCATACCCATACCTACCTTTAAAAAATTTGTAGCTTGAATTTCACCATTAATATTTGCCGTATAACGCTTAAAATCTTGATCTTTCATCGGAGACTCTTGATCCAAATAAGCCAATGAAATGTACAAATTAGATTTTTCAGAACCAGCTGACAACGAAATCTGATGATTATGAGTAATCGCAGTACGTGTCACATAATCAGTCCAAGGTGTAGTTGGAATATTTGCAGAATTATATACAGGTATTTGATCAGCATATCCTAAAACCTCTTTTTCATAATCTGTAGCCGGACGCATCTTATATGAACCATCCGCATTATATTCCCATGCTTTCTGAAAATATTGATTCAAATACGGATAATTAGATACACCTCCACCATTGTCAGAAAACAATAAATCACCATCAATATTAGGATCAGGAGCATTACCATATGTACCTGAATATGCTCCTGTATTAATATAAGCTTGACGTTTCCAATCGATTAATTCGCCAGAATCCATCCAATCTGTCATCGAATGGATTTTAGAAAAAGTTACCGTTCCATCATAATTAATACTAACCTTACCAACTTTACCTTTTTTAGTTGTTATCAAAACAACACCATTCGCTCCACGTGAACCATAGATGGCGGTAGCTGAAGCATCTTTTAAAATTTCCATCGACTCAACATCATTCGGATTTATATCAGCAATAGAACCAGCAACCATAGGTATTCCATCAATAACATATAACGGATCATTATCAGCAGTAATAGAACGATTACCACGAATTCGAACATCTCCCAATTCACCTGGTCGGCTATTTGTTGTAATATCCACACCAGGAGCTTTACCTTGCATAGCCTGCAAAGCATTTTGCACTGGACGCTCTTTTATTTGCTTCTCTGAAACTTTTGTCAACGCTCCTGTAACATCACTCTTTTTAACAACACCATAACCTACTACCACAACCTCATCCAGTGTTTCAGTATCCTCCTCCAAG